>Ga0066682_10000708_pt1 | contig 11513 bp, 9 predicted proteins | sample GraSoiAngelo_131_FD_65628 | JGI IMG/M metagenome (GOLD analysis project Ga0066682, IMG submission 65628) | Grasslands soil microbial communities from the Angelo Coastal Reserve, California, USA - 14_0929_02_30cm | ecosystem: Environmental > Terrestrial > Soil > Grasslands | place: USA... | reverse complement strand
GGAAGGCGCGCGGTGCATGAGCGGAGCGGCACGGTGCTGGCGGAGGAGCTGGAGATGCCGCGCACCATGTTCGGCCGCGGACTTGGTTTGATGTTTCGCAATCAGCTCAGCCCTGGGCGAGGCATGTGGCTCATCCCGTGCAACGGGATCCACATGCTCTTCATGAACTTCGCAATCGACGCGGTGTTTCTGGACCATGGCGAGCGGGTCAAGAAGGTGTACCGCAAGCTGCCGGCGTGGTGGGGCATCGTGGTTCTCGAGTGGGGCGCGCACAGCGTGCTCGAGCTGCCGCCTGGCTCCACCTCTGAGATCGACCTGCGGCGGGGTGACCAGATCATCATCCAGTAGCTCCTGTTAAGAGGCTCTTGACCGCCCGCATACGCTGGTCAGGTGCACGTGCTGGATCTCTTGCTGCCGCCACGGTGCGGTGGTTGTCGCAGAGTCGGGGCCTGGCTGTGCGACCTGTGCCGGGCCAGGATCCGGCGCCTCGACGAGCCGCTTTGCCGGCGCTGCGGCGTCGAGCTGCCCTCCGCGCGCCGTGATTGCGGCTGCCGCGCTCGCCTGCGGTCGCTCGCGCGGCTGCGGTCTGCGGTTGCATACGAGGGCCCCGTCGAACCCGCGGTGCAGCGTTTCAAGTACGAGGGCTGGCAGCGCCTTGCCGCCCCGCTGGCCCAGCTCATTAGTGAGCGGCTTGCCATTGAAGGCTTGGCCGGGCGATGGGTCATCGCCGTCCCGCTGCATCCCGAGCGTCTTCGCCAGCGCGGCTACAACCAGGCCGAGCTCCTGGCCCGCGACCTTCGCCAGCGCATGAGACTCTCGAGTCCAAAAGGAGAACTCGTTCGTACGCGTCCCACCCCGCCACAGGTGGGGCGTGACCGGCTGCGACGATTCGAGAACGTCAGCGGCGCGTTCGCCTGGCGCGGCGGACGCCTGGCGGGCGAGTCGATCTTGCTCGTGGACGACGTCGCGACCACGGGAGCCACGCTGGACGCTTGCGCAAATGCATTGCGGGCGGCCGGATCGGGGCCCGTAACGGGGGTCTCAATTGCGAGGGTTAACGTATAGTTCGGGGTCGGCTTATCAAACTCGCGGGCGGAGGCTCACGAATGGCAGTCCGGATCCCAGGTATCAACATCGATGAGTACTACCAGCAGCTAGGGCCGATCGAGCCCCTGATCCGCGACGACCGCGTCACCGAAATCATGGTCAACGGGAGCGACCACGTCTACGTTGAAATGGCGGGCAAGGTCGTTCTCACCAACATCAAGTTCGTCGATGAGGATCAACTCCTCAACGTCATCCAGTTCATCGTCCGCACCGTGGGCCGCCGCATCGACGAGCGCTCGCCGCTCTGCGACGCCCGGCTCGCCGATGGTTCCCGCGTCAACGCGGTCATCCGGCCGCTCGCGCTTAACGGCCCGCTGCTCACCGTCCGCAAGTTTTCTCGCGATCCCTTCCAGGTCGAGGACCTCATTCGTTTCGGCACCTGCAACGAGGCTGGTTTTGGATTCCTGAAGGCAGCTGTGCTCTCGAAGGCCAACATCATCGTGTCGGGAGGCACCGGCACCGGTAAGACGACCTTCCTCAACGTGCTTTCGGGCTTCATCCCGGTCGAGGACCGCATCGTGACCATCGAAGACGCGGCTGAGCTTCAGCTCCACCAGGAGCATGTCTGCCGCCTCGAGACACGGCCGAAGGACATCAACGGCGAAGGCGAGGTCACCATCCAGCGGCTGGTCATCAACTCACTGCGTATGCGACCGGAGCGCATCGTGGTCGGCGAGTGTCGTGGCGGCGAGGCGCTCGACATGCTGCAAGCCATGAACACCGGCCACGACGGTTCGATGACCACGCTTCACGCCAACAGCCCACGCGACGGGCTCGCCCGTCTCGAGACGCTGGTCCTGATGGCGGGCGTTGACCTTCCGATCAAGGCGATCCGGCAGCAGGTCGCCGGGGCGATCAACCTCATCTGCCAGCTCAGCCGCCTGCGCGACGGCTCCCGCAAGGTCACGGCCATCACCGAGATCGTCGGCATGGAGCAGGACGTCATCACGATGCAGGACATCTTCGTGATGGAGCAGAAGGGCGCGACTTCCGACGGCAAGATCATCGCCGAGTTCAGGCCGACCGGCCTGCGGCCCAAGATCCTGGACCGCATGTTCGCTCAGGGCATCCCGCTTCCGAAAGAGATCACAGCCCTCTTTCCACCGCCGCCCGGATACAAGCCGGCGACCCGCTAGGCAGGTTTTCGGGCCGGGTCTATACTCGGGCTGTGAAGGTCGTCCTGCACGACCGTACCAACGGTCTGGGGCAGGAGGTGCGCGAGACGGCGCACCGCAAGCTGACCCGCCTGGCGCGCCACTTCGGCAGAGTGGTGGATGCGGAGGTGGAATTCTCCGAAGAGCGCAAGCGCAGCGGTTTGTCCACCACGGTCTGCCGCATCAACCTGCATCTCGACGGTCGGCGAGCGCCCGTGCTTCATGCGCGTGAACGCGGAGCCGATCCGCAGTCCGCCCTGGACCTTGCGCTTGACAAGATCGACCGGCAGGTGGTGGCGTTCAAAGAGAAGGTGACCCATCGCAAGCAGGCTGTCTCGCCGGTCCGAGTGCCGGTCGTCGAAGAGCGCGCCACGCCGCGTTCGAGCGAACCTGAGCGCCTGCGGCTCAAGCTCCGGCCGATGTCCGAGGAGGAGGCGGTTTCCGAGCTCGAGGCGGACAGCCAGCCCGTCCTGGTCTACCTGGATGAGGACTCGGGCGAGATCCAGATCATGGTCCGGCGCGCCGACGGCTCGGTGGCGGTGATCGAACCGATAATCCCGTAGCTCGATTTAGATCCGAGCGGGCCGGGTAACCTCTATCTCAGCCCCATGAGCATTCTCACCAAGCTTCTGGACCCCAACGAGCGCGAGGTCAAGCGCCACCATGCCGTGGCCGAGGCGATCAACGCGCTGGAGCCAGAGCTCAAAGCGCTCGATGACGCAGGCCTGCGCGCCCGCTCCGACGCGCTGCGCGAGCAGGCCCGGGAGGACCATGACCTCGACGAGCTCCTGATCGAGGCCTTTGCCCTCTGCCGCGAGGCCGGCCGCCGGTCCATCGGCCTGCGCCATTTCGACGTCCAGCTTGTCGGCGGCATCGTGCTCCACCAGGGAAAGATCGCCGAGATGAAGACCGGTGAGGGCAAAACCCTCGTCGCGAGCCTGGCGCTGTACCTCAACGCGCTGGCCGGCAAGGGCGTGCACCTCGTCACGGTCAACGATTACCTGGCCCGGCGTGACGCCGGCTGGATGGCGCCGATCTATCACCTGCTGGGCATGAGCGTCGGCATCAACGTCGGCACCGCGGGGACGTTCGTCTACGACCCCGAGTACCTCGACGAAACGCACCCCGACTCACGCCTGCAGCACCTGCGACCCGCAAGCAAGAAAGAGGCCTACGACGCCGACATCACCTACGCGACCAACTCCGAGCTCGCCTTCGACTACCTGCGCGACAACATGGCCCGCGACCTCTCGCAGTGCAGCCAGCGCGGCCTCAACTATGCGATCGTCGACGAGGTCGACTCGATCCTCATCGACGAGGCTCGCACGCCGCACATCATTTCCGGACAATCGGACGAGTCGACTGACAAGTACTACCAGTACGCGCGATGGGCGGCGCGGCTGGCCGAGGGCGAGGACTTTGAGGTCGACCTCAAGCACAAGTCCGCGTCGCTGACCGAGATCGGGATCGCGAAGATGGAACGCTGGACCGGCATCAAGAACATTTACGACCTCGAGAACGTCATCGAGGCGCACCAGATCAACCAGGCGCTGAAAGCCAAGGCGCTCTTCCTCCGCGACCGCGACTACCTCGTCAAGGACGCCGAGATCGTGATCGTGGACGAGTTCACAGGCCGCACCATGCCCGGCCGGCGCTGGTCAGACGGCCTGCATCAGGCGATCGAGGCGAAGGAAGGGGTCAAAGTCCAGCAAGAGCAGAAGACGATCGCGACGATCACCGTGCAGAACTACTTCCGGCAGTACGAAAAGCTGGCGGGCATGACCGGCACGGCGGTGACCGAGGCCGAGGAGTTTCACAAGATTTATGGTCTTGATGTCGTCGTCATCCCGACCCACCGGCCCATGGTGCGCGCCGACAGCCCCGACGTGATCTATAAGTCGGAGAAGTCGAAGTTCGAGGCGGTCATCGACGAGATCGTCGACATGAACAAGCTGGGCCGCCCCGTGCTCGTGGGCACGGTGTCGGTCGAGAAGTCGGAGCGGCTTTCGAAGATGCTCGAGCGTCGCGGCGTCAAGCACAACGTGCTCAACGCCAAGCAGCACGAGCGCGAGGCGGCGATCGTGGCGGAGGCCGGCCAGCCGAGCGCGGTCACGATCGCGACCAACATGGCCGGCCGCGGCACCGACATCGTGCTCGGGCCCGGCGTCACCGATGTCGAGGGCCTGCACATCATTGGCACCGAGCGCCACGAGAGCCGCCGCATCGACAACCAGCTGCGCGGTCGCGCCGGGCGCCAGGGCGACCCTGGCTCCAGCCGTTTCTTCATCTCGCTGGAGGACGACCTGATGAAGATCTTTGGTCCGGCCGCCGACCGCATCGGGCGGCTCATGACCAGCCTCGAGGTGGAGCCGATCGAGCATCCATGGGTCGCGCGTTCGATCGCGAGCGCGCAGAAGAAAGTCGAAGGCATGCATTTCGACGCCCGCAAGCACGTGGTCGAGTACGACGACGTGATGAACAAGCAGCGCCAGATCGTGTACGAGGAGCGGAGGAAGGTCCTCGAGGGCGCCGATGCCCGCGGCAACATCATGGGCTACGTCCGCGAGATCATCCAGAAGGGCGTCGACCAGCACTGCCAGAGCCGCCACGCCGAGAACTGGGACCTGGAGGGCCTGGTCAAGTACCTGTCCGCGTACCTGCCTCTGGCGCCTGGCACGCAGGTCCCTGACGAGGCGCTGCAGAACGGGCCCGAGGGTCTCGTCGAGAACCTGTTTGCGTCCGCCTCTGAGGCGTATGACCGCAAGGTCGAAGAGGTGGGCACAGACCTGATGCCGATGGTGGAACGGGACGTGATGCTGCGCACGATCGACTGGCAGTGGATGGAGTACCTGACCCAGATGGAGCACTTCCGCGAAGGCATCGGGCTCCGCGCGTACGGGCAGCGCGATCCCCTCGTCGAGTACAAGAACGAAGCGTTCGAGATGTTCAACGAGCTCCGGGATCGGATCGAGGCCTCGATCGTCGCCAACGTCTACCGCGTGCAGGTCCAGCGCAACGCGCCACCGCCTCCGGCGCCACCCCTCGTGCGTCAGATGACAGAAAGCGGACCTGGAGAGGTCGACGGCTCGAACGGAGCAGGTCGCAAGGCGACTCAGCAGCAGCGCCGTGCGGCGCCCCTGGGCGCAGGCGCGATGGCTGTGCCGGCGGGCGCGGCCGCGAGCGCCGCAGCACAACATAAAATCGGACGCAACGATCCGTGCTGGTGCGGGTCAGGCAAGAAGTACAAGCGGTGCCACGGTCGCTAGGCTCACGGCGCCACGCACCCAGATTTTGGAGATCAAATGGACGCTGAACTCGACGCTGAAGAGCTTCTGAACAGGATCCTTTCACTCAAGGAGCACCTTTGACCTACCCGCCAAAGGAAAAAGGGCGGACGAGCTAGACGCCGAGCTGACGAAACCGGGGGCGTGGGACGACCCGCGCCGCGCCGGCCAGATGGCGCGCGAGGCGGCGGACAACCGCGCTTTGATCGCGACGTGGGACCGCATGGAGAGGCGTGCCCGCGACCTCGTCGAGCTGGACCAGCTGGCGCACGGTGATCCTGAGCTCGAGAAGCAGCTGGACGAGGAACGCGCCTCGCTCGGCAGGGAGGTGCGGGCGCACGAGCTCGACCTGCTCTTCACCGACCCTTACGCGAACCACAACGCCGTCATCACCATCTCCGTCGGCCAGGGTGGGGTGGAAGCGCAGGACTGGGTGGAGATGCTGATGCGCATGTATCTCAAATGGGCGGAGCGCCGGGGCTTCGAGACCGAGATCATCGACGAGTCACGCGGTGAAGAGGCGGGCCTCAAGAGCGCGACTTTCATCGTGCGCGGACCGCGCACGTATGGGCTCATGCGCTCAGAGCACGGCGTCCACCGCCTGGTCCGCATCTCCCCCTTTGACCAGAACCATCGCCGCCACACATCATTTGCCCTGGTCGAGGTCATGCCCGAGCTCGAGAGCACCGATGAGGCCGGGATCGTGATCAATCCGCAAGACCTGCGCATCGACACATACCGCTCGACGGGCGCCGGCGGCCAGCACGTCAACAAGACCGACTCGGCGGTCCGCATCACTCATCTGCCGACGGGGATCGTCGTCACCTGCCAGAACGAGCGCTCGCAGATGAAAAACCGCGAGATGGCGATGAAGGTCTTGAAAGCACGACTGTTCCAGCGTCAGCAGCAGGAGGCGGCGGAGCACCTCGACCAGATCCGCGGCCAGGTCATGCCGGCCGAGTTCGGATCCCAGATCCGGAACTACGTGTTGCAGCCCTACACGCTGGTCAAAGACGTCCGCACAGGGCTCGAGGTAGGCAACGTCCAGGCCGTGCTCGACGGCGAGATCGACCCCTTCATCGAGAGCTGGCTACGCTGGCGCCTGGGCAAGAACGCGGGGCTGGACCCGGCCGCCAAGGCGACGTCAGAAAGGTGAGACGGAGCGGTCGCGCAAGAGTCTGAGAGGGAACCCAGAGGTGTCCCCGTGGGGGGCCCCAAGCAGGTCGGTCGCTTCGCGACGGGCCTGGTCTCTTTCCGGTATACGGTTTTGGACTTTATCTAAGCAGCCACTCGTAGCCACGTTTGGGCTGCGCAAGCCTCGTCAAGCTCCTTCGTTATGGCCTTTGGTTGGCACTCTGGGATGGGGTTGGACGCGGCCGGGGCATGGGTTATACTGCCCGCGACCTAGCCACACGCGCCCGCTGGCGTGTAACGCCACAGCAAGAGACGCACCCAATGCTTCTAACACCGGATTTCGACACTCGGCCGGTCATCACCTTCCAACACGTCTTCAAGACGTACCCGACTGGAACTGAAGCCCTTCGCGACATCAACCTCGAAGTGCCTGAAGGCGACTTCCTCTTCCTGGTCGGGCCGTCCGGCGCCGGCAAGTCGACCATGGTGCGCTTGCTGATCCGGGAGGAAAAGCCGAGCAAGGGCAAGATCTTCGTCGACGGCATCGAGCTTGGACGGATGAAGCGGCGCCGGTTGCCGTACTACCGACGCAAGGTCGGGCTTGTCTTTCAGGACTTCAAGCTCCTGCCGAACCTGACCGTTTACGAGAACGTCGCGTTTGCGCTCCGTGTGCTCGGCGAACCAGACCACCGCGTGCAGACACGGGTCGCCGACGCTCTCGACACGGTCAGCCTCTCGGGCAAGGAGCACACGTACCCGGCCAACCTGTCTGGCGGCGAGCAGCAGCGAGTCGCGATTGCGCGCGCGCTGGTGCACGCTCCACGATTCATCATCGCCGACGAGCCGACAGGGAACCTCGACCCGGCGACGGCGTGGGAGATCATGCAGCTCTTTTTGCGCATCAACGCGCGCGGCGCCACCGTGGTCATGGCGACGCACAACCGCGAGATCGTCGACCTTCTGCGCCGCCGCGTCGTCGCCATCGACGCGGGACAGATTGCAAGAGATGACCGTTCAGGCAGGTATCACGATGTTGTTGCGAAACCTCAAGTTCGCGCTCAATAGCGCCTGGCAGAGCTTCTGGCGGAACCTGGCCGTCAGCCTGGCCGCGGTGCTGTCGATCACGCTCATCCTCATCCTCGCCGGCATCAACCTGCTGGTCGGTCATGCCTTTTCCCAGGTGCTCGACAACTTCCGGGCCAAGGTAAGTGAGATCTCGATCAACGTGTCAGACGACACGCCGCTGCAGACGGTCTACGACTTCCAGCAGCAGCTGACAGCGGATCCCCGCGTGATGAGCGTGCATTTCGTCACCAAAGAACAGGCGCTGGCGCAATTCAAGGCCGATCCGCAAAACGTGGTCCTGGCCCAGCAGATCGAGGGCAACCCACTCGACGCCAAGCTCGATGTCCGCGTCCGAAGCCTAGGCGACGTCGCGGCCATCGACACCGTGGCGCGCCGGTGGCCGGGAGTCGATCCGACCGACCCGACCAACTATCAGGGCGACTTCGTCAACCGGATGCTCGAGCTCTCGCAGTGGCTGAGCCTTGCCGGCGTTGGACTCCTGCTCATCCTGCTCACGGTGTCGGTGGTGATCGTCATGAACACCATCCGGACGGCTGTCTATCACCGCCGTAAAGAGATCGAGGTGATGAAGCTGGTCGGCGCGACCGAATGGTTCGTGCGCGGACCGTTCGTGATCGAGGGCATCATGACCGGCATGATCGCCGCGGCGATCGCGCTCGCTCTGCTGGTGGTCGCCTACCCGCCGGCGGTCGATCGCTTCAAGTCGGATATCGGCTTCATCCCGCTGAGCTACGATCCCGCGTTCATCTCCAGCCTCGCCCAGGACCTGCTGCTCGCCGGCGCCATGCTGGGCGCCCTCGGCAGCTACATCGGCGTCCGCCGCTACGTGAGGATCTGACATGAGAGCCCGGGTGATGCTTGCCGCGGTCCTGGCCACCATCGCATGGGTGCCGCAGTCGGTGCAGAACGTGTCGGCCATCTACTGCTATCCCGGCGACCCGCCGGCGGTGTATCAGGCATGTGTCGCCTACAACCAGGGCATCGGGCAGCAGGTCAACAACCAGAACCAGCTCAACTCGATCCAGTCCCAGATCAGCAACACGATCGCGCAGATCAACGCCATCGACGCCCTGATCTCCAGCCTGCAGCGCCAGATTGACGCCCAGAAGGCTCTGATCGCCCAGACCCAGGCGGCGATCGACGACCTGAGTCGGAAGATCAGGTTTGGGGAGGCCGCGCTGATCCAGCTCAAGGCGCATGTCAGCGTGCGAGAGCAGCTCCTGAACGAGCGGCTCCGGTACGTGGATTCCCATGGCAGCGTCAACTACGTCCAGCTGGTGCTGACCGCGAACAGCATCAACCAGCTCATGAACCGAATGGTCGGCGTGCAGCAGATAGCGTCTTCCGATCGGCGGCTGCTTCTTGGCCTGCAAGAGGAGCACTCGCAGGTCGCCCAGGCCAACAGCGACCTGGACGTCAAGCGCGGTCAGGTCTCCGCGCTGTTGAAGCAGCAGCAGGCGGCCGAGGCGGACCTCGAGAAGAATCTGGCCACCCAGGCTGCGGCCCGTGCCTTCGAGAAGCAGCTCGCGGACCAGCTGAAGGCTCAGTACGACGCCGTGCAGGCTGAGCGCGCTGCGATCGACGCCGAGGTCGCGAAGCTGGCCCTCGCCTACGACGCGGCCGCCGTCAAGGCGGGAGGTGGCAACGGCGTCTTCGAGTGGCCCGTGCCTGCGTGCGGGCCGAGCTGCATGAGCCAGCGGTTCGGCTGCTCGTCCTTTTACCTCGAGGTCTACGACCCCAACTGTCCCTATCCGCACAAGATTCACACCGGCATCGACATCGCGGCCCCTTACGGCTCTGACATCGTGGCCGCGGACACGGGTGTCGCCTATCTCTACCCGGGCAGCGTCGGCTACGGCAACCTGCTCGTGGTCATCCACGGGCATGGCTACTCCACCTACTACGGACATCTTTCCGGATACGCGCCGGGTCTCTCGAGCGGGCAGGTGGTGCCGCGCGGAACGACAGTGGCATTCGAGGGTTCGACCGGTTGGTCGACCGGTCCGCACCTGCATTTCGAGATTCGCGTCAGCGGGGGCTACAGGGACCCCTGCATCTGGCTCGGCTGCTGAGACATTAGTCTGCTGACATGAATCGCAGCGTCGCCCTGCGGGGTGGCGCCGTGGCGCTGCTGGTGGTCGTCGGATTCCTCGCGGGAGTCTATCTCGACCAGGCGTATCCAGAGTACGTCCCGTACATCGGACATCGATCCGCTTCGCGTATCGATCTGACTGAGGTCCAGCAGGCGGCGCGACTGATCCAGGCCGATTATGTCGACAGCAGCGTCGACACCAAGAAGCTGTCGCAGGGCACCGTGCAGGGCCTGGTCAACAGCCTCGGCGATCCATTCACGATCTACTTCGACCCCGAACAGTACAGACGCTTGCAACAGAGCTACCAGGGCAAGTACACCGGAATCGGAATCTATCTGAGCTTCGGCAGCGCCTACCCGGTGATCACCGGGACCGTGCCGGGATCGCCCGCCGCCTCGGCAGGGCTGAAAAGTGGTGATCAGATCGTCAAGGTCGGCGACAAAGACATCAAGGGAATCACCGCCGACCAGGCGACCGCTTTGATCCAGGGGCCGGAGGGAAGCCAGGTCACGATCACGATCCTTCGGGGTGTGGAGACGATGACTTTGACGATGACTCGGGCCGAGATCCAGGTGCCCACTGTGCGAACCGCCACAGTCGGCAACCACGTGCTGTACGCCCGCATTTATCAATTCGCATCGAACACGTCCAGCGAGTTCTCGACCGCTCTGAAGAGCGGTCTCCCGGGTTCGGTCGGGATGGTGCTGGACCTGCGCGGCGATCCAGGCGGGTTCATCTCGGCCGCGGACGATGTCATCAGCCAGTTCGTGAGCAGCGGAGAGACCTTCGAGACTCATGGGCGGAGTGGGGTGAACCGACACCAAGTCGGTTCGCTGCATGGCGCGCCGAACATGCCGCTGGTGGTCCTAGTCGATGCCAACAGCGCGTCGGCGGCCGAGATCGTCGCCGGATCGCTGCAGGTGCACAAGCGCGCCAAGCTGGTGGGGACGACCACCTACGGCAAGGGATCGGTGCAGGAGGATTTTCCACTCAGCGACGGTTCGGACCTCCATCTGACGGTCGAGCGGTGGTTTCTACCCAACGGCCAGACCATCGATCACAAGGGGCTCACGCCGGATGTGAGCGTCAAGTTGGCCAACCCTGCCGATTCGTATGACGTGGGGCAGCCGTCGCAGGGCTACGCCAAGGACACGCAGCTCAGTGCAGCCTTGGATTTGCTTTCGGGTGGGTAGACTGGCAAACGCGATTTTGGGCGGTTAGCTCAGCTGGCTAGAGCGCCTCGCTTACACCGAGGAGGTCGTTGGTTCAAGTCCATCACCGCCCACCACGATTTGCAATTTAGTTTCGGGCTAATAGCTTGTGATCGCCCTTAACTCGGAGGTGGGTGGTTCGAGCTCACGTGGTCAGCCCGCCTCGAGCCTGCAAATCGACGCGGTGGTGGACCAGCTGGAAGCTGCTTGGAAGGCGATAAGTCACGTGGTAGTCTGATTCGCTCATGCCCAGGTTTCTCATCGTCCTGACCATCGCCGGCGCCACGCTGATCGCGACCGCCGGACCTGCAGCCGCCAGTAACGGTCCTTATGTCGGCCAGGGCTACGACGCTTCCAGCTATCAGTGCATGAATGGCGTTCCGGTCGCGCTCGACCCTGCCTTCACGTCGTTTGGGATCATCCGTGTGACTGGAGGCAGGCCGT
>Ga0066682_10000706_pt1 | contig 11520 bp, 10 predicted proteins | sample GraSoiAngelo_131_FD_65628 | JGI IMG/M metagenome (GOLD analysis project Ga0066682, IMG submission 65628) | Grasslands soil microbial communities from the Angelo Coastal Reserve, California, USA - 14_0929_02_30cm | ecosystem: Environmental > Terrestrial > Soil > Grasslands | place: USA... | reverse complement strand
TCATAGCGTGATTCCTCGGTTCGTCGAATCTCATCTTGTAATCCCAGAATGATGGTTGCGGAGTCCGCAATCGTAAGTGGTCTCATTCCACTAGAAGAACATACATCGATCACTTATGACGTTATGTTTAGCAACAGTATAGCAGAAAGTAAACTACTTCTCCACTACTTTTTCGCCACCCGTCGAACTGCGCGGAAGAATCAAAACCGGAAGATGCCAACCGGGGAGACGAAGGCGCACACCGTTCGTCGAGTACCTCATGCATTTCAACTGGCGTCCGCCCGCTCTCACACGTTAATTACCTCACGGCGAAATTCAGGGCGTGAGGGAGGGGGTCGCTTCCGGCGGTGAATTGCAGGGTGTAGCTACCGGAGGCGAGTCCCGTGGTGTTGAGGTTCAAAATGTATCCGCCCGCCGGGCCCAGTGCAGCCTCAAAGCGGAAACTGCCACCGGGATTTGCGCTTCCCGGCGAAGTCATGCTGGCGGAATAGCCAGAGGCGCTGGTTATCCGAGTGGCGTGCAATGGCACTGCGGTAGAGGAAACGTCGTTGCCGCTGGCATCGCCAAGATAGAGTTTGATCGGAAAGATCGCGCCGCTGGGAACCAATCGCGTCTGGTCGTACAGCGGGCGGATGGCATAGGAAACGTTTTCTGTCAGGCTTCCGTTGCTCCCGAGGAAGCCGTTGTCGCCGCTGTACGTCGCCGTGATTTGGTGCGCGGCAACGGCAAACGAAGAGACTGTTAGCATGGCTGACCCAGAGGAATTCAGGGGTATCGTGGAAAGAATTGTTGTGCCGTCCTGGAGTGTCACCGTTCCGCTTGGGGCTCCAGCACTCGGCGCGACAGGAGAAACCGTCACTGTGAAGGTAAGAGCCTGACCCAACGTGACTTGTGTCATCGAGGAGGCGACCACGGTAGTGGCTGACGCTCTGTTCACCGTCTGGGTGAAAACACCGGACGTGGCACCTAGAAAACCGTCGTCACCGCTATACACGGCCGTAATCGAGTGCGCAGTGACGACCGAGGAAGAGAAGTTGAGCGTCGCCTGACCGCCACTCAAAGTAGCGGTGCCAAGCGTGTTTGCGGCGTCGCTGAAGGTAACCGTCCCAGTGGGGATCGCAGATCCGGAAGCGGCACTGACGGTCACCGAGAGGGTAACCGCCTGTCCGAAAACGGAAGGATTGGCGGAGGAAGATACTGCGAGTGAAGTGGCTTGCTTGCTGGCCACTACTTCGCGAATCCGGTTGCTGCCGCTGTCAGCGATAAACAGGCTTCCCGCGTTGTCGACGGCAACGCCCAAAGGAAAGTTAAGCTCGGCGGAGGTGGCCGGCCCGCCGTCCCCTAAGAAGCCACTGCAGGAACCAAGGGGACAACTTCCCCCCCCTGCAACCGTGGCAATCACCTGCGTGGCCGCGTCCACCCGGCGAACGCGGTCTGTGTCTATGATAAAAAGGTTTCCCGCCCCGTCCACGCCAACGCCGGACACGTCAGCCAAGACTGCGGACGTAGCTGGCCCGCCGTCCCCGGAAAAGGAACAATCCACACCGCAAAATCCCCCTCCGGCGACCCTGCTGACCGCTTGTGTGGCAGCGTCTGCACGGAAAACCGCACCATAATCCACGTAAAATCCGCCCTCGTCCACGGCAAAGAAAAGGTTCCCCGCGCGGTCGACGGCAACGCCAACCGGAGCACCGCTGCCAAAGCCACTGCTTGCATACGTGCCGATCATCTGGGTAGCGGCATCCACGCGGCAAAGCCCAATACCACGGAAGGAGTTCTCGCGATTGCCCGAAATGAAGAGGTTTCCGCCATTATCGACAGCAACGCCGGTTGTCATCGGCAATGCGGTGGAGGTGGCCGACCCGGCGCATTCGCCAAAGATGCCACTACCCGCAACGGTAGTAATTACACCCGTGGCCGCGTCTAGGCGGCGAATCCGAAGGTCGGAACCGATGAAGAGATTTCCCGCACTATCGACAGCAACGCTGAGCGGCCCAGATAGCGCTGCGGAAGTGGCCGGCCCGCCGTCCCCACTGAAACCGATCGTCCCGTTGCCTGCCACCGTGGTGATGACTTGCGTCGCTGCGTCTATCCGGCGAATCCGGTTGTTCATCGAGTCCGCGATGAATAGATTCCCTGCGTTGTCCACCGCAACACCCTGTGGGTCGTTCAATTGCGATGCCGCAGCGGGACCGCCGTCGCCGCTGAAACTGTACGTGCCATTGCCCGCCACCGTAGTAATCACTTGGGTGGACGGATCCGTCCGCCGGATCCTGAAGTTGAAGCTATCGGCAATAAACAGGCTCCCAGCGCTGCCGAGTGCAATGCCACTAGGCGCGTTTAATTCAGCCGAAGTGGCCAGCCCTCCGTCGCCGCTGAAACCAGGCGTGCCATCGCCCGCGATCGTTGTGATTACCCCGGTGGCTGCGTCTACCCTGCGAATCCGATAGTTGAAAGTATCCGCAATAAACAGGTTTCCCCCGCTGTCCACGACAAGACTATTGGGCACATTTAACTCCGCAGAAGTCGCTGGACCGCCATCACCGCTGAACCCCCCGCTGCAGCAACCATCCCTGAACCCGTTACCAGCAACTTGCGTAATCATGCCCGTGGTTGAATCCAGGCGGAGAACTCGCTGTCCGTCCGCGTCCGCGAAGAACAGATTTCCTGCACCATCGAGAGCAATCCCGGAGGGATTTGCAAGCCCGCTCATTGGAATCGTAGTGATGATTTGAGTGTTCGCGTCGACTCGCCGAATTCGCCCGTTGTTGGAGTCGGAGATGAACAGGTTCCCTTGTCTATCCACGGTGACAGCACTAGGTCCAGAAAGCGCGGCGGACGCTGCGGGGCCGGCGTCCCCGCTATAACCTGCTGTGCCGTTTCCGGCAACAGTGGTGATTATTCGCGTAGCGGCATCCACACGGCGAACCCGATCGTTGCATTCATCGGCGATGAAAAGGTTTCCTGTGCTGTCAAATGCTATTCCATGGGGGTTGCACAATTCCGCTGAAGTTGCGGCGATCCCATCTCCATTGAAACCCAGACCGCCATTCCCCGCATACACTGTCAGCTGGCCGCTCTGATCCACACGAAACACCCGCGTCAGCGTGGTGATGTAATAGTTGCCGGAGCTATCGAATGCTACTGCCGAAAGCGAAGAAATGGCCGCTGAGAGAGCGGGAACGTTGTTGGGTCCTCCGCCCGCCACGGTCCTAATGTTCTGGGCGAATGCGGGAACAGCGAAAACTATCACCAAACACAGGAAACACAACGTTCTAAGGGTGTGCATGATCCTGAACATGATCTGCTCTCCTCGTTCTCACAAATAAGGCGGGCTATTTAACGCGCCTTTGTCCACCGAACTTTCTCACCGACCGCCGCTTGGCTTCGGTCCGGTTTCCGGCCTGGCTTCAGGACGAACGTGGTCCGGCACGACTTCAATGGGCCGCCGCACCTTGTTTCCAGCGACGTCGGCGTACTCAATCATTAAGAATGGCGGCCGGCCTTGCTGCCAGCTCTGGTATTCGCGTTGAGGAATCTGAAAGGTTCCGCTGAGCTGCACGCTGCGTCCGGCAGGCACGCCGACACTCGGGAACGTGCCGAAGTTCCGGCTCGGAATGATCCAGTCGCGCAACATCACCGTCGCATTCGATACGTCCGCTGTGCTGTGATTGAACAGCCGTAGGGTCAACGTCAGGCTAGCCGTATCGCCTGACACGCTCACATCACTTACTCGGTAAAAGCCGGAAAACTCACGGCCATCTCCCCAAGCCGTTCCCGCCAAAGCAAGCCCCACAAGAACCAGCGCGGCTCTCATGGTCCAGACAACTCCAAATTTTTCGCGCTTCATACACACTTCTCCCTTCGCGTGGAATCACTGGAATCGTTAATCTTTTGCTCGCGATGCTTATGCAGGATCGCCTTTAGAATTCACCAGGCAACCCGTTTGGTGTGACCTGAAGGATCTGGCGTCTAAAGCATCAATAAAATGGCTGGCAGGAATTGAATTTTGCACGTAAAGCAACTTCTTTGCGAACGCGCCAGATGCACGCCGGTCGAGGATCGTCCTGCCCGGCCTCTTACCGACACCGGACTCAGAGGCAGGTGTGATTCTCCAATCTTCTTATCGCCTTGGCAATTAGGTGAAGCCCTGAATCCGCATCCCCTAAAACCCTTGAGTTCCCTCGCTGCAGAGCGGATAGGGGCACTCAGCGCGAGGCGAAGATCGCCTTGGTTGCAGGATAGATTTGGCGGAAGGCGGCGTAAGAGGAGTTGAGGGTAGCGACGGCAGCGTGCTGAGGACTGACGCGCGAGGCGACGCGGACGGTGGCGGCGCAGGCAGCGTCAACCGAGGGCCACAGGCCAGCGCCGACGCCAGCGAGGAGGGCAGCGCCGTAGGCGGCTCCTTCCTCGGCTTCGACAATTTCGACGGCGCGGCCGTAAACATCGGCCTGGATCTGGCGCCATAGCGGAGAGCGAGCGCCGCCTCCGCCGAGCCGCATGCTGGTGACGGGGACGTTCATTTCTCCGAAAAGAGTGAAGGTGTCGCGGAGGCTGAAGGCGACGCCTTCAAGAATTGCGCGAACGACATGGGCGCGTGTATGTGAGGCAGTTAGGCCGACGAGTGCGCCGCGGGCGTTGGAATCCAGATGCGGAGTGCGCTCGCCCATGAGATAGGGCGTCCACAAGAGGCCGTCGGAACCTGCGGGAATTTTGGCGGCTTCGGCTGTGAGCTGGTCGTAAGTTTCTTGAGTGCCGCTGGAATTTGTTGCAAAGGTATCGCGAAACCAGCGCAGCGAGAGGCCGGCGGCTTGCGTGACACCCATGACGTGCCAGCGTCCAGGGATGGCGTGGCAAAACGTGTGGACGCGGCCGCGAGGATCAAGTGCGGGGCGATCAGTGGCGGCAAAAACGACGCCGGAAGTGCCAATCGTAGCGCTGACCGCTCCGGCCGAGACGATGCCCATGCCCGTGGCGCCGGCGGCCTGGTCGCCTGCACCGGCCACAACGGGCGTGCCAACGCGCAGACCTGTTTCCGCGGCTCCTTTGCTGGAAATTTTCGCGCACACGGCAGGAGATTCGTGGAGCAACGGCAACAAGCGTTCATCGATTTCGGCGCCTTGCAACATTTCCCGCGACCAGCGGCGATTGGCCACATCGAGAAGCAGCGTGCCGGAAGCGTCTGCCATATCGGTGGCGTGTTCGCCGGTGAGGCGGAAGCGCACGTAGTCCTTCGGCAGCATGACGGAGCGGACGCGCTTCCAATTTGCGGGCTCGTTCTCGCGGATCCAAAGCAGTTTCGTAAGCGTGAAATTCGCCAGCGCTGGATTGCAGGTGAGCTGAATCAGCCGCTCCTGGCCGATTTTGGCGGTCAGGTCGTGGCACTGTTTTTCCGTGCGGACATCGCACCAGATCAAAGCGGGACGAACGACGCTTCCCTGCTCGTCCAGCATGACCGCGCCGTGCATTTGGCCGGAGAAACCGACGCAAGCAATTTCTTCGGCGCTGAGATTGGCGCTCGCGATGGCTTTACGAACCGCGATGCAGGTGGCACGCCACCAATCCTCGGGGTGCTGTTCGGCCCAACCGATTTGCGGCGAAGCGAAGGGCTGGTGCTCTTCCGTGGCGGAAGAAACGAGGCGGCCGCGGCCATCTATGATGAGGGCGCGCGTTCCTCCGGTACCAACGTCAATCCCGAGAACGTAGATAGGACCTCCCTAGACAAACGGCGTTGTCCGCCAAGATATCGGGAGAGAGACTATCGCACTTCGTTGGTCATGAGGAAGAGCGGGCGCATTTCGAAGCTGGCGTACTGCGGGCGAAGGCGGTCGGTATTGTACTGTTCCTTGACGTTGACGACCTTCTTGGTGGCGGTGACAGTTTCGAGAGGAATGTTGTCGTAGTGGCCGTTCTTGAGGACGACGAGACGGCCGCTAACATTTTTCAAGAGGAGATCAAGAGCGAGATTGCCGTAGGCCATCGGGGCGATGGAGTCAATGGCATCGGGATCGCCGCAACGAACGAGATAGCCGAGCTTTTGATTGATGACGTCGATTTTCTTGCCGTTGTTGAATTTGGCGGAGAGGTCGCGCACCTTTTCAGCAACAACATCGCCGATGCCACCGAGCTTCTTATGGCCGTAGGCGTCAGTACTCTCGCTTTCGAAAATCATTTCGCCACCTTCGAACATGGCGCCTTCTGAGACGAGGACAATGGAGTAGCGGCTGGGGTTCTTGCGGCGGTCGGCGACCAGCAGCTCGGTAAGATGCTCGATATTGAATTTGAATTCCGGGATAACGCAGCGATTGGCTGCACCGGCCATGGTAGGAAGCATGGCGGTGAACCCAGCATAACGACCGAAAACCTCGAGGACCATGAAGCGTTCGTGGGAGCCAGCGGAAGTACGGAGGCTGTTGACCATCTGAATGGTACGGGTAACGCAGGTGCTGAAGCCGATGCAGTAGTCGGTGCCGGGGACGTCATTGTCCATAGTCTTCGGAATGCCGATGACCTTGAAGCCCTCTTTGTGGAGGCGAACTCCGTAGCTGAGGGTATCGTCGCCGCCAATGGGAATGAGCGTGTCAATGCCGAGCCAAGCGAGGTTCTTGAGGACTTCGGGAGTGAGGTCGTTTTTTTCCGCGGTGAATTTATCCTTGAGATGCAAAGGGACATTGGATTTGGTGACGCGGCCGGGATTGGTGCGCGAGGAATGGAGAAAGGTACCACCGGTGCGGCCGGCGCGATCGACGATTTCTTCGTCGAGAAGAAAAAAATTGTCGGAGTTGTCGTAGTCCTTTTCGCGGACCATGTCGACGAGGCCAGCCCAGCCGTGGCGAATGCCGACGACCTGATAGCCTTCGCGAATGGCGCGAAGAGTGACTCCGCGGATAGCTGGGTTGAGACCGGGAACGTCGCCGCCTCCGGTGAGAATACCGATGACGCCTCTCTTGGTGTTGACGTTTGCCATTAGATTACGAATTGCCCTTTCGCGGAATGCCGAACAGAAAATTATCCTCTACGAATGAGTTTTTAGGAAGAGCCAAGACGGCATTCTTTTTCCAGCGCGGACGGATTCAAATCTACGATTTGAAAATTACACTTCGATTTTTGTGCCCAGGACGCTGAGAAACCTGGCAAGCCAAGAGTTGAGCGCAGGCCAAGCGGGCCCGGTGACGAGGTTGCCATCGACCAGGGCATCGGTCATGGGGAGATCGACGTATGTGCCTCCAGCGAGAGTAACGTCCGGGCCAGTGGCCGGATAGGCGCTGCACTTCTTTCCTTGCAAAACTCCCGCAGCGGCGAGAACCTGCGCTGCGTGGCAGATGGCGGCGATGGGCTTATTGGCCTTTGAGAAGTAGCGAACGATCTCGATGACGCGGGGATTCAGACGGATGTATTCCGGGGCGCGGCCGCCGGGAATGATGAGAGCGTCGTATTCTTCTGGCTTGATCTGATTGAAGGTGGCGTTAAGAGCGAAATTGTGGCCACGCTTTTCGGTGTAGGTCTGATCGCCTTCGAAGTCGTGGATGGAAGTTGGGACGAAGTCGCCGGATTTTTTCCCGGGGCAGACAACATGGACTGCGTGGCCTACCATCAACAACGCCTGAAACGGGACCATCACTTCGTAGTCTTCGACGTAATCACCGACGATCATGAGAATGGATTTCCTGGACATTTGAACCTCCGCGCGTGAAAGAGAATAGCAAAAAAGAAAGGCCGGGCTGAAGCCCGGCCCCTTCAGGATCAGATACAGTTAGGCGTTGAGTTGGGATGCTGTAGCTACCGGCACTTGCTCGCTGGAGTCCTGGATGGTGACCAGGTCCGTGCGTACTTTTTCCCACTCCAGCATAGTTAAGCCGTAAGACGCGAAGAAGCGACGGATCTTGGCGGAGTCCCAGCGCAGGACTTTTTCGCACACGGGAACCAGAACGCTCATGGCGTTATCGCTAACGACCGTGCGCTTGGCCACGCGCGTGATGAACTTAGCTTCCGAAACGGCGATCGTGAGCCCATCGTACTGATTGATGTGCATCATGACCGGGAGATCGGAGCTGCCATCACCCATGTAAATGATACTGTCGTGGCTGATGCCGAGGCTGGAACGCAATTCCTCGAGCACGGTAATCTTGCCCCATCCTGCCGAAGCGCGAATGATGGAGTCGACTTCACCGGTTGCTTCCTTGTAGCGGAAACGCGTGCCGAAAATGTGATCCGGGGGCACGATGCCCTCGAGCGCCGATTCGATGATCTCCTGCGGCGCCGCGGAAATGACGTTGAAGTGGAACTTGTAGCCCTCGGCGAGATTGTCGAGCGCCCGTGCAAACAGCGCTACGTCGTGCTTCAAGCGGATGCGCTTACCGGTTTCGAGAAGATGTTCCCGACGCACGTTTCGAAAATCCGGATCATGCAGAATCAGGTAGCTAAGCTCCGCGCCCTGCTGGACGAGGTTCATTTCGGCAAGGCCTTTCACCTTGTCGTGAAAACCGTGGAAGCCGATCAGCTCGCTAAGAACGACTCCCGAGTCGTTGAAACTAAGCGTCTGGTCAAAGTCACTGGCAAGTAGAAATTGTTTTGTCATGTACTAGTACTCCCGTTGGCTGCCTTTCTTGGTGGGTACACTCTGGGTAGCTCCTCACCCTCTCTGAAAACACCTTAACTGCATTCCCCCCAGACTGCCCCACGAATTATTTTGATGGGTGCTATGCGTTAAAAATGTGAACAGTTCATTATACCTCGGTTAGATGCCGCGTTGTCGTAAAAGGCACAAAGGAAATGGGATGATGTCCCGAAAAGCAACAGGATTCAGCAAATTCCGTGAACTGAAGAAGATAGGTTGGGGCGAAGAAAGAGAGAAAATAGAACTTGTGATGGGACTCCGGCTGTAGGGGAGTCGCCGGGATGGACCACGGCATGCGAGTCCCTATTTTTTAGGCTGCCCGAGATCCCCTGACTAAGACCCAGAACTAACGCTGACGTCCGGGTTTCTTGCCGCTGGAGATTTTTGTGAGCACCCGCGTATACGCTTTGATGGTTTCCGGGATTGCCTCGCTATAAATAAACTGGCCTTGGCGCCGACAGGCAATCAGCCCAGCTTCGTTGAGAATCTTCAAGTGATGCGAAACCGTCGCCGGCGTGACGCCGCGCATCGACACGATTTCTCCGCAGTTCATGCGTCTGGTACGGGAGATGGCCTCAAAGATGCGGAGGCGAGTCGCATCGGCCAGGGCTTTCGATATTTTTTCGACTTTAGCGCGATCCATAGGCCTGCTTGTAGTGTAGCGGACTTGGTGTGCTTCCCGCCATAAGTGTTCCGGCACTCCGCGAAGCTGGCCCAACAATCATGCAACCGAATACTTCGATGCTCATCCAAGTATCGAATTGTTAGGGATGCCGGCAGTGGAAAGCTCCGGGTCCAGGCATACGGTTCGGGAAGCACAAGGAGAAGGACATGAAAAGGCTCGAAGGAAAAGTAGCAGTAGTGACAGGTGGGAACAGCGGTATCGGGCTAGCCGCCGCGAAGCGTTTGCAGGAAGAAGGAGCAAAAGTGGCTATCGCGGGCCGAAGCAAGAAGACGCTGGACGAGGCAGTAAAAACGATCGGCAACGGCGTACTGGCAGTGCAGGCGGACGTGGCCAAGCTGGCAGACGTCGACAAGCTGTACGCGGAAGTTTCGAAGAAGTTCGGCAAGATTGATGTCTTGTTTGTGAACGCGGGCGTGGCAAAATTCGCGCCGCTTGCGGATACGTCCGAGACGCTGTACGACGAGCAATTTGACATCAACATCAAGGGAGCGTACTTCACAATCCAAAAAGCGCTGCCGCTGCTGAATGACGGCGCTTCGATTATTTTGAATACCAGCGTGGCAGATCGCAAAGGCACGGCGGGTGCTAGCGCGTATTCGGCAACCAAAGCGGCGCTGCGGTCGCTAGCGCGAACTGCAGCAGCGGAACTGGCGGGGCGCGGGATCCGGGTTAACACGGTTGCGCCGGGGCCAATTGTGACGCCGATTTTCGGGAGAACTGGACTTTCAAAAGAAGCCGTTGATGAATTCGCGAAGGAAATCGTCACGAAAGTTCCGATGAAGCGGTTTGGACAGCCGGAAGAGGTAGCCGGCGCGGTGGCTTTTCTCGCTTCGCAAGATGCTTCCTACATTACCGGTGTAGAGATCAACGTGGACGGCGGAATGGGACAAATCTGATTCGGCTCGCGGCGCCGGCAGGAATACTGGGGGCGGCCAAATGGCGGCCCCTCTTTTTTGTCACAACGTCATCTGCCATGCGACGGGTCGGATGAATCCGCGGAATTGATGTCGAGATTCCAAGAATGCGCAGTATCACTAGGAGCGTAGCAATTGCCGTCGGCGGAATAGGTGGCGGCACAACGAGCGGTGAATTGTTTGCGACGTGGCGATTGCGCGAATTGCCAGGCGGCGGCGTAAGGCAGTCCGCTGGCGGATGGAGGAAGTGGATTTTGCGGCGTCGCGCATCCCGGCGAGGGAGGGCAGGCATCGTTGTAGACCCAGTAGACGACGCCGCGCTTACCAGTGTTCTTGCGGACGTCATCGGCAGTAATGATGGTGACACCGCCGCCTTCGTCGACGGGCATGCCCGAACAATATACGCCAGCGCGATAACCTGCGCGTTCCAACTGATCGACCCAGGAGCGGAGGTACGCGTGGTACACAGCAGGTAAGCGGCCACCCTCTTCAATATCCAGGAATATCACGGTGTGAGATGGAAAGCCTTCCTTCTTTGCGGCTGCCGTGGCTTGTCGCGCGTCGCTTGCCCCTCTTTTCCTAGCCGAAGACAGCCGGGTCTTGAGGTTGTTGAAGACGTGCTGCTCCGACCACTTTTGCTGGAGTTCGTTGCTTTGCGGTCCGCTATAGAGAACCAGGAAACCGAAGCCCAGCGAGCGTACGAGTTCGCGTTTGCCGGACCAGGAATTAGATTTTGCGCCGGGAGGAGGGCCAAGCCAATAGCCGGCAAAGGAGAACGATCTGCGTAGAGCAAGCAGCGCGGCATCACCCGGGTAGTCGTTTCGATCGAAGCCGAGATAAGCGCGCGGGGTGGACGATTGTTGCGAAAGCGCGGGCACGACAAGCAAGACACTGAACAGAAAGATGATGATGCTGACGCCGAGGAGATTTTTGTCGCCACGAGCGAAGGTGAGCTTAAGCATTTCTTCTGCAGGGATCTCGCGAGCAATTCTGCATTCGAACATGTACCTTGAACCATAAATTGGCAGTGAAATGAAGCATAAAATGGCGGCAGTCAGAGCAGAAGTCCTTTGAAATCCGCCGGCGGGAGCCGCTCCATTTTCATGCTTTTGAAGCATAACGTGGCAGTAAGTACAAAACGGAAGCATAAGATGACAGAAAGTGCAGGTTGAAGTTCGTTTTCACGCAGGTGACCAAAACAACTGCCTCGCCTTTACAACCGGATGCTGATTTGAGGGCGGAGGGATCGCATCACATCGCGCGTTGCTTCGCTCAAAGGTGATGGATAAATCGGAAAAATGAGG
>Ga0066682_10000700_pt1 | contig 11545 bp, 10 predicted proteins | sample GraSoiAngelo_131_FD_65628 | JGI IMG/M metagenome (GOLD analysis project Ga0066682, IMG submission 65628) | Grasslands soil microbial communities from the Angelo Coastal Reserve, California, USA - 14_0929_02_30cm | ecosystem: Environmental > Terrestrial > Soil > Grasslands | place: USA... | reverse complement strand
TCGAAAACCGGGTCGCTCTCCTCCTCAAACCGACCTTGCCAAAGTTTCATACTGATTCACCATCAGGCGCGACCGGACAGCGGCGGGCAAACCGAGAAGATTGATGAAGCCCTCGGCGTCATGGTGATTATAGCCACCCGTATCGAAAGATGCGATGTCCTGCCGGTACAGGCTGAATGGCGACTTGCGGCTCTTCACGGCCATCGTGCCCTTGTAAAGGCTCATCGTTACAGAGCCGGTCACGACTTCCTGGGTCTTGGTGAAGAACGCATCGAATGCTTCTCTGAGGGGAGTAAACCAGTGGCCCTCATAGACCATCTGCGCATAGCTAACGCTCAGGATGTCTTTGTGGTAGCGGGTTTGCCGATCCAGCACCAGCGATTCCAGCTCGCGGTGCGCCGTGGTGATAAGCGTTCCGCCCGGAGTTTCATAAACACCGCGCGACTTCATTCCAACGACGCGGTTCTCAACGCAATCTGCACGGCCTATGCCGTTCGTGCCGGCGATTTCGTTTAGATCTTCCAGGAGTTGTACGGCACGGATCGTGTATCCATTCAGCCCCACCGGAACGCCCTGCTGAAAATCAATGGTGATTTCGCTCTCCCCTTCTGGACACGAGCGCGGATCGAGTGTCAGCATGAACAAGTCTTCCGGCGGCGCCTGCGAGGGATCTTCCAGGATCCCGCCTTCGTGACTCATATGCCAGATATTGCTATCGCGGCTGTAAATCTTGTCGGCTGTAGCGGCAATAGGAATATTGCGTTCTTTAGCGTAGGCAATCGCTTCGTGCCGGGACCGGATATTCCACTCGCGCCATGGCGCCATAATTTTGAGTTGAGGCGCAAACGCCTTATATGCGAGCTCAAATCTTACCTGATCGTTGCCCTTGCCGGTACACCCGTGTGCAACGGCATCAGCACCTTCTTCCAGCGCGACCTCAACCTGACGCTTCGCCAGAAGAGGACGCGCGATGGAGGTTCCGAGCAAATACTTTCCTTCGTACATGGCGCCGGATTTAACGAGTGGCCAGAGGTATTCGGTTACGAACTCATGACGCAGATCTTCGACATAGCATTTGGAAGCGCCGGAACGGATCGCTTTTTCTTCAAGACCTTGCAATTCATCGTCCTGGCCGATGTTGCCGGCCATAGCGATAATTTCGCAACCGTAGTTCTCCTTGAGCCATGGAATGATGATAGAGGTGTCAAGCCCTCCAGAATACGCCAGTACGACTTTCTTCACTCGTTCCTTCATAATTGCCTCCCGTCTTTTCTCTTAACAGTCGCCCTTTCGGCTTGTGTTCCCGGGACTAGTACCGTTACCAGGATCGCCTTTTCTACCGCTAACCGGTTGGCTGCTTGTTGAAAGACGAGCGAATAATTCGATTCAATGACAGAATCTGTGACTTCCTGACCGCGATGAGCGGGCAGGCAATGCATAAAAAATGTGTGCTTTCCTGTCTTGGCGATCAGCTTCTCGTTGACCTGATATGGCCGGAAAATTTCGAGGCGGCCTTCGAGTTCGTCCTCCTGGCCCATGCTGGCCCATACATCCGTGTATATTGCGTCGGCGCCCTTCACGTCGGATGGTTTCGTCGACCACTCCACAGGCTCCAGCGGACCCGGACCATATTTCTCAGGACAGATCGCTCTGAAATGCAGTCCCGCTAGTAAGCAGGCGTGCCATAATGACCTCGATACATTGTTCCAATCGCCGATGTAGACGAACTCTTTTCCGGACCAGCTGGGCCAGACGTCCGTTAGGGTCAGTAGATCAGCAACCGCCTGGCAGGGATGTTCCGCATCGCTGAGCCCGTTAACGACCGGAACCGACGCGAATAGTGCCAGATCCTCCAGATCGTGGTGATTGAACACACGCGCAACAATACCATCCACCCAACATGAAAGATTTCTGGCCAGATCCTGTATTGGTTCCCGCTCACCCAGCCGGCTTTCCGCGTTTCCCAACACGATCGGCCACCCGCCAAGCTGCCGAATCCCTACCTCAAACGTTACCCTCGTTCGAAGCGAGGGTTTTTCAAAAATCAGAGCGACCGACTTGCCTTGAAGGACTTGCCCGAACCCGTTTCTCGAACGAAAATCAGCAGATAACGCCAGGAGCCCTTGAAACTCCTGCCGGCGCAGGAGCGAAAGCGATAAAAAGTCCGAATGAACTGCTACTGCGGTTGACGCTGAATAGTTATGCATATTGATGCATAAGTATGCACGCGGTGCCGGGCAGGGTCAATCATTTTTGTTATGAGGTTGTTATAATTTTCGCAGTCCATGCGACGCCTTCGGCACAACGCGATCCTGGAATTGGTTCGCTCGGGGGAAATTACCAGCCAAGAAGACCTGATGCGCGGTTTAAAAGCCCGCAATATCAGCGTGTCTCAATCGACGCTGTCGCGCGACATTCAGGAACTGTGGATAGCTAAAGCGGGTGGTGTCTATACCGTGGTCGATGCCGAACCTGCCGTCCCGCATTCTGAAGGATCATTAGCACGGATTATCCGCGAATTCATGGTAGACGTGGACGTGGCCCAGAATATCCTTGTCGTGAAGACAGGACCCGGTCACGCCTCAACCGTCTCGCAAGCGTTGGATGAAGCTGGCTGGCCGGAATGGGTGGGAAGCATCGCAGGCGAAAATACTATTTTTGCGGTTGCGCGATCCGCGAAAGATGCAAAGAAGCTGGAAGCACGGTTAAGAAAATTACTGTAGCCTTCCGGCCAGGCGCACATCTCCCCTGTCCGGGCAGGCTTCTAAGAGTCTGGCTATTGTGTTCCCGCTGACGGGATCGATAAATTGAGGCGCAATCTCAGCAAGAGGGACGAGAACGAATCGGCGGAGCGCAAAGCGTGGGTGGGGTATGATGAGACGGGCACCCCCGAGGATTTCGTTTCCATAAAAGATGATATCGATATCCAAGGTCCGCGGGCCTTTCGTGCCCTTGCTAATACGTTGCTTTTCTTTCTCCACGTCGAGGCAGGCCGACAGCAATTCGTCGGGAGTTAGAACAGTTTCTGCTTCTATGGCAGTATTAAGGAACTTCGGTTGATTGAACACATCCCGAGGCTCAGTCGAATACAGCGAAGCACAACGGACAGTATGAATGCCACGATCGGCAAGGCCCACGACGCCGGATTGCAGGTACGCCTGGCGATCCCCGAGATTGGAACCAAGAGACAGAAAAGTGCGCACCATCAAAGTATGAAACAACGGAGCACGATATGAAAATGCGCACGAACAAAACGTCTCTCGACGGACTTTTTGTCGTCGAAATCGATTGTTTTCGAGACGAGCGCGGGTTCTTTATGGAGTCCTGGCACAAGCGGGATTTCGCCCAAGCCGGTCTGAGGTACGAATTCGTCCAGGATTCGCACTCGCGTTCAACGTATTCCGTGCTCCGCGGACTTCATTATCAGGACATGCGAACCCCAATCGTCAAACTGGTCCGGTGTACGGTCGGCCGCGTCTTCGACGTTGCAGTCGATCTTCGCGTCAATTCGCCGACGTTTGGACAATGGTTTGGTATTGAGCTCACTGCCGAGAACAAGACGCAACTGCTGGTCCCGATCGGCTTCGCCCACGGATTTCTAACGCTCTCGGATGTCTGTGAAGTCCAGTACAAGCAGACGGAGTATTACCGTCCGGATGCGGAGGGCGGTGTCGCGTGGAACGACAAGGACATCGCAATAGACTGGCCCTTGCGAGACCCACCAATCTTATCGCGGCGCGATCAGAATCAGCCGTCGCTGAAGCAATATCTTCAGAACCCTGCTTTCCAATGATTTCAGGAAGCCTTTTTCAATTTCCGATAGGCCACGACAGCACGATTGTGTGCTGCTAAGGTCTCGGAAAAGGTATGGCGGGCTTCGATGGTTCGGACGAAATATAGATAATTCGTGTCGGCGGGCTGAATCGCTGCAAGCAAGGACGGGTAGCCCGGATTCGCGATGGCGCTCGGAGGCAGACCGGGATTCACGTAAGTATTGTAAGGTGATTTGAATTTCAGATCCGCAAGAGTGAGCTTGCCGGTGTATTGGTCCGCCTGTGCGAGGGCATATATCACGGTCGGGTCACATTGAAGCAGGACGTGCCGATTCAGCCGATTCAAGTAAACCGACGCAACCATCGGGCGCTCGTCTGGCTGAGCCGCCTCGGTCTCGATAAGCGAAGCTAGAATCACCGTATCGTGAAGATTCAGCGGCCATTTGTTTTCAGACACAACCTGCCGAAGCTTGGCCGCCATTTGCCGAAAGCGTGCAATCATGGCCTCGATTGCGCGGCGGGGCATTGTATGTGCCGGAAACGAATATGTTTCCGGAAACAAATAACCTTCAACCGAAGGTGCGTTTCCGTCGAATTGCCGCACCAAATCAACAGCGCTATTGGCGGCTTTCTTAAAGTCTTCCGCGGAACCGAAACCCTCTTCCTGCCATTTTTGGGCGGTTGCTCCGACCGTCAGGCCTTCGGGTACAGCAAATTTATGAAGGTACACCAAACCGTTCGCGATCTTGTGGACCACCTCAGGAATGGTCTGCGGACGGTCAAATGAATACTCCCCGGCCTGAAGCTTATTTCGAGTGCCGCCAAACAAGATGTAAGCGAAGGCCACGTTTGAATTTCGGATGACATTTTTGTCTTTCAGAAGTCCAACGATATCGCGGGCGCCGAGACCGTGGGGGATCTCGATAATTAAACCCTCAGCCGGGGTCCCAAGGACCTGCAGCTCTCGGCGCACGTACAATCTGAGTCCGCCAACCAATAGAATCAATACGAGTAGAACCGCGAGAAATTTGCTCATGGGCTTCGGCTTGGACGATTATCGAGATAATCTTGAAGAATGATCATGGCTGCGATTTTGTCGATGTGCTCACGGCGCTGGCGCCAGTTCAGCCCCATTTCTTCCAAATGCTGATCGGCAGCGAAACTCGTAAGCCGCTCATCCCAGAAAAGAACCGGAATGTCCAATTTATTCTTAAGGTCTGCGGCGAACCGGCCAATCCTCTGACTTTGGCGGCTTTCTTTCCCATTCATGTGCAGAGGCTGACCGACTAGAATTTGATGCACTTCGTTTTCCTCTGCCATGCGGCGGAGAAGTTCGATATCCGACGAAGGACTTTTTCGCCGGATCGTGGGCCGCGCTTGCGCGGTCAAGAGCAGGGAGTCGCTAATCGCAACGCCGATGGTTTTTTCGCCCACGTCGAGAGCCATAATCCGCATAATTTCATGATACAGCCAAGACTTCACCGGGCTATAATTAAACCCGGGCTAACGGTCAGCAGACCGTACTACATAGACGCTTGGAGGTCCACATTTTGAATTCGAAGAGCAAGTACGCGATTTTGCTGATTTCGTCGGTCCTCGTCGTTTACGCGATTATTGGCGGCATGCTCGGCCGCGTCAGCGCGCAGAATGGATCGTATCAGCAGCTGTCCATTTTCATGGAGGTTTTAAGCAGGATCCAAAACGACTATGTCGACGACCCATCCCTTAAAAATGCCGTAGATGGCGCGATCCGTGGGCTGGTCGAAAATGTGGATCCCTACGGAGGATACCTCTCTGCCAAGGATGTCGCTTTCTACAAGAACTACGATCCCTTTAAGACTCCCGGCATCGGGGTGATTTTGGCGAAACCTCCTCGTCTCGGATATCCGGTGGTTATATCTACTATTCCCGGAGGACCGGCTGCCAAGGCCGGCCTGAACCCCGGGGATATCATTGAATCCATTGACGGCGTAACGACGCGCGAAATGAATCTTGTCCAGGTGCATGGAATACTTTCGAACCCCATCGGCAAACCCGCGGCACTTGCCGTCATCAAGAGCCGCCGTTCGGAACCCGATACAATCAACGTACCGCGTGAAATCACTCAGCCGCCCTCGATTGATGCCAAGATCCTGGAGAACAATATTGCCTACGTGAAGATTCCCTATCTGGCTCCGGGCAAAACCGCTGAGGTTCGGAGACAATTGGATGCACTTCTGAAGAAGGGAGCCACGAATGTGGTTCTCGACCTACGATATACAGCGGGCGGAGATGACAAAGAAGCTGTTCAGTTGGCGAATCTCTTTTTAGAATCCGGCACGATTACTTATCTGCAGGGGCAGAAGTTTCCTAAGGAGACATTTAGCGCGAACGCGAACGAGTTGCTCACGAAGGCTCCGGTCGCAGTAATCGTGAATCAGGCGACTGCTGGAGCAGCGGAGATCGTGGCGGGGGCTATTGAAGACAATCATCGTGGCCAGATCGTAGGCGTGAAAACATTTGGATCAGGATCGGTCCAAAAGTTGATTCCGTTAGATGATGGGTCTGCATTGCTGATCTCGGTTGCAAAGTATTTCACTCCATCAGGCAAGGAGATCCAGGATGTGGATCCCCAGGACTCCGGAATCCAACCGACGGTCGAAATCCGGCAGACACCGGAGGAAACCTTGGAACCTGACGATCAAGATACACAGCCTCCCCCAAAGGAACAGCCCAACAAGGAAGAGGATCGGCAGCTCAATAGAGCGATCGAAATCCTGAAAGATCCGGGTAAGATTTCAGCGACAAAGAAGGCCGCGTAATTCATTTTTTCAGCATCGGGTCCACCGGTCAACCGTAGTTGATACACCGCCTTCTCTTGAGGCTGCCGCATTGCTTAAGGTTTCGCTCTGGCGCGCTCATGCTTCGGGCGGCGGCCTCATGTAACGCATTTGGCCGGGAACCCCACGACACAAGGCACGTGCTCGTACAACTCAGTGGCATCTCGAAGTCGTTTGGATCACAGGAGATTCTTCGAGACATTGCCTTTCAAATCAATCCATCGGAAAAAATCGGTCTGATTGGCCCGAACGGGTCCGGAAAAACGACTCTTCTCAAATTGGTTGCCGGCTCTTACGAACCGGATACGGGCTCGGTTTCTCGCAAATCTCAGTTAGAAATCGGGACACTGGACCAAATTCCAGATTTTCAAGGTGAAACTTCCGTCCTTGAGGAGGGGCTGCGCGCGTCCCAACACCTCCAACATATCGAGATAACCATGCGTGCATTGGAACAAGTGATCGCAGAGGCGCCGGCGAGGGATGCTCTTGATCGGTACTCAGAACTGCAGCATGAGTTTGAACTGAAAGGCGGTTATAGTTACCGCGCACGCACGGAAGCCGCGCTGCTCGGCGTGGGCTTCTCCCGAAAAGCATTCGACCAGGCCAGCCGCAGTTTATCGGGCGGCGAGAAGAATCGTCTCGCGTTGGCAAAGCTTCTTCTGTCGCATGCTGAATTACTTCTGCTGGACGAACCGACGAATCATCTCGATATCAAGTCGATTGAATGGCTCGAAAAATTCTTGAGAGAGACCGATAAGACGCTCGTCATCGTCTCGCACGACCGTATCTTTCTGGATCGAGTCGCTGGACGGATTCTGGAAATTGCCGGCACAACGATTCAGGACTACCGTGGCAACTATTCCTACTACCTGAAAGAACGAGCGGAGCGCCTCGCGCGACAACAAAAACAGTGGGAACTCCAAGGTGAGTGGATCGAAAAACAGCAAGACTACATTCGCCGGAATATCGCCGGCCAAAAAACAAAACAGGCCCAATCTCGAAGAAAACTCCTCGCCCGCGTCAAGCCACTGGAAAAACCAAAATCAAGGGCGGAGAAAGTGAAGTTTCGATTCCTGCCAGTGGAGCGCAGCGCCCGATATGTTCTTGCCGCCCGGGGTCTCAGCATTGGCTACCAGGAGAGTCCCCTTGTTCATTCGATTCAATTTGAAGTGCAGCGCGGGGAAAGATGGGCCATTCTTGGCCCCAACGGCTCGGGAAAGACGACGTTGCTCAGAACCCTGATCGGCGCGCGTTCGCCCATCGAAGGCGAGCTGGAGTGGAACCAGTCTCTGGATGTCGGGTATTACGATCAGCAATTACAGGATCTACACCTCGACGCCGTCGTGTTAGACGAAATTCGCGAATTGGACTCTAGCGCCACCGATGGAGAACTACGGTCATTCCTCGCGCAGTTTCTCTTCAGCGGCGAAGATGTCTTCAAGACCGTCGCGAAATTAAGCGGAGGGGAGAAGTCGCGGCTCATGCTCGCCAGAATCATTTATGCCAATCCGCAGCTCCTGGCGCTCGACGAGCCAACCAATCACCTCGATATCGGATCCAGGGAAGTATTGGAAGCGGCCTTGAGGGACTATCCGGGAACGATTTTGTTCATTACTCATGATCGATACCTCGTGGAAAAAATTGCAACTCACCTGCTGTATATCGAGGACGGAAACGCGCACGTTTTTGATCGGCTGACCGCATTTGAGGAGTGGCTGGAAGCATCCGGCCAGCAGTCCCGGGACCCTCACCGGCCGCCGCTTCGCGGCGACGGCCTTTCCCAGGGGGAGAGGCAAAAGCTATCCAAAAACAGACGCGCCCAGCTGGAAAAAGCCGTTGCGGACATGGAGAGAAAAATCGCCGACGTGGAGGGCGAGATTGCCCAGTTAGAGCTGTCTTTTCAGAACCCGACAACGGGAACCGACTGGGAGTCCACGCACCGGCGACACGCCGATTTGAAGGTGATGCTGGAACAACTCTACGGAGACTTGGCACGGCACTGGGAATTAATGGAATAGTGATGTTGGCGGATACGCTAGAATGTAAGGTTTTTATCACTCTCAGATCCCTGCTGTATGCAGAGCGGCATTAAAAATATAACGGTCCGCGGTGCGCGCCAACACAATCTGAAAAACATCAACGTCGAAATTCCGCGTAATCGATTGACCGTAATTACCGGTCTCAGCGGTTCGGGTAAGTCCAGTCTCGCCTTCGACACGATCTATGCCGAGGGGCAACGGCGGTATGTGGAGTCGCTTTCAGCGTACGCACGGCAATTTCTCGATCGGCTTGAACCGCCGGATGTCGACTCCATCGAAGGTCTATCGCCCGCGATTTCCATCGAACAGAAAACGGCAGCCCGCAGCCCGCGATCAACCGTCGGAACGGTTACAGAAATCTACGATTACCTCCGCCTCTTATTCTCCTCGATCGGAATCCCGCACTGTTATCAATGTGGGAAGCCGATAGCCAAACAGACTCCCGATCAAATCGTGCGCCATCTAAAGACCCTGCCTGAAGGCACACGCGTGATGATCCTTGCCCCGATCGTTCGCGGACGCAAAGGCGAGTTCAAGAAACAGCTTCAGGCATTGGCCAAGACCGGCTATGTCCGCGGCCGCATTGACGGTGTTCTGCATAATCTCGACGAACCTATCGACCTCGATAAGAAAAAGAATCACTCCATTGAGATCGTTGTCGACCGCCTGATGATAAAGAAGGATATCGACAAACGACTCGAGGCTTCGATCGAACAGGCCACCAAACTGGCAAAGGGCATCGTCCTCGTGGCCGTTGTGGATGGTGAGGAGCGCCTGTACTCAGAAAAGATGGCATGCCCCGACTGTGGGCTGAGTATCCCGGCCATTGAACCGCGCACGTTTTCCTTCAACAGCATTTATGGCGCCTGCGAGGTCTGCAACGGCCTGGGGATGAAATTTGATTTCGATCCCGCCCGTATCATCACCGATCCGACTCGACCCGTTTTGAACGGCGGTCTCGGCATGGCTATCGGCTGGCTCGACGACGAATTTGAAGTGCAGGTTTCGAAGATTGCGCAGCAATTGGGTGCAGATTTGTCGCTCCCCTTCGAACAGTTAGCTTCAAAAGTTCAGAATGCGGTCTTTTACGGAATCAAGGAACGCGGCAGACGTGTGGAAGGTATTGTCGATATTCTCAATCGTTATTACGAACAGGAAGGACTCATTTCCGAGGACTTCTCGGATTTTATGGTCACCAAATCTTGCGCGGCCTGTCGCGGTGCCCGCCTGCGGCCGGAGAGCCTTGCCGTCAAGGTCGCGAATCGATCGATTGCGGAGATCGTTTCTTGGCCGGTAACCGATACTCTCCGGTTCTTCTCGGATCTGAGACTCGGTGCCCGCGAGGAGCAGATTGCCGGACGTATCGTTCGCGAAATCCGCGATCGATTGCAATTTCTGGATGCCGTCGGCTTGAAGTATCTCAGCCTCGATCGCGCAGCCAATACGCTTTCTGGCGGGGAGAGTCAACGGATTCGGCTGGCAACGCAGATTGGCTCCAGACTTCGGGGCGTTCTGTACGTTCTGGACGAGCCGTCGATCGGACTTCACCACAAGGACAACACCCGACTATTGTCGACTCTGGGAGAGTTGCGGGATCTCGGAAATACGGTTATCGTCGTCGAGCATGATGAAGAGACGATTCGCCGCGCCGATTATGTCATCGATCTCGGACCCGGGGCAGGAACGGAGGGTGGACATGTCGTAGCCAGCGGTTCTCCGGAAGTCCTCGCGCAATCTTCCGGCAGTTTGACGGGCCTGTATTTGTCCGGCCGGAGCGAAATTCCGATACCCCACAAACGCCGTCAGTCCAATGGAAAGGCGATTGTGGTTCGCGGCGCCGCCGAACACAACCTGCAACACATTGACGTTTCTTTCCCGATTGGACTGATGACGGTCGTGACCGGTGTCTCCGGTTCAGGTAAATCCACCCTTGTGAACGAAATCCTTTACAAGGCGCTGGCGAGAAATATCTATCGCGCTCTGGACGAACCCGGACTCCACAAAGCTATCGAAGGTTTGGAATACATCGACAAGGTCATCGAAATCGATCAGTCTCCAATTGGACGCACGCCGCGGTCCAATGCTGCAACGTATACCGGCGTCTTCACACCAATTCGCGAGCTCTACGCCATGTTGCCTGAATCCCGAGCCCGGGGATACAAACCTGGACGTTTTAGCTTCAATGTCAAAGGCGGGCGATGCGAGGCATGTCAAGGAGACGGCCTTCGCAAAATCGAAATGAGTTTCCTTCCCAACGTCTACGTGGCATGTGAAGTCTGCCATGGCAAGCGGTATAACAGCGAGACGCTGGCGATCCAGTACAAAGGCCTGTCGATTGCCGATCTGCTCAATTCAACAGTTGCAGATGCCCTGCGGGTGCTGGGCAACATTCCGCAAATCCATTCCAAATTACAAACACTCGTTGATGTGGGATTGGGTTACATCGGTCTTGGCCAATCTGCAACCACATTGTCCGGCGGTGAAGCTCAGCGGATTAAATTGGCGAAAGAATTGAGCCGGCGCGCAACGGGAAAAACTCTTTATATTCTCGACGAACCCACGACTGGCTTGCATTTCGATGATGTTAAAAAGCTTCTGGACGTTCTCTGTCGGTTGACAGACCTTGGAAACACGGTGATCATTATCGAGCATCATCTCGACGTCGTTAAGACAGCGGACTGGGTCATTGATCTCGGACCCGAGGGAGGAGCGCAGGGCGGTTGCGTTATGGCGGCCGGGACTCCGGAGCAGATCGCGCGGGCCAAGAAGTCATACACAGGTCAGGCCCTGGCACAGGTCCTTTCGAAGCCGAGCTCCCGACAATTGACATTGGATTGAACGTAATGAAAGACGCCGCACAACTGATCGAACACTTCGTCGGCGAAAGTTTCCGAGTGAAGAGCGCATTCTTCAG
>Ga0066682_10000695_pt1 | contig 11558 bp, 10 predicted proteins | sample GraSoiAngelo_131_FD_65628 | JGI IMG/M metagenome (GOLD analysis project Ga0066682, IMG submission 65628) | Grasslands soil microbial communities from the Angelo Coastal Reserve, California, USA - 14_0929_02_30cm | ecosystem: Environmental > Terrestrial > Soil > Grasslands | place: USA... | reverse complement strand
TTCCCGACGATCGTTCTGAAGCTGCAACTTCCGTCAGCTCAAACCACGGATGCCCCGCGAGCAGCTTGACCAGTCGTTGCCCGACAATGCCCGTCGCGCCGAGGACCCCGGCCCGCCACTTCTTTTTGACGCTCTTCACGCGCTTTTTCTGCTCGCTCGGCTCCATTTCACCATTCCTCCCATCTTGAATCTGTAAGCTCATGCCGCACCTTCCGGAGAAGGCGCGCCGGAAAATTCGCCCGCAGGTCCAATCCGCGTCCCGCGTGCTTGCGGATTGAAGGTATTGCGTACCCACACCACCATTTCACTTTCCGCGGCCAACGGCAGCACCTTGGGATGCAGCACCTTCGCGCCGCTCGCCGCCAGCGCACGCGCTTCGTCGTAGCTCAGCTCATGCAGCAGCCGCGCTTCCGCCGTTTCCTGAGGATTTGCCGTATAAATCCCGTCCACATCCGTCCAGATCACCAGCTCATCGGCGTCCACGACGTGCGCCACGATCGCTCCGGAGAAATCCGAACTGTTGCGCCCGAGTGTGGTAATCCGCCCGTCGGGGGTCGCTCCGATGAACCCGGTCACTACCGGCACGATTCCTTCCTTTAGTAGCGGAAGAAGAATTTTGCGGCCGCGCTGTTTGCTTTGTTCCAGCAGTGGCTGCGCGTCGCGAAACGTATCACACGTCAACACGAATTCCGATGAAGTTACGGGCACGGACCTAACGTCCAGCTTCTTCAGCGCCGCCGCGAAAAGCCGGGCGCTGAACCGCTCGCCGAAAGAAGCCAGCCGGTCAGAAAATTCCGCGGTCGCCGTGCCTTGTTCGCGGCGCACAACTTCGTGCAACAGGTCGCGTCCGAGCAATTGCAGCTCGCCGTGCACGCGGCGATTCGTCTCTTCATCCAGCCGCAAATCCTGCAGCACTTCCAGATGCATTTCCAGGATAACTTCTGCTTCTCTCCCCGCTTGAGGCAGCTTGCCGGCCGCCAGCGCCTTCTCGATCAACAGCAGATGGTCCGTTACGCCCTTCATGGCCGAAACCACTACCGCCACCGTCGATACCGCGGTCGCCTTTCGCACCAGCCTCGCCGCGTGCAGCATGCGCTCCGCTCCCAGGAGTGAGCTCCCGCCAAACTTAAACGCTACTACTTTTGCGTGGCTCTCACCGACCCCGCCGCGCCAAAGTGCCTCCCTTTGTCTCGCGGCAGGGTTTCGTTCCGCTGCTTCTTCCTGCACATTTTCCCGGTTCATGACTTGCGCTCCTGGTCTCCATTCTCAAGTCCGGCTGGAGCGTCTCTGGAGGGGCTTAAAAGAAGAAACCCACCGCCAGGTTCGCTTCTGGCGGTGGGTTGGAAACTTTTTCTATCCTGCTAGCTGTTTCTCCACGCGCCCGAAGCGGTAATAGTCTTCGTAGTCGAGGTAGTCGACATGGACTTAATTCGCTTCGTGGCGATGGACATCATTACGTACTCAGCCTACCACGCCCCTTCCTGGAAAAAAAGCACCATTTTTCGCGGCCCCTTTACTGATAAGCGGTCCTGCCTTCAACTCGCCATTCGCATCGATGGGGCTTGCATTCAGAATGAGTACGCTATGGCGAAAACGGTTAGGTGTGATATCTGTGGGGGACTGTACAATCAACGCCACCTCAGTTCGCACAAGCGTCTCTCCCACGGCAAGCGTGAAAAGCCGGCTGGCTTTTCCAAGCAGGAACCGCCGAGCATAGAGATGATTGTTTCCCTGTACAAGCAATTGCCGGAGAAGCAGAAAAAGGAAGTGCTCGACCGCCTTGCATCCGGGGACCAAACAGAGCTCTAGCCGAAAGATGAGCGGCGTAGGACCGGCATTCTTGCCTGTCCTCTTCCTGTCAGCTGTGGGCCGCAGAGGACTTCAGAAGGATATTCAGATCATCCGGATGAATCGCGCAAAGCTGTGCGTCTTCTCGCTCAATGTTCCCGTTGCGTGTCAGCGTCACTAACGATTCCTCCAGAGTGAACGAGCCGCGTTTTTTCGTGAGTGGGATCTCCTGATGGAGATACTGCAGATTGTTTCTGCGGATATGATGCCGCGCGCCATACCCAACCATCAGCAGTTCCGCTGCGGGAACGCGGCCGCCGTTCTTGGTCGGCAGCAGAATCTGCGTCAGCACTGCGGCAAGCGCCATCGCCAGTTCTTGCCGAATAGCGTTCTGCCGCTCCACCGGGAACGAATCGGTGATTCGCGCTACGGTCGAAGCCACATCCGTCGTGTGCAGCGTCGAGAGAACCAGGTGTCCTGTTTCCGCCGCCACTACCGCAATGCGCATGGTCTCCGCGTCGCGCATTTCGCCGACCACGATAACGTCTGGAGCTTGTCTTAGCGCGGCGCGCAATGCCGTCGGGAAATCCGGCGCATCCGTGCCGATCTCCACCTGCTCGATCACGCTGCGCAGGTTTTTGTGCTCATACTCGATGGGATCCTCGATGGTTACGATGTGCCGTGGCTCCCGGGCATTGATCTCATGGATCAACGCGGAAAGCGTCGTGGACTTGCCCGAGCCCGCCGGGCCGCCGATCAGCACTAGTCCACGCGGCAAATGCGCCAGGTTTCCGACCGTCGGCGGCAAGTGGAGGTCCTGCAGAGCTGGCACGCTGGTGGGCAACGCGCGAATCGCCGCGGCCGCGCGCCCGCGTTCGCGATGTAGATTGATTCGGAATCGCCCCACGCCCTCAATGCGGTAGGACGAGTCGGCAATCATCGTTTCTCGGTAGAGCCGCAGCGCGTTCTGGGAAAGCGCCGGAAGAACGGCAGCCTCAATCTCGGGACCATCCAGAGCGGTTGGCTCCAATTTGCGTACCTCGCCTTGTACGCGCACGCAGGGCGGTGCATCTTCCACCAACAAAAGGTCGCTTCCGCCCCGGCTCACCAGCATGTTGAGCCATTGGTCCAACCGGCCCGTTGCCGCAGAGTCAGTGTTCTCGGAGCGGCCACCGCTGAGTTCCCGAGCCAGTTGATTCAGTTCTTCGGGATTGTCCATCGCCGCCTCATGGTCTTAGACGCGCTAGCGGGAAGTCTGGCCCACGGCTCGCGCAATGTCCAGCCAGTTCTAGGAAATGCACTAAAAAGGATTGCGGCAAGCAGCCCCTATGGGCTAACTTGCCTGCCCTCAAGACCTATCGAAACTCGAGCTGAGGAGTCACGAGCATGGTACACAAAACTGCAATGCGATTGGCGATCGGCGGATTATTCGTCGCAGGCATGTTGGCAAGCACGCTTGCGCAGATGCCCAACCCTTACGGCGCGCCGATTAGCCTCGAGAATGCCAAGAAAGCTGCCGCGCCTGCGCTGGCCGAGGCGGAGAAGAATCACTGGAACATGGCAGTGGCCATCGTGGATGCCTCCGGCAACCTCGTTTATTACGAAAAGATGGACAACACGCAACTCGGCAGCGCCAACGTCGCGATTGACAAGGCGCGTTCCGCCGCCCTGTTTAAGCGGCCGACCAAAGCTCTCCAGGATGCCCTGGCGGCGGGCGGAGATGGATGGCGGATTCTTCGCGTGCAAGGCGCCGTCCCTGTCGAGGGCGGCATTCCGCTGGTGATGGATGGAAGAATTGTGGGAGCGATTGGCGTTTCTGGCGCCACCAGTGCACAGGATGCGCAGTGCGCCAAAGCCGGCGCCGACGCCATCAAGTAGCGTGGCGGCTGCTGCACTGACACTTTGCTGCGATTTATGCCGCTGATCTTCACGAGCCTGGAGGTGCGTTCATGAAGAAGACGTTTGCGAGCGTGTTGCTTGCTTTGGTGTTTGTTACTCCTTCTTTCGCGCAGGAAACTCCGACGGAACGAGAAGCCGCGCGCGACGTGGTCAAGCAAATCAATGCCCTAAGCCAATCCCTCGGAGTCCAGGCGATGGTGGCGAAGCTTTCCGCGCCCGACAAAGGGCGTGACGAAGTCATCGCGCGCGTGAAGCAATTGATGCAGTCCGAGCTTCTGCCCATGAGCGACTGGATCACGCAGCATCCTGAAATCGGCTTTCAAGAAACGCAGGCAGTGGCAAAACTTACTGCGTATCTCCAAGCGCACGATTTTGAAGTGACCATGCCGGTGGCTGGCCTGGCCACTGCCTTCATTGCGAAATACAAGCGCGGCGCACCCGGCCCCAATCTCGGCGTCATTCTCGAATACGACGCGCTCCGCGGCACCAAGGGCGCGTTTCATGGTGACCAGCACAGCGCGCAAGGTCCAGTGGGCATGGCTGCCGCCGTCGCCATCGCGGAGTTCCTCACGCGCACGCACACTCCCGGCACGGTCACCGTTTATGGTTGTCCCGGCGAAGAAATGATGCCGCCCGAAGCGAAAACAGTGATGATGGAAGCGGGTGTGTTCAAGGGCGCGGACATTATCGTGCGGAGCCATTCCTTCGCCACAACTTCAAGGTCGGCCGCTGGCTTTGGCACCTGCTGCATGAATATTGACGGCGTGAAGTACACCTTCTACGGCGCGCCAGCGCATCAACTGACCGCCTGGAATGGGCGCAACGCCCTGGAGGCGGTGATCAAGCTCTTCAATAACATTGATAGCGTCCGCAGCAATATAAGGCCGGAAGCGCGGATCCAGGGTGTGATCACCGAAGGCGGCGCTGCGCCGAATGTGGTGCCGGACAAGACCTCGGCGGATTTTTATATTCGCTACCCGGACGGCGTCTATCTCGAGCAGGTTGCCCAATGGGTGGATGACGCAGCACGCGCCGCCGCCTTGGCTACTGGCACCAAAGTGAAAATCGACCATTATGGAAAGGACGCGGATGGCATTTCGCTCGCCACCCTCGAGGAACTGGCTTTCGCTTACATGAAGCAATTTGGCGCGACCGGCGTGGAGCCGGAGCCCGGCAAGCCCAAAGGCTTCGAAGAGACCGGCAGCGTTTCGAGCCAGATTCCCGGCATTGGCGTGTCGGCAAAGTCTTCGAACTTCTCAAATCATACTTACGGGATGGAAGCGGACGCGCTCAAGGAAATCGGGCAGGAAGGTTTCTTGATTGATGCGGAAACAATGGCCGCGATCCTGTATGACTATGCTTTGCATCCTGAGCTGCGCGATGCCGTAAAGACCGAATTCACGCGCATCCAGGGGCTCTTTGGCGAATATCAGTCGGCGCTGCAGAAGGCCTACCCAAAACCCGAAATCGCCGAGCCGAAGTAGCGGAGAAAGAGACGCTCCGGCTTGACGTAAGTGCGCCCGCAACCTTTAGATTAGCGTCGAGAAAGTTTCCAAACGGTGAGAAGTGGCGGGAAAGACGATTTACTTGTCGCTGGGTTCGAACATCGGAGACCGCGATAAAAATCTGCGCACTGCGATTTCCAAACTCGGTGAGGCGAAGGTGCGCGTGACACGCGTCTCCTCGTTCTACGAGACCGAGCCGGTGGATTTGCGCGAGCAGCCGTGGTTTCTGAATTGCGTCGTGCAAGGCGAGACAGAGATTCCGGCCTTAGATTTGTTGCGGGCACTGCGTGAAATCGAATCGCGCATGGGCAGCAAGAAACTCGTGCCCAAAGGCCCGCGGCTGATCGACGTTGACATTTTGCTTTACGGAAACGAGATCATCGACACGCCAGAATTGCAGGTTCCGCATCCGCGCATGCTCCAGCGCAGATTCGTGCTCGTGCCACTGGCTGAAATCGCCCCGAGCTTGAAGCATCCTTCGTGGAAAGCAACAGCCGGGGAGTTGCTAGCTAATCTGAGCGATGCCAGTGTGGCGCGCAAATTTGAAGCTTCCAAATAGAGGACGCGCCCTTCGTTCCTCTGGGTAAACTGAAGCGCGCCACTAAATGAATCGCCACGGATTCCTCAGCTCGTGCGGTGCAGCAGGAGCCGGTGAAGTTTCATTGGTTTCGGCTGCAGCGCTTCGAGCTCGATTTCCGCGAGACGGCCTTCGGTGATCTCGCTCCAGCGGTAGACGCCCGGCTCGGTCTCCATCGTTTCGCGGCCATTCAATCGCCGCAGGAATTCGCTGGCGCCTTCGCGCGAAGCCACGGTGCGTACCGTGGGGCGAGCGAGCGCTTCCACCGCATAGCTGCGCAAGAGTTTGTGCCAATAGTGATCAAAGAGGTCGCCGGAAGCAAAAATATCGCTCCAGGCGACTTCACCGCCGTAGGCGACGACCACGCCGACAACGCGCTCGCCCTTTAGCCCGTAAGTCGCGCTGGCAAAGCGGCGCTGCACTTCGGCAACGAAATCGTCAATGGAGACGCCGACTGCGCTCGACTGATAAATTTTCTCGTAGGCTTCCGTGTGCGCGTTGCCGGCGATAGCGGATTGCAGTCGGCTTTCGGAAATCTGTGCCGGAGGAGCTGCAGCCGGTTTTGCGGCGGTCGAGCCGCTGCGAACCGCTGCCCACACATCGGTTTGTTTCTGGTCTACCGCAGCTTTCTCGCGCACGCTGGGATGAACGATCGTCAATGCCGCGGCAAACTGCGAGCTGCCGGTCCACCGTCCGTGCTCGACGCAAAACACGTCCAACGGAAGTGGTGGCGCGCCCACCGGCACAATGCGATCTTTGCCGATCACGCGGTCCTGTTTGCCGCCGCTGACCAGTTCGCCCGCGAGCAGCAGGAGCGGGTGCTTGCTGCGATTGAGCAGCACAAGTTGATTCACCGAAGCTCCGGTGGTCTGTGGAATGTAAACCGGACGGCCGTCGCGCCCGCGCACCATTTCTTCGGAGCCGCGTTCGCGAACCACGACTTCTCCCGTGGCCAGGCCTTCTTCCAAAGTTAAAAAGGCGCTGGTGTCCTGCCCGTAAGAGGCGACTACGGGAAAGATGGAAATGTTTTCGTAGGTAACGGGATCCAGAATCCGCCAATCTCCCTCTGGTTTTGGCTGCGGCGCGGGTGGTGAAGCAGGCGTAGCGGCCGGTTGCGTATTCGAATCGAAGTCTGACCCGGGGCGAACAGAAGCCAGACCGCCGAGTGTGATGAATCCCAGGAATCCGCCGATAATGGCGGCAAAGATCGAGCGCTCCATAAATCACTCCTATGCGTGAACTAGCACCCTCTCGCGGTGAGCGGCCGAGATGGCGGCTCAGGGTTAGAACGACGAGCGCAGGATTTCTTGCAGAGGTTTTTGACAAGAAAGCCGCACGGTTAGAGGAAATCGGCTAAGGGCTATGCGATTTCGTAGGGATGTAGGTTAACTGTAGGGATCGCCGAGATTGATGCGGGTTTTGCGTTTGGTTTTGGAGGCTTCGGCTTCTTCGCGCTCGTATTCGGCGATTTCTTCCTCGGTGTAAGAAAACGTTTCGCGCGAGGCGAACATGGAATTCGCACGGGCAGCCTGCTTCTTCTTCTTACGAAGTGCCCCGAATTCGCGGCGAACCAGGCGGATGGGCGCCTCAATCACCTTGATCTCGACGAGAAGATCGCTGACTTTTTCAAGGAAGTCGTGAAGGTGATATGGCCGAACCACGTAGGGCAGGCGTGCCGATTCGATTTGCGCCGTGAATTGCCGCTCCGCGGTTTCCGGAATGATAAAGAGAGCGCGAATCCGGCCTCCAGCCTCCTGCGGAACCGTGGCAATTTCTTTGAGCGTGAAGAAAGCGGGGCTTTCAAGGTCGATTGCGGCGGCGTTGGCGACGACCAACGACCAATCCGCGCTTTTCAGTTCGGCAAGAAGCATTTTCGCCTCAGGAACGATGCGCACGCGCCAGCCTTCGGAGTCCAAGACCTGCTTCACGGCGCTGGCACCGTGAGCATCATTGTCGAGCACAAGAATCCCCACCTGACGGGGAGCGACCGTAGGACTAGTACCCATAAGCTTTAGTATAGGGCGGAAGCCACTGCGGAGACCTGGCCGTCAAGCTCCTGAAGCTTATGCGGTAATACTGACCGGCGGGACAGGTGCTCGGAAAACTCTCGCGCCCGCGCGGGCTACAGCCCAACTACCAGAGAAGTCGCGGAAAGGTATTTCTGCAAGCCGATGCCATCCCAAAAAACGCGGTACGTGGCCTTGCGCTTTGAGGAATCCGTGCCCGTGAAGAGGATTTGAAAGCCGTCGCGGGACCATTCCGCCTCGCTCGCGGACAAGTTCGCAATGGGTAACAGTGTACGGCGCTTCGAACGAAACTCGTAAAAGAACAATCCTCCCGCTTGGCCTTCCTTTTCTGCCGTGGGTACGCCTGCCGGTGGATGAACGAACAACGCGGAAACGAGCGCAAGGTCGGGGTTGGTGGGATGTAGCCGCACTGTGAGCTTGGTGCCAGGAACAAAGTCGGGCCCGCACAAATCCTTGATAGGAAGCGTTTGCGTTGGCTTGCCGTCTTCACCGATCCAGGCTAAGTCGGCCTGATTGAGAGTGGTTACCAAGACAGTGTGCGGGTCGACCCACCCCTGGGTCCTTTCGAAAGCGTCTGGACTAAGAACCACTGCCTTGGTTGGATCGTTCGAAGGGAAGGTCCAGAGCTGCCATTTTCCGTCTTGATGATTGAGATAGGCAACGCGGGAATCGTCGGGAGACCAAACTGGGCTTCGAACGTCGCCGCGAAGTAATTCCTTCAGATTGTTCAAATCGTAATCGTATTCGTCGATGATGCGGACTGCGCCCTCTTCGCGCGTAAAGAGCAACTTCTTGCCGTCGTGGGAGGGTGACAAATCAGATCCGGCTGCCCCGGGGATGATGCGAACAATGGAGCCGCGCTTGAAAACGAGCTGCTGGCTGGCATTCAGATACGCGACAGCAACGGGAGATTGGAACTTGGTGACGCTGGAAACAGGAACGGGGGGCTTTTTCTTGGCGTCATTGTCTTCCTGGTCGGGCTGGTTATTCTTTTTCGGGAACAGTTCGGTGGCGGTCCGCGCGCAGCCCTTCAGCGAGCCGATTTGGGCATGATCAATGGAAATCTTGAAGGAGTACTTTCCGCCAAGCGGAGGGGTGGTGGTCAGTGTGTCGTTGGTGGCGTCGGTGCAAGCTTCGCGGGAAAGATGGGCTAAAACGGCTGCACCCATGGCGGAGTCCTTCGCGTGATAGGTCCAGGATTCGGCTGTAGCGTCGTGCGTGACTTCGGCCGGTTCCAGCGGGATAGGGGGATAGCCTTCGCGGTCGAAACGCTCGGGACCTTTTAGCCCGATTCGAACGGTCCAATTGGGCTGATTGCCAAAGCCAAGGAGCAGAATAGGGTAGTGGGTGGATTGCGGCGCGGGCGGCCCCATGGGGAGAGGCTTTTGCTGCGCGGCTTGCGCCTGAGTGGGGGCTGGTTTCCCCTGGCTGTGGGAGCTAGGCGGACAGAAGGCGCTGGTAAGCACCGTTGAGCTCAGTAGGACTAAAGCCCGCTGGGCAATGCGCAAGACGTTCCTCCGGGAGTTAAGAGGATACAGCCCAGAGCGGGAGTAGGCAATTGCTCAAACGCGTAGACAACGGGACGTGTTCTGATGAGTGAGGGTGGCGGGGCGAGGGTTGAGTGGCCTGCTATACGAAACAAAAGCGAAAAATAGTTGTTGACAAAGCGAATAAAAAGCGAAATACTACTGGCCTGCTTCGAGGCGGGCTATGTCACCAGTTCACTCCCTAACGGCGCCGGATTTTCGAGCCCTGCGCCGCCACGTTTCACCAACTCCAGAAACACTCTTTCCCGAGTGCCCTGATGACCTGAGCCCAAAGCAAATGGCCGGCAACCTTGCCCCGGTTGCGGGCCAACGCGGCAGCATTTCGGATCGCCAGACGACGGATTGCCCCCCGCCGTCACCGGCTACACAGCGGACCCAAGGCCGTTCGAATAGCCCGGTCCGAAATTCTGCCGTGAACCCCCGTGAGCGCGCTACCGCGCGGCTGGTTGGCATTGCCCGCCTTGCTGCAACTTCGCCGCCCGCGGAAACGAAAAGAAAATCTGCGCAACGGCCAGAATATTTTGTGCTGCCGGTGAAATCAATTCTGAACCGCTGCGATTCGCAGCGCGTGCCGTTCGAATGGACCATCAACCCGTACCGGGGCTGCGAGTTTGCTTGCAAATACTGCTACGCGCGCTACACGCACGAATATATGGAACTGGATGGCGGAGAATTCGAGAAAAAGATTTATGTGAAAAAAGATGCGGGGCCGCTGCTGGCGTGGGATGTCGCACACAAGTATTCGTATGCGTCGGACGCGTCCGGCGGAACGCGAGCGGAGCACATTGCGATTGGGACGGCGACGGATCCATACCAACCCGCGGAACGAGAATATGGCGTGACACGTGCGTGCTTGGAGGAGTTGGCGAAGAGGGAAGGGCTAAGCGTCTCGATCATCACGAAGTCGGACCAGATTGTGCGCGACATCGACGTGCTGCGACGAATCGCTGCACGGTCGGACTTGGCGATCGACATTACTATCACGACGCTTCGAACGCGGCTTGCGCGGATGCTTGAGCCGCGCGCGCCTCGTCCAGATTTGCGGCTGGTGGCAGTAAAGCAATTGAGCGAAGCGGGGTTGGCCGTTGGAGTTTCCGCATCACCGCTGATACCGGGAATTACGGACCGGGAAGGCGATTTGGAAGCGGTGGCGGCTGCGGGGAAAGAGGCGGGCGCGCAGTGGTTTTTCTCGGGAGTGCTGTTCCTGATGCCGTCCTCGGCACAACAGTTTTTCCCCTTTTTGCGGGCGAAGTTTCCGCGACTCGTCCAACAGTATGAGAAGTGGTTTGGCGAAAGCGGATATATGCCGGAAGAGTATCGGCGCAAAGTGGCGGAGCGCGTGGCGAAGATCCGGCAGACGTATGGTTTTCGATCGAGGCCGTGGGTGGAGAAGAAACACACGACGCCGTGCACGCAGATGTCGTTGGGTTGGGATGCGGCCGCAGTGGCGCTAGAAGTGCGCAAGAACCACCGAGGCTATACCTAAGCCAGGTTTGCGAAAGAGTTGAGGCGGAGATGCGTCGGCCATCCTATCGGCTGAGGTCAGAATGACAGGCTCCTCCTTGAAGAGATGATTCACGGGACGATGATGCGGGATTCTTCGCGCTTGAGTTCGGGAGCTTGCGGGAACTGGCCGCGCAGGAATTCGATGAACAGACGCGCCCGTGGACGGCCATTCGTCCGCAGCAGACCCATCCGGTAAAGAAAAACCAACAAACAGAAAACCTCTGTGTCTTTGAAGGAACCCGAAGCGGCGCGGTCCGCCTGCTGCTTTTTGATTTCGTCGAGCAACGTGACAAGCGCGGCGTAAAGTTCACCCTGCAGAGGCAATTGCGGCGGTTTTTCGTAGATGAGGCCAGAGCTCAGCGTTTTGTAGGTTTGCGCGAGGGCTTGAAGTGCGGCAAGGATGTCTGTATCCACGGCGGCCGGCTGCGCGGCGCAGAATTTCGCAATTGAAAATGCCAGCGCGGCCATCAGTTGTTGATGCGTGTGAATGATGTACTGGGGAATATTTTCATCGAGGAGAGGGGTGTCAGCGGGAAGGTCGCGCGGATGCTCGCTCTCATAGCGGTGGGCGGCGATGAGGTAGGTGCAATCAGCGGGGCAATCAATTGTGACTTCGCGCTCCGTGCCGCAACAGACAGCGCAAATCTTTTCGGCCTTGGCGGGGCAGAAGCGGGAAGCTTTGCGCTTTTCACAGATCGGGCAGGACACA
>Ga0066682_10000690_pt1 | contig 11580 bp, 10 predicted proteins | sample GraSoiAngelo_131_FD_65628 | JGI IMG/M metagenome (GOLD analysis project Ga0066682, IMG submission 65628) | Grasslands soil microbial communities from the Angelo Coastal Reserve, California, USA - 14_0929_02_30cm | ecosystem: Environmental > Terrestrial > Soil > Grasslands | place: USA... | reverse complement strand
GTCAAACGTGACGAGCTTTAGACCAGCGACCGCGGCGAAGGCCAGTAGATAAGCGTCCACCCAGACTTTGGGCGATCGGCTAGACAGGCGCGAGCGCGAGCGGAACTCCCGCTCAATATCGTCAGGCTCGGGAAGGAACACAATGCGTGTATCTGCCCAAATCCGGTCCCACAAGCTCCAGGCCTCAGACATGGTCCTCGCGTCTTTTCCCATGACCTGGTCGGTCGTCAGGAGTCTCGAGTAATCTCGAAGATGGGGATTCCACTCTTGGCGACCGCCTCCGCAGCGAATCTGGCATCATCGGTCGAAGATGTGCGAACAGCGGGAACGATTCCGACGTCTCGGATCCTTGCGCAGATTTCCTCTTTTTGCATGGATGCACCTCCAATCGGGTCGCCTAGAAAATACAGCAAAGGCTCCGAGGAAGGTGTGCTTTTCAAGTCCGGGATCATCCGCCATGTGCCCTGGAACAAATTCACTGAGATACAATTCAGAGGAAGGTTTTGCGCTGCTGTCTGGGAATGTTATGCTTCGGCTAGAGACTCTGAGACGGCTCGGGTCGTGAGAGAAAAACGTTTGCCCGTCTTTGAACTTTATGGTTAGTTTGCCAAACGCGCCGCGCCAGCGGGGCCCCGCTTCGTCCACAGCCTTCTGTGTGGCATTGCTTCTTTGGTGCGCGCTCATCGGGTTGTCCCCTTTGGGGAGGGCTGCCTCTCTTCCCGAGAGTAGCTCCGGTTCATCGCGGCCAGTGGCGTCTCAATTCACAATCAGCGACTTCGACGGTGACAACAGACCCGACCTGGCTAGCGTTCAGACCGGACACAGCGATTTCGGTGACACGCGTTATTTCGTCGATTTCCGTCTAACTACCGGGTTGCGGCAGACCATCGGCGTCACGGCGCCCGCGGGTGGACTCCAGCTAACATCGCGTGACATAAATGGCGACAGCTACCCTGACGTCATCGTTACCACATTCTGGACAAACCAGCCTGTCGCAGTCCTTTTGAATGATGGCCGGGGAAACTTTACGCAATCTGACTCCTCCGCTTTTGCGGGAGCCTTCGCTACTTCCGAAAACTCTCGAATCTCCAAGCCCGATGCAATCAAGGACGCTACGGCCGCGCTTCTCTCGCGTTATCTTCCCGGAGAGTACGAAGAATGTGAGGGGGTACTTTTCCCTCAAATCGTAGAAGGTCATGTAAGAACAGACGTTTTCCATTTTGCCGCGCTTTCAAGCAGTCGTTCTTTCCTCAGTCGAGCTCCTCCCTCCCTCGCGCTTCATCAATAAACGAACTGGCTCGGAATTCATCGACGCGTGTTCGCGCGCATGTCCGCTCGCTATCACTGGACGCCCGCACTTCAATCTGAGCCATTGAGTCTGGGGCCCTGTAGCGCTTGCCCCGCTCAAGTTCTGTGGTTTCTCTGACGGCCATAGCGGTTGGGAGGTCTTATGAGACGTTTTTTGCAACGCCTGTGCAGTGTACCCACCGTAACACTAGTCTTGGCAGGAAGCGGTTTTGCCCAGAGGGCTCTGACTTGGCAAGAAGTTCGTGACAAATTCGAAGCAGCGAACCCTTCTTTGCGTGTCGGCAAAATCGGCGTCGAGGAGTCGCGCGCGCAAGAAATCACGGCGTACCTGCGCCCCAATCCAAACGTCACTCTGTCAATGGACGGTACACAGATTGCGCCACATCAGGGAGTCTGGCGGCCTCTTTCCGGCTCTGCACCTTCAACCAACTTTAGTTATCTGCACGAAAGGCAGCGAAAGCGGGAACTGCGGTTGGAGAGCGCGCAGAGCGCTACGAAGGTTGCTATCTCGGATCTATCAGACCTGGAACGAACCCTCCTTTTCGACCTGCGAGCGGCTTTTGTCCAGACTCTCCAGCAGAAGGCCGTCCTGAATCTTGCCCGGGAAAACCTTACCTATTACGACCACATCATCGAAGTAAACCGCGAACGCTACAAGGCCGGAGCGATCGCACGAGTCGACTTGGACAGACTGGAATTGCAACGAGTTCAATATGAATCCGATGTGCAAACCGCTGAAGTCAATTTGCGCACAGCTAAGATTCAACTTCTCGCCCTTTTGAATGATCGAATGCCGGTCGAACAATTCGACGTGAGCGGTCCATTTGACTTTTCAACCCATATTGCGGCACCGGAGGAAGTCCGGGAAGTGGCCCTGGACAGTCGTCCGCACCTGCGAGCCGCCCTGCAGTCGGTGCACAAGGCCAAAGTGGATCACCAGCTTGCAGTCGCTAACGGATCAACCGATCCGACTGTCAGTACCTGGTACACCTACAATCCGTCGTTCAACAACCCGTTTGACCACCAGACTCTAGGACTCAGCGTCAGCATTCCATTGCGAATTTTCGATAGAAATCAAGGCGAAAAGCTGCGCACGCAACTGGACGTTGAGCGTAACCAAGGACTCGTGGACGCTGCCCGGGCGCAGGTGTTCAGCGATGTAGACTCTGCCTACGCCACAGTCAAGAGCACGCTGGTTCTTCTTCAACCATACAAGGACCGGTATCTGGAGCAGGCCTCCAGAGTCCGGGACACGATTGCGTTCTCTTATGAGCACGGCTCCGCGTCCCTGCTGGATTTCCTGAACGCCCAGGCGGGATACCGCAGCGTTCAACTGAGTTATCTGAACCTGATCGGCTCGTATCTGGAAGGCGCGAACCAGCTAAACCTTGCCGTGGGCCGCGAGGTCATTCAATGAATTGCGTCACGTTCAAACGGATGGCCCAGTTCTTCGCCCTCGGTCTGTTCATCGCTGGCTGCGGCCAAAGCAAGGGCGATCCAAAATCTGAGGCGCCGCCAAGCGTCGAGGTGGAGCACGAGCAAGACGTAAACGTCGTCGGGGTCGATCATCCCGAGAAGTTCCCGCTTGTCGCAGCAAGTGAGCATGATGCCTCGGCAGAATTGACCGCGACCGGCACGGTGACTCCAGACATCTCTCGAAATGTCCCCGTCATTTCGATTGCGACGGGTCGCGTTGTCGAAATCAAGGCAAGACTCGGGGACTCCGTCAAGAAAGGACAAGTGCTGCTACGTGTGCAAAGCGCGGACATGTCCGCTGCGTTTTCCGATTATCGAAAGGCCCTAGCGGACGAACAACTCGCCCGGACGCAGTTAGAGAGGGCAAAGCTCTTGTATGACAAAGGGGCAGTCTCCCTAAACGATCTCCAGGTGGCGCAAGACGCAGAAGAAAAGGCTAAGGTCGACGTTGAGAACACGACAGAACGACTTCGCGTTCTTGGCGGCAGTATCGATCAATCGGCTCCCATCGTCGATGTCCGCGCTCCAGTTTCGGGCGTTATCACGGACCAGCAGGTGACGAACGCGGCGGGCGTCGCCGGACTGAATTCTCCAAATCCGTTCACGATTTCCGACCTATCCCGCGTGTGGATTCTTTGCGATGTTTACGAAAATGATCTTCCGAGGGTGCACGTCGGTGAAAGTGCGGAAATCCGGCTGAACGCCTATCCCGACAGAGTGTTTAGGGGCCAAATCAGCAACGTCGGACCAGTGCTCGATCCAAGCCTTCGCACGGTCAAGGTCCGCATCGAAGTGAACAATCCGGGGCTCATCATGCGCATCGGAATGTTTGTTCGGGCCACATTCCGAGACCGGACAAGAGAACGGCGAGCCGCGGTTCCCGCCACCGCCATTTTGCATCTGCACGACCGAGATTGGGTCTACGTTCCGGCAGGCGGCAATCACTTCCGCCGCCTGGAAATCGCCGCCGGCAACCTGTTGCCCGGCAACATGCAGGAAATTAAGTCCGGGTTGCAACCAGGACAAATGGTCGTCAGCAACGCCTTGGTCTTGCAAAACACTGTGGAGCAATAAGTGAAATCCCTTTTGAAGCCTCAAGGGCAAGCCACATGCTGAGCGGTCTCATCAATTCCGCTCTGAACAATCGCTTCATCGTTTTGGCGATTGCCGTTCTTTTGCTCGTCTGGGGGGCCATCTCGTTTCGCAGCCTACCTGTGGAAGCTTACCCGGATGTGGCGAACAGCTACGTCAACATCATCACGCAGTGGCCGGGTCGGGCAGCGGAAGAGATCGAACAGCAAGTAACCATTCCTATCGAGATTCAGATGAATGGGATACCGCACCTGGCGCATTTGCGGTCCGTCTCTCTATTCGGGCTGTCCAGCGTCATGCTCATCTTCGACGACAATTCGGAAAACGACTGGAATCGGCAGAAGGTACTGGAAAGGCTGTCCCAGGTAACGCTTCCCACCGGCCTGCAACCTCAGATGGGAACGGACTGGAGTCCCGTAGGGCAGATTTTCTTCTACACACTCAATAGCACCAATCCCAAGTATGACTTGATGGAGTTGAAGTCCATTGAAGATTGGACGCTGGAAAAGCAGTTCAAGTCCGTCCCCAACGTCGTCGATGTTGCGAGCTTCGGCGGCACCACCCGCGAGTACCAAGTGCGCGTCGATCCGAACCTTCTTATCGCCCATGGCCTGAGCATCAACCAGGTAGAGCAACAGCTTGCCAACAACAATACCAACGCCGGCGGCAGTTTCGTCGAAGCGGGATTACAGCAAGTTAACATTCGACAGGTCGGCTTATTCAGCAAAACCCAGGACATCGAGCAAACAGTCATCGCGACCAAAGGCGGGACCCCGGTTCGCGTGAAAGACGTGGCCGCAGTGACGCAAGGGCCGAAGATTCGCCTGGGACAATGCGGAAAGGCCATCCATCGAAGTGACGGAAAAGTGATCGACAACGATGACGTGGTGCAAGGCATCGTCCTGCTGAGGAAAGGCGCCAACGCAGACGAAACTCTCGCGGCAATCCACAAAAAGATTCAAGAACTGAATGACCACATCCTCCCCTCCGGCGTAAGGATCGTTCCATTCCTTGATCGGAGCGACCTCGTTCACCTGACGACGCACACCGTCCTGCACAACCTGACCGAAGGTGTCCTGCTTGTCTCAATCATCCTCTTCTTCTTCTTGGGCAATGTCCGTGGTGCGATCATCGTCGCTCTGACCATCCCCTTCTCGCTGCTCTTCGCTTCCATTTGCCTCGACCTCAACAAGATTCCCGCGAACCTGCTCTCTTTGGGTGCGCTGGATTTCGGAATGGTCGTTGACGGAACTGTAGTGATCATCGAAAACATCGTCCGTCACTTCAGCCTGGAGGCAAGTGTTCCAAAGACGCCTTTGCAGCGCATTCGCGAAGCTGTGCGCGAAGTGCTGCGCCCCGTCTTTTACGCGCGCGCCATCATCATCGCAGCCTATCTGCCCATCTTCACACTCCAAAGTGTCGAAGGCCGCCTTTTCAAACCAATGGCTTGGACCGTCTCCTTTGCTCTCCTGGGTGCGCTGATCTTTTCCATCGTCATCGCGCCTGTTCTAGCCTTTCTTCAGTTTCGCGGCGGAGTACGGGAATGGCACAACCCCGTCATGCATTTCCTGCGAGAAAAGTACCGCGTGGCAGTGAGACAGGCAATTGAGCATCGGCGGGTCACCGTAGCTGTGGGAGTGGCAGCGTGCGGCGTTTCTGTGTTTCTGATGCTTAGTGGAGTCATTGGCTCCGAGTTTCTTCCTCACCTCGATGAAGGCGCCGTTTGGGTTCGCGGAACACTAGCGCCCAGCACGGGGCCGACGGAAGCCATTCGCGTTGCGAACCAAGCCCGCGTGATCCTTGCTTCGTTCCCTGAAGTCACCCAAGTGGTTAGCCAGGTGGGCCGACCCGATGACGGCACAGACGCAACCGGCTTTTTCAACACCGAGTACTTCGTCGACCTTAAACCAAAAGAAAAATGGCGCTCCGTATTTGGCCAGGACAAAGAGGAACTTATCGCCGCAATGGATCGTGAGCTGAGCAAGATGCCCGGCATTCTTTGGAATTTCTCACAGCCCATCGAAGACAACATGGAAGAAGCGGTCAGCGGAGTGAAGGGTGAGCTGGCCATAAAGCTGTATGGCGACGACCTGCGTACCCTCGAGGAAAAGGGCGACGAGGTCGTAAATGTCATGCGTCGTATTCCCGGAATTGAGGATCTGGGTTTGTTCCCCATATTGGGACAACCCAATCTGAACATCACAGTGGACCGTCAACAAGCCGCCCGCCACGGCATCAATGTGGCGGATGTCCAGGATGGTGTCGAGACAGCGGTAGGCGGAAAAGCGGTTAGCCAGGTCTTGCAGGGGGAGCAACGATACGACCTTGTGGTTCGCTATCAGGCTCTCTATCGCGAAACTAAGGAAGCTATCGAAAACGTTCGCGTCCTGTCGCCTTCCGGGGAGCGCATATCTTTGGGTCAGCTTGCCACGGTAGAAGTGCGGGACGGCGCTTCTGAAATCTACCGCGAAGGAAATTCGCGCTATGTGGCGATCAAGTATAGCGTCCGCGGCCGAGACCTTGGCAGCACTGTAGAGGAAGCAATGAAGCTCGTGGGCGAGCGAGTGAAGCTTCCCACGGGCTATCACATTGATTGGGCCGGCGAATACGAAAGTCAGAAACGTTCCCAGAGGCGGCTAATGATTGTCGTACCGGTGACCGTCCTGGTGATTTTCATCGTGCTCTACACCATGTTTGCTTCCGCAAAGTGGGCCGGCCTTATCCTCGCCAATGTTGCGATTGCCCCCATCGCGGGACTCCTGGCCCTGCTCGTCACCGGCACTCATCTCAGCGTTTCTTCAGGTGTAGGCTTTCTGGCGCTTTTCGGCGTTTCCGTCGAGACCGGCGTCATTCTCCTTGAGTATATCAATCAGCTTCGCGCTGCGAGACACACCATCGAATCCGCGGCCATCGAGGGAGCGGTACTCCGCTTGCGTCCTGTGATGATGACAATGCTGGTTGCAACTCTCGGGCTCCTTCCTGCGGCGCTATCTCATGGAATTGGATCGGATTCGCAACGGCCATTTGCCATCGTCATTGTCGGGGGCCTCTTGGGCGCTCTGCTCTTGAGCATCTTTCTGCTACCTGCCCTGTACGCGTGGGTGGCACGCGACGGCGACAGGTTGCCAGAACCCGAAGGAGATTTTGGAGAAAGCAGTTAGCCGGAACGGAATTTCGAAGAACCAAAACATAGTTTATCCAAAAATGAAAGTTCCATGGTCTACGGTTGGGACAATCGCTCTCGCTTGTGGCTCGCTGTGCGTGACCCTACCTGCTAGTCCAGCGCAAACAACAAGTCTTGGCAATGAAAAGTGCATTCGAAAAATTGCGCGACGCGCCAGGTACAAAGGGTGCACTTCGCACCATAAGACACTGAATTCAGACGAGAAAGATTGGTTGCGTGCAGGTGATTTGAAAACAGAATTGCTAGCCCGCGACTAGGCGCTCAACGACTTTTCGTGTGCCCGTAAACCGCTGATTGTAAAAGAAGTGGTCGGGGCGAATGGATTTGAACCATCGACCTCCTGGTCCCGAACCGTAAGACAAATTCACTAAGTCGTGGCTTTGGCGTCATTTACAAAATCCGGAGCACCGTGCAATTGGCCAACCGCGACGCGGAACGATTTTCTTTCCTGGTACAAGGTAGTTCCAGTAGAGCGTCTGCCTTCTAACAAAGAAGGCAAGAATTCTAAATGCTTTGCTGAGCGTCGCTTACCGGCTCTCTCTCCCGAAATCTCGCCCTCAGTTGTACCGAAGTTGTACCGAATTCGCTGCGCTGCCTCGGCCACGACAATTTCTGCCCGTCACTTGCCTCGTCTACTTACGGTGTACGTGTCCCAGTGACGCCCGTGCGCTCTCCTGCCAACATCCCACAGTGTGGTTTCTGGTTAACCTTCGTGTAGTCGACGATCCGTCCAGAACCCTGATAATCAGCGCCAAAAGGAACGTACAGCCATGAGCCTAGTCTCAGCCTGCATGAACTACCGGTTGAGGGTATGCGGATGTTTGGCGCGCAGGTCTTCGCTCGCTTGGAGTGGTTGCACTTTGTTTTGGAGATACGCGAGCAACAATTGGCGTTCGGCTTCGGTCAGCTTGGAGATCAGCTCGCCCGCGTTCGTAACGAACGTGCTGCCTCGGGCATAGGCCCCGCCGAACGCGCCAGCCGGAAGAAGGGTAAGCGCGAGAGGGTGGGAGAGTGGAATGCGTGATTGCTCTAGGCTCGACAGGTATTCGTGGACTAGCGGAGACCCTTGGGTGTGGTTGGTGCTGTCGTCGATCGCGGCCGCAACGGCGAGGAAATCCGGGTTTGGGAAGAAACGAAGGACAACCTGAAGGGCCTTCTCGGTTTCGGATTCGATAGTCTCAGTGGTGGAGCGTTCGGCGGGGAGACTGGCGGCGATGTGTTCGGCATAGAGGATGAGGCCCGGTGACGTCCGTTCGCGGAAGTAGTCAGCGAGAATGCGAAGGACCGGGATGCCGAGGGCCGGCTCACGCTGAAATTGCGAAACGAAGGCGGTATTGAACGAGGGAATGTCCGCGACGGCTCGCAGGATCGCGACAAAACGCGTGGGTTTGGGCTTCCTCACGGTCGTGGCGGGCTTCTTTCGGGCCACGGATGTTGTTGTACCGATCGACGAGGGCCAGAAGCTTCAGCATCACGAGGGCGTGGGGGCGTGTGACGCGGATTTGGCCGGCGAATGTGGTGCCGTCGGGACGGTTTCCGGAAATGGTGCGCGGGTCGGACTGCTCGACGGCAATCGAGCCACCGGCGCAAGCGCGGGCGTGGACACCTCTCTGAATATCGACGCGAATGTCGTTGTGGCGCTTGAATTCCTCCGGCGCCATAAATTCAATACGCATGGTCTCCTTGCTGTGGGGAATGGGCTTTACGAATTGGAAATTTCTAGATTCGGGAACAGGAGCATAACCGAGCTTGGCAAGGGTATCTGCAAGAGACAGAGGTTGGTCGCGAAGCGCCAAGACGTTTAGAACAAAATCCACATCTTTGGTCGCGCGCGCCTCCGCAACGGCGAATTTCATCGCTTGAGCGCCAGCGACGACGAAGTCGTCGGCCGCAGGACCGAGCGCGGCGAGCAATTCCAAAACGTAGGTGCGTTGTGGCTCCGGCATCATGTGAGTTTCCAACGGGCCGCGATTGCCGCGTTGAGCAGATGCTCGGCTTGTTTGTAGTCTCGGCCACCGCGGGCATAGAGGTCGAGATAGGCCTGAATATTCGAGACGCGCGGAAAGGGACTACGCTGGGAGTAGAGAAAGACGCCCTCGTCGTAGGGGTAGATAAACCGAAGTTTCGGTGTTCCTCCGCTGGCCGTCGGTTGCTCGAGTTCCCGGAGTTTCGCGTCGTTGGTGCCGGGGACCAGGAAGATGTCGGCGCGGTCGATGTCGATGAATGGTGCGTCGGCCGCGGCCGCCGCGGATGTAAAGGCGTAGGGTGTCGCGAGGAGGGGTTCGAGACCATTATTGATTTGAGCGGGCGTTGGACCGAAGGGATTCGAAGTCTCGAAGGAACCACGTAGACGCCAACGATAGCGTTCCTTGTATTTTTCACCCCACTCCAACAGGAGGCGTCGCGGTTCAGGGACGGTCACGGCAGAATTCTGTCGGCGAATCCAGAGTTGCTCCTCAAGACTGGCTAACGCCTTCGAGATGGCACTGAAGCTGACAGTGAACTGGACTTTTTGCGTGGAAAATTCCTGAGCGAAGCGATTGGTTTCCGCCTGGAGTTCGTTAGCAATTTCGGTTAGCGTCCAAGTCTTGATGCGTTCGAGGAGCACCCGGAGGACGCGGGAGGATCGGCCGGAGAAGACGTTGGTCGCAGGGAGCGGATTCGAAACTCCGGGGGAAGATTCGCCGCGCATGCCCAGGCGCTGCAGGGTAAAGGTTCCGGGAATATTGATCGAGACGTTTCCCGCCAAGTCCAGAAAGTCGATTTGGTTTTGCATGCAGTAGGTTTGCGAGCGGGGCGGCAGGAATGGGCAGATGAGGAGAAAAGCGGCGTCGTTCCGGAAGGCGCGCATTCGGCGCATCCAGGGTGCTGTTTCTTCGAGAATTTTCGGCGAGACGATGGTCTTGATTTCGCCAAACGCGGGGATCGTACGGTTTCCGGATTCGAGTTGAAACTCAACGTCAAACCCATTCGGGGGTTGTTCTTTGACGTCGCGGATGCGCACCCCAGGAAGGTCGCCGAGCGGGGCTTGCGCACGCAAGGCCTGGGCGACGTCTCGTTCGAGTTGGGATACCTTAGACACGATCAGTATTTTCTCAAATGGGAAAGCATGTTGTAAAGGAAAATGTTCTTATATACGGTATTTTCTCGTCAAGGAAAACATATGCGCCGCTATAGATAAGTATATTTGGGTCAATGACTTACGCAATTCAATTCGGCGAAGCTTGCTTTCTGACTGTATTAGCTCATAATGATACAACTTAGCCAGGGGCAAACGGTCTACCAGGTTGTCAAGAACCTTCCGGACGGTGTAACGCAATTCCGTGTTAGAAGCGAGGATGCAGCAACGTCATTTGACTCCTTCAACTCGGCCGAGTTCTTAGGCGAACTGCAAAGCGGATCCGAAATCGCTTTTCACCGTCTGTTTGACGGTTTGCAGTCGCCAGTTTGCCATTTCCTCACCAATACCATGGGTATTCCGGAATCGGATGTGGGCGACGTGTACGTGGATGCACTGATGAAAGTTCATGGAAACATCCACAAGTTCAAGTGCGGTGGACCGGCCAAACTAACGACTTGGATTTACGGTATCGCCCGAAATGAAGCGATCGACTACCATCGCGCTTCGAAGAAGAGCAAAACCCTGATTGAGTTTGCTGAGGCTACAGTTAGGCACAGCCAAGGAACGGATGGAGCCTGTGCGGGAAGGAATGCCGATCTGCTGAAGTGGCTTGAACAGGAGCTGGCAAAGCTTCCGGAGCTGTCGAAGGAATCCAGAGCATTCGTGACAGCCTACGCAATCCGCGGGGAATTGCCCGTTTGGTGGGACTCTCTGGCGTTGGAAAAACACGTCTCGTGCAGGCTCTGTTCGAGGATCGACTAGGCGAACAGAGTCTCGATGCTGGATTGGCGGTGTATACCAACCTTGCGGACGATCCAAACCCTCTACCTTCGGCACTGGCTCGGGAACTGATTGACAATCGGCGAAGAGCGATCATGGTCGTCGATAATTGCCGACCAGAATTGCACCGTCGCCTGGCAGATCTATGTCAGTCGGATCGTAGCCTGCTCAGCTTGATTACCGTGGAATACGACATTCAAGAGGATGAACCCGAGGGGACGGACGTTTTTGTGCTGGAGGCGGGTTCCGTCGATCTAACGGAAAAATTGATCCGTGGTCGATTTGCTGATCTATCGGCTGTCGATGTACGACGGATCGCCTCGTTTTCTGGGGGAAATGCCCGGATCGCGATTGCGCTTGCCGGGAGAATCGAAAAGGGCGAAGTCATTAGTCAATTGACCGACCAGGAGCTGTTTCGGCGTTTGTTCCAGCAGAGACATGAGCCCGATGAAGAACTGTTCAGCGCGGCCCAAGGGCTTTCCTTGGTCTATTCCTTTGATGGGGAGAACGTCTCAGGAGATGAGAAAGACGAGCTTTCACTTCTGGGTAGTCTTGACGGGAAGTCGGCGCTCGAAATGTTCAAGCAATGTGCCGAGTTGATGCGGCGTGGATTGGTACA
>Ga0066682_10000673_pt1 | contig 11673 bp, 5 predicted proteins | sample GraSoiAngelo_131_FD_65628 | JGI IMG/M metagenome (GOLD analysis project Ga0066682, IMG submission 65628) | Grasslands soil microbial communities from the Angelo Coastal Reserve, California, USA - 14_0929_02_30cm | ecosystem: Environmental > Terrestrial > Soil > Grasslands | place: USA... | reverse complement strand
GATCTCCTGGTCGCGAACGACTTCGGGACCAAGAATCTTTACCGCAACCTCGGGCGGCGGGCCGGCACCGTGAGGCTCGAGGATGTCGCCGCATCAGCGGGAGTTCTCGATCACGGCGCCGGCATGAGCGCCGCATTTCTCGACTACGACAACGACGGGCTGCTCGACATCTATACCGGCAACATGTGGAGCGCGGCAGGGCTGCGCATCACATCGGCGCCAACCTTCATGCGTGACGCGACTCCGGAGGTGCGCGCCCTCTATCGCCGGCATGTTCGGGGTAATTCCCTGTTACGAAATCTGGGAAATGGACGCTTCGAGGACAAGACGCTCGCGGCGCACGCCGAGATGGGCCGCTGGGCATGGTCGTCGGACGCGGTCGATTTCGACAGCGACGGCTGGCAGGATCTATACATCGTCAACGGCATGTTGACGCGCAGGACGGATGCCATCGCGGGCGGGGACCTCGAGGGATTCTTCTGGCGGCAAGTCGTGGCCCGCTCACCGCTCACGCGAGTCCCCGGCACGCCCTACGACGATGCGTGGCGTGCGATCAACCAGCTGCTGGTTCACGGCTCGATCGCGAGCCGGCAACGCAACGTGTTCCTGCGCAACGATGGACATGGCGGCTACGACGAGATCTCAGGGGCGATCGGCCTCGATCTCGACCAGGACGGCCGGTCGTTTGCGGTCCTCGACATCGACGGCGACGGCGATCCCGACCTTGTCGTGATGGCCGATCGGCAGGCGCCGCAGCTTCGGATCTTCCGAAACGATTTCGAGGCGCACGCCGCATCTCTCGCCGTCCGGCTTGTCGGGACGAAGAGCAACCGCGACGGCGTTGGCGGGCGCGTGATCGTCGAGACGGATCGAATGCGCATCACGAGGATCGTGCAGGCCGGCTCCGGCTTCCTGTCGCAGCATTCGAAGGAGCTGCTGATCGGTCTGGGCTCGAGCGAGCGAGTCTTGAAACTGACGGTCAGCTGGCCCTCGGGCGGAACGCAGGTCTTCAGTGATGTACCACTGAACACTCGCGTCCGGATCGTAGAAGGAAGTGATATCGAGACGCAGGCGTTCAAGCCGCGATCGACGGGGAAAACGACGTCCTCGGTTCGCGCTCCGGCGTCACCGCCACGCGCCACCTGGATGTACGAACCCGTGCCGGCGCCTGACTTTTCGCTTCCGGACCTCGGCGGCTCGACGCGTTCGCTCGCGGCGTTGAGAGGAAAGCCGGCGATCGTACTTCTGTGGTCGTCCGGCGTGATCGCGGCGCGCCTGGCGCTCGAGACGCTTGGGCGCGGCGCACGGGCGTTGACCCGCGCCGGCGTGGGATCGATCGCCATCGCCGTCGATGCTCCACCGGATCAGGCACCGCCGCGGACCGTCCCTTCAGGCGCAACGCCGGTGGTCATGGCGACTCCTGAAGTGAGCCTGAGCTACGCCATTCTCAATCGCCATCTGTTCATGAATCGGCAGAACCTGCGCTTGCCGACGTGTCTGCTCCTCGATCGGAGCGGCGACGTCGTGAAGGTTTATCGCGATCGGATCGACGTCGGCGAGATCGTGATGGACGCGAGCATGATCGACGTGTCTCCGGCCGGGCGCCTCACGCGAGCCGTGCCCTTTCGGGGGATGTTCTATTCCGGGCTGCCGCTGCGCAACTACCTGCCGTACGGCCGGGAACTGCTGGATAACGGACTCGAGCGTGCGGCCGTGATGGCGTTCGAGCGCGCGGCCCGGGCGAACCCGGGCGCCTCCACGCTGTACCGTCTGGGCACGCTGCTCGCCAGAAGCGGGGAGACGATCCGGGCGCGCGACGCGTTCGAACGCGCGCTTGTCCTGCAGCCAGATCTGGCCGAGGCCAACAACGATCTCGGAGCGCTGCTCGCGCAGGGAGGCGATCTCGGCGCGGCGATCAGCCGGTTTCGTGCGGCGTTGGCGTCGACGCCCGAGTATCCCGACGCGCTGAACAATCTGGGCTATGCCCTGCTTCTGACCGGCCGCGATGAGGAAGCTCGCGCGCTCTACGAAAAGGCGCTCGCGCTGCAGCCGGATTTTCCCGAAGCGCTGAACAACCTGGGCCTGCTGTTCGGGCGGGCGGGCGACATGGATCGAGCGGAGCGCTATTTCCGTGATGCGCTCGGCCGGCGCGCGGACTACGGAGAGGCCGCCAACAATCTGGCGCTCGTGCTCGTGTCCCGAGGGCAGGCGGATGCCGCCGTCGACTTGCTTCAAGGCGTTCTGAAGCGTACGCCGGAGTACGAGGCAGCCTACGTGACGCTGGCCAAGATCCACTTCAGCGCCGGCCGGTCGAAAGAGGGGATTGCAGCGCTCGAACGGCTGCTGCAGATGAATCCGAAGCATGCAGTCGCGCTGGAACTGCTCCAGCAATGGAAGCGGCGCTGAACGGTACGCGTGTTCACGGACGGCCCAGCACAATTCACGGTCGAAATATCTACATCGACCGCAATTTTTGCCAAGACTGGACTCGTGCTCGAATGTTCCACTCTTATCACGAAAGGAGCTCGACCACGATGACTGTCAACGCGGACCGACGGATCGATTTTTACTCGCTGCTCGCGGCGGCAGGCCGCTCACCCGAGATTCCCGAGTCGGCCGACGTCTACGGCTGGCTGTGTGGAAGCTGGGAGCTGGACGTGCTCCATTACTGGGGGATTGACGTCGCGTCGCGCGGCATCAAGGGCGAGGTCCATGCCGGATGGGTACTCGAGGGCCGAGCCGTGCAGGATGTCTGGATCATGCCGCGCTGTTCCGGGCGATCCGCGAACGCGGACAAGACCATGAACATGTTTGGCACGACGCTCCGGTCGTGGGACCCAACGATTCAGGCCTGGCGTATCTCATGGACCAATCCGGTGGTCGGCCACCGTGAAGATCAAATCGGCCGCCAGAGCGGCAAAGACATCGTTCAGACGGGCAGCCGCGCCGACGGGACACAGACGCGCTGGACGTTCACCGAGATCACGACCGACTCCTTCCACTGGCTCGGCGAAGCGCTGCAGGCCGACGGCATCACCTGGAAGCTCGAAGGCGAGTTTCGAGCGAAGCGGACGACATGATGAGCACGACGACGCTCGAGCAGACGACGCCTAAAGGGTTGGATGCGCGGGTCTTGAATGAGGGATATGGCACCGGAGCGTGGCACGGCCCCGATTTGAAGGCGGAGCTTGCAGACGTAAAGCCCGAGGTCGCGTTCTGGCGTCCGGCGCGGGGGCGACACAACATCGCCGAGATCGCGCTCCACCACGCGTTCTGCGCTCGATCGGAACAAATCCCACCCGCCCGTCCAGAATTAAGTGTATTGTTTCGTGTCAGTAAGTTCTCGTCGGAAGGGGACGCTTCTATCGAGTTGGGGGCGTTCTCGGGGTCTTCACACGCCTGCGCGTCCGCGTTGGCTTGCCCCACGGGCGGCCGTAGCCTCGCGCGTCGTGCTGCCGCAGATGTGCGCAGCGATCCTCCGTCTTTCATTGCGCGCGTCGGCTTTCGTTGGTTCGCCGTCGGTAGACTCCGCAGCCCTTTTGCTCGAAAGGAGCGTTTTCCAATGCGCCGGACTCTGTTTGTGGGATTGACGTGGTTTCTCCTCTGCGCGCCATGTTTCGCGCAAACGCTGGGCACCATCACCGGAGAAGTGAGAGACTCCAGTGGCCTCGTGGTTCCCGGCGCCACAGTGACCGTGGTGAACAAAGCGACCAACGCCACCCGGACGACCCAGAGCAACGAGGTCGGCCTGTTCGACGTTCCGGCGTTGCAGCCGGGGACCTACACGGTGAAGAGCGAGCTCGAAGGTTTCAAAACCGCGACCCGCGACCTTGAATTGCAGGTGCAGCAGACCGCGCGCGTCAACTTCACGCTCGAGCTGGGCACACTCAACGAAACGGCGACCGTGACGGGGGTCTCGCCGCTGGTCGAAACCGCGAATGCGACCATCGGCACCGTCATCGAGAACAGACGCATCGTCGAGCTGCCGCTCAACGGCAGAAACTACCTCCAGCTGGTCGCTCTCAGCCCGAACGTCAGCGCCGATTTCGCCGGCGCGGGTCAGTCCGGCGACCGTCAGGGCGGCACGCGGAGCACGCAGCAGCTCTCCATCTCGGGCCAACGGCGCGAATTCAATTACTACACGCTCGACGGCGTCGACAACACCGACGTCAACTTCAACACCTATATCTTCCTGCCGTCGGTCGACGCGCTCGAGGAATTCAAAGTGCAGACCGGCGTCTACTCCGCCGAATTCGGGCGCGAGGCGAGCCAGGTGAACGTGGTCACGAAATCGGGCTCGAACAATCTGCGCGGAACGGTGTTCGAATTCCACCGCGACGACGCGTTCGACGCCAGACCGTACTCCTTCACTGCTTCGCAGGCCGCGGCCCCGAAGGCCCCGTTCAAGTGGGATCAGTACGGGTACACGGCCGGCGGCCCGGTGTGGAAGAACCATCTGTTCTACATGTCGAATTTTGAAGGGTACAGGGATCGGAAACAGGGCCAGAATCTCTTTAGCGTGCCGTCCGCGGCGATGCGGAGCGGCAACTTCTCGGAACTGCTGGCAAACCTCGGAGGCATCAACGCACAGACGGGACAACCCACCGGAATGATCGTCGACCCGACGCAGTGCACCGTCGTCGGCACCACGCGGACCTGCAGTCCGTTCGCGGGCAACATCATTCCCTCGAGCCGCCTGAACGGCATCTCCCAAAAGTTGCTCGAGTTCTACCCGGAGCCCAACAGCGGAACCGGAGGGCTGACCAACAACTATCTCGCGCTGCAGAATCGCGTCATCAACAAGTATCAGTACACGCAGCGGATGGATCTGGTGCAGAGCTCGGCATCGGCCTGGATGGGCCGCTACAGCTACGGCAAGGAGAACGAGGTGGCACCGGCGCTGAAGCTGAACGGCACGAAGCTGGACACGCGGGTTCATCAGGTCGCGCTCGGCAACACCTGGACGATGTCGTCGACGCTCGTCAACGAATTCCGGTTCGGCTACAACTACTTCTTCAACACGTTCGGACGCGAGCTGTCGTTCGAGCGCGACGTGATCAAGGAGCTGAACATCCCCGGCATCTCGCTGAATCCTCCTGAGGCATGGGGGATTCCGTCCATCGGCATCCAAGGGTTCAGCGGCTTCGGCGACAGCACTGAAGGGCCGTATACGAACCGAAACCGCGCGTTCGAGTTCAGCGACAACGTGACATGGATTCGCGGGCGGCATTCGCTCAAGGCTGGCGGCAGCATCCGGTATGACATGTACAACCAGGTGGGCAACCAGTTTGCGCGCGGGAATTTCGCGTTTCAGAACATCGCCACGGGATACGCCTTCGCCGACTTCCTGCTCGGCTACACGCAGCAGGACGAATCAGCGGTGGCGCTCGCGGTGACGAAGTTCCGCGCGCTGAGCCAGGCGTATTACTTCACCGACACGTGGAAGGTCCGCTCGAACATGACGTTCGATCTCGGCCTGCGCTACGAATACACGCCGCCATGGCTCGACCAGAACGGCACGTTGATGAACGCCGCCCTTCCCTGCCACGACACGACGCCGAACGTGCAGAATCTGGCGTGCCATCCGGTGATGGTGCGCATCGGCAGCGGCGACGTCTACGAGAACACCGTGCTCCGCTTCGCCCCGAACATCCAGGTGGCTCGCGACGGCCGCCTTGGCGACCGCCTCATTTTCGACGACAAGAAGAACTTCGCGCCGCGGATCGGATGGGCGTGGAACCCGAACGAGAAGTGGTCGTACCGCGCCGGCACGGGCATCTTCTACATGCAGGACACCGGCAACCCGCGGTTCGACATGGCGCGCAACCTGTCCGGACGCCGCCGTGACAACACGCTGCTGCTGACTCCTGACCTGACGCTCGACGTTCCGTTCAGAGGCGCCGGCGGTGGTACCAGCGCGAACGATTGCGGTGTGGCGCCGCCGCTCGTGTGCCTGACGAACATTTATGTGCTGGGCAACGATCCCAATCGCAAGACGCCGTACATGTTTCAGTATCTGTTCAACGTCCAGCGCGAGCTCGACAATTCGACGGCGCTCGAAATTGGCTACCTTGGCTCCCACAGCTATCGCCTGGAGCGGATGTACGACTGGAACGAAACCATTCCCGGGATCATCGGGTCGGTGCAGAGCCGGAAGCCATATCCGGAGTACACGAAAGTCCAGGAGATCGGCAACGTCGCGGAGGCTCGGTACAATTCCCTGGCGGTGAAGGTCACTCGGCGCCTCCATGAGGGACTGTCGGTGCTTGGCGGTTACACGTTATCGAAATCGACGGACAACGGAAGCGGCATCCGCGTCCTTAATGGCGACACGCTGTTCCCGCAAAACAGTTTCTGCCTCGACTGCGAGTGGGGGTTGTCGGTCTTCGACGTGCGCCATCGATTTGTCTCGTCGATCCTTTACGAGCTGCCGTTCGGCAGTGGGAAGCCGTTCCTGCAGACCGGCGTCGGCAACGCGCTCCTCGGCGGGTGGCAGCTGAGCACGATCATCACCAAATCGAGCGGATTTCCTCGAACGGCGTACACCGGCGCCGATCGATCCAACACCGGCGGCGGCCAGGATCGTCCGAACACGACCGGGCTGGATCCCGTCCTGGCGGGCGACCAGCAATCGATCGCGCGCTGGTTCAACACCGATGCATACGCGCTGAACGCGTTGGGCACCTTCGGCAACGCCGGCCGCAACACCTTCTTCGGTCCGGGCATCACGAATGTGGATGCGTCGATCATCCGGAACTTCCGGATGCGCAGCAACACGTTGCAGTTCCGGCTCGAGGCGTTCAACCTCCTGAACAACCCGATCTGGAACGACCCGAACACCACGTTGACCAGCCCGCTATACGGCACGATCAACAGCACGAGAAAGCCGATGCGGGAGCTGCAGCTCGGTGTGAAGTTCGTGTTCTGACCGCAACCTTCGCTCACGACTGGTGCGAAGGTTGACCAAACCCGTCCCTCGAACGTCGCAGGCCGACGGTCCGTCGCCGATCGACGCGACCGGCCGTCGGCTTTCCTCTTCCGAGGACGTCAGTGCGTCGCTCCGTGCCCCAGCAGTCGCGCTTTCATCCAGGAGACAATCATCGGCTCAAGTTCGGGGTTCTTCGGGAACATCGGAACTCCATGCTCGGAGCCCATGTAGATCTTGAGCGTGGATTGCGGATTCTTCGACGCGCCGACCGCCTCTTTGATGCCTTTCGCGGCACCCGCATCGCCTTCGCTGGCGGCGCCAAAGACTGCAAGCGCCGGTGTGGCTGCGACGTAGGCCTTCGCGGCCTCGCTCGCCGTACCGGAGAGGAGCATCAGCGCCTTGATGTCGTGACGACGCGTGGCGAGATTCGACGACTGGGTCACTCCGCAGCTGGCGCCGCCGGCAGCGACTCGCGACTTGTCGATGCCTTTCTGGGCCAGCAGATATGCCAGGGCTGCATCGACGTCGCCCGGCCATTTCTGCTCCATCACCGGACGCCGCAGCGCCACGTCGGTGAAGCGTTCGCCGCCGCTCTCGCCATACCCCCGATAGTCGATCGCCAGGACGTGAAATCCGGCATCCGCCAGATCCCTGGCGAGGCCGTCCCACGCGTGTCGGTCCATGTTGCACTGATGCAGGAGCAGCATCGCGGGCCCTGGCCTCCCCGGTGAAAAGTACGTCCCCTTCAGGGTGACTCCATCCGGCGCCTTGATGTCCACGTCCTTCTTCTGCGTGTCAGCGGAGGCGGCAGCGGCCAGGGTCAGCGCGGCAGTGAGAGCGATGGCAAGTCTGTTCATTTCGTCCCCCCGGAGAAAGACGACATCGTATGTCGCCGGCGCCCGCCGCGTCTAGCTGCTAGGGCCATGCGGTCGCCGGTACCATCTCAGGTGGCGTTTCATCGGAGGCTCCTCTACACTCTAGGAGCCCGTCTGAGTAAAGCCTCACGGGCTCCTAGAGTAGCCGCGCTTCGCGCGGAAGGACATGCGAATTCGGGCCGTTTTTCGCCGGCGTAGCCGGCCTACTAGGAGCGTGTTCACATTTCTCGGACACGCTCCTAGGAGAGCAATGCAAAACCCCTTGAGTACCGCTATTTCTCTTGCCGCAGCGATCACGGTGGCTGCCGGCTTTACGCCGGGGGCCCCAGCCGGGCGTATCGCCGCTCCCGGTGCCGCGATTGATTCGCACGACGGGCCGCTGCTAGACCCGTCGCCCGGGTACCAGGCACCTCGAGCGACCGACGGCCACCCCGACTTGAACGGGATCTGGCAGGCGGTGAACACCGCCAACTGGGATATCCAGGATCATCCGGCACGACAGGGTCCGTTGATCGCGCTTGGCGCCGCGTTCAGCATCCCGGCCGGCGCCGGTGTGGTCGAAGGCAACGACATCCCGTACCAGCCGTGGGCCTCGGAGAAGAAGAAGCAGAACGCCGACAACTGGCTGACGCTCGACCCCGAGATCAAGTGCTACCTGCCTGGTGTGCCCCGCGCGACATACATGCCGCATCCGTTTCAGATCGTCCAGGCGCGCAACACGATCCTGATAGCCTACGAATTTGCCGGCGCCAGCCGGATCGTGCGCATGACGAAAACCGAGGATGCGCCGATCGACTCCTGGATGGGATGGTCGCGGGGACGCTGGGAGGGTGAAACGCTGGTCGTGGATGTCACCGGCTTCAACGACCGGACATGGTTCGACCGCGCGGGTAACTTCCACAGCGAGGCGCTGCACGTTGTCGAACGCTATAGCCGCGCAGGCGCCGACCATCTCCGGTACGAGGCAACGATCGAGGATCCGAAGGTCTTCACCCGGCCCTGGAAAATGAGCATGCCGCTCTACCGTCGCACGGAGAAGAACGCACAGCTCTTCGAGTACAAGTGCGTCGAGTTCGTCGAAGAGCTGATGTACGGGCACCTCCGAAAGAAAGACCCGAAGTAGGGCGCCGCTTCAGCGGTGCCGGTAGGGCGCCGCGTAGGGCGCCGCTTTAGCGGTGCCGCCGCTTCAGCGTGCCGGTCACTTCTTGTCTTTCTTCGCAGCCTCCTCTTTCTCCTGGGCCCTGAATCCTCCGAGAACGTTCGGGAGGCTGTAATTGGCCTCGTGGCAGGCGTACTCGTAGATCAACCCGTCGCTTGTCCTCATCGGCAGCGTCGCCGTCCACGGACGTGCGTACATCGTCGGATTGTCGACCGTGAACCGGTAATCGATTGCGTCGTCGGCGACTCGACGGAAGCGTTCGACGACGCGGAGCGTGGCCGCATCGGCGGGAAACCTGAACGTCGCGTCCTTGTGAAAATTCGTGGTCTCGACCACGAGCGTATCGCCTTCCCAGTGGCCGCGCGAGTCGCCCAGCCATTGCCGGATACTCGCGCCGATGTGCGGACGCCCGTCGAGGTGAATGAGCCGCACCTCGTGAATCTCCTCATGCAGAATCGCCACGAGTCCCGGCGCCTGCGCGATCTCGTAGTTGTTGTTGTACCCGGTCGGCAGCGGCGGCACGCCGTGGTACAGGATGCAGCGTTCCTGCAGCGGCCGGTCAAGCCAGGAGTCGGCAGGACCCCGGGCTCGCCGCGCGGCCGCGCGCGCATCGAGCATCTTCTGACCGTCCGGCGTCAGCGGAGGCAACCGTCCGTCCTTCGGGTCGATGATGAGCGATGTGCGGCCGATCGACGCACCGCGGTCCCACCAGAACTGGTCATACGCCAGCTCGAGATCCTGGGCTTTGTCGGCGGGGCGGCGCTCGGCGCGGGTGTCCGATTGCTCGTTGACTTCGGCTTCTTCTTCCTTGCTGAGCAGCTCCTTCTCTCCGGCACTGCGCGCGCGCTCGAGCGGCGTGATCGTGCCGTTATTCCAGGTCCCCTGTAGATCCGGGTCTCCCCAGGCGGTACGAGGTGCCGTCCATTTGCTTGCCGCCTTGCTGCGCGCGGGCCCGTTCTTCCCAGCTGGCGGCGCCTGTCCTCCAGCCGACAGCACGGCTACGAGCATCATCGAGAGCACGGCCAGCCCACTGCCGAGAGACTGGAGAATTCGACGGCCCATGAAACACCTCGCCCTTCTGTTCACTTCTGATCCTTCACCCCCAGACCTCCAGTGATGCCGACCACCTGGTGTCCGGTCTGGATCGCTCTCATCTTTGCTATCTGTGCCGGCGTCGCGACCTTGGGATCGACGTTGGCCTGGGCACACGTGAATCCTCTCAACGTGCATTCCGAAGTCGTGTGCGTGATTCCCTTCTCCTTCATGAGACGGGTCATCAGGGCCGTCGCTTCTTCGTGGAAGATGATCGCGTTGTTCGGCACGAACGTCCCTACGCCTATCGCATAATCGACGGGCATCAGCGGTTCGACACTTGCACCGAAAGCGCCGTCATTTTTTTTACCCAGGTCATGCGCTCCCAGGTCGGCGCCATGGTCGACCAGGAATTGTATGATGGTCACCTCTCCGATGTTTGCTGCGGCCATCAGCGGCGTAATACCGTAGTCGTCTGGCGCGTTCACGTCGGCCCCGAGGTCCACCAGGAGCTTGATCACGTCCAGCCGTTCGGCGGCCGATCTTCCCTTGCTGTAGCCCTGGATGAACCCGAGTGCCGCGGCTGCCTCGACCATGGTCTCGTGGTCCCTGGACACAACGGCAGGATCAGCGCCCTTCGCGAGCAGGAGTTTGACCAGCTCGAGATCGCCGGAAAATGCCGCGCGCATCAATGCCGTCGCGAAGACGATCCGCGGTGAGCCCGCCCGCATTCGAGCCCTCGGGGTGTTGTTGACCAGGGCATTCGGATCGGCTCCGGCGTCCAGAAGTTTCCTGATCAGGGGAAGCGGATCCGTCGTGATCCTCCACGGGAAGTTCGGGGCCGTCTCCATATTGCGGCGATCGACCGCCCAGAACAGCGGGGTGAATCCCTGGGTGTCGGCCTGATTCACTCTCGCGTTGTTGTCGACGAAGAACGATGCCAGTTCGTAATTGCCATTGAAGATCGCCAGCCCCAACGCGTCTTTCCCATCGGCTGCAATGGCATTCACATCCGCTCCGGCCGCAACCAGCAGACGCGCCGATTCCAGGTCGCCTTCCCGTGCCGCAAACATCAACGGTGTCAACCAGCCGCTGGCAAACTCCTCCGCGGCTTGACGAGGCTCGGGCGCCACCGGCGTCCGTCCCTCAAAGCCGCGGCCGTTGGCCTCGGGCACGAAATTGGAGCGGGCATTGACGTCCGCGCCGCGGTCGATGAGCAACTTGACAGCGGCCGGATGGCGCTCGGAAACGGCCCACATCAAGGCGGTCGTGCCGCCCCACGTCTCCTTCGTGTTGACCTGCGCTCCGTGGTCCAGCAGGACGTTGATCGCGTCGGTCTTCCCGGTGCGCGACGCCATCATGAGCGCTGTGTCTCCATAAGGGGCCTGCGGAATATTCGGGTCGGCTCCAGCCTTGATGAGCTCTTCGATCATCGCGGCATTGCCGTTCAGCGCGGCGAGCTGCATCGGTGTCGCGCCCGCGCGGTTCGCCGCCGACACATTTGCGCCCGCGTGGATCAGCATTTCCGCGGTTTCCAGGTCGTCCCAACGCACCGCCCAATGGAGCGCCGTGGTGCCATCAATCTGCGGGGCATTGACATCCGCCTTCCGCAGCAGCAACGAACGAACCGCGTCCGTGTTTCGCTTCATGGCAGCGTCCGCGAGCTCACTGCTGGCCGC
>Ga0066682_10000670_pt1 | contig 11675 bp, 7 predicted proteins | sample GraSoiAngelo_131_FD_65628 | JGI IMG/M metagenome (GOLD analysis project Ga0066682, IMG submission 65628) | Grasslands soil microbial communities from the Angelo Coastal Reserve, California, USA - 14_0929_02_30cm | ecosystem: Environmental > Terrestrial > Soil > Grasslands | place: USA... | reverse complement strand
ACCGCGCAGCGCCACGGCTTCCACCTGCTGCTCGCCAGCTCCCACAACGAGAAGGGCGCCATCACCGCCGCGCTGCAGTCGATGCGCGGGCGGGTCGACGGCCTGGTGGTGATGTCCCCCGCTCTGGGCGCGCACCTCGCGGTGCGCGACCTGCCCGCAAGCTTCCCCGTCGTGCTGCTGAACAGCGCGGCGACCGGCGCCGCGTTCGACGCGATCACGATCGCCAACGCCCGCGGTGCGGCCGACATGGTGCAGCACCTGGTGGGTCTGGGGCACCGGCGGCTCGCGATGATCCTGGGGCCCGAGACCAACTCCGACGCCGCCGAGCGGCTGCGCGGGTTCCGCGCGGCGGCGCAGGCAGCCGGGTTGGGGCGCGAGGACGTCTGGGAAGTCCCCGGCGATTTCACCGACACCTCCGGGTTCGAGGCCGGCGTCGCCCTGCTGCGGCAGGCGCGGCGGCCGACAGCCGTGTTCGCGGCCAACGACGCCATGGCGATCGGGGCGCTCAGCGCGCTGCGCGAGGCGAGCGTGGCGGTGCCGGCGGAGGTAGCGGTGACCGGTTTCGACGACATCCCGATGGCGCGGTACACGCACCCGCCGCTGTCGACCGTTCGAGTGGACATCGCCGCGCTGGGGTCACGGGCGGCGGCGCGGCTGCTGGAGGCGGTGGGCAACCACCACCGGCATCGCAAGCGGCGGGAGCGGCTCCCCGTCACGCTGGTCATTCGGGAATCCTGCGGCGGGCGCGCGGTTCGCGCACCGCGGTCTTTCACCACTCAGGAGGGTGAATCATGAGACGTCAGGACATCGTGCAGCGTCTGGGCCGTCTGCTGCTATTCGCAGGCGTCCTCGCGGTGTTGGGGGGACGCGGCCTCGTCGCGCAGACGACGACCGGCACCATTCGCGGATACGTGAAGGACCAGAACGGCGCCCCGTTGTCGGGCGCCCAGGTCCAGGCGACAAATGTCGCGACCAGCGTCGCACGGAGCACGACGACTGGGTCAGACGGTTCGTACGTCCTGCCGGGCCTCAGCCCGGGGACCTACGACGTCATCGCGCGGCACATCGGGAACTCCCCCGCTCGGCGGCGCATCGTTGTCCAGATCGGGGCCACCCTGCTGGCAGACTTCGCCCTGCCCGCCGGTGCCGTGACCTTGGCTCCGGTGGTGGTGCAGGCGGCCAACCCCGCAGAGACCCGTACGTCGGAAGTGGCCACGAACGTGACGCCACTGCAGATCCAGCAGCTGCCGACTCCCAGCCGGAATTTCCTCGATCTGGCGGTCCTCGCTCCTGGCGTCACCGTCACCGAGGATCGGATCGGCGGCGTCTCGCGCACGTTCACCGCCGGCGGGCAGCCCTCGACGTCGGTGAACATCTTTGTCGACGGGTCGAGCCTGAAGAACGACTTGACAGCCGGCGGAGTTACCGGCCAGGACGCCAGTAAGGGGAACCCCTTCCCCCGGGGCGCGATCCAGGAATACCGTGTCATCAGCCAGAACTTCAAGGCCGAGTATCAGAAGGCGTCGAGCGCGGTCATCACGGCGACGACGCGGTCGGGAAGCAATACGTGGACGGGGAGCGTGCTGTACGGGTATCAGAACAAGAGTTTTGTCGCCCTCGATTCGTTCCAGCGCGCGACCCCGAAATTCAGCAAGCCCGCGTATTCGCGATCACTCCTCAGCGCGAGCGTGGGCGGTCCGATCCAGCACAACCGATTGTTCTTTTTCGGGGCCTATGAGGGCAATTACCAGAACCGCTCCAACCTGGTCGACTTCGGCGCCATCCCCGCCGGGTACCCGGCCCTCACCGCCGTGAACTTCCCCCAGTACAACGGCAACTTCGGCTCGCCGTTCCGCGAAACGATGCTGTTCGGCAAGGTGACGTACGCCGCCAGCAGCACCTCCTCCGCGGAGGTGAGCTTCAGCAACCGCCACGAAACCGACGTTCGCGACTTCGGCAAGGTGAACTGCCCGGGCTTCGTGTGCGCGTTCACGGAAGCGGTCAACTACCGCCAGAACGTCTCTATCGGGCAGGTCCGCTACAACATGTTCAAGGGTCCCTGGCTGAACGAAACCAAGGTGGACTACTCGCGCTTCCGCCGGAACCCGAGCCCCAATACGCCCGGCCTGCCCGCGCAGATCTACCAGTGGAACAACCAAGACCATGTGATCGGGAGCAACTTCAGCACCCAGGATTTCATTCAGCGCAGAGTGGGGATCCGCAACGATCTCACCTACACCGGCTTTCGCGCGCACGGCGAGCACGTCATCAAGGTCGGCGCCAGCTTCGACTTCGTGACCTATGACGTGTTCAAAGGCAACGACGAAACACCGCGATTCTATTATCGGGACACCGTCACCACCCGAGGCCTCTACGGCTACGCGACTCCGTATCAGCTGATCTACGGCACCGGCAATGCCAAGCTCAAGAAGAACAACAACGAGTTCGGCTGGTACGCGCAGGACGACTGGAGCCCCAGCCCGCAGTTGACGATCAACCTCGGCATCAGGTGGGACTTCGAGTCGAACATGTTCAACGCCAGCTATGTCACGCCGCAGATGGTGATCGACACCCTCACGCGGTACAACGATTCGCTGCCGACGCCGCTCGACCTGAGCCAGTTCATCAGCACGGGCAGTAATCGCAAGCCGTTCTACGGCGCGTTCCAGCCGCGGCTCGGCTTCTCATACGCGCTCGATCCGGAGAGCAGGACGACGATCTTCGGCGGGTGGGGACTCTACTACGACCGCTCCATTTTCGACATCTCGGTCGACGAGACCCTCAAGCTCACGCACCCCACCTACACCGTGTCATTCGCCGACCCGGACTCCACGGCCAAGCCGGGCGAGACGACCTGGAATAACTCCTACTTCACCGCAGACAAAACGACGCTCGACGCCCTCGCACACACGTCGGGCAAGCCTGAGGCGTGGCTGATCGGGAAGAACGTGAAAGTGCCGCGCTCGAGGCAGTGGAACCTCGGCGTCCGCCGCGTGATGGGCGGGGGGGATTACACCCTCACGGCGACGCTGTCGGCCGTGCGCGGCGAAAACCAGTTGACCCTCAACTGGGCCAACTTCGGCCTCAAGCCGGACGGCTCGTGCTGCGTCAGCTTCGACCTGGGGCCGCACGGCTTCAGCAACTTCATCTATTCAGCGAATAACGCAAAGACGTGGTACGACGCGCTGCAGGTTCAGGTCGACAGGCCGTATCGCCGTTCCGCCAACAACATCGGCTGGGGCGGCGGGATCTCGCTCACGTACGCCACGCGGTCGCTCCAGGGCGTCGACGGGCTCGGGGATGTGTTCGCGTTCCCCAACGCCCTCAACATCCCGCACCACCCGGCCAACGATGAGAAGACGCACATCGTGGCCAACTGGGTGATGGACGTGCCGTATGCCTCCGGATTCCTCTTCAGCGGGCTCATCACCCTGGGTAGCGGGTTCCTCCAGGATGTCGGGTGTCCATTGCGGTTCTGCGGGGCCGGCTACGAGCGGGGAGGGTTCACACCGGAGCGCGTTGGCTTCATCATTCCGAACGCCTTCGCCTACCGCAACGTCGATCTGCGGTTGGCCAAGGACTTTCCGAACATCTCGGGAACGACCATGCGGGTCACGCTCGACCTGTTCAATGCCTTCAATTACCAGAACCTGGGCTGCTTCGATACGGGCAGCAAGACCAACTTGAGCTTTGGGCATGCGAGCTGCGTGGTGAGCGACCCCCGGCGTCTGCAGGTCGGCGCCGAGTACACCTTCTGACCTTCCCTACCGGGGCGCCGGCGTCCTTGCCGGCGCCCCCCGCGGTCTCCAAGATGAGTCCATGAGCCGCGCGCTCCTCGCCGCCCTCCTCGGCTTCGCCGCGGCCGCCTGCGCGTCCAATCACTCCGTCGGCCCGCCCCCGCCGGATACCACCGGCCAGGGCGCGTTCCTCGACACCTTGGAGCAGCGCACCTTCGGCTACTTCTGGGACAAGACCAACACGGCCAACGGACTCACCCCCGACCGCTGGCCTACGCCCAGCTTCTCCAGCATCGCCGCCGTCGGCTTCGCCTTGACCGCCTACCCCATCGGCGTCGAGCGCGGCTACGTCCCCCGCGCCGACGCAGCCGCTCGCGTGCTCACCACGCTGCGGTTCTTCTGGACGGCACGGCAAGATTCCAACACGACCGGCAGCACCGGCTACCACGGCTTTTTCTACCACTTCCTCGACATGACCAGCGGCGCGCGGTTCCAGACGGTCGAGCTGTCCACCATCGACACCGCGCTGCTGCTCGCCGGGGTGCTCACCTGCCAGTCGTACTTCGACAACGCCGCCGACCCAGGCGAAACCGAGATCCGCGCGCTCGCCGAGTCGATCTACACGCGCACCGACTGGCAGTGGGCCGCCTCGAGCCACCCCCCGGCGATCGCCCTCGGCTGGCACCCGGAAAACCAGTTCATCCCTTACGACTGGAAGGGCTACAACGAGGCGATGATCATCTACATCCTCGCCTTGGGCTCGCCCACTCACCCCGCCGACACCGCCGCGTGGACCGCGTGGACGAGCACCTACACCTGGGGAACCTTCGAAGGGCAGAGCCACCTCGGCTTCGCCCCGCTGTTCGGCCACCAGTACTCGCACGTGTGGATCGACTTCCGCGGCATCCAGGACCCGTTCATGCGCGCGAGAGGCATCAATTACTTCGAGAACTCGCGGCGCGCCGCCTACGCGCAACGCGCGTACGCGATCGCGAACCCGGGCGGCTGGAAGAGCTACGGCGTCAACGTCTGGGGGCTCACCGCCTCCGACGGCCCCGCCGACGTGGCGCCGTACCACACCTACTTCGCGCGCGGCGCCTCCTTCACCGAGATCCAGGACGACGGCACCATCGCCCCCACCGCGGCGGCGGGCTCGATCGCCTTCGCCCCCGAGATCGCCATCCCCGCGCTGCGCGCGATGCGCTCGGCGTACGGCAGCAACCTGTTCGCGACGTACGGTTTCCTCGACGCCTTCAACCCGACCTTCACCGGCACACCGGCCATGGGCCACGTCGTCCCGGGGCTCGGCTGGTTCGACACCGACTACCTCGGGATCGACCAGGGACCGACCCTCGCGATGGTCGAGAACTACCGCAGCGACCTGATCTGGCGGCTGCTGCGCGGCAACCCCCACGTCGTGCTGGGGCTGTGCCGGGCGGGGTTTACGGGGGGATGGCTGGCGGGGAAATGCCCTTGAAGACGGTTCTCGGTTCACGGTTCACGGTTCTCGGTAGGCCTACCGACAACCGAAAACCGAGAACCGACGACCGCGTCGCACTTCTTCTGGCAACTCTCGTCCTCACCGCCGCCTGCACTTCCAGCGGCGCTCCCGATACGCTCCGTTTCTGGGCCTTCGGCCGCGAAGGGGAAGTCGTGGCCCAACTGGTGCGGGACTTCGAGCGCGAGCACCCGGGCGTGCACGTGCGCGTGCAGCAGATCCCCTGGAGCGCGGCGCACGAGAAGCTGCTCACCGCGCACGTCGGCGGCGCGCTGCCGGACATGGCCGCCATGGGAAACACCTGGGTCCCGGAGATGGTGACCCTCGGCGCGCTGGCGCCGCTCGACTCGCTCGTGCGCCAGTCGTCAGACATGGACTCGACCGGCCACTTCCCCGGCATCTGGGCGACGAACGTGGTGGACGGCGGGCTGTACGGGATCCCGTGGTACGTCGACACCCGGGTGCTCTTCTACCGCCGCGACATCTTGGCGCGCGCGGGCTACGCCCGGATGCCGGAGACGTGGCCCGAATGGCGCGAGGCGATGCGCGCGATCACGCGCGTGATGGGGCCGCGACACTACGCCATCTACCTGCCGCTCAACGAATGGCCGCCGCAGGTCATTCTGGGATTGCAGCAGGGCTCCCCCTTGGTCACGCCGGAGGGCTATGGCGCGTTCGCCGACTCGAGCTTCATGCGGGCGTTCGCGTTTCTCGTGTCCCTGTACCGCGACGGGCTCGCGCCCCCCGTGAGTAACACAGAAGTAGCCAACCTGTACCAGGAATTCGCCCGCGGCACCTTCGCCATGTACATCACCGGCCCGTGGAACATCGGTGAGTTCCGCCGGCGGCTGCCCGCCGCGATGCAGCAAGCGTGGACCACGGCCCCACTCCCCGGCCCCACCGGCCCGGCGAGCGGTGTGTCGGTGGCGGGCGGGTGCAGCCTGGTCGTGTTCCGCAGCTCGCGGCATCGGGCGCTGGCGTGGGAGCTGATGCGCTTCCTGTCGCGTCCCGACGTGCAGGTGCGGTTCTACCGGTTGACGGGGGATCTGCCCGCCCGGCGCGAGGCGTGGAGGGATACGACGTTGGCTACCGATCGAGAAGCCCAAGCGTTCCGGATCGAGCTCGACCGGGCGGTGCCCACGCCGATGATCCCCGAGTGGGAAGAGGTGACGACCCGGATCATGGACCAGACGGAAGCCGCGGTGCGCGGCGGGGCGTCCCCGGCCACGGCGCTTACGGCCCTCGACCGCGACGTGAACCACCTGCTCGAGCGGCGGCGCTACCTCCTCGCCCGTCGCGCGCCCGACGCACACTGATGATCCAGCACGAACGCGCCGAGTCGCGCGCGGGCTGGATGTTCATCACGCCCGCGCTCGTGCTGATCGGCGTGTTCTTCGTGATCCCGGTGCTGGGCGCGCTGGTGTTGTCGTTCACCGATTTCGACATCTACTCGATCGGCAATCCCGCCGACACCCGCTTCATCGGCCTCGGCAACTACCGCTCGCTGTTCGCGGACCCGCTGTTCTGGAAGGCGTTGCGCAACACGGCGTACTACGTGGTGGTCGGCGGCCCCCTCTCGGTGGTCGTCTCGCTCGCGGCCGCGCTGCTCGTCAACGCCCGGCTCATCCGCTGGAAGCCGCTGTTCCGCAGCGCGTTCTTCGCCCCCTGGGTGACGACGCTCGTCGCCGTCGCGCTGGTGTGGCGCTACCTCTACCATCCGCAGTACGGCCTGCTCAACGCGCTCCTGGGACTCGTGGGGGTGGGGCCGATCGATTGGCTCGGCAACCCGCATTGGGCCATGCCCGCGATCATCCTGATGTCCGTTTGGAAGAACTTCGGCTACAACATGCTGATCTTCCTCGCTGGGCTCCAGACGATCCCGCCGCAGCTCTACGAGGCCGCCGAGCTCGACGGCGCGGGGCAGTGGCAGCGCTTCCGCCAGGTGACGGTGCCGATGCTCGGGCCCACCTTCGTGTTCGTGGGCGTCGTGACGATGATCGCCGCCTTCCAGATTTTCAGCGAGCCGTACGTGATGACGCAGGGCGGGCCGCTCAAGAGCACGCTGACGCTGGTGCTGTTCATGTACGAGCAGGGCTTTCGCTGGTGGCGGCTCGGCTTCGCGGCCGCCGTCGCCGTGGTGCTCGGCCTCTTGACCCTCGCCGGCACGGCGGTGCAGCTGCGGCTGCGCCGAGGGGGGGAGCGCGTGGTGTGAGGCGGAAGCTCGAGGCGGTGGCGCTGCACGCGCTCGTCATCGCGGCCGCCGTCCTGACCGCGGCCCCGCTGCTCTGGATGGTGTCGGCCTCCTTCATGCGGGCCGGCGCGGCGACGTCCTCTCCCCCGCCGCTCTTGCCCGCGCCGCACACGGCGACCCTCGAGCACTACCGCGCCCTGTTCACGAGCCAGAGCCTCGGGCGCTACCTGCTGAACAGCCTGGTCATCGCGGGCGGTGGCACCCTGCTCGGCGTCGCGATCACCGCCATGGCCGGCTACGGCTTCGCCAAGCTGCGGTTCCGGGGACGCGATCCCCTGTTCAGGAATCTGGTCCTGCTGATGGTGGTCCCGGGGCAGGTGGCGATGCTCCCGATGTTCCTGGAGCTTCGGGAGCTGGGCCTCATCAACACGCTGTTCGGCGCGATGATCCCCGTACTCGCCCCGATCTACGGCGTGTTCCTGGTGCGGCAGTATGCCCTGTCGATCCCCGGCGACTTGCTGGACGCGGCGCGCATCGACGGCGCCAGCGAGTTGCGCATCTTCCGGTCGATCGTGCTCCCCACGATCGCCCCCGTCCTGGTCACGCTCGGCGTGTTCACGTTCCTCAGCGCCTGGAACGACTTCATGTGGCCCCTCATCGTGCTGAGCGACGACGCGCGCTACACGTTGCCCGTCGCCCTTGCGAATCTGGCCGGCGAGCACGTCCAGGACACCGAGCTGATGATGAGCGGGGCGGTGGTGACGGTGCTGCCGGTGTTTCTCGCTTTCCTCTTTCTGCAGCGCTACTACATCCAGGGCATCATGGCGGGAAGCACCAAAGGATGAGGCTCGAACAGCGCCGCGCCGCGCGTGCGGACGACGTCGGCGTAGAAGCGCGCGCTCGCTTTGGGGGTGCGGCGCTGGGTCGCGTAGTCCACGTGCACCAGGCCGAACCGTTTGGCGTAGCCCAGGCTCCACTCGAGGTTGTCGAGCAACGACCAGGCGAAATACCCCCGGAGGTTCACGCCGCGGCGCAGCGCTTCGAGCGCGGCGCGCAGGTGGGCGCGGTAGTAGGCGACGCGCAGCGGGTCATCCATGCGCCCGTTCGTGGCGGTGGGGGGATCGACGAACGCCGCGCCGTTCTCGGTGACGTACAGCGGCAAATCGCCCGTGCGCTCCCGCACCCACAGCAGCGTTTCGGTGAGTCCGGGCGGATAGACTTCCCAGCCGGTCTCCGTGTACACCGCGCCCGGCGGCAGCACGGCGGCCGCCTTGATCGGCGGCGCGTCGTCGTGGCGCGTGACGCCGCGCTTGTAGTAGTTGACGCCGAGGTAGTCGATCGGCTGAGCGATGAGCCGCAGGTCCGCGTCGGTCACAGCGGGCCACGCCGCGCCGAACAGCTCGGGCAGCTCCGCCGGGTAGGGGCGGCCCAGCACCGGCTCGAGAAACTGGCGGTTCATGTACGCGTCGGCGCGGCGCGCCGCATCGCCGTCTTGGGGCGTGTCGCTCGCCGGATGCTTAGGCTCCAGGTTCAGCACGATGCCGATGTGCCGCTTCCCCTCGGCGCGGTAGGCCTGGACGGCCGCGCCGTGGGCGCGGAGCAGGTTGTGCGCGACGGGCGGCCCGGCGGCCACGTCGCGGTGTCCCGGCGCGAGCGTGCCGTGCACGTAGCCGCCGTCCATGATGACCCACGGCTCGTTGATCGTCGCCCACAGCGGCACGCGGTCTCCCAGCGCACGGAACACCACGCGGGCGTAATCGGCGAACCAGTCGGCCACGTCACGGTTGCGCCAGCCGCCGTCGTCGTCGAGGGCGGCGGGGAGGTCCCAGTGATAGAGGGTGACGGCCGGCTGGATGCCGCGGGCGAGCAGCGTGTCGACGAGGCGGTCGTAGAACGCGACGCCGCGTGGGTTCACCGCGCCGCGGCCCGCGGGGAGGATGCGGCTCCACGAGATGCTGAAGCGGTAGGCGTTGAGGCCCAGGTCGGCGACCAGCGCCACGTCCTCGGCGAAACGGTGATAGTGGTCGCACGCGACGTCGCCCGTGTCGCCGTTGGCGATGTGGCCGCCCCCCGGAGCATGGGCGAAACGGTGCCAGATGCTCGGCCCGGCGCCGTCGGCGAGCGGCGAGCCTTCGATCTGGTAGGCGGACGTGGCGGCGCCCCAGAGAAAGTCTTCGGGGAAGCGATTCACCTCACTCATCGTTCCTCATGGCCAGCGTAACGCTCAGCGGCATCCGCAAAATATACCAGGACGCCGGTCGTACCCGCGTCGCCGTCGCGGATTTGGACCTGGCCGTGAACGACGGCGAGTTCGTCGTTCTCGTCGGCCCGTCCGGGTGCGGCAAGAGCACGACCCTGCGCATGGTGGCCGGGCTGGAGACCATCTCGGCCGGGGAGCTGCGCATCGGCGACCGCGTGGTCAACGACGTCCCCGCCCGCGACCGCAACGTCGCCATGGTGTTCCAGAATTACGCGCTGTACCCGCACATGAGCGTCTTCGACAACATGGCGTTCAGTCTCAAGCTGCGGCGCGTCCCCAGCCCCGAGATCGCCGCGCGCGTCGGGGAAGCCGCCCGGATCCTGCGCATCGAGCCGTTGCTCGAGCAGCGGCCGCGGCAGCTCTCGGGCGGCGAGCAGCAGCGCGTCGCCCTCGGTCGGGCGATCGTCCGCCAGCCGGCGGTGTTTCTCTTCGACGAACCGCTCTCCAACCTCGACGCCAAGCTGCGCGTGCAGATGCGGCGCGAGATCGCGCGGCTGCACCACGCGCTCGGCGCCACCATGTTGTATGTGACGCACGACCAGGCCGAAGCCATGACGCTGGGGGACCGAGTGGTGGTAATGCGGGACGGTCACGTGCAGCAGGTCGACGCGCCGCTCGCCGTCTACCGCGAGCCCCGCAATACGTTCGTCGCCGGCTTCATCGGCAGCCCGCCGATGAACCTGCTGGCGGGCGAGGTCGTCGACGACGGCGGCCTGCGCTTCGTCGCGAAGGGCGGCGCGCTGGCGCTGCCGCTGCCCGGGGCGTGGAAGGCCGCGCTCGGCGGCCCGCGGCCCGTCATCCTCGGCGTGCGTCCCGAAGACGTGTCCCTCGCTGCGCTCGGGATGACCGGCGTGCCCGCCCGAGTCGACCTGGTCGAGCCGCTGGGCCAGGAGCTGCTCATCTACGCGAGCGCCGGCGGGCAGGAGCTGACCGCGCGCGTCGCGCCGGGGGTGCGCGCCGAAGTCGGCTTGGACGTGCTACTGGGGTTCGACCCGGAGCAGCTGCACGCCTTCGACCCCGACTCCGGCGAGCGCCTCCCCACCCCCCGCTCCCCACTCCCCACTCCCCCCCGGCGTTAGATTTCCCCCGGCATGACGATTCAGATCACCAAGACCCACGAGCAGCCGGGGGAAGCGTCCCTCGCCGTCACGGTGCCCACCGACAGCGTGCGCGAGGCGGAGGAGCGCGCCACGAAGGCGTGGCAGGCGCGGGTGCGGCTGCCCGGCTTCCGCAAGGGCAAAGCGCCGGTGGCGGTGGTGCGCAAGCGGTTCGCCGAGGACATCCGCCAGGCCGCGTTCGAGGAGCTGGTGCGCGAGAGCTGGCGCACGGCGCTCGCACAAGAGCAGCTCAAGCCGATCGCCGACCCGCACATCCACAATCTCAAGTGGCAGGAGGGCGCGCCCGTCACCTTCGAGTTCCACGTCGAGCTGCGGCCGGAGATCGCGCTGCAGCGGCTCGGCGGGTTTACGGTGGAGCGCACGGTGACGCCGGTGACCGCCGAGCAGGTCGAGGCCCAGCTGGCCGAGGTGCGCGGGGAGCGGGCGCCGTGGGTGCCCGTGGAGGGCGAGCGGCCGCGCCCCAAGGACCTGGTGAACGTGACGCTCGCGCAGCGCGAGGGCGCCGCGATCAAGGACGCGCAGCCCTACCAGCTGGTGCTGGGCGAAGGCCGGGCGATCCCCGAGGTAGAGGAGCGCATCATGTCGCTCTTGCCGGGCGAGACGGTCGACGCCATCGTGCGCTTCCCCGAGGATTTTGCCGAAGAAGCCAAGCGCGGCCAGACGCGCGACGTGCGCATCACGCTGCACGAGGTGAAGCGCCAGCACCTGGCGGAGCTGACGGACGACTTCGCGCGCGAGGTCGGGGACTTCGAGGACCTGGACGCGCTGCGCCGGGCGATCCGCGAGGACCTCGAGAAGGACGCGGCGCGCGAGGCCGACGCGCGCGTCCGGGCGGCGCTGCTCGAGCAGGTCGTGCAGGCCAACCGCGTCG
>Ga0066682_10000669_pt1 | contig 11680 bp, 15 predicted proteins | sample GraSoiAngelo_131_FD_65628 | JGI IMG/M metagenome (GOLD analysis project Ga0066682, IMG submission 65628) | Grasslands soil microbial communities from the Angelo Coastal Reserve, California, USA - 14_0929_02_30cm | ecosystem: Environmental > Terrestrial > Soil > Grasslands | place: USA... | reverse complement strand
CGTACGCGCCTGGCGAGCGTGGCCCGGTCAGGCCGTCCGATGATGCTGGAAGCGCCACTCCGCGAACGCGCGCTCGTCGTCGGGGTCCGGCGCGACGCCGCTCGTGTCGCAGACGACGAATGGCGGCGACGCCTCGTCCGCGAGGACGCGCAACCGTGTGCAGCTGAAGCAGCGCTCGATGTCCATGTCCTTGCGCTCGACCCGGCAGTACACGTGACCACCCGCGATATACGCGCGAGCTTTCATCGCGTTCTCCTCTCTCGCGCTCAACTCACGATGAGCGCCGTGACCATGCCGAACATCCCCGTCGACGCCTCGGCATGGCCGAGGATGTGGCAATGGAAGGCCCACGCACCCGGAGCATCGGCGACGACGATGGCGTCCCACCGCTCGCCGGGCGCGATGTTGAGCGTGTCGCACTTGAACGGCTGCGGAAGCGGGTACCCGTCACGCGCGAAGACCTCGAACGGCATCCCGTGCAGGTGCATCGGGTGGATCTGCTGGCCCTCGTTGAGGAAACGGAACCGGACGCGTTGCCCGACCTTCGCCATGAACGGCGCGGTCGCGGGGAATCCCTTGCCATTGAGCGTGAGACCGCCGAGCTGCTCGTTCAGGACGATGACCTCTTCCGTGTCGTATCTCGGGTCGACGCCGCCGTCCTTCGGCGTCACGATTAGCGGGCCGAGCATTCCGCGTCCGACCTGCTCGGTCGCGTTGTGATGTGAGTGGTACATGTGAGTGCCGAACGGTCGCGCGACGAATTCGTAGATGAACGTCTCACCGGGCTTGATCGTCGGCTGCGTGAGGAACGGCACGCCGTCCATGTCGTTCGTGAGACGCTGGCCGTGCCAGTGAACGCCGGTTGTCTGATCGAGCTTGTTCGTCACCTTCACGCGCACGCGCTCACCTTCGGTCGCGCGGATTATCGGGCCCGGCACACGCCCGTTGAACGAGATCGCCTCGGCGAAGTTCCCGGGTGTGACCTCGAAGCGGATCCTCTGCGCGGTGATCGCGAACTCGCGAACGCCCTCGATGACGCGCGACTCGAGCTCGCCCAACCCTGTTCCCTCGGTCTTCGCGGGGAACGCCTTCACCGCCGCCTCCGCCTGGGCGTCGTAATCGGCGTGCGTCGCGACCGGCGCGGCAGTGACCGCATGGGACGCCGAGTGCGTGGGCGTTTGCGTGGCTACGGAGCTCGCCGTGCTCAGCCGCGTCGGGCCCGCGGCACGGCCGGTGAGGCCGAGCACGCCGGCGGTGAGACCGCCGATCGTCGCGAGGCCGATCGCCCCAAGGAGCGTGCGGCGCGCGAGAGTGCCGCCCGGGTCTTGGTCGTCAGCCGCCTCGCGTACGGCGATCGTCTTTTCGTTCATACGCCGAGGGTAGGCAGTCGCGTGGGTCAGCTCGACGGCCGGTGGTCATGAGCTTTCGGGACTTTGGTCCCTGCCTGGCTAGAAGCGCGGCCGCCGCTTCGCCATGTACGCGGCCGCCTCGGCTCGGCGGCTCAGCCCGAGCTTGTCGAGGATGCGGCTCACGTAGTTCTTCACCGTCTTCTCCGCGAGGAAGAGCGCCTCGCCGATCTCGCGGTTCGTCCTGCCCTCGGCGAGATGCTCGAGCACCTTGCGCTCCTGCTCGGTGAGCGACGCGAATGCGGGATCTTCGTCGTCGCGCCCTCGTCGCACGCGCTCGAGCACCTTGCCCGTCACGTTGGGGTCGAGCAGCGATCCGCCCTGCGCGACGGACGTGATGGCGTCGATCACCGCCTGTCCTCGTGTCTGCTTCAACAGGTAGCCGGCCGCGCCCGCGATGATGGAAGCGAACAGCGCTTCGTCGTCGGCGTACGACGTCAGCATGATGACTTTCGTCTCGGGCCGCGCCTCGCGGATCGTCCGGCAGGCTTCGACGCCGCTGCCATCGGGCAAGCGGACATCCATGATGATGACGTCAGGCTTCGCGCGTGCCGCGGCCTCGATCGCCTCGGCCATCGTCCCAGCCTCGGCAGCGACCGTCATTCCCTCGCTCCGGCCGACCAGCGTGCGCAGGCCTTCGCGGACGACCTCGTGGTCGTCCACCAGCATGACCCGGATCTGTCCGTCACTCACGTCTTGACTCCGCAGGCAGCTGCAAGCGTATCTGGGAGCCTCGGCCGGGATGGCTGGACACATCAAGCGTGCCGCCGACCGCGAACGCGCGCTGACGCATGTTGTGAAGCCCGTGACCGGACGCGCCGGCCGACGCGTCGAATCCGACCCCGTCGTCGGTGATTTGCAGAATGACGGTGGCATCTTCCGCGCGCAGCCGCACCTCCGCGCGCCGAGCGCGCGCGTGGCGCGCGATGTTCCCAAGCGCGTCAGCGGCGATGTAGTACGCGGCCTCGCGCCGGGAGCGATCAAGTCGCTGGGCCGCCTCGGCCGAGACGTCAAGCTCGACGTCGATGAGCGCGTTCGAGCGCGCCTGTTCCGCGAGCAACGACAGCGACTCCGTGAGCGGTTGATCGCTGGCCTGCACCGGGCGTAGGCCCAGGACGTAGCCGCGCAGATCGGCGATGGCTGCGTTCAGGCGATCGACCGCGCGGCCGAGCTGCGTTTTCGCGTACTCGGGCTCCTCGCCGACGCGATCGGCGACATCCTCGAGGAGCAGACCAACGCCATAAAGCGACTGCATCACGCCGTCGTGGAGGTCCATCCGGATGCGATGGCGCTCCTGTTCGACGGACATGCGCTCGGACTGTTCGTAGAGCCGCGCGTTCTCGATCGCGATCGCGGCCTGCGCGGCGAGCGTCTCGAGCGCTTCGGCGTCGGCCTCAGTGAATTCCGCCGCATCGATCTTCTCGGTGAGGTACAGATTGCCGAGCGTCTCTCCGCGGAGGACGATCGGGGTCCCAAGGAAGCTCTTCATCGGTGGATGGTTCTGCGGAAAGCCGACGGAGGCCGGATGCGCGTGGAGGTCCTTGAGGCGCAGGGGTTTGCGCTCGGCTTGGAGGTGACCGAGGAGCCCGAGTCCACGCGGGAGGTGCCCGATGAGCGCGCGCTCCTCCTCGCTGATGCCGGTCGTGGTGAAGGTCTCGACCACACCCTGTTCGTCGAACACGCCCAGCGCGGCGTACTTCGCGTGCGCCACGCGCCGCGCTTCGTCAGCGACCCGCTGCAACACAGCGTCGCGGTCGAGCTCCGACGTGAGCGCAAGGCCCGCCGCGTTGACCGCTTGCAGCTGCTGGCGCTTCTGCTCCAGCTCTTCTGCGACGACGCGAAGCCGCTGCGTGTTCGCGCGGTCCCGCGCCTGGAGGGCGGAGAGCTGCCCGAAGATCGCGGCCGAGAATGCGAGGACGCCGGCGACGCCGATCACCAGCGTGACGAGATGTGACAGGCCGCTTGGGAACAGCCGCTCGATGACGAAGTAGTCGAGCGCGAGCATCGCCGCGATGAGGAGCGCGGGGAGTACGAGCGCGGCGACGCGCAGACGTCGGGAGTAACCGCTTTGCTGTGACGATGAGTCCTTCACGAAGTGATTATCGGGACGAGCGCTCAGACCTCTTCTTCGGGCTCGCGTGTCGCGTCGAAGAAGATGCGCGCCGTCAGCGTCCCCGCGACGACGGCGAGCACGATTGCGCAGGCGAGGCCCGCGGCGCTGAGGACGAGCGTGGTCGGATCGAGTCCTGCCATTCATCCATCCTCGAGCGAGCGTCGTCGCCGGGGTAGGGCCAAGAGGTCCCGGCCTCCGTGGGCCACTCGGCCCTGCCATTCGGGCCGTTCCGGCCTGTTTTCGCCAGGCGTGCTCGCGCAGTCTGGCCACAAGAAACGGACGAGGAGCCTCGGCATCGAGGCACTGGAGAAATGCAATGAAGCGCCGGACGCTGGACATCATCTTCGCGAGCGGAGGTGTGCTCGTCGCCGCTCTGCTCCTCGTGCTCGGCTTCGCGCTGTCGACGCAGTACGCCTTTGCGACCGACTACGTGAAGGGCGAGCTCGGAGCGCAGAAGATCACCTTCGCGACCGCCGACAAGCTCACTGCCGACGAGACGAGCTGGAAGCCCGGCTCGGCGTGCCTTGTGGCATACGCGGGCCAGCAGCTGGAGACAGGCGCCCAGGCCGAGTGCTACGCGAAGTACTACATCGCGCGGCACATGGACGCGGCAGCGGTGAGCGCGGGGTTCCCCGGCGCGACCTACGCGACGCTCGGGACCACGCGCACAGAGCTGTCGGCGCAGGTGGCCGCGGCGAAGGCCAGGAACGACACAGCCGCGGCGAATGATGCACAGAAGAAGCTGGACGCCGCGACCTCGCTCCGCACGACGATGCAGACCGGCGAGACTCTTCGCGGGCTCCTGCTGACGACGTACGGCTTCAGCGTGCTCGGTGACATGGCAGGGCTCGCCGCCAACATCATCTATGGGCTCGCGATCCTGATGGCGACCCTCTCGATCGCCGGATTCATTCACGCGTTCGTCACGCCGCGGGACCAGGTCGCCTTCGGATCGATCCTGCGACCACGCGCGGCGCCGACGAGCGCCTGACCGGCGAGCGTCCTGGCGAAGGGCCCTCCGAGTCACGCTCGGAGGGCCTTTTCCGCTGTCCACATAATGCGTTCGGTGTTCGTCACGAGCATCCCGCTCTGGGAGATCGTCCTGCGGACGGTCGTCGTGTACCTCGTCGTGCTCGGCCTCCTCCGAGCGGCGGGCAAGCGTGAGCTCGGACAGATGAGCGTCATCGACCTGGTGGTCATCCTCGTCATCGCGAACGCGGTCCAGAACGCGCTCAACGGCGGCGACGTGTCGCTCGTCGGCGGACTCGTGTCGGCGGCGACGCTCGTTGGGATCAACGTCTTCTTCGACCGCTTCGGGCGCCGCGTCCCCTACCTCTCGCAGCTGGTGCGTGAGGAGCCGACGCTGCTCATGCAGAACGGGAAGCTCATCGAGAAGAACCTCGAGCGCGAGGACATCGAGAAGGAGGAGATCGAGATGGCCGCGCGTGAGCACGGCCTCGCGGATCTCTCTGCGGTCGACGCCGCCGTGCTCGAGGTCGACGGCTCGATCAGCGTCATCCCGAAGGAAGGCGGCAATGTCCACCGCACGCGGCGTCGCGTGCGTCAGTTCCGGCAGCGGTAGTCGCGAACGCATACTGACGGCGTGGAGGCGCACGCCGTCCTCACGCCCGCGTACCGGCTCATCTTCCGCCTCGCGATCGCGAACCGACCCGGCATGTTCGCCCGCGTCGCGACGACGATCGGCGCGCGCGGCTGCAGCCTCGGCGCGATCGACCTCGTCGAGGCGACGCCGACGATCCACGTCCGCGACGTCACCGTGGACTGCCCGGACGAGCGGACGGGTGAACTGCTGCACGAAGACCTGCAGCGACTCGAGGGCGTCAAGGTCCGCTCCGTCTCGGACCGCGCGTTCCTCCTGCATCTCGGCGGCAAGATCGAGATAAAGGGACGTGTCCAGGTGCGGACGCGCGACGACCTCTCGCTCGTGTACACGCCCGGCGTCGCACGGATCTGCCGCGCGATCGCGGAGGACAAAGAGAAATCCTGGAAGCTCACCGTGCGGCAGAACTGTGTCGCCATCGTGACCGACGGCACAGCGGTGCTCGGCCTCGGCGACATCGGGCCGGAAGCCGCGATGCCGGTGATGGAGGGGAAGGCGCTCATCTTCGCGGAATTCGCGGGCGTCACCGCGTTCCCGATCTGTCTCGACACGAAGGACCCTGACGAGATCGTCGAGACCGTCGTGCACATCGCGCCGGCATTCGGCGGCATCAACCTCGAGGACATCGCCGCGCCGTCGTGCTTCGTCGTCGAGCGAAAGCTGCGCGAGCGCCTCGACATCCCCGTCTTCCACGACGATCAGCACGGGACGGCCGTCGTCGTCCTCGCCGGACTGCGCAACGCGGCGGCCGTCGTTCATCGGACGCTGTCCGGTCTTCGCGTCGTCGTCGCCGGGGCGGGCGCGGCGGGGATCGCGACGGCACGCCTGCTTCACGACGCAGGCGCCCGTGACATCGTCCTGGTGGACCGTCGAGGCATCGTGAACACCGCGCGCGCCGACACCAACGCCGAGAAGCTCGCGATCGCGAAGCAGCTCGGAACGTCGCGCGCCGGCTCGCTCGAGGACGCGGTCGCCGGCGCGAACGTGTTCATCGGCCTCTCGGGACCGCGGATCCTGTCGCTGCCGGCGCTGCGCACGATGGGACGGCCGCGCATCGTCTTCGCGCTCGCGAACCCCGATCCCGAGATCGATCCGCTCGACGCGGCGCCGGAGGTCGACGTGCTCGCGACTGGACGGAGCGACTACCCAAATCAGGTGAACAACTCGCTCGTGTTCCCCGGCGTGTTCCGTGGTCTCCTCGACGCGCACGCGCGTGGCGTGTCACGTGACATCGCGCTCGCCGCCGCGGAGGCGCTCGCCGCCACGGTCCCCGCGAACGTGCGGTCGGCCGAGTACATCCTGCCGTCGATGTTCGACCGCGAGGTCGTGCCGGCGATCGCGAAGGCGGTGAGCGCGGCGACGCGCGCATCGGGGCTCAGCCGGAGGACGTCGCTGCCCGACGCATAGCGCGGACGCGCCGTGCATATGCGCCATCATTTGCACGTGCTCATCCACCGCCACGACGCTCCGCTCGACGACACGGAATGGCGCGAATTCTTGAAGGCGCACGATTTCGGTGAGCTCATCGCGCCGGGTCGCGACCGCGATCTCCCTGTCGTCGTGCCGGCGCATTTCGTCTGGGACGGTGACAAGGAAGTGCTCATGCATCTCGCGAAGCCGAATCCCATCTGGGCGGCGCTCGCCGAGCGGCCTCGTGCGCTGCTCTCGGTGTTCGGCGCGTACACGTTCATCCCCGGCCACTGGAACCAGGACGAGTACGGCGTCCCGACCTCGTACTACGCGGCGGTGCAGCTCGCCTGCGATGTCGAGGTCATCGATGACCCGGCGCGCATCGCCGCGATCCTCGAGACCCAGCTCGGCCACTTCCAACCGGAGGGCAAGCACGCGCCGGTCACCGCGGGCGAGTCGCGCTACGGAACGCTGTTGCCGAACATTCGCGGGATCCGTCTCGCGATCACCGACGTTCGGGCGAAGCTGAAGTTCGGCTCGAACCGTACGGTCGAGCACCGCCAGGTCGTCGCTGAGAAGCTGCGCGAGCGCGGAGGCAAACTCGATCTCGAGGCGCGCGCGCACGTCCTCGACCGCATCGAACGCGCGCGCCGGTGATCGAGCCGCGCATTCTTGCCGGGCTCGCCGTCCTCGCGCTCCTCACGATCTCGCCCGGCGCGGACATGGCGCTCGTCGCGAAGATCACGCTCGAGCGCGGACGGCGTGCCGCGCTGGTCGCGACGCTGGGCATCTGCAGCGGGCTGCTCGTGCACGCGACCGCGTCGGCGCTCGGGCTTTCCGTGATCCTCGCGACCTCCGCGGACGCGTTCACGATCGTCAAGCTCGCGGGGGCGGTGTATCTCGCGTATCTCGGCGTCCGGTCGCTGCGAAACTCCTTTCGCCCTCACCCCGCGCCCGACGCCGCCCTGCGCAGGCGCGCCGCGACGCCGTTCTTCCAAGGTCTCCTGAACAACGTTCTCAATCCGAAGGTCGCGATCTTCTACCTGACGTTCCTGCCGCAGTTCATCGATCCGGCGGGCAACGTCCTCGGGCAGAGCCTGCTCTTCGCGCTCGCGCACGCGGCTATGGGCATCGCGTGGCTCGCCGCGTACGCCTATGTCCTCGCGCGCCTCTCGGCGTTCTTCGCGCAGCATGGCGTGCGCGCGTGGCTCGAGCGCGTCACCGGTGCCGTCCTCGTCGCGCTCGGCCTCCGCCTCGCGTTCGAGCGCCGCTGACCTTCTCGTCGTCGCGGCGCAGTAGAAGAAGATCGTCGTCTCGACGCGACAGGTCGTGTCGACGCGCCGCGGCGCGGCCAGCTCTTAGCTAGTAGCCATACTCGCTGCGCTCGTCGGTTACGTCGTCGCCGTCTTGCACGAGCGAGCTCGTGCAGACGGACTCCTAGTACCCATAGTTGTCGACGTCGGGATTGCCCGAAGGCATTGCTGATGGAGCGGCGGTGGCGCGTGCCGGGGAGACGCTTGGTGCGCCGCCGCCGGCGGGGGCGGATCCACCGCCCGTGGACTCACAGGCCGTCGCCAGCACGGCCGCGATCAGGAGCAGTGTGTAAAGAGACCTCATCACATGTGGTACGCGCCGGTCCCGGCTTCGGATGAGCGCACCGGACCACCCATACTCATGATGTGATCGAGCGCGCGCCGTTCGGGCGCACCGGGCACCACAGCCGCCGGACGATCTTCGGTGCCGCGGCGCTCTCGCGGGTGACGCAAGAGGAGGCCGATCGGGCCCTCGAGCTTCTGCTCCAGCACGACATCGACCATATCGACGTCGCCGCGAGCTACGGTGACGCCGAGCTGCGCATCGCCCCGTGGCTCGCGCGGCTCGGTCGCGATCGGTTCTTCGTCGCGACGAAGACGGGAAAGCGCACATACGCCGAAGCCCGCGATGAGATCCGTCTGTCACTCCAGCGCATCGGTACCGACCACGTCGACCTCATCCAGCTGCACAACCTCGTCGCCGAAGATGAATGGGAGACCGCCTTTGGGCGCGACGGCGCGTTGCGCGCGGCGGTCGAGGCGCGCGACGCCGGGCTCGCACGCTTCATCGGCGTGACCGGGCATGGGATAACGGTCGCGCGGCAGCATCGACGCAGCCTCGAGCGATTCCCGTTCGACAGCGTGCTCTTTCCCTACAACTTCACGCAGATGCACGGCCAGTACGCCGCCGACGCGGAGGCCCTCATCGCGCTGTGCGAGCAGCGCGGCGTCGCGATGCAGACGATCAAGGCCATCACGCTCGGTCCGTGGCGCACCGCGCGCCCCGCGACGCCCACGACGTGGTACGAGCCGCTCACCGAGCAGCGCGACATCGATCTCGCGGTGCGCTGGGTGCTCGCCCGACCGGGACTGTTCTTGAACACGGTCGGAGATCTTGGGATCCTCCCGCAGGTGCTCGACGCCGCGAGCCGCGGCGGACCGAAGCCGACTGATGACGAGATGGCGGCGCTCGTCGAGCGGCGTGACATGACGCCCTTCTTCGTGTAGGTGTCGAGTCGCCGCGTGCTCTTCGTCTGCACGCATAACTCCGCGCGCTCGCAGATGGCCGAGGCCTTCCTGCGCGAGCTCGCTGGCGACCGCTTCGATGTCGAAAGCGCCGGCACCGAGGCGCGTGGCGTCCACCCGATGGCCGTCCAAGCGATGGCTGAGAAGGGCATCGACATCTCGCTGCAGAAGTCGAAGACCGTCGACCGCTTCCTCGATCAGCGCTTCGACCTCGTCATCACGGTGTGCGACGACGCGGCCGAGGCGTGCCCCGTCTTCCCGAACGCGAACGAGCGCCGCCACTGGTCCTTCCGCGATCCATCCGCGGTCATCGGTGACGCGGAGCAGCGGTTCGCCGCGTTCGCGTCGGTGCGCGATGCGATCCGCGAGCGCATCGAGCGCGAGCTCATCGCCGTCGCTGCCTAGCGTCTCGCTCGCGAGACGCATACGCGTGCGAGGATCGACCGGTGCGCCGACGGGGGATCGTCCTCGCCTCTATCGCCGGACTTGTCTGGGGAGCGCTCGCGACGGTCTTGTTCCTCGCGATGTTCCGCGGCCTCGCGCCCGCGGTCTCCGAGTTGCCGAGGCCCCTCGCCGTCCTCGCGTACGCCGTGATCCTGCCGTTCCAGGGCGCGCTCGCGATCGAGGCCCTGCTCGGCCATAGCTCTCCCGGTCTCGCCGAGATCGTCGGACTGACGCTCGCCTGCGGGATCCTCCTCGGCGTCGCTGCGCTGATGACCATCGTCGCGGTGCGCGAGGTGCCGGCTAGCGGAGGATGAATCCTCCGCGCAGCGGATCGCGCGGGTCGAACCAGAGCTCGCCGCGGCCATTGATCCAGGCGCTGCCTTCGACCTCCGGCACGACCGCGCGATGCGGGCCGAATGTCGTCTCGCGCGCCACGCGACCGACGAAGCGCGTGCCGATGATGCTCTCGACGACGAACGGCGCGCCGATCGCGAGGCGCCCGCGCGCGTGCTCGATCGCCACGCGCCCCGAGACGCCGGTGCCCGTCGGCGATCGGTCGACCTCGCCGTCGGCGAAGACGCAGACGTTGCGAGCCTGCGCGCCGGGCTCGCGCGCTGGTCCGGTGAAGATCGTCCCGTACAGGAACGACAGCTCAGATTCGAAAGGGTGGGGGATCGACCGCTGCGTCATGACCGCTCTCTTGATCCGCCAACCCGCGTCGATAAGACCGCGGTAGTCCTTCGCGTCGATCTCGAGACCGACCTGCGCGACGTCGACGTACGCGTAGAACGCGCCGCCGAACGCGAGGTCGTAACGGATCGTCCCGAGCGACGGCACAGCTACGGTCCCGTCGAGGTCGAGCACGAAGGAGGGCACGTTCTCGAACGCGACGCTCGCGACATGCCCGCCCTCGCGCTTCGGACGCGCCGTGACGCGGCCGGCTGGCGTGTCGATGCGCACGACGTCGCGCGAGACGAGCATGTGCGTCTCGATCGCGACGGTCACCAGAGCGATGATCCCGTGGCCGCACATCGTGCTCCAGCCCTCGTTGTGCATGAAGAGCACGCCGAGGTCGCCGTCAGGCCTGACGGGCTCCGTGACGACCGCGCCGTACATGTCGGCATGCCCGCGCGGCTCGAACATCAGACCGCGACGCAGTTCATCGAGATTCTCGCGTGCCCACGTGCGCTTCGCGACGATCGTGTCGCCAGGGATCGGATCGACGCCCGCAGTCACGACGCGCAGCGGCTCGCCCGCGGCATGCGCGTCGATGACCGACACGCGCCGCCAGTCGTCGGGCGGCTCCCACGCGCGTGCGCGCGCGACGTCCACGCGGCGCAGGCTAGCGCCGGAGGACGGTTACTTCTTCCGCTGTTCCTTCGTCTCGCCGTGCTCGGACCGTGTCTTGTTCACGGTCGCTGCGGCGATGCGCTCGGCCGTCCCTTCGGAGCGCCCCCGCTCCTTCTCGCCTTCCTTGATGTGCTCGTACTGTCGCTCGCGCTTCGGAGACCACGAGTTCTGGGGCATGTCTCACCTCCGCGACAGTGCGCTGCACGTGGCATGCGCGGCGCGTACCGTCATGCGCACCGTGGAGCAGCGCCGTCCGAGCTACCGCGCGCTCTTCTCCATCCCCGGGATACCTCGGCTCGTCGCGAGCATGCTGCTCGCGCGCACCGCCGGGCAGATGACCTCACTCATCCTCGTGCTGTTCGCGCTCGAGCGGTACGGCTCGCCGACGATCGCGGGGCTGGCGACCTTCCTCTCGATCGCTCCCGGACTGCTGGTGAGCCCGATCGCCGGCGCGCTGCTCGACCGCCATGGCCGCACACGCCTCGTCGTGCTCGACTACGCGGTCGCCGCGATCTCGCTCGGCCTTCTTGGCGCGCTCGGGATCGCCGACGCGCTGCCGGTGCCGGTGCTACTTGTCATCGTCACCGTCACCTCGCTCACGTTCCCGCTGTCGACCACCGGCGTGCGCACGCTCTTCCCGATCCTCGTCCCGCAGCATCTCTGGGAGCGCGCGAATGCCATCGACAGCAACGGCTATGTCGTCTCGAGCGTTTTCGGCCCGGCCGCGGCCGGCGGGCTCGTCGCCGCGCTCGGCGCGCCCTACGCCCTGTTCGTCCCG
>Ga0066682_10000658_pt1 | contig 11739 bp, 7 predicted proteins | sample GraSoiAngelo_131_FD_65628 | JGI IMG/M metagenome (GOLD analysis project Ga0066682, IMG submission 65628) | Grasslands soil microbial communities from the Angelo Coastal Reserve, California, USA - 14_0929_02_30cm | ecosystem: Environmental > Terrestrial > Soil > Grasslands | place: USA... | reverse complement strand
TCGGCTGGGTCGGCAAGGACAGCGCCACGGCGCGCCTGGCCGTAGGGTCCCAATTGCTGCAGCGAGGCGACGTCGACGGCGCGCGGCGCGAGTTCGAGCGCAGTGTCGCGCTGCGCGAGACGCCGGACGGCTACACGATGCTGGGCCTCATCGAAGAGAGCAAGCAGGACGCGCGTGGGGCGCTCGCGGCGTACCAGCGCGCCCTGGCAGTCGATCCCAACCGGCGGGATGTGCTGGTGCGGGCGGGTCAGTTGTTGCTCGCGCTCGGTGGCGACGCGGAGGGGCGCGCGTTGCTCGACCGGGCTGCCGCCCTGGAGTCTGCGGAGCAGGCTGCACGCCGTGAACCCGCATCTGCCCGCACGAAGCAGCGGGTCCTCTACTAGCATTGCGGCCGAGTACACCGTCGTTGATCCTGGTACATGTGTACGATCTCGAGGCGCTGCAAGCCCCAGTGTGGCTCACGCTCGCCGAGCATGAAGGCAGCGGTCTGCGGCTCGTCGCCCGCGATGGCGGCGATCTCCTGTTCCAGATCGTGGATGCCGCCACGACCGGGGGGCGGGCGCCATGAAGCACCGCCGTACTCGACTGGTCGCTGGCTCTGGGAACCCTGCTGCGGCACTTGCGCTCGGGCCGGGGAGCGCGACCGCCCTCGGCCGTGGTCCCGCAGCCGCCGCCTGGATGGTTCCGGCGGGGATCGCGCTCGTGGTGATCGCCTGTTTCCTGCCCACCCTGCGCAACGACTTCGTGCTCTGGGACGACGACCTCAACTTCACCGACAACCCGAGCTATCGGGGCCTGTCCTGGCGCCAGCTCCACTGGATGTTCACGACCGTCCACGGGGGACACTACCAGCCCCTCAGCTGGGTGACGCTCGGGCTCGACTACACCCTGTGGGGCATGAACCCGACCGGCTACCACCTCACCAGCCTGCTGCTGCACGCGGTGAACGCCGTCCTCTTCTACCACGTCGTTGTGGTGCTGCTGCGCCGCGCGGCCGTCACCGCGTCCGCGGGCGCGGCGGCGGTGGGGGCGCTGTTCTTCGCCATCCATCCGCTGCGCGTGGAGTCGGTGGCCTGGGCGTCGGAGCGGCGCGACGTCCTCTCCGGCCTCTTCTACCTCGCCACGGTGCTGGCCTACGTGCGCATGGCGGCGGCCGAGCGGACAGGCGGGGCGCGCCGCTGGTACCTCGTGTCGCTCGCGTGCTTCGTCCTCTCGCTCCTCTCGAAGGCCTGGGGCATGACGCTGCCGATCGTCCTCGTCCTGCTCGACGTGTATCCGCTCCGGCGGCCGCCCCGGCTGCTCGAGAAGGCGCCCTACGCGGTACTCGCGCTCGGCGCGGCGGCGCTGGCCTTCCTCGCGCAGGCGCAGGTGCCGGCGATGCGGACACTCGCGGAGCACGGGCCGGTCGAGCGCGCGGCGCAGGCCGCGTACGGGCTCTGCTTCTACCTCTGGAAGACGCTCGTCCCGCGGCGGCTCTACCCGGCCTACCTGCTCGAGGGCAGGCTCGACCCGACCGCGCCCCGCTACGTCCTCTCCTTCCTCGCCGTGGCGGCGATCACGACGGCGGCGCTGCTCGCCCGGCGCCGCCGGCCGTGGGCGACGGTGGCCTGGGCCAGCTATGCCGTCATCGTCTCGCCGGTGCTCGGGCTCGTGCAGACCGGCCCGCAGATCGCGGCCGACCGCTACACCTACCTCGCCTGCCTGCCGTGGGCGGCGCTCGCCGGCGCCGCCGTCCACCGGGCGAGCGCCCGGCGCGCGCGGATCGCGTGGCCGGCCACGGCCGCCGTCCTGGCCGTGCTCGGCGTGCTCACGTTCCGTCAGGCCCGCGTGTGGCGCGACTCGCGCGCGCTCTGGGACCACACGCTCGCGCTCGACCCGACGAACTGGACCGCGTACACCAACCGCGGCGTCGCCCGTCAGGCCCGGGGGGACATCGACGGCGCGCTCGCGGACTACGACATGGCCCTGCGCTACAACCCGGGGCATGCCGAGGCACTGAACGACCGCGGCATCGTCCGCTTCCTGCGGGGCGACGTCGACGGCGCGATCGCGGACTACTTCGCGGCGATCCGCGTCAGGCCGCAGTACGCCGATGCCTACGAGAACCGCGGGCTCGCGCGCCAGGCCAAGGGCGACGTCGACGGCGCGATGGCCGACTACAGCGCGGCGATCCGTCTGAACCCCGGATACGCGCGGGCGTACTACAGCCGGGCGAACCTGTGGCTTGCGAGGGGCGACGCCGACGCGGCCATCGCCGACTACGGCGAGGCGATCCGCGCCAACCCGCGCTACGTCGAGGCCTACAACAACCGGGCCGCCGCGCGCCGCGCGAAAGGTGATGTCGACGGCGCCATCGCCGACTACACCCGCGCCCTCGAGGTGGCCCCCGGGGATGCGGACCGCGCCATGATCCGGCGCAACCTGGACGCGGCGCGCGAGGAGCGGGCGAGCGGGCGGCGGACGCCGTAGCGGAAGGTCCCCACCGCCGGCGTGAAGCCGCGGTGCGAGGGTGCCTGGCACTCGCGCCGATCATGGCGTCGGGAGCCGACTGGCCAGGTCGGGCCGCAGGCGCGCGAGCGCGGCCCGCTGCTCGGCCGCCTCCGCGTACCGCCCTTGCTGCCAGTAGATGGCGGCCAGGTGAAAGCGTGCGTCGGCGAGGTCGGGCCGCAGCCGCAGCGCCTCGGTGAGGTGGCGAAGGGCCTCCTCCCAGCGGTGCTGCCGGTAGAGCAGGCTCCCGACGGCCGCGTGCGCCTGCGCATTCGACGGATCCAGCGCGAGCAGCTGCTGGAACTCGGCCATCGCCTCGTCCGTCTTCCCCTGTGCGGCGAGCGCCGCTCCGAGATTGGAGCGGGCGTCGGTGTAGCGGGGACGCAGGCGCAGCGCCTGGGAGAAATAGCCCGCCGCCTCCTCCGTAAGCCCTTGCCGCGCCAGGAGCGTCCCGAGGTTGTTCAGGGCCTCGGGGTAGCCAGGGTTGCTCTCGAGCGCGGTGCGAAAATGTCTCGCTGCCTCCTCGGTCCGGCCCTGCTCGGCCAGGGCATATCCGAGGTTGTTGTGCGCGAGCCAGTTGCCCGTGGTCGCTTCGATCGCATGCGTGAAGAGCGTGATGCTGTCGTGCCAGTACGCGACCTGCCGGCGGCTGAGCGCCGCCAGCGTCAGGAGCGTCACCGTCATGCCCGCGACGGCGGCGGGGCGCACCGCCTCGAACCCGCGCAAGAGATGGTTCCCACCCCAGACGAGCGCGATGAACAGCCCGATGTGAGGCACGTAGGTGAAGCGGTCCGCCAGGACCTGATCTCCCGCTTGGACGATGCCGATGACGGGCACGAGCGTCCCGAGGAACCACAACCAGCCGACCAGCAGGAAGGGCTGCCGCCGCGCCGAGACGATGGCGAGCGCGCTCAGCAACCCGAGCACCGCCGCCGATGCGCCGACCTCGCCGCCGGACCATCCCGCCGGCGGTGGGTAGAACGCCGCCAGCCCGCTCGGCCAGACCGTCTTCGTCAAGTACATCGCATACGCCACCAGCGCGTTGGCGATGCGCGCCGCGAGCGGGAGAGGCCGCCACCCCACGGTGGCGCCGCCGCGCTCGGCGACGAGGAGGGTGACGACGCTCACCGCGGCCGCCATGGCGGCGAGGGGCAGCTTTTCTCCGATCAGGGCCGGGAGCCTCGCGCGCGCGAGACGCCCGAGCGGCCAGTAGTCGAGGAGCAGCAGCACGAAGGGCAGCGTGACGAGCATCGGCTTCGCCATGAGCCCCGCCGCGAAGCAGAGAGCGACGAGGCCGAGGCGCGACGCCCCCGGCCGCTCGACGTAGTGGGCGTAGGCGAACAGGGTCAGCAGCCAGAAGAACGCGCTGAGCACGTCCTTGCGCTCGGCGACCCAGGCCACCGACTCCACGCGCAGGGGGTGCAACGCGAACAGCGCCGCCACCGCGGCGCTCGACCACAGGCTCCCGGTCACCCGCACGAGGACGGCCAGCAGGAGGGCCGCGTTCGCCGCATGGAGCAGCAGATTCGTCACGTGATGCCCGGCGGGCGCGAGCCCGTAGAGTTGACAGTCGGCCATGTGCGAGAGCCAGGTGAGGGGAAGCCAGAGGCTCGCCTCGCCGCTCGACAGCGCCCAGCGAAGGCCCGCGAGCGACAGGCCGCGCTGCACGTGGGGGTTGGCCGTCACGTACCGGTCGTCGTCGAGGTTCACGAAGTCGGATCCGACGACGGGCCAGTAGACGACGAGCGTGACGAGCACGAGCGCCGCGGCGAGCGCCAGCGCGCGAGCTCCCGGCACGTCGTTTCGGCTCGGTTGCAAGCTCACTTCACGTACCCCAGGCTGCGTAGCTTCTCGATCTCTTCGGGCGACGGCTCGCCGCGCCACGTGCCTTCGACCGCGCTCGCCTTGAAGGCTTCGAGCGTTTGCAGCAGGTCTCGGGTCAGCTCCGGCCGCGCGGCCACCAGGTCGGTGCGTTCGCCCGGGTCGATGGAGAGGTCGAAGACCTGCGACGCCCGGGTCAGTCGGTTGTAATGGAGCTTGTATCGGCCGCTGCGCACCATGCGGGTGATGTCGTCCTGCTCGTTGTTGTGATCGGCCTCCCCGAAGAGATTCCGCTCGCCGGGGGCAGCGACGGCCGTGCCCTGGGCCGATCCCATGAGCGGCCGGAGGTCGGTGCCATCGAGCCGGCGCGCGGCCTTCGCCCCTGCCAACGGGATCAGCGTGGGGGCCAGGTCGACGAGCGAGACCGGTTCCGCGACTCGCCGGCCCGCGGGGATGCCCGGTCCGCGGATGAGGAGCGGCACCCGCACGACTTCCTGGAACTGCGTCCGGCCGTGAAGGACACCGCCGTGCTCGAGGAACTCCTCTCCGTGGTCCGACGTCACCACGACCACGGCCCGGCCGAGGAGGCCGCTCGTGCGCATGAACGACCACAAGCGCTCGAGCTCGTCGTCGATCTGCCGCACGCCCGCATCGTAGAGATCGACGAGGTGCGCGGCATCGCGCGCATCGAGGACGATGTCTCCCCGCCGTGCTGCCAGCAACTGGGCGGTGCTGCCGTCGGCGCGGCCCGTGTAGGCGCGCACGAACAGCGCCTCATACTGCGGAAGCGAGCGGTAGTCGCCGTGGACGTCGTAGTAGTGCACGAAGAGGAAGAGCGGGGCGCCGCCGTATTCCCGCAACCAGGCGATCGCCTGGTCGGTGATGCGGGTCGACGGCTCCTGCTGGTCTGCCCTCTCCTCGACGTACAAGTAGTGGTTGAACCCGCGCTCGAGACCGGAGCGCGGGGAGAGGTACAGGGAGTTCACGACCGCCGCCGTCACGAAGCCTGCGCTGGCGAAGAGGTCGGCCAGCGTGGCGACCGACGCGGGGAGCATGCGCTCGGGCGTCTTCAGAGTGTGATGTGAAGGATAAAGGCCCGTGAGAAGGGAGGCATGCGCCGGCAGCGTCCAGGGCGCCGGTGAGGTGACGTCGTCGAAGACGACGCTCTCGGCGGCAAGCGCATCAAGATGCGGCGAGGTCGGCCGCGGATAGCCGTAGCAGCCGAGGTGGTCGGGCCGCAGCGTGTCGATCGAAACCAGAACGAAGAGCCGCGGCGTCGTCGGACGGCGGGCCACCATGGCGATCCACGCCGCGGCCGCGAGAGTCACAACGGCGAGGGTCACCCCGAGCCCCCAGGTCACGCGCACGTGGCGACGGCGGGAAGAAGTCATATGGCGCCGGCATTCAAACCCAGTCCCCCAGCACCGACAAGATGGCCGAGGATGTAGATGAGGTAGGTCGTGCAGGGCCAGTAAGCAGAGGCCGCGGGGCAGCGCTTCTGGCCGAATCCGCTACGCCGCGGTTGGTGCCCCCGTACATCCGCTAGAGACCTTCTTATCTGACATACCCGAGGCTCCTGAGCGTGCGGAGCGTCTCCTCGTCGATGGCGCGCGGCGGACCTCCGTCTTCCTCCCGCGGCAACGCGTTCGCGTAGCGGGCCAGCGCCGCGTCCATCGAGCGGGCGCGCTCCGGCTCCCGGGTTAGGAGGTTCTCGCGCTCGGCCGGATCGTCCTTCAAGTTGAACAGCAGATGATTCCCCTTGCTGTTCCAAACGTACTTGTAGTCGAAGTGGAAGAGCGCGCGCCAGTTGCCTCCTCCGCTGAAGAACGGAAGCGGGCTCACCTCGGCGAACACGGGGTGGCCGATCCGAGGCGGAACACCTCCCTGGACCGAGGGCGGCTTCCCGAGACCCAAGCGCTCGAGGATCAAGGGCAAGACGTCGACGAGCTGGACCCAAGCGTCGGTCGTGCGCGCGGACGTCTCTCCGTAGGGATACTTGAGAAGAAACGGCACGTGAAGCTCTTCCTGATAGAGATCATCGCCGTGCCCGAGCTTCCCGTGCTCGCCAAGAAGCTCGCCGTGGTCCGCGGTCACGACGATGAACGTGCGGTCGTAGAGATCGAGCGCTTTGAGCCTCTCGAAAAACCGTCCGATGTGGTGGTCCATGTAGCGAATCTCACCCTCGTAGAGCGCATGCACCTGGTCGCCGGGCCGCACGAAGGGTTGGGGCGGAGCGTAAGGCGCGTGCGGATCAAAGTAGTTCAGGAACAAGAGGAATGGTTCCTCTCGCGCGCGCTCGACGAAGCTCACCGCCCTCGTCGTGACGGCTTCCGCGCGACGCCCTTTCACGCTGTCGATCCCGTCGTCGTCAAAGTAGTCGAAGCCCCCTGCCAGCCCGAATATCCTCTTCATCCACGGGCCGCCCACGACGGCGCCCGTGCGGTAGCCGGCGCCTTTCAAGAGCGCAGCGAGCGTTGCTTCCTTCTCGGCCAGGCCGCGCACCCGGTACTGCGTCCACTCGGCGGGCCCTGCGATAGCGTCGGTGATGCGTAAGGACCCCTCGGCGTCGTACCCAGCGCCGTGGCTCTGGGGAAACTTCCCCGTGAAGAGAGAGGCATGGGAAGGGAGTGTCCAGCTCGAGGGTGCAATCGCGTGCGTGAAGAGGACCGACTCGGAGGCGAGCATGTCGATGCTCGGACTCGTCGCGCCCGAGTAGCCGTAGCAGCCCAGGCGATCGGCACGCGTCGTGTCGAGCGTCATGAGGAGAACGTGAGGTCGATCGAGCCTGCGGCGGCACGCGCCCGCGAGGCCCGCGCCAAGGAGCGCCGCGACGCCGAACTTCAAGACCTCGCGTCGTGAAGCGCGCATCACTCGCCGAGCGCCGCCCCCATTGCTTCGAGATCGGTCCGCACGTTCGGGCGGTCAGGACGAAGCTCGAGCCACGCCGCTCTTCGATGGTGGGCGACCGCGTCCTCGAACTCACCGCGACTCGCGAGCGTCGGGCCGCAGCCGAAGTGAGCGTCGCCGTGGTCCGCATGCGCGCCCATGGCGTCACGAAGGCACTCGATGGTCTTCCTGTACGTCCCTTGTCGCACGAGCGCAACCTCGGAGCGCGTGGCGCGGCCCCCTCCTCGCCCCAGGCCGCCACCCGCGACCCGCCAGGCGCTCAGCGGAACGTGCGGATAGAAGATCACCAGGTCCGCGGGATAGACCAGCTTACCGGCGAGAGGCCGCTCCGACGAACGGCCGGCAGGACTCGCCTTCCGCCCGGCGATAGTCGCCCCGGCTGAGGAGCTTCTCCAACCACACGTACAGCACGATGAAGAGGTAACGGCTGCCCATCTCCTGGAGCATCAGGCTCGACACGCCGTACTTCCGCTTGCGCCAGCTGATTGGGATGGCCTCATACGAGTAGCCCCGGACGATCGCCTTCAGGGGCAGCTCGACGGTGAGATTGAAGTGCGAGGCGAGCAGCGGACGACAGCCCTGGATGACGTTGGCCCGGTAGGCCTTGAAGGCATTCGTCACGTCGTTGTAGCGGAATCCGAACAGCAACCGGATGAAGGTATTGGCGAGGCGGTTGATGACGAGCTTCAGTCGCGGGTAGTTCTCCACGCGACCGCCGGAAATGAACCGCGATCCAAAGGCGCACTCGGCGCGGTCGCGCAGGACGTAGAAGTAGCGCACGAGATCATCGGGGCTGTCCGATCCGTCGGCCATCATGATCGCTACTGCGTCGCCGTCGAAGACGTCCATCCCACGGCGTACCGCGTACCCGAACCCGTGGGGACCAGGGTTCTCGACCAGCCGGATGCTCGCGTCGGTGGCCGCGCGTGCCCGGACCTCCTCCGCGGTGCCGTCGGAGCTGCCGTCGTCGACCACCACGATCTCGTGGGCGATCCCGTCGCGAGTCAAACGCACGCGGATGGCGTCCACCGTGGGCCCGATGTTGTCCGCCTCGTTGCGCGCCGGGATGATGACCGAGAGCCTCATCGGGGAGCGTCCCTTCGATGCCCGGCGAGCTCGAGCAGAATGGTGTCGAGCGACCGGGTGACGGTCCACTGCGGATAGTCGGCGCGGAGCCGACGGAGATCGCTGATGTAGCAGATGTGGTCACCCGCCCGGTTCTGATCCACGTACTCGACCACGAGCGTGCGCCCCATGATGTCCTCGTAGCGGGCGATGGCCTCGAGCACCGACACGCCGTTGGCGCGGCCGCCGCCCAGGTTGTAGACCGCGGCCGTCCTGGGATTCTCGTAGAACGCCTGGATTGCCGTGCAGACGTCCCATGCGTGCAGATTGTCCCGCACCTGCTTCCCCTTGTAGCCGTAGATCCGGTAGGCGCGCCCCTCACGCATCGAGCGCGCCAGATAGGCGAGGAAGCCGTGCAGCTCCGCCGCCGCGTGATACGGACCGGTCAGGCATCCGGCGCGGAAGCACACGGTCGGAATGCCGAAGGACCGGCCGTACTCCTGGACCATCACGTCGGCGGCCAGCTTGGACGCGCCGAACAGGCTGTGCAGGGTCGCATCCACCCGGCAGTCCTCATTGATGCCCTCGGCGTCGGTCGGGTCGGCGTAGTCCCAGCGCGTCCCTTTCTCCACCAGCGGGCGCTCGTTAGGGGCGTCGCCATAGACCTTGTTGGTACTCATGAAGATGAACGATGTCTCGGGACAGAAACGGCGCACGGCCTCCAGCAGGTTCAGTGTGCCGACGGCGTTCACGTCGAAGTCCTCGAAGGGGCGATCCCTGGCGAGCTCGTGAGAGGGCTGTGCGGCGCAGTGGACGAGAAGAGCGGGCCGGGTGGCGTCCACCAGCGCGTACATGGCCTGGCGATCGCGGATGTCGAGATCGTGATGGGTGAAGCGCCGAGTGTGCTCCCGCAGCCGGGCGAGATTCCACGCCGTGTCGCCGTCGGGACCGAAGAACACGCGGCGCATGTTGTTGTCCACCCCATGGACCTCCCACCCTCGCGCATCGAAGAAGGTCACCGCTTCGGAGCCGACGAGCCCGCTGCTCCCGGTGATGACGACGCGCTTCATCGCGGTGCGTCGCTATCGTCGGTGGGCAGTCCCGGCGGCCGGCATTCAAGGCACGTCACGGTGCCCCGGGCACTGGCGTCGGGCTCGCGGCGAGCGCGGCCGATCCGGCCGATCCGTCCCGGATCACGAGCACCGCAATCGGCCCCTGGGGTCCGGACACGCAGCGAAGTCTACCGCGGCGGCCCGAACGGGCACAATCGGCTCGGCCGCCCAGGGTCGGGGGCTCGACCCTCCGCCCGGCGCCATCGGGTTACGGTCGCTCGGCCCCGCCCGGGTCCGGCAGCGCAAACAGCAAGTAGCCCGTCTCCGGCGAGCGAGCGAGGAGGGCCCAGCCGCGCGAGTCTTCCGCGAAATACCGGTACTTCGAGTAGAAGTAGCTCATGGCGGTCTGCGGGCCGAAGAACGCGGCGGCGATGCCCCGTTTGAGGAGCGCCCGCCGGGCTTCCCGCGGCTCGGTCGCCGGGTCGAAGAGGAACGCCACCTCGGGACTCCAAGTGGGGACCAGCTCATAGGGCGACCCCTGGAGGGCCGCATGGGCGTAGGCGTCGTCGCCGAGGATGCGGCTGCCCGCGGGAAGCACCCGGCCGAGGATCCCCGGCAACCGCGTTTCGAGGTAGGCGAACACCTGCCGGTGCAGGGCGATTCGCGGCAGGCCGGCGAGGGGGATCGTGTCGAGTTCCACGGGGAAGGTGAGGGCGTTCACCAGCATCCATGCGGAGCAGAGCACGACGGCGGCCGTGACGAGCCAGCCGACCCTCGGCCGCGTCGACATCGCCGCCAGACCGAACGCCGTGAGCGGCGACAGGAGGACGAGCGCGGCGCTCAGTACGCGCGTCGAGTAGAGGAAGCCCCCTTCCGTGTACGGGACCGATTGGAGCCACACCGCGACTAGGAGCAGCGCGCCGAGCGTCAGGAATCCCCAGCGCCGCGGCGCGCACGCGCCCACGATCGGGCCCAGAACCAGCGGCAGCGGCGCCATCAGGAGCAGGAAGCGCGTCAGCTGCCCCCAGTTCTCGGCGGACAGGGCGCCGAGGCCGAGCAGCTCGTGGCGCATCTCGAGGAAGCTGGAGTAGACGGGCGTGGCAATCCGGAACAACCGGCCCGGGGCGAGCGGGTAGAATGGATCGCCCGTGAGCACCCAGGTGCGGACGTACCACGGCGCCGCGACGGCCGCCGCCGTCGCCGCAAACACGGCGATCGCCGCCCACCCCTGGCGCTGCCACGCCAGCACCACCGCTCCGATGGCAATCCACATCCAGCCGTACTCTCGAGACAGAGCGCCAAGGGACCCGCACAACCCCGCCAGGACCATCGACTGAACGTCGCGGGGTCCGTCGCTGGAGATCAGGAAGAACAGCATGCCTGCCATCGACAGGGCGGTGAGACCCGTCTCCTGGCCGATGAACAGAGCACGATAGAAGAGGGGCGATGAAGCCAGGATGGCTGCCGCGAGAAACCCCGCACGCGGCGAGTGCAGGCGCGTCGCGGCCCGAAATGTGAGCGCGATCACACAGGCGTACTGCAGCACGATGGCAATGACCGTGAGCCGCGGCTCGTGCCGACCGGCGGCCGCGTAGAGCCACCAGTACGCGATCGAGACCGTGGGCGGGATGGCGTCGGGGAAGAAGTAGATGCGGTAGTCCTCCGGCCGCAGCGGCGGATAGAAGTCCATCCGGCCGTGACCGAGTATCTGCGTCGCAAGCAAGTCCCAACGAAAGGGCGTGTCGGCTCCCGAGAGTGGTTGGACGAGGTAGCGCAGGAACATCATGACGCCCGCAGCCACCGTGCAGCCGATCAGCACGCGCTTCTCGGCCGTGCCCCCCTCGGTTTTGCGAGAGCGCGGCCAGATGCTCTCGCGGACGGCGCGCCAGCCGATCCTGCGGTGAACGCCCCACGCGAGCGTCGCCGTGACGACGCCCTCGTAGACGCAGACCGTTGGGAACGTGATGGGCAACCCCGCGGCGTCGCAGCCGAGCACGCCGTAGAAGAGGACGAGCATCGAGATGATGAACGCCGAGCCGAAACGTGCGCGGCTGCCGAGGAGAATCGAGGCCAGGTAGCCTGGCAGGATGAACCCGAGGAGCACGGCTGCAGTCAGAGTGGCCATGGCGGAAATCATGGAGCCACCACCGAAAGGTAGCCGGGCGGGAGCGTCGGCAGCCACCTGATGGCGAGTGTCGGACGCGGCTCGATCGCCTGTGCGGGACGAGGCGATCGCGCAGCGCCCGAAGTGGTCTCGGGCATCACCGCGCGCCGAGAGCGATCGCCGGAACGACGGGCAGGGTCAGCAGGCGGCGCCGGTCTCCGTCCATCAGGCAGACCGCGGGGAGCGCCCCGAGGCCGCCCGCGGGAGGATTCGGGAACGTCAGCACCAGCCCCTCCTGCCGGC
>Ga0066682_10000650_pt1 | contig 11784 bp, 15 predicted proteins | sample GraSoiAngelo_131_FD_65628 | JGI IMG/M metagenome (GOLD analysis project Ga0066682, IMG submission 65628) | Grasslands soil microbial communities from the Angelo Coastal Reserve, California, USA - 14_0929_02_30cm | ecosystem: Environmental > Terrestrial > Soil > Grasslands | place: USA... | reverse complement strand
AGGGCAATTTCAGTGTAGGAGGGAACCTAAGATGAGCAACGCTGATCGAATGCCGCCGCACCAGATACTGGTCATGATTGTTTGTCTGTTGATGGTGACGCTGCTCGTGCCATCCGCAAAGGCGCAGCTCATTGTTTTTTCGAAGCAGGACCTGGTCGACTACACGCCGCAGAATCCCTTCGACCGATTCCCCGATGGCAGGCCCAAAGTTCCGGACGACCTGATCGCCCGCGCTCGCGGACTGTCCTCGGAAGAAGTTTGGGCGGGACTATCACAAAAAGGTTTCAACAATCAGTACGCGGACGGCTTCCAAATTCTTCATCCCGGCACAACCATGGTCGGCCGCGCCTTCACCGTGCAATTCATGCCGCTGCGGGGTGATGTTGATGGTGCCATACAGACCAAAGCCAAGGCGCGCGGCATAACGCACCTGCACAACCAAACCGCCATCGATATGGTTCAGCCCGGGGATGTGCTGGTCGTCGACCTTTTTGACAAAAAGGTCGATGGCACCATCGTCGGCGACAATCTTTTTTATTATCTGTGGAAGGGAGCTCGCAGCGCGGGCCTCGTGGTTGACGGCAGCATCCGCGATCTCGACGGCCTATCCGAGATCGATCTGCCGGCGTATTTCCGGCACGCCGACCCAACGCCCATTGGCAACGTCATGCTCACGGGAATCAACGTGCCCGTGCGCATCGGGCAAGTGACAGTTATGCCGGGCGACCTTGTCGTAGGCGATCGCGAAGGCGTGTACTTCATTCCGCCGCAGTTCGTCAACGAAGTCCTCGACCATGCGGACGAGACGCACATCCATGACGAATGGACGAAGAAGAAATTCGCGGAAGGGAAGTACAAGTCCAGTGAGATCTACGGCAGTCCGAGCGATCCCAGGTTGCGCCAGGAGTATCAGGAATACCTGAAGAAGCGCCTGCAGGAAATCCGTAAACAATCTGGCTCGTCAGAGCCGAAATCGCAATAATTCTTGTAGGGACGGAGCATGCTGCGCCCCAGCGTTGGCTTCGCTCGATGATGCGCCCGCCGCGTAGCTCAGGGATGCGGATTATTTCCATTCAAAGCTCTGCGTGAGTCCGGCAACCATTACGTCAAAAACACCGGGGCTCGACAATGCGCTTATTCTCCGGCCCGATAAACGATATCAAAACCCTGGACCGACTTGCCGCCTAGGACAAAGACGGCCTGTGGAGTTTCCGCAGCGTTCGCTTTTCCCGGCACGGAACCCTGTCAGAGAAGATCGGTGGGAACTCGAGGAATTTGGCGGCCGCATGGCGCTCATCATCGTGATGGAATCTTTTTGAGAGCCTTTGCAAGCGGGTCCTTCTTGAATCCTTGCCCCTCGCGAGCCAGGTAGAAGGCGTTAACAGGGACATTGGGGTACCGATCGACTTGTCCGCTCGGCCATCTCACCTCGATAAGATCGGCTTGTTTCAGGTCCGCCATTCCGACGTGCACTCGAACATCGTTACCGGAAAGATAGCTCTCACTGCTCCTCACATCAAAATTGCGGCGTATCCCCTGGGCGCTCACGGTGATCCGCGCGCCGATCCCGCTGCGGTTGCTCTTCACGCCTTCTGTTCTAATTGTAAGCCAGTTATTTCGATTTCCACCGTCGTTGCGAAATAATGTGGGTACGTCGTTCTTGTTGATCACCAAAACGTCGACGTCGCCGTCGTTGTCAATGTCAGCGAACGCTGCGCCACGGCCGGAGTGAGCATTACGGTTTCTCAGTCCCACAATCTCAGACACATCGACAAATTTCCTGCCCATTCTATTCTGCAGAAGGTAATTCGGCTCGGCGAATGAATCCTCAGGGTGCGACCTCTCTACCTGCGGATCGGTATGGCCAAATGAAACCCACAAATCCAGCCACCCGTCGTTGTCAAAATCAAAGAACTCAGTTCCCCACCCGCAGTACTGATACCCAATCTGTGCCAAGCCCCGGGTCATGGTCACATCCGCGAACGAGTGCGAGCCTTGATTCTCATAAAGCGTTTTTTCCTGATCGATCCAGTTCGAGATGTAGACATCGATCAGACCATCGTTGTTGTAATCTCCCACTGTGACACCCATCGTTCCTTGCGAATTGCCGAAGCCGTCAACGGCCAATCCTGACTCATAGCTCGCATCGGAAAACGTTCCGTCGCCATTGTTGACGTAAAACCAATTCGGTCCGGCATCGTTTACCTGATAAATGTCTTGCAACCCGTCATTGCTAAAATCCGCGAAAACGACCCCGAAGCCTCGCCCGAGGCTCTTTGCCGGCCTGATTAGACCGGCGGCTCTGGTCACATCGGTAAAAGTCCCGTCGCCGTTGTTGTGATAGAGAATTCCCTGCTCACCTTCAAACGAGTCCGGCGGGCAAGCGATCGGCACTTCTTTCAATTTGCAGGCGTCAACGTCGCCTGGCTTTGGCGGAAGGTGTTTCGGATCAAATTCGACGAAATTCGCGACGTACAAATCCAGGCGGCCATCATTGTCATAGTCACCGAACGCCGCACTCATGCTCCATTTGGGAAAACGCCAGTGAGGATCTGCTACGCCGGCGCCTTCTCCGACTTCGGTGAATGTCTCATCGCCGTTGTTGCGGTAAAGCAGATTGGGGCCGAAGCTGGTAACGTAAATATCCGGGAATCCATCGTTGTTGTAATCCCCGATCGCACATCCGCTGTGCCAACCCGAGGCCCCCAAGTGCGCCGGTGCGGTCACGTCCGTGAATGTCCCGTCGCCGTTGTTGCGCAGAAGATAATCGTGATGCCATTCGCCCGCCGCCTCTGATCTGCGCGACGAACCGTTGGCCAAAAAGATGTCCTGGTAGCCATCGTTGTTGTAATCGAGAAAACAGGCGCCCTCTCCGTTCACATCGGTCAGGTATTCGGTCATTGCATCGCCATCGATTATCTTCATGTCCAGCCCCGCCTCGCGGGTGATATTTGTGAGCAGCGGCAGGGTAGCAGCGGCCTTCGCAGATTCCGCTGCCGCCGTCTTGATCAAAATTCGGGCGAAAACTGTAAGAATCACCATTGCCGTCAATAAAAACGGCCAGCATTTCTTGTGCAGGTTCCCGGGTGGGGGTATGAGATTCAAAGGACTCAATTCCGCAGTTGCGAAAGCTTTGACAGACGGCGCTTTATTGATGCTCGGTCGGCGGCTGATCGAGCTTGTCGTCGCTGGCGTCCGCATCATTGCCCGTGATCGCCGGTCTTTTACTCCGCTTCTGCTCGGCTTCGCGCAAAACGTCAAATAATTCCAGTTCCGCGCTTTGCTCTTTGGTTTTTCCCAGCTTGCGGTAGGCTTTCGCCATCAGATAATGCGCCGTGGATTCATCGGCCAACTGAACGACAGTTTTCAAATGGCCGATCGCTCCCTCATAATCGCCCGTTTGAAAGAGTGCTCTGCCCAAATCGCGGTGAGCCTGCGCCAGGTTCGGCTTTTGCTGAAGAGCTTTGTTGAGGAATCGAAAGGCGAGATCGTATTTCCTTTCCGAGAGGTAGATGTTGCCCAGTTTCCAGGTAGCCAGATAATTCTCCGGAGCGAGCTGCAATTCAATTTCAAACTCCGACTTCGCCTTTTCAAACTCGTGTTCTTTCCAATAAATATTCCCCAAGGCGTAATGAAGATCTGGCGCTTCAGGCTTTTTTTCCATGGCCTTGATGTATTCTTCAAGCGCGGCTCGCGTGTCGCGGCGCGCCTCATAGTAACCCCCAATCAGTTGGTGCACGCGATAGGAGTCAGGGTCGACTTGATCCATTTTCTCGTAAGTCTTGGTCATCAAGTCCGAATAGACGCGTCCCAACTCATAGAGCACTTCGATATTTTGGGGGAAAAGTTGGTCCGCTTTTCGGAGAATTTCGAGCGCCTGCTCCTGCTGACCTGATTCGGTATAGCAGAGGGCGAGATTCAGATAGGCCTTCAGCTCCCAAGGATTCAGCGAAATCGCTTTTTTCAGCGGTTCGATGGCGAGTTTGTATTGACTAACACGAACGTATGCCATCCCGAGAAACAGAGTCGCGCCCAGCAATTCGGGTTTGGTTTGCAGAGCTTGTTCGAAGGCCTTGACGGCAGCATCATTTTTCCCTTGGCGGTAGTAGATCAGTCCCAGGTTGGTTCGGACCTCAGCCACATCCGGATTGGTTGCAAGCACGGCCTCATACTCGGCGGCCGCTTTGTCCAAATCGCCGGATTTCTCTGCCTGCCTGGCAGCCTCGAAATGCCGCCTCGCCACATCGTCGCTAGCGCCCTGGCCCTTGGCGTGCGACTGATACGAAAGGAAGAGCAGAATTGCCCCACAGAAAACTTTACCGCGACGAAACAAGATCAAGGCTGGAAGGGCAGCACTAACGGCACGCATCGCATAAGTGTACCATCGCTTTGACCTAACGAAACCAGCGCTCCACCAGATTGAGCCAGGAGGAACTGGTGGGCGTGAAGTGCAGTTGAAGTTTACCGCATCCGAATTTAGCAAAATTCCTGTGCGTCGACTCAACACCTTACATGGAGTCGTGGAACTTAGACGTAGAACGCCAGAGCTTGTTGCCAACACCGTGGGCGAGATCGCCTATGCGGGAAGCCGTGGCATTCACCTTATGTTTTGCTACAACGCGAACGAGATTCAACCCGATGCCGGTTCGCAGGCATCACGGCGGTTGATCCAGCCGCTCTCCAGTGTAAACACCATCCTGGAATCTGATCCCCGCAATATGTCTAACTTCCATAGCCTTCAGGCCAAGCTGACCAGGCGTATATCTCGGGGACTTCAATTCCTGGGGAGTTATACGTTCGGCAAATCGCTCGACTACGGTGGCTCGGCTGCCAGCGGCGGCGGTGCCGTAGGCAACCCGCAGACGGTCACGAATCTCAGGGCGGGTTATGGCCCGTCGGGCTTCGACGTGAAACATCGATTTGTTGGAAGTTGGGTCTACGAACTTCCCTTCGGTTCAGGAAAACGATGGCTGAACGGAGAGTCTGTTTCGCGTGTGCTACGCCACTGGTAATAGCTGGCCGTAAGCGCGCCGTATCCGATGGCGTGACGGGCCATGGCGCGAACTCCGCCCTGAAGGAGTTGTTGCATACTTATTCTTGGATCGCCACGGCGTTGATGTTCGATCCCGCAGCGACTGCTACGTACCGCTTGCCGTCGAACATGTAGGAGTACCTTCCGTCGCCGGCGACTGGCCCAAGGCTGCTCCACGCAGCTTCCAGAAACCAGTAGCAAATGGAAACGCGGCCCCACGACATTTCCCGCTCCCTGCCGCGCTGTCTTCAATCTGGTGATCACATCAAGTTTCGAGGATGCAGCGGACGATGCCAACGCAAGCAGCGAACCTGTAAGGACGGTGATCATAAGAGCGAACAACAAGGTGTACACGTTGACACCGATGGATGCACTCCGAGGAAGAGTGCTCACGCGCCCTTTTGCAAGGATGTCGCCGATGATTTTCCGGAAGCCGTCAACGATGTTTGGCCTGCCGATTCGCCGCTTCCTCCTCTCGGTGGTGTCATTGAAATGCTCAATCGGTGCTTCTCTCGCGATGCGCTGGACGCAGCCGAGCGAGACTCCCGCCAGACGATTGCAAGAAATCATTTGGTGTTCTTGCATCGCAAAGCCCTTCGCGGATCCGACCGTGTCACTGCAACCGAATGCGTTCCGAATATGAGACCCAGTTCACTTTCACAGTCTGATTACCCATAAAATTGGCCCCGTAAGAATTCGCCAGCTACAGGCATAGAGTCCTCCCGAAAAACTCCAGCATCGAAGCGATATTGATAATCTTGCCTCGCCCTGCTCGAAGGAATTCACGGCCTGCGGCCTGGCACATCGAAAAAACAGACACCAGATTTATGTCTATGGTTGTTTGCCACGACGCAAGATCGAACTCTTCCGCCTCTGCCCGTGGCGCTATGCCGTGGGCGTTGACCAGGATGTCCAATCCTCCGAACAATTGCGCGTGCATTCTGCAACGACTTCTGGGGCAGCACCGGGCACGGCCAGGTCGCGAACAATCGGAACCATGCCGTCTCGTTCGGCCTTGACCCTTTCGGAACGGCCGACGATGGCCACTTGCGCTCCGGCATCACGGAGCGCCGAGGCCAGCGATTTGCCGAGGCCACCGCCCCCACCTATCACCAAAGGGCGCCAGCGACGTCGAAGAGCTTCGCTGGGCCTATTCGTGATGAGTCTAGCCTGAGTTCGTTCATGGTCAATTTCAACGGTTCCTTCGCTTCGGTCGAACACGAAAAATCAGCATCCTGATACTCAAAAATTAGTGGGCCAGGCCTATGTAATTTCCGTAACCCACAATTACCGTGGATCCGACCAGTAAAAGCAGAGCTGCAGCCAGGAGAGTTCCCGCTCGGCTCCCTGCACCTTTCCACTCCTTCAATGCGATTCCCCAGAGACTGCCGAAGATCATGATGCTCGCCATGTGCAAGGTCCAACTGGAAAACTTGTATTGCCCCATTTGGGTCTCGCCCATGGTGTAGAAAAAGAATTGAAAATACCAGATGGTCCCCGCAACCGCAGAAAAGAAATAGTTGGCGAGAAGAGGACTCTTCTTCATTGGCGCCTCCGATACAGGTAGTGGCTTCGCCATTTCCTCGCTTGGCGCATCAATGGCATTTTCCAGAGCATGTTCCCGGCGTTCGGCGGGCAGTTCGGCACCGGTCCCGGAGCGAAAATACTGGTGGCCGGTCCTATTGCGAGAATTTAGGATGGCGCACCAGATAAAATTTGTGGTGAAACCGCCCAGCAGCACCGCAATCAGCACAGGAAGACCTTGCCACAAATTGGGTGTAAGATGCCGCATGGTGATCTGCCGGATCGGTTCCCCGGAGGCCAACCCATAGGCAAAACATGCACTCATGACCCCGGAAAATGTCGCCACAACAACGCCTTTCCTCAGATCAAATTCTTGGATGGCCAAGCGTTTTTCCGTGACCGACATTTTTCGTTCTTTGGCAACACCAGCTGCACCGGCGAACACAATTCCGATCAAACACACTCCCACTCCTATCAAAATCACTCTTCCCGAGTGTGTGCCCAGCACGTGGGTCACAAATTCACCGCGAAAAATCGGTGGAATCAGCGTGCCGAAGGTAGCCGTGTAGCCCAACACCATGGCCATTCCCAGCGACATTCCCAGGAAGCGCATCGTCAGACCGAAGGTGAGTCCTCCAAACCCCCACAAGAGACCGAAAAGGTAAGTCCAGAATAGAGTGGAGGCTGGGGTTTCGCTCAGAACCTGAGCAACATCTTTCGTCAAAAAGAATGCGAGAGCCCATGGAACGATGATCCAACTGAAGGCTCCGCCGACCAGCCAGTAGGTTTCCCATGCCCAGTGCCTCACCCAACGGAAAGGAAGATAAAAAGTGCCAGAAGCGAAGCCGCCAAGCCAATGGTAAAACACTCCCAGAGCTGGATTCGGACCCATGACGTCCTTTCTTTGTTCTGATCATCAACTTTGTCGAAACTAAACGAGCGAGATGTGTGAAGCCTTGCTGGACGCAATCGAATCGGTTGAACTACATTCCGTCACGCCAGAACCCCACCAGGATGCCGGGTGAAGACCTCGGGGTCATAAATTGAGGCGAAGACTTGTGCCTCTTTGCGAATACGGGCCCAAGTCGCATCTGCTTCCATCATGCTTTCCATTACCCCCAGGTAGCGCCCCTGCTCGATGTTCCCGTACTTGAAGAACGAGTCCGTGATGATGATTTTTCCGTTTGCGGTATCGATCGAGACAGCAATCGAGGAGCGATGGTGCACTCCTGCCCAGAATGTGCGCAGCCCCGGAAGCACTTCTGCTTCATCGGCCAGCAAGCGGACTTTCTCCCAGCCCTCGTTCTGCAAGTAGTTGTTGACCTCGGGGGGAATGCGCAGGTGGCGTGGAACGTGCAAATGATAGTACGGTGCTTGAAAGTCCTCGATCCAGCCTTTGCGGGAAATGCAGATCTCAGCATTCTTAAAGATGTGAATGTTGGAGGTCGCGTAGGCCTGGAGAGGAGTGACGATCACTTTGGTGATGTCTTGCGGTGTCAAACCTTGTGAACGGAGAATATTTTGGGGAAGCTGAGCGTCGGTCCGCACGATTTGGGCTTCCGCGTAACCGAAAAAATCCAGCCACGCCTTGTTGATAACGCTCAGGTCCTGCGGCGGCCCGGTGTTGACGAGGATGTTTTCCCCACCGCCACGAACCAGATAGATGATGGCATTCATCTCTTCGCGCGTGCCCCAGCGCTCCATCCAGTAAACCTCCGGGCCAGGCACCCAAAACGTACCGCCGTTAAAGGCCTTCACCGAATAGTGCATGTTTGCCACCGTCTCGAAATTAGGGTTTTTCAGACGACCAGTCTGTCCACCAGCGACTTCCGAAAGCTGCGCATTCCGTTCAGGAACACGCCAATGTCGCTGCCCAAGCTAATCATGCGAAATCCTCTCCCAATCCACTGCGCTGCCGCTTCGGGCGTGGCCGGCAGAAAACCAGGCGCCACCCCATGTCGGCGGCAGCATGCCACCAGGGCGTCCATCGCCTCAAGAAAATGAGGATGCTCAAACTGGGCGGGAATTCCCATGGAAACCGTCAGGTCGTAGTGGCCCATCCACGCGACATCAACACCTGGAACGGACACAATCTCCTCAAGGTTTTCAAATGCTTTCGCCGTCTCCAGCAGAAGAATCACAACGATTTCCTCGTTCGCCTGAGTAAAGAACTCCGGGCCCCGATGCCGATAGAGATCATGTGCAACTCCCAGCGCCACGCCACGCCGCCCCATCGGCGCATATCTCAGCTGGGCGACGATTTCCTCGGCTTGTTCGCGGGTTTCCACGCGCGGAACCATCACGCCTCGAGCGCCGATGTCCAGGACCCGCGACAACGGGCGGAAGTTAAAGTCGGGAACGCGTGCCATCGGCACAATGTCCGATCCCCGGCACGATGCCACCATTTCGGCGAGCATGGCGATGTCGCATCGCCCGTGCTCCATGTCATAAAGCACGAAATCCAATTCTGCGGCTGCCAACATTGGTCCGATGCCTGAAGTGAAAAGCTCAAGCACCATCTGCCCTAGCACCAGATCTCCGTCGCGCAGCTTCTCTCGCAGCAGCTTCATGCATTTCTCTTGGAGAAGGCGGCCCGGTAGGCCCCCAGCTTTTTCAGAAAACCCGGCCGCTCCAGCACATCCTTATTCACGACGTTTTGCGGCTTTTCGCCATGGAGAACGGCCAGGGCCCCCTGGCAATCTGTCCTCCCCATGTCCCGGAATAATTCTTCGGTCCACGCGATCGAGTGGGAGGTCAGAATGATGCTTTCCATCTTGAGCAGCGGAGAATCAGTGGGTAGTGGCTCGTTTTCGAATACGTCAAGTGCCGCACCACGGATGCGCTTGTCCTCCAAGGCACGAACCAGCGCTTTTTGATCAATAATCGGCCCTCGCGCCGTGTTAATGATAACCGCGGTAGGCTTCATCAAGCCGAGTTGGCGCTCGCCCACAAGGCCACGTGTCTCAGGTGTGAGAGCGCAGTTCACCAACACGTAGTCGGACAGGCGGAACAGCTCATCGACGCCAGTCATTTCCACGCCGAGTTCTTGCGCTTTTGCTCTGGTGGCGTACGGATCAAAGGCCAGGAATCGCGCGGGCCCGAACGGACGCAAAAGCCGGATCGCCTCACTTGCAATGTTTCCCAGCCCGATGGTGCCGATGACCCGGTCTCGGGGCTCGGTTCCCAGCCGCTGTGTACTCTTGGCCCATCGTCCATCTCGCACCATGCGATCCTTCATGACCAAATTGTGGCTTAGCGCAAGGACCAAAAGGACGATCGACTCCGCTACCGGACGCATCACGGCTTGCGGCGTGATATAGACTGCGATGTCCTTTTCCGTACAGGCGACGAGATCAACGTTGTCGTACCCGACGCCACAACGCCCGATAGCGCAAAGCCGGTCTACGCCAACCAGCGACTCCGCCGTCACATGCGGCTTGAGAGAGATCACCACGTCGTAGTTGCGGAGTTGCTCCGGAAGATATGCGGGCCTGTACTCTTTTATAAACTCGTACGACAGTCCGGGAACGCCGTCCAACAGCGAAAGCCCGAGATCAGGAAATACCAGCGAGCCGCTCTCAGTCATGAAATCTGCGGAGAAGCCCACGCGAAAGAGATCGCTCATAACAGTTCCAGAATCACCTCGCACTGCGCTTACGCTATCTCGTCTTTTCCGCCGCTCCCGACCGCGAGGGAAGGCCCGGGCCAGGCGAGAGTACCGTCACAGTAGGCGGCTTCGACCAGCGTCCGTTCGGGTTCGGTGCTGGCGTAAACCCAGATCATCGCCATGGGGTCGTCCGATTGATTGATGAAACGATGCGGTAGGCCTTCGGGCACGAAAGCTGTGTCGCACCCGCTGAGTTGATATCGATTGCCCTGCACCTGGCAAGTCGCCCTTCCTTCAACAATTGTGATCGATTCATCGCACTGGTGAATGTGGCAAGGCAAAGAAGCCCCTGGTTGAAACTTTCCATAGCCTCCACATACGCCGACCGTACCGAACCGACCGGCAAAAAGATCCCGGAAATGCGCTCCCGGCGACAGTTCGTACACTTCGGCACTGGTGAAGCGCACGATGGATTCCGGATCACTGGGTTTCGGGTTGGCAAAGCCGCGGTCCAGCACCACGAAATCTTCCTTTACGAGTTCGCGGGATGGGACGGCTGAGGCAAATGCCCACAGTGCCACTGCGTGAGACTCACCGGAGCAGTTCGTCACTTCGTGAGCCACCCCCGCCGGCACGTGAAGGCAGTCAAACAGAGTGAGTTGATAGCACCGGCCTTCCACAGCTACCTGCGCCAGCCCGCTAAGGAGTGTAATGGCTTCGCTGAAAGCGTGGGTATGGTAGGGCAGGACGGCGGCCGGACTGATCGTGGCTGTCCCGGTGCTGAATCCTCGCGCTGCGCAGGCTTCGCTGACGAACTCGCGAAGCAAGATGCCATCCCTCAGAGGAGTGGGAACTCCATTGCCGGGCCGAATCAGTTCCCGTCGCGTCTCCTCTTTTTTATTGGACGCAAGTACCATATCCCTTCCCTTCAAACCGGCAGGTCTTTAAAGTCCCGCCGCGCAGTGGGCCAGGGCTTTCATGGCCTCTCTGAGGGAGGCGCGGCCGACGCCTAGTTGGTGGCACAGTTCCCGCTCCGGCGGGATCCTTTCTCCATCCGCCCAATCCCCTCGTATCAAATACAACTCGCCTCCCGGGGACAAACTGGGCCATGCAGCAACCTACAGTCTAAGCGAAGCCAAGGCGATCCCCGGCTCCTGGGACCGGAATAAACATGATTTTAGTCCGAGAGTCGGACTGGCCTACAGCTTGACGCCCAACACCGTAATCCGCTCGGGATTCGGAATTTACTACACCACAACTCCCTATAACGTCCTTCAATTCTTGATGGCGAATCCACCGAACTTCCTGTCGCAGATTTTCAGCTACGGAATCACGCAACCAACACCAATCACGACCTTGTTCCCGGCCTTTGATGGAACCTCCGTCGTTGCTCCGTTTGTGATGGACAAACATAATCCAGATGCCTATCTGGAGCAATGGAATCTCGATATCCAGCGCGCGCTGCCCTGGAATATGGTGACCAGTGTGGCTTATGTCGGCAATGCGGGACGGCATCTCTCAATCAGGCTCAACCCTAGCCAGGCCAGTCCAGACCGGACCCGTTGAACCCCACGGCAATTCAGTCCCGGCGGCCTTACCCGGCCATCGGCGACGTCCTAGC
>Ga0066682_10000622_pt1 | contig 11931 bp, 9 predicted proteins | sample GraSoiAngelo_131_FD_65628 | JGI IMG/M metagenome (GOLD analysis project Ga0066682, IMG submission 65628) | Grasslands soil microbial communities from the Angelo Coastal Reserve, California, USA - 14_0929_02_30cm | ecosystem: Environmental > Terrestrial > Soil > Grasslands | place: USA... | reverse complement strand
CCTACCCAGGGAACCGCTGGCGCGCCAGCGCCACGACCCGGCCCACCTGGTCGTCGAGCGAGAGTCGCGTGGTGTCGAGGCGCACCGCGTCGGCCGCCGCCCGAAGCGGCGCTACCCGCCGCGTCGAGTCGGCCCGATCCCGGGCCGCGAGCGCCTCCGTCTCGCGCCGCAGCCGCTCCGGGTCGATCTGGCCTGCCGCGCCCTCGCCCGCCTGGGCGAGCCGCCGCCGGGCGCGCTCCTCGGGGCTCGCCGTCAGAAACACCTTGAGGGGCGCGTCGGGAAAGACCACCGTGCCGATGTCGCGCCCGTCCACCACGACGCCGCCCGGGTGGCCGAGCACCGCCTCCCGCTGGCGCACGTTCACCCAGTGCCGCACCTCGGGGATCGCGGCCAGCCCCGAGACGCGGTGCGTCACCCGCTCCGAGCGGATCGCCTGCTCCACGTCCACCCCCGCCACCTCCGGCCGGAACACCTCGTCCACCAGCACAAGCCGCACCGGCAGCTCCTCGGCCAGTGCCACGATGCGTACCGCCGACCACTGCTCCCCGCTCCCTGCTCCCTGCTCCCCGACATTGTCGAGCGCCGCGAGCGTGATCGCGCGATACAGCGCGCCGGAGTCGAGATGCGCCCAGCCGAGCCGGCGGGCCACCGCCGCGGCGGTGGACGATTTTCCGGACGCTGCAGGGCCGTCGATCGCAATCACGCGCAGCGTCACCCGTCCCGCTTCCCCCTTCCCCCTCCCCCTTCCCCGATGCGCCGCAGGTCCGAAAAGAACCGCGGATAGCTGATCGCCACCGAAGCCCGTTCCGAGAGCCGCACCGCCGCCCCCGGTGTCGTGCCGAGCACGGCGAACGCCATCGCCAGCCGGTGGTCGCGCGCCGTCGCAACCGGGCCGCGGGGTGGCCGCGCCGCGCCGCACACGTGCAGGTCGTTGCCGCGCGCCTCGGCCTCGACGCCCACGGCGCGCAGGTTCGCCGCGATCAGCTCGAGCCGGTTGCTCTCCTTCACCCGCAGCTCGCCCACGTCGCGGAACACAGTTTCTCCCTGCGCGCGGCTCGCCAGCACCGCCAGGATCGGCACCTCGTCCACCAGCGTCGGCACTTCGGCGGCGGTCACCTCCGTGCCGGAGAGCGCGGCGGGACGGGCGACGAGGTCGGCCACCGGCTCGCCGCCTTCGTCCCGCAGGTTCACGCGCTCCACGTGCGCACCCATGCGCTCGAGCACCACGAGGAACCCGGTGCGAGTGGGGTTCACCCCGACGTTTTCGACGAGCAGTTCTCCTGCCTCGGCCAGCACGGCCGCGGCGAGGAGGAACGCGGCGGACGAAGCGTCGCCCGGGACGGCCAGACGGAAGGACGGAAGGTTGGAAGGCGAGGACGGCTCGAGCACGATGGCGCCGTTGCGCTCGTGGAGCCCCACGCCGAGGTGCACCAGCAACCGTTCTGTGTGGTCGCGCGAGCGATAGGGCTCGCGGATGGTCACGCCCACGTGCCCGGTGAGTCCCGCGAGGAGCAGCGCGCTCTTGATCTGGGCGCTCGCGACTGGCGTCGTGTACGCGAGGGACCGCAGCCGGCCGCCCCGGATCGCGAGGGGCAGCGAGTCGCCTCCCCCCTCCTCCGTGATCTCCGCGCCCATGGCGCGGAGCGGCTCCGTCACCCGGCGCATCGGGCGGCGGCGCAGCGAGGCGTCGCCCGTCAACGTGGCGGCGAATCGTTGACCCGCCAGGATTCCGAGCATCAGCCGGGCAGTGGTGCCCGAGTTGCCGCAGTGCAGCCGGGAAGCGGGAGGCGTGAACCGTGCAGCGTGCACCGCGATCTTCGCGCCCTCGCGGATGGACGAGATCTCGGCGCCGAGCTGCCGCAGCACGCGGGCCGTGCTCTTCACGTCCTCTCCGGTGAGCAGCCCGGTGAGCTCGCTGGTCCCGCGGGCGAGGCTCGCGAGCATCACGGCGCGATGGGAGATGCTCTTGTCGCCCGGCGGGCGCACGCTGCCCCGCACCTTCACGGATCGAGTCTCCGGCGCCAGGCGGCCGCGCCCCCGAGCCAGGCGGTGAGCGCCGGCGCGTCGCCCAGCTCCAGCGCGCGCTCCAGCTCACCGAGCGGCGTCTCGAGGGAGCGGAGCGCGGGGAGCAGCTCGTCCCGATTCATCAGGAAGATCTCCGCCCACAGCGCCGGGTCGCTCGCGGCGACGCGGGTGGTGTCGCGCGCCCCAGGGCCGAACGACGCGCCGGCCGGCGCGGCGCGCGCCAGGAAGCTCGCGAGCAGCGACGCCACCGCCTGCGGCAGGTGGCTCGTCACGGCGAGCTGGCGGTCGTGCTGCGCGGCATCGATCACCACCGGGTGGGCGCCCAGGGTGTCGGACCAGAAGTGCGCCACCTCGCGCGCCGCTGCGCCGCCGTCACGTGTCGGCGTCACGTAGACCACGGCGTCCGTGAAGAGGCCGAGCCGCGCGGCGCGGAACCCCCGTGCATGCGTGCCGGCAAGCGGGTGGCCGCCCGCGAAGCGCGCCGCCAGCCCCAGCCCCTCGGCGCGCGCGACGATGGTGCGCTTCACCGACCCGACGTCCGTGACGACCGCGCCCGCCGGGACGTCGCGCTCGAGACGCTCCAGCAGCTCCACGTTCGCGGCGGGCGGCGCCGCGAGGACGAGCAGCTCCGCCGCGCGCGCCACGTCGGCGGCGCGGGCCGGCGCGTCGTCGATCGCCCCTTGCTGCGCCGCGGCGGCGCGCTCCGCGGGGTCGGGGCACCAGCCGAGCACCGTCGCGATGCCGGCGCGCTTCGCTTGGAGGGCGACGGACCCGCCGATGGCGCCGAGGCCGAGAATGCCCAGGGTGTGCGGACGCACGCAGAGGAAGCTAGCGGCACGCGGTGAGGGCGTAAACGAGAAGGGCGGCCAGTCTGCAGCCGCCCTCCGCCCACTCGTCCGGACCTCGGGCGTCTATTGTCGCGCGATCGTGATGTCGTCCCAGGCGTAATCCTGCGGCGCGATGCAGCCCAGCTCCATATTGATCTGACCGAGATTGGCCGGGGTCCCCGTCGGATCGGAGAATGGCAATCCCTGCGCCGCCGCCACCGGGGCGCCGTCGATGCTGAGGCTGGTGACGTGGTTGCCGAGATCGACCGTGATCTCGAACAGCTGCGCCACGTCCCGAGTCCAGCTGCCCACGGTGAGGTTCAGGCTATTGCTGTTGTAGGTCAGCTGCCCGCCCGGACGATAATCCACGTCTGCGAGAATCAGGCTGCCGGCGTCCCGCAGCACGAGCGCGTTGAAGCAGGCGTCCGCCGAGTGCACCAGGGAGCGCCACCGGGCGACGTACACGCCGCTCGCCGGCGGCGTACCGGCTACCGCGCCGAACAGCTTCACGCTCCCCGCCTGCAGCCCGAGCTGGGTCAGCTCCACGGGCTTGCTCGTCAGGTTCCCGACGGCCGACTGGACGAGGATGGTGCCATCCGGATTGGTCAGGGTCCAGGCACCGATCTCCGGCGTGCCAGGCGGAGCGCCAGCCGCATCACCAGTGAATGTCGCCTGGAAGATCGGCAGCCCAGCGGTCGCCGTGAACACCTGTGGGCTTCCGATCGCCCCGCCAGCCGTCGCGGTCACATGGTAGGTTCCCGGCGTGGCCGGGAGCGTCCAGCTACCGACCGAGGCGAGCCCGTCGGAGCCCGTGACGACCGTGGGATTCGCGATCGTGCCCCCGTCAGTCGAGAAGGTGACCGTGACGCCGGCGACGGGATTGTGAACCGTCGACGTATCACGCAGCAGGACTTGGGGCGGGGCGGGCACCGGCGTCCCCACCGCCGCCGTCTGCGGATCGGCAGAGTTCTTGTCCATCTGGGCCAGGATCGACCAAGTCATCGTGCTGTAGGATCCGGTCGAGCCTCCCACGCCGACGTGAGCGGCATGCAGCGACGTGGGCGCGAAATACGTGAGCACGCGGTGCAGTCGCGCCCTGGCAAAGGCGAAGACCTTGCTCAAGCCCTGCCTGGCGGAGCCGATCACCTCCTGGTATGGATCGGGCTCGCACGGCATGAACGCAGCCGAATGGGGCGGAAGCGGCTGCGCCGGTTGACCCTTGTCAAACTGAAAGAGTTGTATGTTCCGGCCGGTCGTTCCAGGATCCAAACCAGACTCCACGCAGATGGCGACGACCACGGGGTTATCGGGCGTCGTGTTAAAGATGCTCGGACCTGGATCCGTGAAGAAGTCGTAGCAGCCCTTTTGATCGGGCTCCGGGAAGTACTGCGGCAACGCGAACGGCGGCGGGATGCACGGCTTAGTGGTGTTTTCGATGATCGCCACCGTTACGATCTGGCTCAGCGCGCCGGCGGGAATGAAGGTCCCCGCCTGTTTCCCCAGCGTGAGGATCGTGTTGTCCCTGTCCGGGAATGCGGTCTGTTCGACGCAGTCGAGACTGACATTGGTGCAGCTCGCGGCGAGCGCCCCCTCTTCGAGCCGGAACTTGATCGGCAACGTCCGCCCGTCTACGAGCGGGATGTCGCCGCCGGTATTGGCATTCCTCATGTTCCCCAAGGCGAGCACATCGACGTCAGCGAAGCCCAAGACGCGATCGTGCACGACGACCAGGAGCCGGAAGCTTGAGCCGACCGGCTCGGTGGACAGGTCGGTGTTCCAGTTCACGATGTACTGCTCGTTCGCCGCGTCGACGCGGACCGTTTGCGACCCTGGACCGCTGGTTTTCGTGAAGGCGACGTGCAGCTGGTCGGCGGGGCACGGCATCACGACTCTGGCATTGCAGACCTGCACCACCGGGGAGAGTCGCGGATTGAACACGCCGGTCGGGCTCGGTGCCGCGACGAGCGGCGGCAGCCACCAGAAGTGTGGATTGCTTGCGAAGCTCGTGCTCGTGTGTCCTGCGTCGGAGATATCTGCGGAAAGGCCGGAGGATCTGGCGGCGGTCGGCTCTCTGTGGTCGCTACATGCAGCAAACAAGGCTGCGGTCAGCACAAGCAGTGCGGCGCGCTTCACGGCGGAACTCCTTCCATAGCCAGCGGTCGGGGTGCGGCTCGGGTGCATCATGAACCTGCGCCGATTTGGTCGCCCCGCAAGACCCGGAACTGGCACGGATCAAGGCCCCTTTTCGAGCAGCTGCCCGAACTGGGGGTCGGTACGTAAGTCACGCCACCACCACGAGATATCTCCCCCGCGCTTGAACATGTGGGCCGGATTCGCCGCCACGTACTGCTTCAGGAGCTGAATCGCCTCCCCCCGCTCGCCGAGCAGCGTGCGCCCGAATGCCTCGAGCGAGACCAGGTCCTGCTGCGGGTCGACGTCCGGACCCGCCCGTGCGGCGACCAGCACGTGCCGCGCGCTGTCGCCCAGCCCGGCCCGGGCGAGCACGGCTCCCACGATCATCTTGGCGCGGTGCATCTCGAACGGCTTGATCGGCGGTGGTGTGACGGAATCAAGCTTCGCGTAAAAGCGCCACGCCTCCGGTGCGTCCGGCGTGGTAGTCGGCGCGGTCATCAACCAGAGCCGGCATTCGGCGAATCGATAATAGGCGGGGAATCGCTCCCCGCCCTCCTGGCACCAGCGATTCGCCTGCCCGAACTGCTGCAGGTCGTACGAGCCGATGAACAGACGCCACAGCACGTCGTTCGCCACGGTGAGGTAGGCGTCCTCCTCGTACGCTTTGCGCGCGGCGAGCACGGCGGCCGGCACGTCCTCCGTCTGATAGTAGAGGTGGCTCAACGTGCTGAACCCGCCTGCCAACGTAGGATCGGCCTGCGTCGCCGCCTCGAGATCCTGGCGCGCGCCCGCCAGAAGGCGGCCCTGCTCCGCCGGGTCGGACGACAGCTCGAGCACCCAGCCGGTGTAGCGCGCCGTGCCCCGCAGCTCGAGGGCCCGAGGGTGTCCGGACGCCATGCGCAGCGCGCGCTCGGCGTGCCCCAGAGCGGTGACGAGCAGCTGCGCCGTCCCCCTGCGGTCGCGCGTGAGCCGGGCGCGGCGGTGCGCGATCCAGCCGCGCTGCACCACCGGCTCGACCCACCGGGGATCGGCCGCCTCGGCGGCTGCGAGCAAGGAGTCGGCGCGCTGGAACCCGGCGAACGCGCCGTCCACGTCGTCGGCCTGCAACCGGGCTTCCGCGTCCTTGCGCGCGCGCTCCCCCTGCTGGACCAGCGACCACGCGGCGACGCTCTGGGTGCCGGCCTGCTGCTCGCGCAGGCGCAATTCTTCACCCAACCGCTCCCGCAGGAACCCCGCCACTTTCTGGGCGAGGCTGTCGCGCATCGCGAGCACCGCGCCGGCCGGTTGCTCGAAGCTCGCGCGCTTGAAGTCCGCGCCGCTCGCCCCGTCGATGAGCCGCACCGAGATCTGATAACCGCGCCCCTCTGCTCCCTCAGCCGGCGCCACGCCGCCGCGCACGATAGTGCCCACCTTGAGCGCCCGGGCCACGCTGTCGGCCGGGACGTCCGGATCGCGGTAAGGCGCGATGCCGTTTGGCGAGATCACCGTGAGCGAGGGCACCTGTCGCAGCTCGGCGATCAACGCTTCCGTGAGGCCGTCGGCGAGGTAGCCGAGGGTGTGGCCCTTGCTATCGTCGGCGAAGTAGAGCACCGCGAGGCGCCGCGGATCGGGCCCGCCCGTTGCCACGCGTGCCGGGCGCAGCGACCGGACCACGACGTATCCCCCCGCGGTCGCCACGGCGACGACGAGCGGCACCACCCGCCGCCACCCGAGCCGCGGACGCGCCACACCGCGCTCGAGCGTCGCGCGGCGCACCGCGCCCGTCGCGGGGGACGGCGTGTTCAGCGCCTCTGCGAACAGCGCGGTCGTGGTGTAGCGGTCGGCCGGCACCTTCGACAGCGCCCGCAGGATCCCCGCTTCCACGGCGTCGGGGATGGAGGCGCGCACGATGGACGGCGGGGACACCAGGTCGAGCGAGTGGCGCGCGATGACGGCCTGCGCCGTCGGCCCGGTGAAGGGCGGCTCGCCCACGAGCATCTCGTACACGACGCACGCCAGGCTGTACTCGTCGCTGCGGCCGTCTACGTCGGCACGCCCCGTCGCCTGCTCGGGGCTCATGTAGGCCGGCGTCCCGATGATCGTGCCGGTCTGAGTCAGGTGCTCCCCTGCCCCTGCCGCCGTCACGGCGCGCGCGATGCCGAAGTCGGCGACCACCGCGCTGCCGGCCGAGAGCATGATGTTCTCCGGCTTGATGTCGCGGTGCACGATGCCGTGGCTGTGCGCGTAGGCGAGCGCGCCCGCCACCTCGGTGGCGATCCGCAGCGCGTCTTCGAGGGGGAGCTGCTTTTCCCGCGTCAACCGGTCGCGCAGCGACTCGCCCTCGACGAACGGCATGACGTAGTACAGGAGACCGGCGGCCGAACCGGAATCGTACAGCGGCAGGATGTGGGGATGCTGCAGCCGCGCGGCGATCTCGATCTCCCGGAGGAAGCGCTCGGCTCCCAGGGCCGCGGCGAGCTCGGCGTGGAGCACCTTGATCGCCACGGGACGGTGATGCTTCACGTCCTCGGCCAGGAAGACGGTGGCCATCCCACCGCGGCCGATCTCGCGCTCGACCGCGTAGCGGTCGGCGAGCGTTCGACGCAGGGTGTCGAGCAGATCGGACACGGTGGCGGCTAGCATACAGCGCGGGGGAACGGGCCGCCAGCAGCCGAGGTACGCCGCGCTCTTGTCCCGGGGCGGCACGCTCCCCCATTTATAGATCCGCCGATGATCACCCTCAAGGCGCCGAGCTTCAGCCGTGTGTTCGCGGTCGCATTTCTCGGGATTGCCGTCGCCGGCCTGGCGAGCCTCATCGCCACATGGCAGAGTGCCCGCCGCACCCAGGCGGCGATGGTCGTGCTCACCCAGCGCCTCGAGGACCTGGACCGCGCCTCCGTCGCGCCCGCGTTCCGGAGCGAGCTGGCGGCGATGCGCGAGCTCACGGTCGAAGTGGGCGACGACGCGATCCAGACGGCCGTCCAGACCTCGGTCATCTTTGTGATCCTGCTGGTGGTGCTGGGCGTGGCGCTGTGGTACAACCGCGGTCGGCTCGCGGCGCCGTTCGCGCACGTGGTGGGGGCCCTGGAGCGTGCGGCGGCCGGCAAATACGACGAGCGGCTCGACGAGAAGCAGCCCGAGGAGTTCGGGATGATCGCGCGCGGCCTGAACCGGATGGCCGCCGCGCTCGCCTGGCGCGAGCGGATGCAGGACCACACCGCCCGCCTGTTGACGGCGCTGAACGCGCCGCCCAGCGACTCCGGGGCGGGCAGCGGCGGCAGCTTCGGTCCCGCGCTCGAGCTGCTCGCGGCCGTCACCGGGGCCGGGGCGCTCGCGCTGTACCAGCCGAGCTACGACACGAACGAATGGGCCCCGTCGGCCGTGCGCCGCGCCACCGCCCGGCCGCTGTCGCGCGACGTGCTGCGCCAGCTCGTGGGAGACGCCGTCAACGTGATTCACTACACGGCGGCCGCGGCCGATCCGGTCCGGAGCGCGCTGCATCTCTCCGACGGCACCGGGGGGGGAGGAGGCCTGGCCGTGGTGCCGTTGCGCTCGCGCGATCGGCTCGTCGGGCTCCTCGTCGTGACGCTCGCCGGAGACCTGAGCGCCGACGCGCGGGCCGCGCTCGAGGAGGCCGCACCCAACCTCGCCATCGCGTGCGAGCGCGAGTCCGCCCATCAGCACACGCGCCGCCTCGCGGTCGAGGTGCGGCACGCCGCCCAGCGCCTCGAGTCCCAAAACGCGATCCTCACCACGCTGAACGACAAGCTCGAGGAGCAGCACGCCGAGCTGACCCGCTTGAACGCGGCGCTCGACCAGGCCAGCAAGCTCAAGGACCAGTTCCTCGCGAACGTGTCCCACGAGCTGCGCACGCCCCTCAACAGCGTGATCGGGTTCAGCGACCTGCTGCTCACGATGGCGTCGCCCGAGAGCCCGCCCCTCACCGAGACCCAGCGCGACTACCTCGAGACGATCGCACGCAACGGCCGTCACCTGCTCGAGCTCATCAACGAGCTGCTCGACCTCTCGAAGATCGCCGCCGGCCGGATGCAACTGCGGCTCGAGCCGCTCGTCCTCGACGGCGTGTTGCGCGAAGCCGCCGACACCGTGCGGGCGCAGCTCGAGGCCCGCCACCACAGGCTCGAGCTCGAGCCGCCCGAGGAGTCCGTGACCGTCACCGCGGACCACGGGCGGCTGCGCCAGATCCTCCTGAACCTGCTCTCCAACGCGATCAAGTTCACCACCGACGGCGGCCGCATCACGCTGAGCGGCCGGCTCGAGGCGGGCGGGCGGAGCGTGCGCGTCGCGGTGACCGACACCGGCATTGGCGTCGCGCCGGACGACCAGGCCAAGCTGTTCCAGGAGTTCGTCCAGCTCGACGCGAGCCCCAGCCGGCGCTACGAGGGGACCGGCCTGGGCCTCGCGCTCTCGAAGCGGCTCGTCGAGCTGCACGGCGGCACCATCGGCGTCGACAGCGAGCTGGGCAAGGGCAGCACCTTCTGGTTCACCCTGCCGCAGGCCGCGCTCCGGCCGGAGTCCGCGTAGATGGCGACGATCGTGGTGGTGGAGGACCAGCCCGACAACTTGAAGCTCATCACCGCGCTGCTCACGATGAAGGGCCACCGGGTGGTGGGACTCACATCGGGAGAGCTGCTCGTCGCCACGCTACTCGCCGAGCAGCCCCCACCTGCGCTCGTACTGCTCGACATTCAGCTGCCGGGCCGCGACGGGTACAGGGTGCTGCATGACGTCAAAAAGATGGAGGGCAACCACCCCTGGAAGGTGGTCGCCCTCACGGCGCACGCGATGCCCGGCGACCGGGAGAAGACGCTGGCGGCGGGGTTCGACGGCTACGTCGCGAAGCCGATCGACGTGCGGAGCTTTCCCGCCGAGATCGCCCGCTACCTCACCCCGGGTCCCTAGGTCGCCTTCTTCAGACTGATCGCGCCGTTCACGGTGGTGATGTGCACCTTGCGCCCGCCCGCCCCGACGGTGCCCCGGAGGTGCTTGCCGATCTTGCCCGTCACCTCGAGCGGGTAGTCCGTCTCGATCGACCCGTTCATCGTGGTCGCTTCCACGTCCGCGTCGAGCCGCCGGGGCAGCTCGGCGGTCGCGGCGCCGTTCACCGTGAGGAGCGACACCTCACCCGTATCGCCGAAGGCGCTCATGCGGGCCCGCACGCTGCCGTTCACCGACATCGCCCGCACCGGCCCGGCGGACGTCTCGGCATCGATCGCGCCATTCACCGTGGCGGCGACCAAGGGCGCGCTCGCATGGGCGACGCTGACGGCGCCGCTGACCGTCATGGCATCGAGCCGCGCCCCCGCGGGGAGCCGCACCCGGAAGTCCACCGCGACGTCGTTACGGCGCAGCGCGGACGGCTTGAAGTCTCCGGCCGCGCACTGCCCGCCGCCCCCCTCCCACAGCGCGCAGATCGCGATGCCTTCAGGCGACGAATCCGTCTCGATCCGTACCCGGGCGGGGTCGGACCGGTGGTACGTCTTCACCGCCGTCACTTCGAGCCACGGACCCTTCGCGGGCTCCACCGTCACAGACCCGTTCGTGTTGCCGATCCACACCCACTGCCGGGGGCCCAGCCGGCCACGATAATGCCACTGATCGGCCGCCGTGTCGCGCGGGCCGGCGCGAGGGTCTCGGTCCGAATCGATATCGATGCCCCTGACGTGCTTCAGCTCGCTCAGCTTCTTCAGCTCCCGCAAGTCTCCCAGATCCTTCAGCGCGACCGGCCACTGCTCGGCCACGCGCTGCCGCACCCGCACGACGGCGTAGCGCACCAAGAAAAAGAGGACCAGGACGGCGCCGAACAGCGTCGCCCCGCGAATGATCTCCTTGCGCCACGCGTCCCAGAACGCGCTCATGATCCCACCCCCGGCGATCTCGCCTTGATACTGGCAGGTCGTACGGGAGTTTGGGAGATGGGGTTTCCGGGAGAGAGAAGAAGGAAAGGGGGGCCGCAGCCCCCCCCAGAACCGCTAGGAAACAGCCGTGAAGCAGTGCGCGGCGGGGCGGTCGAGCAAACGGCTCTTGTTCACCACGGTGGTCTTCGCGGGACCGCCTCCCGACTCCACGGTAATGGGGTCGAGCACGCCGCCGTACCAGATCCGGTCCGTCGCGTTGTCTGCGGCCGCCGCCGCCACGGGCCGGCTGTCGGCATGACGATTGGTGCCTACGGACGACACCGCGACCTGGGCGGCGTACGCGTAGGCGCTGGTGAAGACGACGCCGAGCAACAGAGCATAGATCCGCATATGGTGCCTCCTAAGGGCTGTTGCGACGGCGCGACAGCGACTTCGTCATGTAAGACGTAGGAGGCCCCGAAAAGGTTGCACGGGCCGGGTCAGGAGATTGTCAGGTCCCCGCGCCCCCTGTTACACTGCCGTGACTCAACACAGGAGCGTCATCCGATGAAGCAACGCCTCATCGCCGCCGGGCTCGCGCTGGCGCTCGCGGCCGCGGCGTGCGAGCGGAAGCCGCCGCCGGCGACCGGGGCCACCCGGGTCCTGACGGTCCCGGGCTTCAAAACGCCCGAGTCCGTCAAGTACGACCCGGACTTGGACCTGTATTTCGTCACCAACATCAACGGCAATCCCTCGGCCAAGGATAACAACGGCTTCATCAGCCGGATCCGTCCCGACGGCACGGTGGATTCGCTGGCCTTCGTGGCCGGGGGGCGCGGCGGCGTCACGCTCAACGGTCCCAAAGGCACCGCGCTCGTGGGCGACACGCTGTGGGTCGCCGACATCGACGCGGTGCGCGGTTTCAACAAGCGCACCGGCGCGCCCGTCGCGACCGTGGATCTCGCGAAGCTCGGCGCAAAGTTCTTGAACGATCTGGCTGTCGGCCCGGACGGCGCGTTGTACGTCACCGACACGGGGATTCTGATCGATGCCACGGGCAACGTCAGCCATCCCGGTCCGGACCGCATCTTCCGGGTCGGCCCGAAGCG
>Ga0066682_10000619_pt1 | contig 11972 bp, 11 predicted proteins | sample GraSoiAngelo_131_FD_65628 | JGI IMG/M metagenome (GOLD analysis project Ga0066682, IMG submission 65628) | Grasslands soil microbial communities from the Angelo Coastal Reserve, California, USA - 14_0929_02_30cm | ecosystem: Environmental > Terrestrial > Soil > Grasslands | place: USA... | reverse complement strand
CGCCAGCGCGGCGCGAGCATGCCCGGTCATCGTACGATACGCGTCATGGCCAAACCCTACGTGCTCGAGTTCGGGATGGGAGTCGATGTGCACGGCGCGGACGCGACGACGGCGGCGCGCCGCGCGGTCTCCGATGCGATCCGTCATTCCAGCCTGCCGTTCTTCGCCGACGTCCGCGCGCGCGGCGGCCGTATGCTCGTGGACGTGACGGTCGGCGTGCCGGATCCCAAGACGGTCGACGTGGCGGCCGTGAAGCGCGAGCTGCCGCACGGCGAGGTGACGGTACGCGCGGTGGAGGGCGGGCTGCGCGTCCCCGTCGGCGACACGATCATCGCCTGCGTGGCGATCACCGTCAGCGTCGAGGGATGAGGCGCGCGCTCGTCCTGGCGGCGCTGCTGCTGTTCGGCGGCGTCGCCGCCGCCTCGCAGACGACGCTCACGGGCGCGGAGGGGCATCCGCGCTTCCGGCTGCCGTTGCGCCTGCACGTCGCCTCGTTCGGCGATGCCGGGCTCGACGAGGCCGCCGCGCGCGCGGTCGACGACTGGAATGCGCTGGCGCGCGAGGTCCTGGCCACCAGCGTCTTTGCGACCGTGGTCCGTGCCCAGGACGCGCAGATCGTCGTGCGCGTGGAGCCACCCGCGGCGTCGGGCCTGATGGGCGTCACCGAGGTCGAGAGCGACGGTGGCATCATCCGATTGCCGGTGCGGATCGCCATCGTGGCCCCGCAGCCGCGCGGCCAGGTGAACCGCGATCTCGTGCTCTACCAGGTGGTCGCGCACGAGCTCGGACACGCGCTCGGCCTCGCGCACGCGGCCGATCCGCGCTCGCTGATGTGTTGCGCATCCGGCCAGGTGAACCTCGACGACCCGGCGACGCGCGAGGCCTACCTCGCCGCGCGGCGTCGCCCCGACGTCCGTTCGGTGAGCGCGCAGCTGACCGAGCACTATCGCCGCATCTGGGGTCCTCGCTGACGCCGTGGTGCGATACTCTCAGACCATGACGACACCAGCCGCCGCGATTCGCCATCTCTGGACGCACAAGACGCAGGACCATCCGTGGCTCTCCGACCGCGAGCTCGTCATCGACCGCGCCGAGGGCGTGTGGGTGTGGATGGAGGACGGCACGAAGCTCATGGACGGCTTCGCGGGCCTGGCCGTCGTCAACGTCGGTCACGGCCGCCGGGAGATTGCGGAAGCGATCGCGGAGCAAACCGTGCGTCTGGCGTACTACCCCACCACGCGGCAGTTCTCCAACCGTCCGGCCGCCGAGCTGGCGGCGAAGCTGGCCACGCTGACGCCGGGCGATCTCGACTACACGCTGTTCGCCACCAGCGGTTCGGAGGCCAACGAGCGGGCGATGCAGATCGCGCGGCATTACTGGATCGCGCGCGGCAAGCCCGACAAGCACAAGGTCATCTCGCTGCAGGGCGGCTATCACGGCGCGACCATGGGCACGTTCGCCGTGTGCGGGCTGCCGCACATGACGGCCGCGTACTCGGCGCTGCAGCCGGCGGGCTTCACCAAGGTCGCGCCGCCCTATCCGTTTCGCGATCGCGGCGCCGGAACGGACGCGCAGCTCGTCGAGCGCCGCGCGCGCGAGCTGCGCGATGCGATCGTCAAGGAAGGCGCCGACACCGTCTCCGCCGTGATCATGGAGCCGGTGCTGTCGTCCGGTGGCTTCATCATCCCGCCGCTGGGGTGGCTGCGCGCCGTGCGCGAGATCTGCGACGAGCTCGGCGTCCTCATGATCGCCGACGAGGTCATCACGGGCTTCGGCCGCACCGGGAAGTGGTTCGGGGTCGACCACGAAGGCGTCGTCCCCGACCTCATGACGGTGGCCAAGGGCATCACGTCGGGCTACCTGCCCCTGTCGGGCACGATCGCGCGCGGCCGCCTGGCCGACGCGTTTCCCGAGACCAGCACGCAGGAGGTCGTCCATCCCAACACGTATGCGGCGCATCCCGTGGCGTGCGCCGCGGCGCTCGCGAATCTGCAAATCATGGAGAAGGATCGCCTCGTCGACAACGCCGCGGTCATGGGACAGCGCCTGCTGGACGGGCTGCGACAGGCGGTGACGGGCAAGCGCATCGTCGGCGAGGTGCGCGGCCGCGGGTTGCTCGTGTGCGCGGAGCTGGTGGCGCCGGACGGCTCGGGCCAGCCGCTCCCGGCCGCGGAAGTCGCCAAGCTCGACCGCAAGGCGTGGGAGCGCGGCGCGATCGTCTACGCGCGCGGCCAGGTCGTGCGCCTCGCGCCGCCCCTCTGTATCACCGCCGCCGAGGTCGACCGGCTTGTCGACGTCGTCGCCGCGAGCATCAGCGAGCTGGACGCCGAGGTCACGCGCTAACCGCCAGTGGCCCTCGCCGAGCTCGCGCGCGAGCGCTACGTAAGCCTCGCGACGTTTCGGCGCAATGGCGCCGAGGTGCGCACGCCGATCTGGTTCGCTGTCGTCGACCAGCGCCTGTTGATGATGACGGGCGGCGACTCCGGCAAGGTCAAGCGCCTGCGCAACGACCCGCGCGTGCGCGTGGCGCCGAGCGACGTCCGTGGCATCGTGCACGGTGCCTGGCGTGACGGCACCGCGCGCATCGTCGACGAGCCACGCCTGATCGCGGACGCGCACGCGATGCTGCGCGCCAAGTACGGCTGGCAAGTCACGCTGCTCGACCTCTTCTCGCGGTTGAGTGGTCGTATCCGGCGGCGGGTGTGGCTCGAGGTGGCCCTTCGGTGAATGCGGCATTGCCGGCCAGAGCTCGCGGGTAGTAAAATGCTACCAGATAGGTAGCAAATAGCTACCGCAGCCGCTGGGGAAGGAGCGTGAGGGCGATGCCCGCACCCGTGAAGATCTCGGACAGGCTGCTCGCGCGCGCGAAGGAGGAGGCGAAGAGCACGCAGCGCTCGGTGACCGCCCAGATCGAGCATTGGGCGACGCTCGGGCGCGCGGTCGAGGTCATGACGGCTCACCGCGATGCGCTGATGCTCAAGCGTGCCGGCGAGAGGTTGTCGATGCCGAGCTGGGTGCGCCGCGAGGACGTGGAAGCGGCGTTGATCGAGCTGATGCACGGCACCGATCGGGAGGCGGTCAAGGCCACGATTCGAGGCCCCGGCGGACCGCTCTACGAAGAGGATCCCGACGATCCCGATGGCGTGATCCAGATCGCGCCGGATGGTCGCCGCACGCGTGGGCACTTCGAAGGGCGAACGTTCGTTCCCACCGCCGGTGCGGCTACCGCCAAGCCGGCTCGGCGCGAGCATGAGCGTCCCCCCGTTCGCATCGCTGCGCGCCGCCGCCGCTGACGAACGGCCGGTTCTCGTTGTCCTCGCCGGTCCGAATGGTGCGGGCAAGTCGACGTTCTTCGCCCAGCACCTGCATGGACTCGGCCTGCTGTTCGTCAACGCCGATCACATCGCGCGACTGCTGCGCGACGCGGAACCGGGACTGCCGAGGCTGCAGCTCGAGCGACGCGCGTTCGACGAAGCCGAACGATTGCGGGCGGATCTGATCGACTTGCGGTTCGGTTTCTGTACCGAAACCGTGTTCTCCGATCCGGCCGGCGCCAAGCTGGACTTCATGGAGCGCGCACGGTCCGCCGGCTTCGTCGTGCTCCTCCTCTTCATCGGTCTCGCCGGTCCGGCGCTGTCGGTCGCCCGCGTGGCCACGCGCGTCGCACGAGGCGGCCACGACGTTCCGGACCACAAGCTCTTCGCGCGCTATCCACGAACGTTGAGAAATCTCAGAGCGGCCGTCGGCGCCGTCGACCGTGCGTTTCTCTTCGACAATAGCTCGCTCGACACGCCGTATCGGCCGGTGGCGGTCTACGCGGACGGCCGAGTGGCCGAGCGATTTCCGCCGCTGCCGCGCTGGACGCGGGGGCTGCCGGGACTGTAACGCGAGCGCGCGCTACGCCAGCTCGGCGAGAAATCGGGCGAGCACGCTGGCCGGGAGCAGCGCCGGCGCACCGGTGACGTCGCGGACCACCTGCTTCATCGTGCGCGTGAACCCCTGACACTCCATCACGATCAGCGTCGCGCGTGCGCGGTGCAGCTCCTCGGCGGCAGCGATCAGTCGCGACGGCTCGTCGTACGGCGAGGCGACGGTCACCATCACGCCGGGATCCACGCGCGACCAGCGCGCGGCGGACGACGCCTGCTGCTCCTTGATCGGCACGATGACGCCCAGCCGGCCGCCGTCGAACGCCGCGTCCACGACCGCCGCGAGGCAGCGCTCGGGCAGCAGCACCGGCCGCGCGCTCCTGAACGGCGGAAAGACGCCGGCACAGAGGATCGCAAAGGCGTCCGCCTCGTCAGCTAGCCGATCGATGCACGCCTGGATGCGCGGCACGATCCGACGCTTGGCCACGAGCACCTCGCCGTCGTCGCGCAGATGTGTGATCAGTGCGTCGTCGTCGCCGGGCGCCGGCGCCAGCGCGTCGATCTCTTTGCGCGTGAGCCCGTCGAGCGCGCCCGCCTGCACGATGCGCACGCCTTCGAGCAGCGTCGCCATCTCGCCCACGATGTCGTCGCGCGGCGTCTGCCCGATGGTGATCGCGCCGACGGTCTTCACGCCAGCCGCCCCGCGAGCGGCGGCACCGGCGGTGCCTCGGGCAAGTACTGGCCGAAGCCGGGCTTCTGCTCGAGCTCTCCGGCCGGGTTGAGGAGGACCTGGCCGCGCACCAGCGTGGTCCACGCGCGGCCGCGCACGCTCCAGCCTTCGTAGGGCGTGTAGCCGGCCATGCTGAGGTGATCGCGCTGGCGAATCGTCCACTCCGCACCCGGATCCCAGATCGTCAGATCGGCGTCGGCGCCGACGCGGATCGTGCCCTTGCGGGGAAAGAGCCCGAAGATGCGCGCGGGGTTTTCGGCGAGCGCGCGCGCCATCCACGACGGCGGCAGCCCGCGCTTCACCACGCCCTCGTGCCACACGAGCGGCGCCAGCGTCTCGAGCGAGGGCGCGCCGAACGGGATCGGCACGCCCTGCGCGTCGACGAAGATGTTCGTGCGTCCCGGCTCCTTGAACTTCGGCAGCCGCGGCGCATGATCGCTCGCGATCGTGTGGATGGCGCCCGACGCCGAGCCCGCCCACATCGCGTCGCGATCGCGGCCGTGCGCGGGACGCAGCGGCGGCCCGATCTTGGCGAACGGGCCGAGCTTCGCCATCTCCTCGTCGCTCAGCAGCAGATACTGTGGACACGTCTCCGTCCACACGCGCTGGCCCTCGGCCTGCGCGCGCTGGATGCGCTCGAGCCCCAGGCGCGTCGAGAGGTGCACGATGTAGACCGGGCAGCCGGTGAGCCGCCCGATGAGAATCGCACGGTTGATCGCCTCCTCCTCCGCCCAATCGGGGCACGTCGCGGGAAAGTCCGTCGGCGTCGTGCGGCCCTCGGCGATCGCCTTGTCCTCGAGATAGCAGAGGATGTCGCCGTTCTCCGCGTGGATCTGGCACACGCTGTCGAGCGCGGCGATCTTCTCCATCGCCTTGCACAGGAACTCGTCGGAGACCATCCGCTTGCCGCGCTTCTTGTACGTCATGAACATCTTGAACGACCGCACGCCGAGTCGCACCGCTTCGGCGAGGCCGTCGAGGATCGCGGGCTCGTGCTCGAGGATGAAATGGAAGCCGAAGTCGACGACCGATTCGCTCTCGGCCTGCTCGCGCAGGCGTCGCGTGGCCTGCGGCAGCGTTTCGCCCGCCGTGTAGTTCACGAACGGCACGACGCTGGTCAGCCCCGTGCGCGCCGCCGCCTCCGCGGCGACCTTCCAGTCGTCGTACTCCGGGCCGACGTGCAGATGGCAGTCGATGAGGCCCGGGAAGACCAGCTTTCCCGTGGCGTCGATGACGCGATCGGCCGGCGGCAGCCACTCGTCCGGCGCCAGCGCGACGATGCGCCCACCGTGGATCGCGACGCCCGCCTCGACGACATCGCTGGCCGTGACGACCCGGCCGCCCTTCACGACCAGATCAACGGCCCGCGCCGTCATCGGTTCACGTGGGGGGCCCCGAAACGGCCCCCCACACCCCCCAGCGCTCGGAGCGCCGCGGGAAACCCGTGGCGCTCCTCGGCCATACGCGCGCTCATCGGTTGGGCTCCTTCTCGGTGACCGGCGTCAACAAGATTTCGTAGTGCTGGGGCTGGCGACGGCCGAGAAAGTTCCAGCGCTTGCGCACCGGCGTCATCCGATCGAGGTCGACGCGCGCAGTGACGAGCTCGTCGCCATTCGTCGACGCCTTGGCCACGATCTGGCCCTGCGGATCGATCACGCTCGAGCCGCCGATGAGCTCCAGGCCGTCCTCGATGCCGGCCTTGGCCACACCGACGACGAAGCACGCGTTGGCGTAGGCGCCCGCGCGCATGCAGAGATCGTTGAGATCGAGCGCCAGCGCCGAGATCGGCGTGTTGTAGCCGATCAGGATGATCTCGGCGCCTTGCAGCGCGAGCGCGCGATAGCTCTCCGGGTAGCGACGATCCTGACAGATCGCGATGCCGACGCGCGCGCCGGCGCAGTCCCACACCCGGTAGCCGGTGTCGCCGTGGGCGAAGTAGTAGGGTTCGTACACCTGCGCGAAGCCGTCGGCGGCCTTCGTGCCCGGCAGGTGGATTTTGCGAAACGTCCCGCAGAGCCGCCCGTCACGATCGGTGAGGAGCGCGGTGTTGAAGTACTTGCCATCGGCCTTCTCGCAGAATCCGACGTGCACGGCGATCCGCGCCTGCGCCGCGCGCCGCAGCAGCGGCTCCAGAGCCTTCGGCGGCACGTCGGTCTCGAAGAACTGGTCGAAGTCCTTGCGGATCTTCTTGGGGAAGTACGTCGTGAGCGCCATTTCCGGATAGGCGATCAGCTCGACGCCCTCGCGCGCAGCACTTTCGAGCAGGACGAGCATGCGCTCGACGATCTCCTCGCGCGAGGTGCCTTCGTTGTTCGGTCCCATCTGAGCGGCGGCGATCTTGATGTAGCGCGGCATGGCGGCTCCTTTCAGAGGCACATGCTCGTCTGCCTGCCCGCGCGCGTCAAGCCTCGCGACGGCGTTGTTATTGCACCTCATGGCGGGGATGTCGGCGACGTCGCTTGCAAAGCGTACACGTCCGACGTGGAGGAGGCAGCGATGAGCGTCACGCGCCTGACGCCCCAGCGCGAATTCGATATTGTCCTGATCGTCAACGGCGCCGCGCGCCGGCTGACGGTCGACGCGCGCACGACGCTGCTCGATGCGCTCCGTGACCGCCTGCATCTGGCCGGCACCAAAAAAGGGTGTGATCTCGGCCACTGCGGCGCGTGCACGGTGTTGGTGCAGGGCCGCCGGATCAACGCGTGTCTGACGCTGGCCGTCGCGCATCAGGGCGAGACGATCACCACCATCGAGGGCCTGGCCGACGGCGCGGACGGCCTGCATGCGCTGCAGGCGGCGTTCATCGAGCACGACGGCTTTCAGTGCGGCTACTGCACGCCCGGCCAGATCGTCTCCGCCGTCGGGCTCATCGCCGAAGGGCGCGCGGGCTCCGACGACGAGATTCGCGAGCACATGAGCGGCAACCTCTGCCGCTGTGGCGCCTATCCGAACATCCTGGCCGCGATCCGTCAGGCCGCACGCGAGGCCGCATAACGATGGTGCCCTTCGCCTACGCCGCCGCCCCGAGCGCCGATGCCGCGATCGCGCACGTCGCGCGGCGGCGCGGCGCCGAGTTCATCGCAGGCGGCACCGACATGCTGCAGCTGCTGCAGGAGGGCGTGCGCGTGCCGGCCGAGCTCGTCGATATCAATCGGCTGCCGCTCGACGGCATCGAGGTCGACACGGACGCCGTTCGGATCGGCGCCACCGCGCGCATGAGCGACGTCGCCGATCATCCGCGGATCCGCGCGGAGTATCCGGCCGTCGCCGAGGCGCTGTTGCTGAGCGCGAGCCCGCAGGTGCGCAACATGGCGTCGATCGGCGGCAACCTGCTGCAGCGCACCCGCTGCGTCTACTTCCGCGACGTGGTCACGCCGTGCAACAAACGCGCGCCGGGCTCGGGCTGCTCCGCGCTCGACGGTGAGAACCGCCTCCACGCGATCCTCGGCGCGAGCCCGCACTGCATCGCGACGTACGCCGGTGACCTCGCGGTCGCGCTCGTCGTGCTCGACGCCAACGTCGTGATCAACGGCCCGGAGGGGGCGCGCACGCTGCCGGTCGAGGCGCTGCATCGCGTGCCGGGCGACGCGCCGGAGGTCGAGACGGTGCTCGAGCCCGGCGACCTGATCACGGCCGTCCTGATTCCCGCCTCCGCGCACGCGCGGCGCTCGCACTACCTGAAGGTGCGCGACCGCGCGAGCTTCGAGTTCGCGCTCGTGTCCGCCGCAGTCGCGCTCGACATCGACGCCGCGGTGATCAGGCAGGCGCGGGTCGCCGTCGGCGGCGTCGGCACCAAGCCGTGGCGGCTGCCGGCGGTCGAGCACGCGCTGGTCGGCCACCGTGTCGACGACGAGCTCTTCCACGCCGCCGCCGCGCGCGCGGCCGACGGCGCCGAGCCGCGCCGTCACAACGCCTTCAAGGTCGAATTGCTGAAGCGAACGGTCGAGCGTGCGCTGCGGACCGTCGGTAGTCGGTCATGAGCCTCATCGGACAGCCGGTCAGCCGCGTCGATGGCCGCGCGAAGGTGACGGGCGGTGCGCAGTACGCCGCCGAGTTCGACGTTCGAGGCCTCGTCCATGCTGCGCTCGTGACCAGCACGATGCCGCACGGCTCGATCCTCACGATGGACACGGCGGCCGCCGAGAAAGCGGACGGCGTGCTCGCCGTCATCACGCATCTCAACGCCGACCGCCTGCCATATCGCCGCATGAAGGAGCGGCCGGCGGTGGATCCGCCATCAGGCGAGGCGCTGCGCGTGTTTCAGGACGCGGACGTGGTGTTCAGCGGCCAGCCGATCGGTGTGGTCGTGGCGCAGACCGTCGAGGATGCTCGGCACGCGGCAAGGCTCGTCCGCGTGACGTACAACGAGGCCGCCGAGAAGACCACGTTCGACAGCGCGCGCGCGGCCGCACCCAGCGAGGCGACCGCCGAGGACGGCGAGCCCGGTGAAACACGCCGTGGCCACGCGGTGCGCGCGCTCGACGAGGCCGAGGTGCGGGTGGACGCCACCTATGTGCATCCGCGCGAGCATCACAACGCGATCGAGATGCACGCGACCATCGCCGCGTGGGACGGCGATCGGCTGACGCTCTGGGACAAGACGCAGTGGGTCGGGAACACACGCGCAGTCATCGCGCACGTGTTCGGCCTGCCCGAGGATCACGTGCGCGTGCTCTCGCCGTTCGTCGGCGGCGCCTTCGGCTCGGCGTTGCGCGCGTGGCCGCACGTGACGGTCGCGGCGCTCGCCGCGCGCCGTGTCGGCCGCCCCGTCCGCATCGAGCTGAGCCGGCGCGAGTGTTACACGTCCATCGGCTTCCGTCCGCATACCGAGCAGCGCGTCGCGCTCGGCGCCCGACGCGACGGCCGACTGACCGCGGCGATCGCCGAGGTCGCGGCGCAGACGTCCACGTACGAGGAGCACGCGGAGGAGACGATCAACGCCGCGCGGACGACGTACGCGTGCCCGAACGTCCTCACGCGTTACCGCTTCGTCCGCATGCATACGAACACGCCGACGTCGATGCGTGCGCCCGGTCACGTCTCGGGCGCTTTCGCACTCGAGTGCGCGATGGACGAGCTCGCCGTGCAGCTCGGCATGGACCCCATGCAGCTGCGCATCCTCAACCATGCCGATCGCAACGAGGCCGACGATCTGCCGTGGTCGAGCAAGGAGCTGCTCGCGTGCTATCGCACCGCCGCCGAACGTTTCGGCTGGGGCGAGCGATCGTGGCAGCCACGGGCGCTCCGCGACGGCGGGACGCTCATCGGCCACGGAATGGCGACCGCGATCTATCCGGCCCACCGCTCCGCCGCGTCCGCGTCGGCCACGCTCTTCGCCGATGGCACCGCGCTCGTGCGGACCGCCGCCTCCGATATGGGGCCGGGGACCTACACGGCGATGACGCAGGTGGCGGCCGATGCGCTCGACCTGCCGCTGCAGCGTGTGCGCTTCGAGCTCGGGGACACCGACATGCCGAAGGCCCCCGTCCACGGCGGCTCGATGACGATGGCGAGTGTCGGCTGTGCCGTCCGCGCCGCCTGCGAGACGGTGCGCGGCGAGCTCGGCGCCGACGGAGCCGCGTACGCCGAGGCATTGCGCCGCCGCGGGCTCGACCACATCGAGGCCAGCGCCGACGCCGAGCCCGGCGACGAGAGCGAGCGCTTCTCGTCGTACGCATTCGGCGCCGTCTTCGTCGAGGTGCGCATCGACCCGGACCTCGGCATGATCCGTGTGCCCCGCATCATCGGCGCGTACGACGTCGGGTGCGTCGTCAATCCGAAGATCGCGCGCAGCCAGTGCATCGGCGGCATGGTCGGCGGCCTCGGCATGGCTCTGCTCGAGCGCGCCGACTGGGACGCCCGCTTCGGCCGCGTGATGAACGGCAATCTCGCGGAGTATCTGGTGCCCGTTCACGCCGACGTCGGCGAGCTCGAAGCCCTCTTCGTCCCCTCCGACGATCGGCGCTTCAATCCGCTCGGCGTCAAGGGTCTGGCCGAAATCGCGATCTGCGGCGTGGCACCGGCCATCGCCAACGCCGTCCATCACGCCACCGGCCGGCGCGTGCGCGAGCTGCCGATCACGCTCGAGAAGTTGCTGGCGTAGTCGGAGTGCGAGCGGCGCGGCGACGTGTGCGCGGTGGCGAACATCGTGACCGCCGATGCCGAAGCCTAGCGCCGCTCGCCAACGAGATTAGCGCCGGCGCCGACGAGATTGGCGCAGCCGCGGGCTATGTCACCGTCGCCCGCTCGCCGGTAGCTGCCGGATGCAACACATCGATCGCGTAGCCAATGTCCAGCCACTCTCCGAGCCAGCCGGGCTTCGATGTCTGTGCGTCGATGCGAATACCGTCGGCGGCGTTCCGTGCGCAGATCGTCCGGACGGGATCGATGGGGACCGGAGGCAGCGCCGGGCTTTCGACTAACAGAGTGCCGTCGGGGCGTCGGAAGCACAGCTCGCCATCTGATCGTCGCTCTACCTGAAAGCCTTCTTCGTGGACCGCGCGGTGGTGCCGGCGACACAGCATCGTGAGATTCGACAGCGTCGTGGGGCCGCCACGCGCCCAATGCCGGATGTGATGTCCCTGCCCGAGCCGCCGATTGCAGCCGGGGAAGCGACAGCCTTGGTCGCGATGTTCAAGCGCACGCCGTAACGCGGGCGGAATCGTACGCGTGCGCGCGCCGACCTCGGTAATCCGGCCGTCCGCGTCATGGCGCATCACCACGCGGCTCGCGTCGCACGCCAGGCGCTGCGACGTTTCCGCGGGAACGTACGCCCCGTCCTCGACGACCGATTGCCCGGGCGCGTCGGCATCCGCGAGCACCGCGGCATCGACGTGGACCACGACCTGGTAGCGTTCGCCCGGCGTCCCTGGCTCCATTCCGTGGTGCAGCGCCGTCTCGGCGACGAGTGCGAGTGCGTCCGCTTCTTGCTGCTCAATCGTCGGCCCGTCCGGGGAACCGTCGAAGTATCGCTGTTCCGCAGGAGCGTGCGCGGATCGCGGTCCCTCGGGACCGTCCACGCACTGCGGTGCCGCGGGGCCGCCCGCGGCGTCCTTCGCTCGTGCCCGCTGATGCAACGCCTCCCGGGCTGCCGCGATTGCCTGAATCACCACGGCCCCCGCCTGCGGCTCGAGCCGCGCGCGGATGATCACCATCCCGTCCTCGTCGTGATACACATGCAAGGCGCGGTGTTTGTGCCGGCGCGCCGTGTCTTCCGTTTCCATCTTGCGATCGACGCGGCGCCAGCCGCGGACAATACGCTCGACGTGGTCAGCCGTGCCGGCCAGGCCGACCTTGAGCAAGCGCTCTTCGGTCTCCGGCGTCGCGATCCGCGTCAGCGCCCGGACCTTCGAGTACGACAGCTCGCCGCGCGC
>Ga0066682_10000615_pt1 | contig 11978 bp, 7 predicted proteins | sample GraSoiAngelo_131_FD_65628 | JGI IMG/M metagenome (GOLD analysis project Ga0066682, IMG submission 65628) | Grasslands soil microbial communities from the Angelo Coastal Reserve, California, USA - 14_0929_02_30cm | ecosystem: Environmental > Terrestrial > Soil > Grasslands | place: USA... | reverse complement strand
CGGCTTGGCTGCGCTGTGTACCCGCGGCGACTGCAGGTACTTGTCCAGGGGGAAGTCTTGGCGTACAGCATCGCTGTCAAGAACTGATCAATCTTGGCTACCTCCGCCGCGAATGCGGTGCTAGACTCGCTGGCGATGCGCGCTATTGTTGAGGATGTGTCGCAGGGCTTCCGCTTGTTGTGGCGTGTGCCTGGCTTCGCCATTCCGATCGTGCTCCTGCTCTGTCTGGGCATCACTGCAGCAGGCGTTTCGTTCAGCGTCCTTGACGCACTGCTGTTGCGCGACACAACGGCAGTACCCACGGCGCTCCGGATCGAAGCGGACTGGCGTGTGCTCGCGTTTGGCATCGCGATCAGCCTGTTGACGGCGCTCCTGGTTGGGCTTGCGCCGGCGTTTCAGGGCCGACATTCGAACAGGGCAGGCCACGTCTTTCACGATGCCGGCAACACGAAAACGCGCTCTCTTGCCCGCACTCCATGTGCTGCGCTTGGATCCTGCCGCTGCGCTCCGCACCGACGGATAGCCATATGGGCATAACAACCGAAGTGAACAATTCGACTCAACTCACGGAGCTGATGGACGGACTGCCCGCTATCGCGGGTTGGGAGTCGCAGGTGTTTGCGGCGACTCGTGGCAGTGGACCGATTTTGCTCCCCAGGACCAACATCCGGCTGGAGAAGATCAAGGCGGCCTTCGCAGTGGCGTTGCACATGCACCAGCCAACCATTCCGGCGGGCCGGAACGGCGAACTCATCTCCAATCTCCAGTACATGTTCGAGCACCCGGACGAAGGCGACAACCACAATGCAGGTTCGTTCGTCAATTGCTATCGCCGCATGGGGGACATCATTCCCGAGCTCGTTTCGCAGGGGTGCAACCCTCGCGTCATGCTGGACTATTCCGGGAATCTCCTCTGGGGATTGCGGCAGATGGGGCGCGGAGATGTCCTTGACAATCTCAAGCGGATCACCTGTGACCCCGCCTACCAAGCTTACATCGAGTGGCTGGGCACGATGTGGAGCCACGCCGTCGTTCCCTCGACCCCAATCCCGGATATCAAGCTTCACATTCAGGCTTGGCAGCATCACTTCGCCGCGATCTTCGGCTGGGAGGCGCTCGCTCGCGTGAAGGGCTTTTCTCCGCCGGAGATGGCTCTCCCTAACCACCCTGACACTCTGTTCGAGTACGTCAAGGCTCTCAAGGAGTGCGGGTATCGTTGGTTGCTGGTTCAAGAGCACTCGGTTGAAACCCCCGAGGGCCGGTCTCTCGCATACAAGCACCTGCCGTATCGTCTGGTAGCCCGCAGTTCGCGGGGCGAGACGCTGAGCATCACTGCCTTGATCAAGACGCAGGGATCGGATACCAAGCTGGTCGCCCAGATGCAGCCCTACTACGAAGCCAAGGCGCAATCGCGGCAGAGCGCCGGCACGCTGTCGATCCCCCCTTTGGTGAGCCAGATCGGCGATGGAGAAAACGGCGGCGTGATGATGAACGAATTCCCCGACGCCTTCCGCCGGGCCTGGCATGAAATGAGGGAAGAAGGAGGCGGAACCTCGGGAGTCGTGGGGCTGAACGGCACCGAATACCTGGAACTGATCGAGGCAGCGGGCTTCCGCCCGGACGCATACCCGGCATGCCAGCCGGTCGGCCAGCACTTGATCTGGCAGCGCGTCGCGCCCGGCAACACGGACCCTTCGGCCGTCGCGAACGCAATCGAGGCCTCAAAGCGAGAAAACCCCAACTTTCGCATGGAGGGAGCTTCGTGGACCAACGACCGGAGCTGGGTCCGCGGATACCAGGATGTCCTGGGCCCGATGTACCAGCTCAGCGCCTTGTTCCACGAAAAAATCGACCCGCTGCTGGCGGCCGCGCCAGCGTCAGGGCCAGGGTTAGGGGACGTTGCCTCGATGGAGACGGTGACAAGACAGTTCCGCTACCGCAACGCCCTGCTCCACAACCTCCTGCTCCAGAGCAGCGACTTTCGCTACTGGGGAAAAGGGGCGTGGACCGAGTACGCGCGCGAGATATACCGTCGCGGCGAGGTGATCCTCACCCATGACTTCTGAGGCGGCCAGGGAAAGGTGTGTACAGATTTGCTGCCCGCATCTTCTCGGTGTAGAATCCCCATCTGTGGGCCTAGATTCAGGTGGAAATTAACAGAGTCACTCAAATCAGAAACAATGCAAGGAATCCGCAGCCTGTCTCGGGCCCGGAAAGGGCCGCTTGTTCCACCTATCCTCTCGTCCGTTGGCTCGGCTCACGGCGGCTTGCCTTTCCCGTGCGGCTATGGTCTGATGCACGTTCTCATATCAGTCAGATAGCCCAGCGATCCGCCCTGTCAGATCTCGGGTTTGTGTATCAGGCCTCTGATTCTTGATGCGGAGCGAGCATGAAGCCAGCTAAACCCCGGGTACTGGTCGTGCCCGAAGGCGGGATTAAACTCTGCTTCCGCCTCTTGCCGATACTGCGCGACGCTGGATGCGCGATCGATGTCTTGTGTCTGCGAGGCGAGGTGATCGCCGCCAGCCGGTACGTTGACACCGTGATTGAGGAAGGCTCCGATGACGCTCTTCTTGATCGCTTGACAACCATGGTCCGGCGAAAGGAGCACCCGTGGCGTGCCGTTATCGTTACCCATGAGTCGCTGGCGCGGCGCTTGATTTCGAGGGCAGATTCGGATTTTTTGAAATGGTGGCAACCTGGAGCCCTCGACAAGACGGCGCGTCCCTTTCTTCTAAGCAAGCTCGGCTTGGAAGCGGCTTGGAAAAACTCGGACCTTCCGATTCCGCCAAGCCGCGTTTGCATGAAGCGGGAAGAGATTCTGGCGTTTGGGTCGGACACGGGCTGGCCGGTCGTCATCAAGGCACCCCTTGGAAATTCTGGCGAAGGCATCACGATCGTAGGGTCGTCTGATGCCTTGAAATCACTGCAGCGCGGCTTTCAGTTTCCCGTTCTGGCGCAGCGATTCATCCGTGGCCGAGAGGGGGTGGTGGAAGCAGTTTGTTCGCAAGGCCTGGCGCTGGCTTGTCTGGTTTCCGAAACCATCAAAAGGCGTAAGGGCCGGTTAGGCCCCGCGACAGCCCGACTCTTTGCAGCCATGCCCGAACTTCATCCTTTGGTGGAGGAAGTGGCGCGGTACACACGCTTTGAAGGATTCTGTGGGTTTGATTGGATTCAGGATGAACAAAGCGGGCGTTACTATCTGATTGAGTTCAATCCCCGCCCTACGCCAGGTTTTCGCTTCGGCCGGTTCTGCGGGGTGGATTTTGGACGCGCCGTCGTTGCCTGGCTGAACGGGACCGCAAAGGAATTTGCGCTGTCATGCCAGCCCCAGGAAAATCCGGTTGCAGCCTACTATTTTCCCCACGAGCTTGGCCGGTGTTTGCTTGAGCGGGACTGGCAGGCATTCAAGCAATGGTTGCCTGGTAGCCGGGCGATCCATGACATCTGTTGGGATGACCCATTGCCGATGGGCGTATGGGTCACTCAGCGACTCAAATCGTTGGTGTCATTGAGAGCCTGGACGGTGCACGACCGGCCGAAGGTGTCTTCCAGAGCGTCGTCTTCGTGAGCCACAAGTTGCGCAAGACCTCCCTCTCCTGCGATCACTGTCACAACATCGGGCATTAGCGGGGCGACCCTGTGATCTTTAGCCGGCGAAAACTGCTCAAGGTGTGGGCGCAAGCTGTTCCATGGCGATTGCGGAGTCTGGATCCTCGTTGTGCAGTGGCTCGGAATGGAACCAGCCCGAACCTATTTGGGATGTGCGCTGCCATCTCCATCTCGTGTCCGGCGATCCTCCTGAAGAACGCATCATCCCGCGCGCCGCGAGCGCGGGCTTCTCTCAAACTATTAGTAGGTCCTCATGAAAACAATCACCGCAGGATTGTTGTGTTCGACCCTTCTCATTGCCCCGCTTCTTTATGCTCAACAGGGTAAGCCCGACCCATTTCTTCGATGGATGGACCAGATTGCGCAGCAGCATTTGGAGCGCCGGGAAAAAGCCATCGCTGAAATCCATACGGTCGCCGGCGCGCAGCGCCGGAAACACGTGGTTCGCGAAAAACTCATGGAGCTTTTGGGCGGCCTGCCAGACTACAACGGGCCGCTCAATCCAAGAATCACCGGCCGGATCCAAAATGAGTCCTACACCATCGAGAAAGTGATCTTCGAGAGCCTGCCGGGCTACTTCGTCACAGCGAATCTCTATCGGCCAAACCAATCGGGTCGCTATCCGGGAATTCTCCTCCAGTCCGGGCATACCCAAGAGGGGAAGCCCGAACCGCAAAGGCTCGCTGCCAATCTGGCTTTGAAGGGATTCGTGTCACTGGCTTTCGACCCAGCAGGGCAGGGCGAGAGAGAGCAGACCTATAACCGTGATATTGGCGGGGCCTTGGCAGGCTGGTCGGTCAACGAGCACCTCCATGCGGGGGCGCAGAGCATTCTGGTTGGCGAGAGCGTGGCTCGCTACTTCGTTTGGGATGCGAAACGAGCTCTCGACTATCTCGTCAGCCGGACGGACGTGGACCCGACGCGGATCGGGGCCGCGGGCTGCTCGGGGGGCGGGGCGTTGACCACTTTCATTGGCGCTCTCGACCCGAGGGTTAAAGCCGTTGTCCCGGCCTGCTTTCCCAATTCCTACCGGCTGTTATTTGCAGGCCCTGACCCCGATTCCGAAATGAGCTGGCCCAATCTCCTGGCGAGCGGCTTGGACACGGCGGATTTTGTGGAATTGTCCGCCCCCACGCCCTGGCTGATCCAGGCAACCGAGGAGGACTACTTCACGCCTCCGGGGGCGAAGCTTGTCTATGAGGAAGCCCGACGTTGGTACAAGCTTTACGGCGCTGAGGACAAGGTAAGCTTCTTCGTCGGACCGGGTCCCCATGGCACTCCCCTTGTAAGTCGGGAAGCCATCTACGAGTGGATGATTCGCTGGCTGAAAGACGGCCAGGGTGATTCTCACGAACAGCCGGTGAAGCTGTATGCCAACCACGAGCTTTTTGTCACCCGGAGCGGTCACGTTGACGATGAGCCGGGAAGCCGCAAGCTCAATCAATTGATCCTGGACGATTTTCATGCCAAGAAACGCTCAGGAACGATCCCTGAACTGCTGGCCGAACTTCGACGTCTGAGAATCCCCTCAGAAGCTCCCCCGCCGGAAGTAAAGGTGTTGGAGGAGTCCAGCGTCCAAAATGTTCGACACCTGCGCATCAAATTCGAAAGCGAACCCGGCATCGAGGTTGAAGGAAAGCTCTACCTGCCTGCCTCCGTGGGGCGAAAACCAGCGGTGCTGGTGGTGGCGGACAAGACCAGCACTCCCTGGATTCCGTCGACAGGTTCGTTGGCGGAGAGGATGGCCAAGGCAGGGCGCGTGGTTCTCGAACTGGAACCGCGTGACTCCCCCTCGGGGTATGACAACCGGCCGTTTCTCGGAGGTTGGCTCAACAATTCGCGAGCCAACCAGATCGGGCTCAATCTGCCTGCGATGCGTGCACATGACATCTTGCGGGGTGTGGATGTTCTCGCCGCGCGCAGCGATGTTGACTCCACCTCTATTCGCGCTACTGCCCGGGCCGTGAGGGGGATCTGGCTTTTGCTGGCGGCTGCCGTCGACCCACGAATCGGCAAGATCTGGCTCGACCGGACGCCCTACAGTCTTCGGGCTGCGCTGGAAAACACCATCAACACTGACATCTTCGATGCGGTGATTCCCGGCTTCGCTCTCCATTGGGACCTCGAAGATCTCGCCAAGGCCATGGCAGACCGACCCGTCCTGTGGACGGATCCGACGAATTGGATGCACCGGCCTCTTGCTCTGGGTCCTCCATTTCGATATCGCTATGTTCTCGGCGACACCACGGATCTCAGCGAGGAGCAGGACAAGGTGTACATCGAAGAACTATTAAAATGATCGCGAAGATCAACGAGAGGACCCGGGTTACGGCCCCGCCGCCCGCAAGGTACTCGCAGAGGTTTTCGGGCCGGTAGTTGCTGGGAGCGTCGTCCATGCGGTCCTTCGCCGTGCTCCCCGCGAATTCGCAGGACTTTTCCCCAATGGCCCGGACGAAGTCGCCGCCGAGAAGCTTGAAGAAGAAGTTCTGCGAGTTCTCCAGTTTGCCGAGCGGGTCCGGCTTCACCATTGCGTTCAGGCGCGCCCGATCGAACGCCAACCCGCAGTCCTGGGCCTTCCCCACCATCCAGAGCAGGGCCACGTTGGAAAGGCCGCTGTCCGGGTAGCCTCCGCCCACGTTCGAGTGCACGCCCGCAAACCACACTTGCTCGAGCACCTGCGCCTTGGCAGCGGGGTGCTGCTCCCAGAGCGCGGGCCGGAACGGTTTGCGTTTCTCATCAATGGCGAGCGCGTGGTAGGCGTGGTCCACGGCCCGGCTCAGCCGCACGTCGTGGAACTGACACTTCTTGTTGAAAAAGCCGAGCGGGCCGGAAAGGGGAATGCCGAGCGCGCCCACGGTGTCCCACACGCCGATGAATTTCACGCGGGGCTCGTAGGCGAAGCTCTTGCGGAACAGCTCGGCCTCCGCCGCATCCGGGTGCGACGCGTCATCCCTCCGACGGTAGAGGTCGTACGCCGGGGCGAGCTTATCGGCATACTCCCGTTTCAGCAGCCCGCTGTTGCGAATGAAGCCCACGATACTGCGCGCGGTGTACGCGCCGCGGCTGAAGCCGAAGAAGAAAAGTTCGTCGCCGGGCTCGTAGTTGGCCACCAGGAAGCGGTAACCGTCCTGGACGTTTTTCGAGAGCCCAACGCCGAAGGCTCCACCGAGCAGATGGTCGAACCTGCCGGTGCCCACGCCCTTGTCGTAGAACACGCGCTGCTCGATTCCCGCAGGGTCTTGTGACGCCACGTAGAGCGCCAGTTTGGTCACGTTCGTGGGGCTGGGCTGGTCGGGCTTGTTCCAGGTCCCGTCGCAACAAACGATCAGCCGCTTCGGCATGTCTCCTCCTATCCGTGCGTATTTCGATCATTGTGAACCGTGATTGTGATCGATGGTGAACACCATCGGAGCGAAGCGACGCTGGTATCGATATCCTCATCAAAGTGTTCACAATCCTCAATGAAAATGATGATCATGAATATAGCCCACATCTCTGCTGGTTTTTTTGGGGGCAGGGGGCCGACATAGTCAATTTTTGATCATCTAAGACCCCGCCGCTCACCTCGGGAAGACGTCACTGGGCCCCTTTCGCAAACGGCGTCGCCAGGTTTTATGGTTTTATCGAAGGTGCTGCTGCCGGCGACCGGGCCACCTGAAACCACGGTGGCAGCGCGCGCCGCGGTAAAACGCGATGCCACGGCAGCACCGCGTACCGCCGCGGCACTCCAGGCCAGCAATAAAGATGATGATGATGATTTTCGTCCGCGCTTTCCGCGATTCCCGCAATATTATTGAGGCCCGGTGAACGGTGAATGTGCTACCGAAATACTCTGGGACCTTCTGCGCCGAGTAGTGTCTCCTGATCAACGAGGGGCCTGAGATCCGCCGCTACCTTATCGAGATCCGTCCCCAGTTGAAGCTCTTGCCCAACACCATCGACATCGAGGCCGACGATCTTCTGGAGGCGAAGAAGGTCAATCGCGAGCTTCTTCTGCGCCGGCAACTGAAACCACAGGCAGGCGGATGGTGAACCGATGCCGACGCCCACTCCCTTTGTGGTGAAGCCGGGATCGAAGATACACGATCACCTCGCCCCCCTCGCCGCGGGTCTCGATGAAGACCTGTCCCGTCTTCTTTATCGCTTCGCAGGCATTGTTCGACTATCCGCTGAAACTGAGGCCTTTCGGCGGGCTCAGGGTTTCATGAACGCCTCGTTCAGCAGAGCCGGGTAGCATGGAATCAGAGCTCTGAGCCGTTGCGGGCTGTCGTTCGCGAAAACACCGGACAACCTGGTTTTCTAGGTCGGTTTCGCCGCGAATGCCGGGCTGGGCTTTCACGCAAAGGCGCGAAGGGGCTCGTGGCGTCGTTTCGAATCTCTACGCCTACGCCACGCAAGATGGCGCCGCCCGTGTCGCGCGCCGTTCCGACGATGGGCCCAGTTGCGCTCTGCGCGAAAGCCGCGCAGAGCATCAGCAGAAATAGGAGGAAAGCAGCAGCTTGCTGCGGCAGCGTCACCCTCGGACCGGAATTATGCGCACGAACTATATCACGACACGCAGCCTCGAAGCTTTTTCGACCTCGTATTTTCTGCACTTCGACATAGGTCGAATAGGTCGATAATGATTCCGAACGAGACGGTCGAGCGAACGGCCGCCCCGCTTCCCTGCTGGATGCGGGGCGGCAATTTGGGACGAGCGGTTCACCTTCCACCCCGCCCGGCCGCAAGGCGGTTGCTCGCCTCTGCTGTTCGACGGACGCATTGTGATGGAGGTGATGCGCATGCGGTTACGAACGAAAGTGCCGGTCCTGGGCGTGGCTCTCATCCTGGCTGGAATCTCACACATCGCTGCAGAAGAACGTAGAGAACAGAACCCGCCCGGAGGCGACGAGTTCGAGCACCTGATGCCGCACATCACCCAGTCCTGCGTGGTGGTTCGCGAGACACCGGGGATTTGGCCGTATCGCTCCTTCCCTTACGGTCCGCTCGGTCTCGAGGTGAGAGGGGCGAAGACCCCTGCCGAGGCTGACCGCATCCGAAACTTTTTCCTTGGTGCGGTGGCTGGCGCCTGCGGCATTCCGCCGGATCAAGTCACCGGGTACTTTTTCTGTGGCCCGCAGTGTCCCGCTAATCGCAGAGATCACCTGCTGGGGCAGCTCCCGGCCATTCGTTCACTTGCACGTGATTTCGGGGATCTTGAGCGCGGAAAGACCGATCTCAAGCATCCGCCGCGTGAGAGTCTTCGCGTTCGTCAATCGTCAATCCCAGGGATCACGGACAGATTGAGGAATGACGATTACGTAATTCAGGCGTATCAATCGTCAATCGTCAATCCCAAGTGTCGCACCTTCGGCGCTCAATTTTGTTGCTCACAGCCTAATCCCGGCCTCACGGCCGGGCCTATTTACTAACGGCCTTTCGGGCCTAAAAAAGCCCGTGGTTACGACTTTGCTGTTGCCGTGATTAAGGATGCCTTGCCGTTCGACTCCGCAGTATGAAGCCATTATCTTCAGCAAGTCGAGAGATCGTAGAGCAGCTATATAGGACCGGCTCGCTCTTGAATCGGTTGCTTGCGGGCAACGAGTATAAGAAAGAGGCAATCCGGCAAATCGTCAAGGCGAGCGAACCGGCCGCCATACCATTCTTGCTCCCCGTTATATCGGGAGGGGACCATGAGCTCCGACGGCTCGCTGCTTCAGGGCTCTCAGAATTATCGGCCGCTTTGACATCCTCAGAACTTGTCCAGCTCGATCTAGAGATTCGCGAGAGTTCTCCTTACGGTTTCACGAGCCCGGGCTCGCAACCCGGATGGTATGACCTCAAGCCCCACGAACTGTCCAAGTTAAAAGGCTTGCCCGGCTACTCGACGGTCATGGGTTTCGTCTCTTCGCATCCAAGCGGCTATGTCCGCGAGGCTGCTGTCCAGGAGCTTGCCGACATTCACGATGGCAGCGAACTTCCCTTCTTGCTCATCCGGCTGAACGACTGGGTGGTAAGTGTACGGGATGCTGCCAACGTCGCGCTGAAACACCGTCTCAGGCCATTCTATGCCACGGCGTTCGCGTCCAATCTCGACCTGGTTCAGAGGCTCTTGGATTGGAAGCGGGCGGATCATGCATCTTTTGTGCAGTCGGTGTTTAAACTGCTTCAGGACACTGATGGCGGAAAGATAATCATCGATGGTCTCAAGTCGACCAACCGCTCCGTAAAGAGAATTTCCTACCGGCTCGCGTGGGGACTTGCTGCCACAGATGTGAAGGAGCTGCTCACCCAAGCGTTGAACGATAACGATCTCGTGATTGCAAGGTTGGCCATGCGAGGGATACGCTCGAGACTCAACAAGAACGAATTGGCTGAATGCTTACCAATGGCTCTTGCGAGCCACTTCATGGCTGTGCGGCGCGAAGCCCTGGACATCTATTGTCAGGCCATTCCCGAGGAAGCGCACAGGCGTCTGCAATCGGCACTGCTCGATAGGCACAGTTCTATCAGACAGTTTGTCCGGTATAGCCTGGCTCAGAAGGAATCGATGGATTTTGCCGGCTTTTACCGGAGAGCGATTAAAGATCCTAAACAACCGGGCACGCTGTTTGCCGCTCTGGGTGGACTGGGTGAGACCGGGACGCAAGCCGACGGTTCGGCTATAGAACCCTTCGTGACCCATGCACTCAGCAGCATACGCAAAATGGCTCTGCGATCTTTGGCCAAGCTTTGTGTGGAGAAGCACCTTGACCTTTTCACGCGCATGCTGGGGGATTCCAGTCCTGGCGTTTCTCGGATCGCAAAGAATGCGCTATTATCCCGGATTGTCCTGGTCCAGCCGGACAAAGTGTGGGATGTCTTGTTGAGTGCGGAGGCGGACTACATTCGACGTCACGCATTAGCTGTCCTGGCCGGCCTTCGAAAATGGGATAGTCTAGGCTTTATCCTGCGCGCCGCTGGTTTGACAAAGGACTCGCTTGCCTCCGAAGTGCGGCGACACCTGGAATGGTGGGTCCAAAATTACAACCGGTCTTTCTCCCAGCCGACAAAGGCTCAACTTCAAGAAATCCATGAGTCGATGTCTGTTGCGAAGCAATGGCTGTCGGACAGACACGCCACAGCCATCGCCAGTATACTGGCCTCGATGCCGTCCTAAGCTACCTGTCTCTGATACAAGCCGCTCGCATCGCTGCTCGCGGAACGACTTCATACCGCCAAATCAGTTACAGACGAGACGGATCTTCGTGGCATGCCCGTTCCGGCCATGACCGAGTTTATACAGATCCTCACTGCCCACTGGCGGGACGCCCGTGCCACGGACTGACGCAAATTTGACCATTTTGTGATTTTGTGCGCACCAAGAAGACCTAAAAGTGGCCACCGCGGAGAACGCGGAGGTCGTCCCTCATAGCCATAACCTTTCCGGATGCGAGGAGGCTCTTAACATCGACTCATCAAAAAATTCGGTATCGCCGCCGCATACCGAAGCAGTAATGCCACATAAGAATATCCTCCCTTACTGTAACCCTGGTATCGCGATCTTGATGTGCAAAATGGCCAGCCACGAAACCGAAGTCACGCAAAGCGTGGCCGAGTTCGTGTAGGAGCGTTCCGGCATTCTCGAGTAGGTCATATCACAGGTTCTGCGGGCGACCGCAGCGGTTACCGCGAACGCATCGCATTTTATGAAACGATGTACTTCCCTTGCTCTTATACTGGCGCGGTGTATTCAATGAAATCGAAACTTTTCTTATCCATGCCGCTCTCGATCGCGGTTTTTCTCGCGGCGAGCCAGTCAAGCGCCGATCTCCCCGCCAACCGCTGGATTGAAATCGGAAAGGACGCCGTGGGGGCCCGGCCGGGCAGCGCCCTCCGCTACGTCCCTGACGCCGGGATTTTTCTGCTCTGGGGCTTCATGAATGCCGACCCTGATCTCCTGCAGGAGCACCCGCTCGCAGAAATGCCCGAGTACGACATGGTTTACTTCGATCCCTCCGCGGGGCAATGGCAGAATCACCTTCCGAAACAACGGGAATCGGAGTGGCGCCGCAAGCTTCCTCTGTCGTATCTCCCGCGCACCTACTCGGGGATCACGAGCGGAAGCGAGCGCACTGTCATGCGTGGCCCGACCTCAGAGTTCGAAGGAGTACCGCGGCCGGACCTGAATCTTGTTTTCGATCAGGCGACCTATCACCCCGGCTCACGCTCGCTCATCTATTTCACGGGAGGGCTGACGGCCGCGTACGACGTGATCCAACGCCGCTGGTCGGACCTCGCCCCCAACCATGTCCCTCCGCCTGTCATTGGAGGGAGCCTGGCACACGACCCCGTGCGCGACGAGATTATTCTCTTCGGAGGAGGGCACGTCGCCGAGCAAGGAAGCC
>Ga0066682_10000614_pt1 | contig 11984 bp, 7 predicted proteins | sample GraSoiAngelo_131_FD_65628 | JGI IMG/M metagenome (GOLD analysis project Ga0066682, IMG submission 65628) | Grasslands soil microbial communities from the Angelo Coastal Reserve, California, USA - 14_0929_02_30cm | ecosystem: Environmental > Terrestrial > Soil > Grasslands | place: USA... | reverse complement strand
ATGACGCCGTTTACAAGATGCTTGTGCGCGAGAACGCCGCGCCAGCTCGCAGAAGCTTCCGCTTCTTCAGGCGCCGCAGCCTCGCGGATTTCCGGCAGGTGGGCGAAGTAAATGATGGCGGCGACCGCCAGAAAAATGCCGCCGATCACCAGATAAGGAATGCGAACGGTAGCCGTTTGAGAAGCGCGATACGCCTGCAACGCAGCCGGCGTGAGCCGCGCAAGTTCCTCCGCGGTGGGCACGGTCGCGGAAAGGATCATAGGTCCGACAACGTAGAGGGCCACCACGTAACCGACGCCGTTGAACGACTGCGCGAAATTCAGGCGGCGCTCGCTACTTTCCGGCGCGCCGAGAATCGCGGCGTACGGGTTGGCGGCGACTTCGAGGAAGCTCTGGCCGCAGGCCAGCACGAACGATGAGAGCAGGAAGAGTCCATAAACGCCGAGCGAGCCGGCAGGGACAAACAGGAGAGCTCCTGTGGCGCAGAGAAACAGGCCCCAGAGAATTCCGCGTTTGTATCCGATGCCTTCCATTGCGCGACCGGCGACAATTGCCGCAAGAAAATAGCCGCCAAAGAAAGCCACTTGGATAAAGGAGGATTGAAAGTCGCTCAGGCTGAACGCGGATTTAAAATGCGGAATAAGAACATCATTCAAATTGACCCCGAACGCCCAGAGGAAAAAAAGACTGGTTACCAGGACAAAAGGGAGAACGTACTTTCGTTCCGTGAGAGGAGCAGATTGCGCCACCAAGTTCCCTCCGTCTTGGACAAAGATTGTGAATCAGGTCAAAGCGCGATCGAGATGCACGTAACCGCCATCCACAAGAACGTGTTGTCCGGTGATGTGGCTGGCCTGCGGCGAAATCAGGAACAAAACCATGGCCGCGATTTCTTCCGGCTGCGTCATTCTTTTTCCGAGCGGAATCTTCGAAACGATGTGCTTGAGTTTCTCTTCAGGGTTCGGAAACGTGCTGAGCCACCATTGGTACAGGGGCGTCATGACCTCCGCCGGGACAATCGCGTTCACGCGCATGCCGTACGGCAGCAATTCGCAGGCCCAGTCGCGCGTCAGCGACAAGATCGCTCCCTTTGCGGAGGTATACCCTGAGGTTTTCCCCTGCCCGGTCATCGCGACTTTGGAGGCAACATTCACGATGCAGCCTTGCGCTTTTTTCAGCGACGGCAGGGCGTAGTGCGCCATGTTGTAGTAGTGGAACAAATTCAATTTCAGCGAGCTGACATATTTGTCTGGGGAGCCATGCTCGAGCCCAACGTTGTCGTTCACCCCGACATTGTTGACCAGCACATCGAGCCGATCGAATTCGCGCAACGTTTGGTCTACTGCCGCGGCACAATTCTCCGCCGGCAGCAGGTCGGCCTGGATGAAGCCACATTTTGCTCCGGCGCCGCAGAGTTCGGCCTTGAGCTGCTTCCCTGCCTCAACGTCCTTGTCCACGAAGACAGGGACGGCACCTTCGCGCGCGCAACCTCGCGCGATGGCTGCCCCGATTCCTTTGGCGCCGCCGGTGATGAGGACGACTTTTTCTTTAAGCTGCAGATCCATGTCGCGCCATTTTTAATCGATAGAATTCAGCGGCATTGCCGCCAAAGATTTTTTCCTTGATGTCCGCCTGACAGTCTTGCAGGTATTCCTCTATGATCTCTACAACCTGCTGATAACTGCCAGCGAGCAAACACACGGGCCAGTCGGAGCCGAACATCAGACGCCCCGGTCCAAACGCATCGAAGACTATATCCAAATAGGGCCAAAAATCTTCTTTCTTCCAATGAGCCCAATCGGCTTCGGTGACCAGCCCCGAAAGCTTGCAATACACATTTGGATGAGCCGCAATGTTTTGCATAAGCACAGCCCACCCCGACCGGCTCTTGGTTTTGATCTCGGGCTTCGCGATGTGGTCGATCACAAATCTTTGCTCCGGAAATTTTGCGACCAGTTCCACGGCGGCCGGCATCTGCTCCGGATAGATCAAAATGTCGTACGTGAATCCGAAGTGCCGCAAGCAAGCGATCCCACGGACAAAATCATCGCGCACGAGGAAACGGTCGTCGGGTTCGTCCTGAACAAGGTGCCGAAATCCGCGCAACTTTTCGAATTGCGCAAAAAACTTCATGCGCTTTGCAGCCCCGGGTGAACACAAGTCAATCCAACCCACAACTCCCGCGATGGTGGTATTGCGCCCCGCAAGCTGCAACAAAAACAGCGTCTCTTCTTCCGATTGATCCGCCTGTACAGCAATCGTCGCGTCGATGCCGTTGGCCTTTAGTTCCGCTTCCAGATTCTCTGGCATAAAATCGCGCTTCAAGACCGACATTTCATCGGTGATCCAGGAATGCCTGACGGCATTGTATTTCCAGAAGTGTTGGTGCGAATCGATTCTCATGGAGAAAGTCGACAGTGCTCTAGTGCTCCGCCCTGCTAGTTCGTGACATTTGCGGGGGCGCGCCCTTCGTTCCCCTGGGTAAACTAAAGCTCGTCCCTACAACGAAACTCCCCTCTTCCACGGAATAAAATCATCTTGGGACAGGAGTTCCGCTTTCGTGCGCGTTTCTCCGCCAGTGACCTGAATCACGCGGTCCAGAATCGCCTCGCCCATTTCCTCGATGGTCGATTCGCCGGAAATGATGCTGCCAGCGTCGATATCAATGATGTCCGGCATGCGCTGCGCGAGATTCGAATTGGTGGCGATTTTCAGGACCGGCGCGATGGGATTGCCCGTTGGCGTGCCCAGCCCCGTGGTAAACAAAACCACATTTGCGCCCGCACCCACCTGGGCGGTCACACACTCCACGTCGTTTCCCGGCGTGCATTGCAGATTCAGCCCGGGCACGTTCGAATACTCCGGATAATCCAGGACGGCGGTGACGGGCGAGGTGCCGCCTTTCTTTGCGGCCCCGGCGGACTTCATCGCGTCAGTGAGCAAGCCGTCGCGGATGTTTCCAGGCGACGGATTCATTTCGAATCCGGAACGAACCGCTTTCGCGCGCGCGGCGTAGTCACGCATGAGCTCCACGAACCGGTCGGCCACTTCCTTTCGAATGCAGCGGTCGATCAGTTCCTGTTCGACACCGCAGAGCTCCGGAAACTCGGAAAGAATTCCTCGCCCGCCCAGCGTCGCGAGCAAATCGGCAGTGTGACCTATCGCGGGATTCGCGGAGAGGCCGGAGAATCCGTCCGATCCTCCGCACTTCAGGCCAACCGTGAGATGAGAGAGAGGCGCAGGCTTCCGCTCGACGTGGTCCGCCTCTACCAGGCCCAAAAACGTCTCGCGGATGGCCTGCGAAATCATGACGGCCTCTGAAGGACTTTTCTGCTGTTCGAAGACCAAAAGCGGCTTGCTGAAGTTTGCGTCGCGGCGCTTGATCTGTTCCAGCAGGATCGGGACTTGCGCATGCTGGCATCCCAAACTGAGAACGGTGGCGCCGGCAATATTCGGATGGTGAATGTAGCCAGCGAGCAAGCCGCACAGGTTGTTGGCATCTTCGCGTGTGCCACCGCATCCGCCTTCGTGCATCAGAAATTTGATCCCGTCAACATTTCGAAACACCCTGGGAGAAGGCGTCCCCTGCTGCGTGGCGCCGAAAGAAAACGTCTTCAATTCGCCGGACTTCCCTTCGCGGTAGAGACGGACCAACTCGGCAACCTGGCGGCGATAGACCTGAGGCGCCGCGAAACCCAACTCTTCCTCGAAAGCCTGCTTTAGAACGGCGAGGTTGCGGTTTTCGCAAAAGACCAGCGGAAGAACCAGCCAGTAGTTCCGCGAACCCACCTGGCCATCCGCTCTGTGGTATCCGGCAAATGTCTTCTTTTGCCACGAGGAAACATCGGGCGGAGTCCAGGGGCGACCGACTTTTTCTCGCTCGTGAAAGGCCGCAGCGGCGTGGTGAACGTTGCGCGTCGAGAGCAAATCTCCGGATCGAAGGGCTTCCATCGCTCTGCCGACAAGCACGCCATACATGATGATTTCGCCGCCGGCTGCCACATCTTGCGTGACGAACTTATGCTTGGCGGGCACGTCTGACAGTGGAATATAGTCCTTCCCCAGAACGCTGAGGCGCTCCCCTTTGCGCAGATCTGCCAGGGCCACGAGAACGTTATCCCGGGGATCGAGCCTCAAAACTCGGCTTTGTGTCGTCGTGTTTCCTGTCATTCGAGCCTTGTCTAAGAAGTCATCGTGACACCCGGCGGGAATTGCGGCCCCCAATGCAAGGAGTCGGGTGCGAAAAGTTGCAGAAACAAAAGGAAATATAGAAGGCCCCAGCAAGAGTGTCAAACCGAAAAAACTAAAACAAGCTTTCAGACGGGTTCAAAGTTTGTGGATGAGCTTGCGCTTTTTTCTAAACAATCCCTTTAGGAAGTCTCATTACGCGACCCCGGCGGCTTGGATTACCATGGCCGTGTTCGGGATACAGGGAACGTTTGACGTGGCGTATTATTGATCCCATCATGACCATTCGCATCGGTTTGATCGGTGGCGGCAACATTACGGAAACGCACGCCCGCGCTGCGCGGGCGATTTCGGGCGTTGAAATTGCCGCAGTCTACGGCACTAATTCTGACAAGGTGCGCCGACTCTGCCGCGAGCACGGCGGAACGCCGTATGAGGACTTTGGCGCATTTGTCGCGCACCGCCCAATGGACAGCGTGATTATAGGCAGCCCTTCGGGCCTGCATGCCACGCACGGCATCGCGGCAGCAAAGCAAGGGCTGCATGTGCTGACGGAAAAGCCGATCGACATCAGCACCAGCCGGGCCGATGAGCTCATTGAGGCCGCAAAGCAAGCTGGCGTGAAACTCGGCGTGATCTTTCAGGACAGAACCAAGGCGGATATCCGGCGACTCAAATCGTGGATTGATCGCGGCCTGCTTGGCAAACCGTTGTTGGTGGACGCGCGCGTGAAATGGTACCGGCCCCCCGAATACTATGCGAATTCGCGGTGGCGCGGCACGCTGGCGCTCGATGGCGGCGGAGCGTTGATCAACCAGGGCGTGCACACGATCGACCTGCTGCTCTGGCTGCTTGGTGACGTCTCGCGCGTTCAGGCGCACATGGCGACGCAGCTTCATGCGATCGAAGCGGAGGACACGGCCACAGCCATCCTCGAGTTTTCGAGCGGCGCTCTGGGCCTCTTTCACGCCACGACGGCCGCATATCCTGGCTATCCACGCCGCGTCGAGATTTCCGGATCAGAAGGCACGGTGATCCTCGAACACGATCGAATTGTCGCCGTTGATTTGCGTAAAGCCCCTGCTGAGAGCTCCGGAACCGCACCTCGAGACGAGAATCAAAGCGCCTCTTCCGCGGTAGTCGATGATTTTCGTGGCCACCAGGCAGTCATCGAGGATTTTCTTTGCGCCATTGAGAAAAACACGACGCCCGCCTGCGATGGCCGCGAAGGCCGCCGCAGTCTCGCCCTGGTCGAAGCGATCTACCGAGCCGCGCGCAGTCCCCGGAGGGCCGCCAACGTATGAGGACATGTTCATACTGCTTGTTGAGCGCAAACAGGTGGGCGTCTTCAGAGTTGGCGGACAGTTCCGCGAACCACAAACTCCGTGGGCAGAATTCGCTGGCTGAAAGCCATTTGAGGATGATGCAACCGCTCGAGAAGCATCTTCATACAGGTTTGGCCAATCGCTTCTTTGTGGACGCGGACAGTTGAAAGTGGCGGGTCCATCAAGACGGCCTCCTCACGGTCGTCGAAGCCGATCAAGCTGATCTCATCCGGCACCTTTATTCCTTGCCTGCGCAGGGAGAGCCAAAGCCCGTACGCTGTTTCGTCATTGCCAGCCACAACTGCAGTAGGCCGCGACTCGAGGGCCAGGATTCTTTGCCCGCTCTTCTGGCCGAAATCCACAAAGCTCTCGGCGTTTCGGACCGTGACCAAGACTGGTTTCAATCTGTTTTCGCGCATCGCACGGCGGTAGCCCTCGAAGCGGCGCTGAATCCAGGGGAGGGTTATGTCCCCGGCAAAATCGATGCGGCTGTGGCCCTGGCTGATGAGGTAACGCGTGGCTTGGAGCGTTCCGGCAAAGTCATCAAAACCCACCTGGTCGAACTGTTGCGCGCCGTCCATGCCAACTACATTGTTACTGAAGGCGACGAACGGCATGTGCACCGATTCGATTCTTTGAAGGAGGTTTGGATAAATGGTGCCTGCGAGAATGACGCCATCGATCAAGCCGTGCTCCTGAAGAACGGAGGGCAGGTCGATCTTCTCAGGAGCCGTTCGGGGAGAATAGTGCAACACAGCGAACAGCACGTGCTGTTTCAAGCCGCTCGCGTAAGACTCAACGCCCTGCAAAATGCGGGCATGAAAGGGGTGCAGGAAGTCGCGGTTGCTGAGAAGAAAGCAAACGATTTCCGAGCGATGTCTGAGAATCCGGCGGGCCTGCGCGTTAGGCCGGAATCCCAGACGACGAATGGCCTCGAGGACCCGCGCACGCGTTTCCCGGCTCACCTGAGAACTGGAATTGAGGACGCGGGAAATCGTTCCTATGCCCACGCCCGCGGTTCGAGCTACGTCACGAATCGTCGTCCGCTTTGGAACTGCTTCCACGGCCAAGTCTGTCTCTTGCGCTTTTTGCATCTTCGCTTGATTTTGGCGGGACCCTGGCTCCCTCCGTATGGTGGCAAGTCTAGCATATTCCACCACGCTGAAATCGGCCCGAACATTACAAATTCCATGTCCTGGGTCCTCTGTGCTCTTCGGCATTCAACCAAAAGAATGATGAAAGGGATTCGAATTCTTGAGATTCGGTCTTGACAGAGAGGTTTTGGTCCATTAGGGTGTGGAACTAGTTCCATTGTTTTGGGGTGTGTCGGTAACGCACGGGAAGAACTTTTCGAAGTGAAATCGAGTGGGGTGAATTTTATGAGCAAACTGTTTGACGCTTCTTCAGCTTGGAGAAATGCGGGGGGCAAGTCTTGGAAGGGTAGACAAGCGCTCAAGACTTCTGCCAGAGGTGGCTTTGTCAAACTGTGGCGCCTGAGCACTGCAATCCTCGTGGGGGTGATCCTGGCAGCATTTTCTGCGGTGGTGGTTGGTCAGGCGATGAATGCAACGCTCCTTGGCACGGTGACGGATGCCAGCGGAGCCGTCGTGTCAGGAGCCAAAGTTACGATTACTGAGACGAAGACAGGGGTGAGCCGGTCAGCCACGACAAACGAAGACGGAAACTATGAATTCCCCAATCTTCCGCCGGGACAATATGAGGTAGCGGTCGAACGAGATGGCTTCAAGAAATCCATCCGATCCGGGGTCGATGTCTTGGTGAACAGCGATGTTCGAATTAACGCGGTCCTCCAGCCCGGCACCAACAGCGAAACGGTGGTAGTCACCGCCGAAATTCCGATTCTGCAAACGGACCGCGCGGACGTTGTGGAGAAGATGGAATCCAAGCAGGTGACCGACTTGCCCTTGGGTAACAATCGCAATTTCCAAAACCTGGTGAATCTGGTTCCGGGCGCCACGCGCGCCCACCGCGTGCATTCTGAATTCTTCAACGCACAAGATAGCTTGTCGACGGAAGTGAATGGCCAAGCTCGCCTATTCAACAATCTGCAGATTGAAGGCGTGGACGACAATGAGCGTACCGGCTTGCTGCAAGTCTATATTCCCCCTGCCGAGGCAATTCAGACCGTCGACGTGAGCACCAGCAACTATGCCGCAGAGTTCGGACGGGCTGGTGGCGCCGTTACCAACGTGATCTTGAAGTCTGGCGCGAACGCCTTCCATGGGGCAGCCTACGAGTTCAATCGGGTCAGCGCTCTGGCAGCAAAGCCTTTTTTCCAGACCTTAGCGAAAGCCCCGAGCACTTACAACTACTACGGTGGCAATGTGGGCGGGCCGATCATCCGGAATAGACTTTTCTTCTTCGGCGATATCCTGCGGATTGACGATTCGCGCGGCAAGTTTGACATTCTGACCGTGCCCCGCGATGACTTCCGCAGTGGCGATTTCAGCGCGGTTCCCCAGCCGATTTATGATCCCTATGAGACTGATCCCGCTGACCCCACGCACGCCACCCTGGTTCTGGATGCCAATGGAAATCCAATTCCCGTAGCGCCGGCAAGTCGAACGCCCTTCCCGAACAATATGATCCCCGCAAGCCGCTTCAGCCCGTTGGCGTTGCAGATTCTGGCGCTCGTTCCCCACACCAATGTGGCCAATCCGGGCCTCAGCACCAACTATCAACAAAATACGCGCTTCCTGAAAAAAACCACGGCCTTTGACAGTAAATTTGACTTCAACCGCAAGGACAATGACCGTTACGCCTTCCGGTTCAGCCGGGCCGTGCAGAGCCTTAACGATCAGCCGATCTTTGGCCTGGCTGGCGGCCCCAAGGGTGGCGGCTTCCAGGGAACAGGCGAGCAACACGTCCAGAGCGGAGCTCTCAATCACACGCATGTGTTCTCCCCAAGCTTGATTGTGGAGACGCGCGCCGGTGTCAGCCACTACCGCAACATTGCGCGTAACTCGGACTATGGCTCAACAGCGTCGGACGACCTGGGCATCACGGGTGTCAATCTGGATGCCTTCACGAGCGGCCTGACCGCCATTGACATTCAGAACGGGTTCTCGAGCCCCATGATTGGTTACTCAGCGTCGCTGCCGTGGGACCGCGGCGAGACCAACATCAACGCGGTCACCAACTGGACGAAAATCCATCGCAATCATACCTTCAAATGGGGAGTTGACTTCCGGCGGCTACGCGATGATTTGGTGCAGGCGCAAACGTTCGGGCCACGCGGAGTCTTCCGCTTCGGCAACAGCACCACCTCAACTCCCACATCTTCAACATCTCGAGGGAACAACTTCGCGGCGTTTCTGATCGATGCGCCCACGGAAGTAGGCCGCGACGTCTCCGTGATATCCGGGTCGTGGCGCGAATCGGAGCTCTTCAGCTACGCGCAGGATAAGTGGCAACTGAGCTCCAAACTGACCCTGGATTTCGGGTTGAGGTGGGAACTCTATTTCCCGCCAACGCCAGCACAATCCGGCGGCTATTCCAATTACGATCCAACCAACAACACCTTAGTGCTTGCGGGAATTGGTGGTAACCCGCTGAACCTTGGCCGTGACACTTTGTATCATTACTTTGCTCCGCGATTTGGATTGGCCTACCGCTTCACAGAAAAATTTGTATTGCGTGGCGGCTTCGGCATCAGTTATGAGCCTTTCCCCAATAACCAGTACGCCTGGAATTACCCGGTGCGCCAGGCCAATGGCACTAATCAATTAACCGCTGGCGCTCTGCCGACGTGGCCCAGTGGTCAGATAGCTTCCATGGGTTTGGGATTCCCGGCGCCAGCCCCAGCTGCAGTACCAAGTAACGGGGTCGTGTCCGGTGTATGCCAAGTTCCGCCTGTACCCGGTGTCGCGTGCATTGGGCTGAACTCCCAATACAACGTGATCGACAAGAACTTCACGCAGCCGTATGTCGAGTCCTGGAATCTTGCCGTGGAGCGCGCGCTGCCCAGGAATTTCGTACTGACCGTTGCCTATGTCGGCAATCATGGCGTGGACATTCCCATGGACTATGATCTGAATGCCGCCACTGCCCCTGGCATCTGTCAGTTTGTCGCTGCTGGAACCGCCGGATGCCAGCCGACCGATCCTCCGACCAAATTGGTGAGCAGTACCTGTTCCCTCCGACCCATGTGCGCTTTGTATAACAGAACGGCTGCCACGGATTTCCTGTTCAAGCCAACCAGCTCGAATTACCACGCCTTGCAGGCGAGATTCAATCACAGGACGGGCGGCGGCCTGTTGCTGACCACCTCCTATACTTTCTCAAAAGCCTTGGCGTACCGATCCGACGTGGGGGACGGGGGCGGCAATGATGGCGGCAGTCCATCCTTTTATTTGGACTTTCGCCGCAACTACATGCAGCTTAGCAACAACCGCAGGCACACTTTCGTGCAAAGCATCGTCTATGACTTGCCGTTTGGCAAGGGCAAGCCTCTATTGCATTCGCGTTGGGCGACCTGGGTTGCCGGGGGCTGGCAGGTGAGCACGGTTATGACTGTCATGAGCGGCAGGCCGCTGGATTTTAGCGCCAGCGGAACTGCGCTCAACGCGCCGGGTACCCGTCAGACGCCCGATCAGGTTGGCGCTTTCCGGGTTCTCGGAGGAATCGGGCCTTCTCCCAATGGCGCATGGTTCGATACCGCGTCCTTCTGCCCGGTTTCTTCAACTCCGCCGACTGGCTGTCCTGCTTTTCCAAACGGCACGTTGGGAAACATGAGCCGCTTCAAGTTTGCCGGCCCGCGCTATTTCAACCTGGATGCTGCAATGTTCAAGAGGTTCCCCGTAACCGAGCGAGTTGGCCTGGAGTTTCGCGCGGAAGCATTCAGCATAACGAATACTCCACAATTCGATCAGCCAAACGCAAACGCGAGCGACAGCGTCGGATTTGGCCACATCACTAACACCATCGGCGGCAACCGGTCACTCGAGCTCGGGGCCAAGCTGACGTTTTAGTTTGGCGCGAGAGGTCCATGCGAGAATCGGCGCGGCGGCCGGCAAACGCTACTAGAATGTTGTAACAGCAACGGAGGAGAAGCACAGATGCAGTGTCGAATGCCGCGTCGCGAATTCCTTTGGGGGATAGGAGCGATTGCGGCTGCAACCGCAGTTCCCTCTTTTCCCGGCGCCTCCTTGCGCGGGTCGGAACGGCTCTACCCGCCGATGGACTTGTCGTACTTTGATACACCGATTTCGCCGGGGCCCGGAGAGATTCATTTCGGATATGCGTCCATCACCTGGAACGGCAATGACCGCCAGGCCATTGAGGACATCGCGGCGTTGGGGTTTCCTGGGATCCAGTTGCGCAGCAACGTCTTGAAAGAATTTGCCAGTGCGACCGAGCTGCGCGATTTGCTCGAAAAGCATCACCTGAAAATGGTAGCGCTTTCGAGCGGCGGCGTGCGGATTGATCCCGCCGTCGAAGCAGAAGAAATCGCCAAGCACACGGCCAACGCAAAATTTGTGCACGATGTAGGCGGTCTCTATCTGCAAGTCACCGACGATCGGCCGAAAGACCGCGCCATCACGCCGGCAGACTATGCGCGCCTGGGCAAACTCATCACAGAAATTGGAAAGCGCACCGCGGATCTGGGAATCTCGCTCGGATATCACAACCACATGGGGTCGCTCGGAGAGCGCCCCGAGGAAGTGGATCAAATCCTGCAGGCCACGGACCCGCGCTTCGCCAAGCTGGAACTGGACGTGGCGCATTACTTCCAGGGTGGTGGCGATCCCGCCAAGGCTATCGAGAAATATCAGGACCGCTTGCTTTTCCTGCACATCAAGGATGTAGAACCCGTTCCGGACAGCGAAAGAGGCAAGCGCCCCTTTCGCTTCGTGGAGCTGGGCCGGGGACGCGTGGACCTCCCTGCGGTCCTTGCTGCATTGCACAAAGTGAATTTCCGCGGGTGGGCCATCGTCGAACTCGATGTTGTACCGGACAAGTCCCGCACGCCCAAAGAGTCCGGAGCCATCAGCAAGAAATACCTGCAAGAAAAACTCGGAGTGACGGTATGAATTCGCCATTCCGGGTTGCCGTCATCAACGATGAAATCGCGCAGGATTTTGGCAGAGCCTGCGAAGTGGCCGCGAAAGAATTCGGCATGGGTTGGATCGAATTACGCGGCATGTGGAACAAGAACCTGCTCAAACTGGATTCGAAAGAGATTGAAGAAGCCCGGCGGATTCTGGAAAAGAACAAGCTGCGCGTAACGGACATTGCCAGCCCCCTCTTCAAAGTGGACTGGAAGGGCGCGCCTCTGTCGAAATTCGGCCCCAAGCGCGACCAGTTCAACGCCGATTTCACCTTCGAGCAGCAGGACGAGGTACTAGAGCGCAGCATCGAACTTGCCAAGGCTTTCAACACGGATCGCGTGCGCTGCTTCGACTTTTGGCGGCTCGACGATCAAGCGCCGTATCGTGCGGCCATGAATGA
>Ga0066682_10000613_pt1 | contig 11988 bp, 9 predicted proteins | sample GraSoiAngelo_131_FD_65628 | JGI IMG/M metagenome (GOLD analysis project Ga0066682, IMG submission 65628) | Grasslands soil microbial communities from the Angelo Coastal Reserve, California, USA - 14_0929_02_30cm | ecosystem: Environmental > Terrestrial > Soil > Grasslands | place: USA... | reverse complement strand
TGGTAGGCGCCGTTGCTGACCACTACTGAGCGGCTGGGTTGATCGCCGAAGACGTACGGGCCGGCCATGACGTTGCCCGATGCGTCGACGACGTCGACGCGGATGCTCTGGTCGAGGACGAAGGATCCATCCGGACCGTTCACGGTGAACTTCACCGGCAGGTTGCGGCCAACGACGAATACGTCACCCAGCGGGTCGAGCCACTCGTAGCTGTAGCCGCGGACGCTGACCGCCATGGTCCCCGCCGTCGAGCCGCCGTTGCTGTCCGAAACTGTCACGGTCACCGTGTAGGGGCCCGCGGCGGCGTAGGTGTGGTGCAGCGTGAACGAGCCACCGACGAGCGGTGACGGGTCGTAGGGACCGAGCGCGAGCGTCTGCGTACCGGTGCCGTCTCCGTAGTTGATAGTCGCCGAGTACGTTTCGTTCGAGCCCGGATCCGTGAATGTGCCCGAGGTATCGAGCGTCTTCGTGAACGCGAGGTCCATCGTGGACAGCAGGTTCACGGAGGGAGCGACGTTGCTGACGACCACGTGGATCACGAGCGAGCCCGTCGCGTCGGCGTCGTCGGTCACCTCGACGGTGAGGTCATACGCGCCCGGCGCGTAGAGATGGTCGAGCATGAACGTCTTGTTCGCGTTCAGCGCGAGCGGCTGCTTGCCCGAACCGTCACCGTAATCGACGGTCGCCGTCCATGACGTCGATGCGTCGTTGTCGCTGAACTCCCACGTAAGCCGCATCGGCTGGCTCTCGCTGAGCACGTAGTCTTTGCCGAACGCCGGGAGGACCGGCGCCTGGTTCGAGACGAGATTGCGGACATAGAGCTGGTTGCCGGTGCTCGACGGCGAGGTCACGAGGTTCGACGCGGTCGAGCCGAAGAGGACCAGGTGCCCATCGAACGAGACCGACGGACCGAAGCTTGCAGCGTTGGCCTGCTCGTCGGCGTCGTTCAAGGAGACGAGCTTGATGGTCTCCGTCGTACGGTCGTAGAGGAACACATCGAACAGACCGTTCGCGTCACCGACGACGAGCTTGTCATCGAGCGACTGGAAGCCGACCCAGCGGCCATCGCCGGAGATCGACGGGCTCGCGCTGGTCGCGCCTGGGATCGGGTTGTTCGACAGCGACGCGAGCACGGTCGTGCCCGCGACCCTGTCGCGTAGATAGACGTCGAGTGTCCCATTGTCGAGGTCGCGCGGGTCGAGCACGCCCGTCGACTCGAATGCCATATAGCGCCCGTCGAACGAGAGCGCCGGCGTCGTTGCACTGCGCCCGGTGGTCGCGGCGCCTGGCGACTCGAGAGTCGTCGTGCCGCTGACGAGATCGCGGGCGAATATTTCTGGAGTGACACCCGAGGTCGACAGCGGCGAGAAGTTCGTCGACTCGGACCGGAACGCGACCACCTGGCCGTTGCCGGAGATCGCCGGCGTCTGACTGGTCCGGTCGCCGGCCGCGCCCGTTGCCGCATCGACCGACGCACGCACGACGGCACCCGTCGTCATGTCCCTCACATAGATCTGTTGCCTACCGTTGTTGGTGCCGGCCGCGAGATTCGTCGCGAATGAGGTGAACGCTACATAGCGGCCGTCGTCCGAGATCTCACGGGCACCCGACAGGCCGCTCAGGCCGCTAGTGCCGTCGGCCGGCGAGCCGGCCGAGCTAACGAGAGCGGTCGTACCCGCCTGCATGTCACGTACGAACACGTCGCTCATGCTGTTGGTGTCGCCGTCGACCAGGTCGGTCGCGAAAGAAGCAAACGCGACATAACGGCCGTTGGCCGAGACCGAAGGATCGCGACTGACATTGTTGCCGGGGGTCCCGGTCGACGCGACGCTCACCAACAGCGTCACGCCGCTCATCCGGTCGTGGCGGTACACCTGCGTGCCGCTCACGCCGGTGACGAGGTTCGTCGCGCTCGACTGAAACACCACGTACCGGCCATCCGCGGAAAGGACGCCGTTCGTCGAACCTGCATTCGCGGCGACGCCCGCGGAGTCGACGGAGACCCGCGTCGTCTGACCCGGAAGAGCGTTGGCGATCGAGGCGGCAGCCGTGACCGAGAAGATGATGAGTGCTACAGCCGGTCCAAAGACCCTACTAATACAGCGCATCCTTGTTCCACCTCACCACACGACCCAACGTGCGGTGCAGGATTTGTAGGTGGCAGCCATCCGGACGTATATGGGAGCCCGGGGTCTCCCTCTCTCGGGGCAGTACTAACGCGCTACCTCGATACAGGTTGTGCCGCAATCGCGCGTACTCCACAGTTCACGCGGTGACAGAGCAGTTTCTGCGACGTAACAACCTGATCCTCGCGCCTCGCACGACTCGCTCTTCTCTCGTTAACATCGCACAAGTGGGAAGGGTTCGATTCGCACGCGATGACGCAGGGCAGACCGTTGTGCTCGTTGCCCTCATGTTCACGGTGCTGATGGGCTTCGCGGCTCTGGGTGTCGACGTTGGTCGCTTCTACGCGGAGCGCCGCTACGTCCAAGATGCGGTCGACTCCGCAGCGCTCGCATGCGCCTTCAAGTACGGTCATGGTGGCGACGAGGTTGCCGCGTGGGGCGCGGGAGATGCGATCCTGCAGGACCGGAACCTCAATGCGAACCCGCTCGGGCTGGGAAAGCTGCCCTACAGCGCGCGCGGCAGCGAGACCTACGCCGATGGCATCGTCGCCGAGCAGAACCTGATCAGCGGCATCTTGCCGGTTACGACGAACGGCCGCGGCTGCCGCGTAGCGATCACGGTCGACGTGCCAACGTTCCTGATCAAGATCCTCAGCCCCACCCTGAACACGATCACGATGACCACGCAGGGCTACGCCAAGAGCAAGGGCGGCATGCTTCCCACCGTTGTCAAGCGTTATGCGAACCCACCCGGGCCCGCCGCCTCGGACCAGTCGAACTTGTTCCATGACCAGACCATGGCCGAGGGGCAGGATTGGCAGTGCTCAACGACGAGCACCGTCGGGTGTACGCCCGCCAGCGAGGCATCCCCGGGTCGCGAGTTCGTCATCTTCGGTCAGGCGGCCAAGGCGACCAACGACAGCTCGTTCCGCGGTTACATCGGGCTGGACATCCGCGACTTCACGAGCACGGACGGCAGCGGCAACCTTAACCACGATGCCTACAACTCCGTCCCGCCGACCGTGACGGTGAACGTCCTCAAAGACTACGAAGCCTCATGGATCCTCAATCTGAGCTACCCCGGGCCTGACATCTGCGTGATCCAGCTTCCGAACTTCCTGCCATGCGCGCAGATCGCCGTGATCAACGGCTCGAGCTCCGGGCAGTTCGTCACGGACTACCAGACGACCTTCAACGTCGGCGACGAGTTGCTGCTGCAGCTGTACGACGGCTACGTCAAGACCGTGCCCGACTTCACCATCGCGAGTAACCAGCTGACGCTGTCGACGAGCGGCTCGGCGACGTCGACGGTCACGTACACCTACTCGACGCAGTTTGCGGCGAGCGGCGCGCAGGTCACGACCACGCTCATCCCCGATAACGGCACCATGACCGACGACGCCGGCACGGCAACGAACCCGTTCCTCAGCGGTTGCGCGACCCTCAGCACACCGGCGTTCACCGCCAATCCCACGCCTGGCGGACCCTCATACGTCACCTACAACCAGACCTGGAACACCGTCACCACCAGCAACTGCGACAAGGGCATCTACCAGGCCTGGCTGCGCGGGACGTCCAGCGCGCCGTACACGAGCCGCGTCCACGAAACGCTCGTGAACGTCAACGTCGGCGGCCAGCAGCGGGACTTCAGCCTCGCCTCCTCGGACGCGTACGCCGCGGTCGCCGGACCCGGCACCCAGGCCGACTACGTGATACACACGACCACCGCCAGCAGCGGCGCGACGAAGTGGACGGGCAGCAACCTGCTCACGCTCTCGTGGGCGAAATGCCCGACGACGACCGATCCGACCATCTTGCCCCCCGAGGTCCTCGTGTGCGGCATCGATGGGAACTTCGCGTCGACCAGCATCAGCAACATGAACCCCGGCCAGGACCACACCTTCAACGTCCAAACAACGCTCGCGCGATCCGGTCAGGTCTACACAGGCTGGGTGCGCGAGACCGGCCTCGACGACGTGACCAACAAGCGCGTCACGCATCTGCTCCAGATGACGCTCGAGGTCGACGTCATCCCGGGTGGCGCGACGCAGTACGTCGACGTTCTCGGCTACGCCGTCTTCAAGGTCACCGCGATCACCAGCAACGACCTTAGCGGGCGGGCGGTCACCGGGGTCTACGCCGACCCGAGCGACATGGCCCTGTCAGCGGGTAAGAAGGTCGGCCTCGTACCTTGGGAGCAGCCGTAGTCTTCTCGCGACATGGCCGTCTCCGCCCGTGACAAGAAGGCGCTCCTCACCCTCCTAGAGCAGGCGCAGCTCGTCTACCTCCTCACGCGCCTTCCCAAGAAGCAGGTGCTCGACGATCCCAATGATGTGACGCGGCTCGAAGCGGGCCTCGCGGCGATGCGCGCCGCGGCGCGCGACCTCAGCGCCGCGCTGCGCGAGAAATACACCGCCGTGCAGTGGGACGAGCTCGCCGCGAAGCCCGACAGCCCCGACCTCTTGTGGCGGCGCGCCAAGCGCGTCGGACCTCAGGTGCTGCGCGAGCTGCGACCGCTGCTGGCGGGCGAGCCCGAGGCGGCGTTCATGCTCGATCCGAACGCCGAGACGGTGAAGAAGGCTAAGGAAGCGCCCCGGCGTGCACGTCCGTCGCCAGCCAGCCGTCGCCGATCCGCTCGAAGGTGATGACAGCGGTCGGTCCCGCGGGCTGGTAGCGCGCCACCTCGTAGCGCACCGCCGCGGCGGCGATCGGCGCGGCACCCGGCAGGACATTCCAGCGCAGGAGCTCCGCCTGATCCTGCTCGTTCGCGTTGGCTGACGCCTTGTACGTCCAGAGAAGGCCTGGGCCGAACAGCACGGCCGCCGCGTCGATGGCGGACGGCGTCGCGACATCTGAAGCCGTCTCCGGGTGCCCGCTGTCGATCGCACCCAGCAGGGCGCTCAGCGCGTAATACGCGTCGCGGGACTGCCGCTCGCCGCCGAGCACGTACCCGGCCGGCGTCCAACCCCAGAGCCATTCGTGGCCGCCCGGCAGGCAGCAATTGGAATCGATGCCCCAGCGTCGTTCGGGCAGCTTGCGTCCCGTGACCAGCACGTGATCGGCGTCGAGGCGCCGCGCGAACATCTGCGACGCGCCCGGCGCGGTGTGGAGCGTCATTCTTGCGCTCTCGCCGGAGATGCCGATCGCGACGTACCCGCGAGCGCCGGCGCTGCCGCCGCTCCAGATCTCGAAGAACAGCTCGCGCTGAACGCCCCGCTGCATGTCCCACAGCAGAGCGAGATAGCCGTAGTCGATGGGCACCGGCGCGATCTTCCAGAAACCGCGATCGACCCACAGCACTGCGCCGGTCTCCAGATATGCCCCGACGGTGACGACTTCGCTCGCGCCCTCTCCGTAAGCGGCCGGCCGAAGCAGGCACTTGGACCGCGCGAGCACCTCCACGGTCTCTCGCGCCGATCGGCCGCTCGCGAGCTGGCCGATGACGCCCAGTGGGATCACCGGCGTCGGTCGAGTCGCGCATGAGCCGTCGAGGTCCTCGATCAACGCGGCGGTCCTCGCGTCGAGCGGCGGCGTGACCGGCGGCGTGGGCGCGGGATGGACCGGCGCCGCGGGAACGATCGGCGCAGGCACGGTCGCCGGCGCCGGCGTCGCGGCGGGGATCGCAGGTGCGGCGGAAGCGGTGGCGGATGCGATCGGACCGGGCGCGCTACACGCGACCGCGACAAGAGCGAGCGCGACGATGCGGCGCACCGGTGCGATGCTCGACGCTGCCGCTGGCCCCGGCGTCCGAGTTCGGGACGATTGGCGTACGAGTTACCGTCGCGTGGGCCGGGGGCTGCGTTCCGCTACTAGCGGCCCGTTAGCTCACCGACGACCGGCCCGAGACTCTCGACATCCGGCCCGCGCAAGCAGAAGTAGGTGATGCCAATGGCGTCCCGCATGCGGACGATGTGGTCGCGGATCTCCCGCAGCGTGCCGATCCCGCGGTACGCGCTGTTGCGCAGCACGTCCGGCTCGGCTTTCGCCTTCTTCGCCATCTCGGCGATGGTCTTCTCGCGGTCGTCGGTGACGATGCAGTCGAGGAACATCGAGAGCTCGATCTCGCCGAAGCGCGCGCCCGCCGCGTCGCGCACCACGCCGATCTGCTCGCGCATCGTTTCGAGCGTGAGCTTCTCGGGCGCCAGCTTCCCCGAGCCGGTGATCCCGGACGCAACGATCGCGACGATGTTCGCCTCACGGCCCGCGAGCGCGAGGATGTCCGGCCCACCGCCGGCGATGAGGAAGGGCGGATACGGCCGCTGCACCGGCTTCGGCCGGCACTCCGCTCTGTCCACCTCGTAGTACTCGCCCGCGAACGTGACCTGCTCCTCGGTGAAGAGACGCTTCAGCAGCGTCACCGCCTCGGCCAGGCGCCCGACGCGAACGCGGCCGCGATCGAACGGGATGCCGGTGCTCTGGTAGTCGCGGTCGAGCCAACCCGCACCGATACCGAGCTCGAAGCGGCCGTTCGTGAGGACGTCGAGCGTCGCGCACTCGCGCGCGAACACGGTCGGATTGCGGAAGTCGTTGTCGATGACGAGCGTGCCGACGCGGAGCTTCTGCGTCGCCGTCGCCGCGACCGCGAGCGCCGGCATCGCCGCCCACGCGCCGCCGATCATGTGATCGGGCATCGCGAGCGTGCCGTAGCCGAGCGCCTCGAGCCGTTTCGCGCGGTCGATCCACTCCTGCCCGCTCGACGCGCTGCCGGATTGGGTCGCGAAGCGCATCGGGTGGGCGGACACCGACCAACTCTATGAGGAAGACCGGTGTGAGGTTCACCGCGTAACCTGACCGCGGTGGAGATCGCCCTCGCGTCGCTGGTCGTGGTCACCGTACTCTGGCTGGCAGGGCTACTGGTGCTGTGGGCGAGCGGCCGAAGGTCCGCGGTGCGCGAGCTCGCGCTCTTGCTGCCGAATCTCGCGCGTCTCTTTCACGGTCTGCTGCGCGACGAGCGCGTCCCCCTCGAGTCCAAGATTTTGGTCGCGATCGGCCTGGCCTGGATCGCATCACCGATCGACCTCATCCCGGAGTTCATTCCCGTCATCGGCCCCCTCGACGACGCCGTCGTCGGCGTCCTGATCCTGCGCCATGTCGTACGGACCGCCGGCGAAACCGTCGTCACTGAGCACTGGCACGGCGACCGGCGGGCGCTCGCGCTGCTGTTCCGGGCGGCCGGTGTCGCCGACACCCACTTGATCGCCCCGCGCGGCGCAGACCTGCGAAAATCCCCCATCGTGCGTGGGAGTTGGTTCGGGGGTCTGGTTGCGCTGCTGGCCATCGCGGCGATCGGCGCGGCCGACCTCGTCACACCGCCGGAGGTGGACTTCGAGGTCTTCTACCTCGCCGTCGTCGTGGGCGCCGCGTGGTGGATCGGGCGATCGGCCGCGCTCGCTGCCGCGGTGGGCGCCCTCGTCACCGAACTGCTGGCCGATGACTTCCTCCGGCCGGAGATCCAGTCCGCCGTCTTCTTCAACGCGACGCTGCGGCTCGTGGTCTACGCCGCCGCGGCCATTCTCGCCAGCCGTCTCTACGAGGAGCGGGCGCGGCACTTCGCGCGGGACACCGAGCGGGAGACTTTTCTCGGCGTGCTCGAGCGAGAGTTCCCGCGTCCGATCGCGGCTCTGCGGTCACGTACCGCGGCACTGCGAGCCGGGCTCCTCCCAGGCGACGCGAACGCGCTGGACAACCAGAAAGCCATCGAACACCACGCACAGGACATCGAGTTCCTCGCCACCGACCTGCTTGCGATCGGCGACCTGCAGCGCAGCCACCTGAGGCTCCGGGCCGACCGCGTCGATCTCCGAGAGCTGGTGCGCGAGGCGGTCGCCGAGTCGCTCCGGCGCGATCAGCTCCACCTCAGCACCGGCGAGACGCCGGTCTCCGTCCGCGCGGATCCGGATCGTCTGCGTCACGCCGTCGCGAGCGTCATCTCGAAAGCGATCGAGGCGGCGCCCTACGAGTCGGTGGAGATCCTGGTGCGCGACTCGGCGGACCACGGTGTCGTAGAGATCCGCACGCGCGCCAGGCTCGACGAGAGTGATCTCGACCTCGCGCGACTTCTGATGCAGGCGCAGTCCGGGAAGCTCATCCTCGTCTCCCCCGACAGCCCGCGCGGAATGCTCATCACCCTTTCCGCGCCGCACGGCGCTGCGGCCGCGAGCGCTGGAGCGATCGCCAGCGGCGCCTAGAGGTCCACGTCGCGCGCTAACAGCTTGGGCGGGAGCGATCCGGCGCCTAGTAGCTTGTCGTGGAAGAAGCGCATCCCCCAGCCCTTCGCTCGCGCTTTGTCGCGTAGCGCGAGGATCGCCTCGCGCCCGAGCGCGTACGACGACGGCTGCGTCGGCGTGAGCGTGTAGCGGCGCACCTCGGCGATCGCGTTCGGCGGCTCCAGCTTGGGCCGCTCCACCATATACGCAACCGCCTCGTCGAAGGTCATCTCGCCGGTGGCGAGACCGACATCGACGACGACGCGTGCCGCGCGCCACAGCAGATCCTTGAGGCGCAGGAGGCGCGTCTCCGGCGAATCGAGGAAACCGATCTCGGTCATGAGCTCCTCGACGTAGAGGCCCCAGCCCTCGACCATGAGGTTGCTGCGCAGCGCCTTGCGCGCGAGCGACGCGTTGTCCGCGGCGTAAGTGAGCTGCAGGTGGTGCCCGGGGTAGCCCTCGTGGCACGCGATGACCGGGATGCCCGCGCGCGGATGGCCCTCGAGCCGCTCGCGGCGGGTGCGCTCGTCGTCGTCGGCCATCGGCAGCGTCACCCAGAACCGGCCGCGGCGATTCGCCTCGAACGGCGCCGCGGCCACGTACGCCGCGTACGGGTATGTCGTGCGCTGGAAGTCCGGCATCGTCTCGACCGCGAGGTCCTCGCCGTACGGGATCGATGCGATCGACGAGAGGCGCACCGCCTCGCGCGACCGCTCCATCTCCACGCGGTATGTGTTCACCAGCTGGTCGGCCTCGGGATGATCGCGCCGCAGGCGAGCGACGGAGTCGCGCCAATCGTCGTCGCCGAGCGCGCGCGCCGCCTCAGCGATCTTCGTCTCGGTCTCGCGGAAGAGCTCCTCGCCGTAAGCGCGCAGGCTGGACGCGTCGTGGTCGAGCAGCTCCTTCTCTTTCAGCAGCGCCTCGAAAGTCTCGCGTCCGATGGCGAACGTGCCGCGCGCCTTCGGAAGGAGATCGGCGCGCAGCCATGCGACGTAGCGGTCGAGCGCGTCGGCCGCGGCGTTTGCGGCGGGCAGGAGCGCGCGGCCGACGATGCGCCCCAGCGACGTGTCGGGCAGCGACTTCGGCAGCTCGTCGCGCAGGAACGCGGCGCCGGCCGGCGCGGTGCGCTCGGCGATGGCGATCCACTCGGGCGGCACGCGCGCGGGATCGAGGTTCGCGCGCGCCGCGTCGAGCGCGGCGGGCGCCTCGGCCAGACGCTCGGCGAGCATCGCCAGCCGGTCCTCGGGACCGCTGTATCCGCGCAGCAGGATGTAGTACGCGCCGCGCGTGATGAGATCGGAGTACAGCGAGGGCTGGCGGCGCCAGCGCTCGAACGGCTGCAGCGCGCGCTCGCCGCGGAGCTCGGTCAGGACGAGCGCGCGGTCGACCTTCTGGTACGGGTCGAGGCTCTCCTCCCCCATGCCCACGAAGCGCCGCAGCCAGTCCTCGGTGAACTCGCTCCGCGCCGCAAAGCCGTCGGCGGTGAGGTCGCCCAGGCGATGGTCGTGCGAGTGGTTGCCCATGATCGTCGCGGCGACCGGCTCGAGCTTGAAACGGTCATCGAGAAAGGTCTTGACGGTCGCCTCGAGCAACGTGCCTACCATGACGGGAGCGCCAGTCTGGCACAGGGGAGAGTCACATGCCGCCCACGAGCTATCCCGATTGTCAAAACTGCGAGGCGCCATGTTGCCGGCGGCAATTCATGGAGGACGACTCGGGTTGGTTCACGCTCAAAGATGCGCGACCGATCTACCTCGAAGCGGGAACGGACATCAAGATCGTCGGCTGGCACCAGCAGAAGGACGGGCGGCAGCCCATGTTCGAGTGTCAGGGGTTCGACAAGAAGCATCTGCGCTGCACGGTGTATGAGTCACGACCCGAGCACTGCCGGACCTACGACTGCCGCAAGGACGATCCCGCTGAATGGCAGGCGCGCGCGCACTGCGATCTCGCGCGCCACCGCCGCATGACCGCGCTGCGCGCGAAGGCGACCGCTTAGTTCGTCTTCGGCTTCTCGGTCGTGGTCGCGGTGCTGGCCGCGGGCTTCTCGGTGCTGTTGGCCTCTTCGCGGAACGTCTTCACGCCCTTGCCCAGCTGGCCGAGAACGTCCGGGAGCTTCCCCGCTCCGAACACGATGAGCACGATCACGAGAATGAAGACGAGCTCCGGGCCCCCTAGGTTGAACGGCATTCGTCACTTCCCCGCGCGCCCCAGCGCGCTTGTTAGTCGTAAACAGTGTACGCACGGCCGCCCTTAACCGAACAGGCCGGCCAGCAATGTAAGGAAGAGCGGGATCACGACCAGGAGCGCGAGCGCCGGGAGGTAACAGAGCGTAAGGATCAGCGTCATTTTCCCTTCGACCTCGGAGGCTGACCGCAGCAGACGGTCGCGCGCCGCGCTCCGCAACTCCTCGCGCGAGTCTTCCAGGACGCTGATCGACCCGAGCCCCATCTCTCGGGCGCGCTCGAGGCGCTCCGCGACGTGCGCCAGCGACCCGAGCGCGTCGTTCCTCGACTCGCGGATGAGAGAGACCTGCAGCGGCGCGCCGAGCGTGTAAAGGTCGGCGACTCGCGCAAGCACGTCGTCAACGAGCGGCGCTCCCGTGCCTCGACGCGCCAGCGTCATCACCGCGGAGTCCACGGGCCGACCGGACAATACGAGCGCGTGTGTCCACTCGACGAACGACGCAGTCGCTCGCTCCGCCTCAGCGCGGCGCAGGGCGGCCCGTCGCTCGACCACGATCGAGGGCAGGATGAAACCACCATAGGCCGCCGCGGCGATGACCAGAGGTCCGATCGGCACCAGCAAGGCGACGACAGCGGCGAGCAGTGCGCCGACAAGCGCAAGCGCGATCTTCGCGGCGACGACCTGCTCGATCGCGATCGAGAGACCACTCGCCCTCAGGGTCGCGGGCGCCATCACACGGAAGCCGCGAAGCCTTCCGAAGAGATTCGTTCCAGGACGGCCAAGAGCGCTCAGGCGCGCGGCAACGCGAGAGCGAGGCAACACGCCGAGAACGAAAAGCGCGACGCTGGTAGCGGCAAGGGTCGCACCCAAAAAGCTCATCTGATGGCGTTGACGACGCGTCTACTCGCGAGGATCCCCGCCGCCTCGAGTATGGCGGCGATCGGCAGCAGAACGAATCGTCCGAGCGGCGTCGTGAACGTTTCCCGCATGCCCGGGACCGTCACGGCCAGGTACAGCGCGAGACCCGGCACGAGCACCGCAAGCAACACGACTTGGATGCGGAGTCCAGACGTGCGAGCGCGCACGTCGTCCGCGGTGCGCTGTTCGAAGACGAGCCGATCGACCGCGCTCGCGACCAGCATGGCGCTGCGGGACGACGGAAGCTGCTCGGCAACGCACAGCGACAGCGCCTCGAGCCCGAGAATGACCCGGCGGTCACGGGCCTCGGCCCGAGCATCACGCAGCGCCACGTCGAGTGGCGCGCCCAGGTCAAAGGCCCTCATCGCTCGAGCGAACGGCGCGAGCGCGACCTCGCGACCCGAGCCGGTCGCGAGGCGCAGAGCTTCCGTCAAGCTGGCTCCCGACCTGAGGCCGGCGAGAGTCATCTGCAGCACAGCGACCGTTTGACGAGCCCGCTCTTCCCGCTTTCGCGCGGCGAGGGTCCGAGCGACGATCGACGGGGCGGACGC
>Ga0066682_10000612_pt1 | contig 11990 bp, 16 predicted proteins | sample GraSoiAngelo_131_FD_65628 | JGI IMG/M metagenome (GOLD analysis project Ga0066682, IMG submission 65628) | Grasslands soil microbial communities from the Angelo Coastal Reserve, California, USA - 14_0929_02_30cm | ecosystem: Environmental > Terrestrial > Soil > Grasslands | place: USA... | reverse complement strand
CTTCAGGTATGGGGCCGGAAGCGCGAGCCGTGAAGCTCGCGCACGTGAACACCCTGAACCTCGATGCATGAGCAACCGGGTGGCAGGCTTGGCCCAAGCGCCGCAATCGCTGGCGCGGTGCTCCTGTTTGTCGGGACGTATTTCCATCCCATGGGAGCAGACCCCAATGTGCCTTTAGCCGCATTCACCGAATACGCGGCGGATCGTCACTGGGTGGCCAGCCACATGATGCAGCTGTTGGGCATCGCCTCGATGATGGCCGCGCTCGTCCTGCTGTCGCGGAGCATGATGGGTGGTCCGGCCGCCGAATGGGCTACCTTGGGGATGACGGGAGCCGTCGCCAGCCTGGCCGTGGCATCGGCGCTTCAGGCCGTTGACGGCGTCGCCCTGAAGTTCATGGTCGACGGCTGGATGGCGACGGCAGAGCCGGGAAAGGCCGCGCTCTTCCAGGCGGCGTTCGGCGTTCGGCAGGTCGAGGTCGGACTTGCCAGCGTCACCAGCTTGCTCCTTGGCCTCACGGCATCGACGTATGGCGTCGCGCTTTTGATCGACCGTCGCTTTCCCAGGTGGCTGGGTGCGTTTGCCATCGTGGGAGGCGTTCCCACCGCCATCGCCGGCGTGGTGATCGCTCGCACCGGATTCTCGAACCTCGCCATGGCAATCAACATGCCCTCGGGTTCGCTGTTGATCTTGTGGATGATCGTTTTTGGCGTCTCTGGCTGGCGACGTCGATGATGCCGGCACGACGAGGAGGTCCGCACATGCAGCAAGAGCATCGCTGTCTGATCCGCGCCGACGAAGTCGCAGACGTGCCCGAGCCCACACCGCTCCGTCGGTCGGCCATCATCTGCGGAATCCGTTCCAGGCGGACCTGGTGTACCTCGACGACGCAGCGCTCGACGGTGGCGAGCGTATGAGCATGAGGGTGCGGCGACCCGGCGTGCGCGACGGCTACGACGCGTGGTCGACGACCTACGATGAGACGCCGAATCCCCTTGTCGCGCTCGACCGACGGTACACGATGCGCCTTCTGGAGCCCCGACCCTCCGAGCGCATCCTGGATGCGGGCTGCGGGACGGGGGCGTATCTGCGCCTGATCCTGCTGGCGGGGAGCTCGCCGTTCGGGCTGGATCTCTCGCGCGGCATGTTACGGGTCGCCCGACGGCGGCTACCCTCGGTGCCGCTGGCCCAGGCCAATCTCGACGATCCCTTGCCCGTGCGCGGGTGGGTCTTCGACGCGGTGCTGTGTGCCCTCGTCGGCGAGCACCTGGAGAACGTGTCGCTGCTCTTCCGGGAGTTCTCCGCCAGCCTCGTGGCCGGCGGGCGGCTCATCTTCTCGGTCTTCCATCCGGAGATGGCGGCTGCCGGCATCGAGGCGAACTTCGAGCGCGAAGGGGTGGAGTACCGGCTGGGTGCCCGTCGATACAGCGTTGACGACTACGTCGACGCCGTCGACCGCTCGGGCTTTCGGGGCCTCCGGGTGCACGAGTTCTGCGGCGACGCGGCCCTGGCGGACGAGATCCCCTGGGCCGCGAAGTACCTGAGCCGTCCGCTTCTGCTGACCGTGGAAGCGAGGAAGACTTGACTTCCTCACCCCTTTCGGACGATCGGGGCCGGTCATGGGACTCCTCGATCGGTTCCGGCTGAACGACCAGGTCGCGATCGTCACGGGCGCGGGGCGGGGGATCGGGCAGGCGATCGCGCTCGCCTTCGCCGAGATGGGCGCCGACGTCGTGTGCGCCGCGCGCACCGAGCGCGAGATCGAGGCGACGGCCGACCGGGTCCGCGGCTTCGGCCGGCGCGCGCTCGCCTTTCATTGTGACGTGACCCACGCGGCCGAGCTCGACGAGGTGGTCGCGCGGACTATCGCGGAGTTCGGGCGCGTTGATCTGCTGGTGAATAATGCGGGTGGCTTTCCACCCATGCCGGCGCTCGACACCGACCAGGCCTCCTGGGAGTGGTGCATGCGCTTCAACCTGACCTCGGCCTTCCTCCTGACCCGCGCCTGCCTGCCGCACATGCTCGCCCGCGACGGGGGTGCCGTCCTCAACATCTCCTCGGCCGCGGGACGGATCGTGCGCGGGGGGTTCGTCGCCTACGGGACCGCGAAGGCGGCGCTCTCCTTCATGACGCGGCAGCTCGCCGCCGAGTTCGCGCCGCGCGTCCGCGTGAACGCGCTCGCCGTCGGCGCCGTCGACACCTCCGCGCTCCGTCCGTTCCTGACCGATGACCTCCGCCGGCAGATGGAGGCCATGACGCCGATGCGCCGGATCGGCACGGTCGAGGACGTCGCCCTGGCCGCGCTCTGGCTCTGCTCGCCGGCCGGGGGCTGGGTCACCGGCAAAGTCGTGGAGGTCGACGGCGGGTCGGAGTCGACCAACTGGCCGTTCGACTGAGGCGGAGGCGTCCGACATGCCCTATCGCGTCATCCAGTGGAGCACGGGCAACGTGGGGCGGTTCGCGCTCCGCTGCATCGTCGGGCATCCCGAGCTCGAGCTGGTCGGCCTGTGGGTCCACGGCGCCGCCAAGGCCGGGAAGGATGCCGGCGAGCTCTGCGGCCTCGCGCCGGTTGGCGTGCGCGCCACCAACGACGCTGACGCCCTCCTCGCGCTCGACGCCGACTGTGTCTGCTACACGGCGACGGCGGATCTCCGCCCCTTCGAGGCCCTGGAGGACGTCTGCCGCATCCTTGCCGCGGGGAAGGACGTCGTCTCGAGCTCGATCGTCCCGCTCGTCCACCCTCGCTCCTTCCTCCCCGAGCTGCGCGACCGGCTCGCGGACGCCTGTCGACGCGGCGGCACGTCGTTCTTCACCTCCGGCATCGATCCGGGGTTCGCCAACGACCTCCTCCCGCTCGTGCTCTCGGGGCTCTCCGAGCGGTGGGACGAGATCCGCATCCTCGAGATCATCAACTACGCCACCTACGACCAGCCCCAGGTCCTGTTCGAGACGATGGGGTTCGGGAAGCCGCTCGACCACACATCGCTCCTCCTCGCACCGGGCTCGCTCACCTTCGCGTGGGGGGGCACGGTCCGCCTCCTCGCCGAGGCCCTCGGCGTCGAGCTGGAGACGATCCGCGAGACCCACGAGCGCCGACCGGCGACGCGGCCGATCCGGATCGGCGCCCACACCGTCCAGCCCGGCACGATGGCCGCGCTCCGCTTCGAGGTACAGGGAATCGTCGACGGACGGCCCGTGATCGTGGTCGAGCACGTGACGCGCCTCGACGACGCGCTCGCGCCCGAATGGCCCACGGGGAAGGGCTACCGCGTCGTCATCACGGGCACGCCGACGATGCGCTGCGACTTCGAGTTCGAGGACGAGCGTGGCGACCTCGCGGTGGGCGGCGTGCTCGTCACGGCCACTCGCCTCGTGAACGCCATTCCGGCCGTGTGCCAGGCGGCGCCGGGCCTGCTCTCGGTACTCGACCTGCCGCTCGTCACGGGACGCGGGCTCCGGGGCGCGGCGCGCTAGCCGTGCCTGCCCTCGGCGACGACTGGGTCTGGTGCCCGCGCTGCCGCGGCGCGCTCGCCCGGGTCGAGCGCGGCGGTCGTCCGCGTCCGACCTGCACCGCGTGCGGGTTCGTCTTCTTCGCGAATCCGGGTATGGGTGCGGCGGTGGTCATCCGCGACGCCGAGGGGCGGGTTCTGCTCGTCAGGCGCGTGGCCGGGCAGTTCGGCGCTGGCAAGTGGTGCTTCCCCTGCGGCTTCGTCGAGTGGGGGGAGGACGTGCGGGATGCTGCCCGCCGCGAGACGCGCGAGGAAGCGGGGGTCGACGTCGTGCTCGGCGAGCCGCTCGAGGTGGCCTCCAACTTCCACGAAGCCAGGAAGCCGACCATCGGCGTCTGGTTCGCCGCGACGCTTGCGGACCCGGCGGCGCGCCCGGTCGCGGGCGACGACGCCGAGGCCGTCGGCTGGTTCGACCCGCTTGCTCCGCCACCGCTCGCGTTTCCGACCGACACGGGGCTCCTCGAACGGATCGGCAGACGTTGACCGCCGTCGGGAGACTAACGATTCCAGGGGCCCGCCTTTACCCAGCCGCCTCGCTTGACCGGCGGGGTCGCGGGTGTGGTGCTTGCCGGCGGTGCTGGCGGCGTGCTCGGGTCGACGGCAGGCGCAATGACGGCGGGATCGGGAGCGGCCGGCGCGTCAGATCCCGCGGCGGCGGTTCCAGCCTGGGTGGCGTCAGTGGGTGGCGGCGGAGTCGTCCCCTCCGAGGGCGGTACCGGCTTGTCTCCGACCCACGTCCGCGTGACCGTCGGCTCGACCTCGACGGTGGCGCGACGTGCGCATCCCGCGCCGACGACCATGATCGCCAGCACCAGCCAGCGCGTTGCTTGCCGAACGCCCATCGACCCCTCCTTGCGCCTCGCCCCGAGCGGACGACGGTAGCGCCGCCCACGGCGCACCACAAGCCTCGGCGCTGCGATCGCTCGGATCAGTCGCAGCGAGCGGACGCGGCAATGATCTCCACGCCGGTCTGTTGCCCGGTCGCGTCGGCAGGGCTGAGGAAGCGCGAGAAGCTCCGGTGTCCGACGAGGTGGCGCTCCAGGAACGCGGTCGCATAGCGCCGCGCGAGCCGCTGCTGGCGGGCGAGCGCGTCCGTGGTGAGGCTCGCGTCGACGTCGGTGAAGCCGCTGTGCGTCCCACCGACGATCTTCACGGCGACCGCGGGCGGGGGCAGGAGGGCGAAGAGGGCGGCGATCCACGGATCGTAGGGCACGAGGTCGTCGGCGGTGCCGCCCATCACCATGACGTCACGCCGCGGCCGGAGCGGCCCGACGTCGGTGCACGCGGTGAGCGGGCTCACGGGAGCGAGCGCGACGACGACGGGCAGCGCGTCGTCGATCAGCGTCGCGCCGAGGACGGCGAAGCCGCCGAAGGAGTGACCGACCAGGCCGGCCCGCTCACCCCGGACGGCGCGGGCGAACCGGCTAGCGGGCCCGCTTCGTGCGTGGAACTGGGCACGGAGAAACGAGAGATCGCGTGGCAGGTCGATGGCGGGCACGCCTCGCGCAGGCCGACCGCAGTCGCCCGCGAACACGTCCGGGAAGTCGGGGGCGGCGACGAGGAACCCCCAGCTCGCGAGATGGCTCGAGAGGTACTCGTAGTTCGTGCGAGAGCCGCAGAACCCGTGCGCCAGAAGGACGAGCGGGAAGCGCCCGCGCCGCAGCTGGGTATCCCGACCCGCGGCCTCCGCCGGATACCAGACCTCGGTCACGAGCGTGCGGCCGGCCCGACTCGCGTCGAGCACGGTGACGGTCGTGCTGCCGACCGCGAAGCGACCGGCGGCATTGGGCGCGCGGGCGGCGACCGCGGAGGTCGCGAGCGCGAGCAGCGTCGCGGCGATGAAACGGACTTGCACGGCAGCTCCATAACTTGCATTGCCCATCGCATCCAGGCCTATTGTGACGCACGGCGGCGGCGCCGCCACGGGAGGGAGCAGCCATGGTCGAGAAGACGATCACGCTCACCGGAACGTCGACGAACTCGATCGAGGACGCGGTCGGACTCGCCGTGACCCGCGCTGCGGCGACGATCGACGGTATCCGGACGGCCAAGATCGCGGGCATCACCGCCATGATCGAGGACGGGACGATCAACGCGTGGCGCGTGCGGATCCGCCTCAGCTTCGGCGTGCAGGAGCGGATCCACGAGTAGCATGCGCGACACGGCGAAGGCGCGGGAGGTCGTCGACGGGGTGGTGGAGGTCTTCCTCCCGCTCCCCATGCGGCCGACCATCGTCAACGTCTACCTGATCCGTGCCGGCGGGAGCTGGACGCTCGTCGACACGGGCATGAACACGGAGGACAGCCGGAACGCCTTCCGCGGTGCGCTCACCGAGATCGGCATCGCGCCCGCGGCGGTGACCCGCCTCGTCGGCACGCACCACCACGTCGACCACTTCGGGACGTCGGCTCCGTTCCAGGAGCTGACGCACGCCGAGGTCTACCTCCATCCTCTCGAGGCGGAGCGCGCGAGCGTCATGGGGCACATGGGAGGGATCGAGAGCACGGATTACCTGAGACGGCAGGGGGTTCCCTCGGTCCCGCCCGACCAGCAGCTCCCGCCGCCGAGCCGCTTCTTCGGTAGCTGGTACGCGCCCGCCAAGGCGGACCACCTGCTCGGCGACGAGGACGAGCTCCCGCTCGGCGACGGTCGGTCGCTCGAGGTCATCTGGACGCCCGGGCACACACCCGGCCACTGCTGCCTCCTCCTCAAGCCCGACGGCATCCTCTTCGTCGGCGATCACCTGTTGCCGAAGATCACCCCGCACGTCGGCCTCTGGCCGAACGGCCCCGAGAATCCGCTCGGCGACTTCCTCGCCTCGCACGAGAAGATCCAGCGTGCCGACGCGCGCCTCGTCTGTCCGGCGCACGGCCCCGTCTACGAGGACCATCGTCGCCGTGCGCGCCAGCTGATCGACTTCCACCGCGTGCGGAAGCTCGCGATGCTGGAGGTGATCCGCAAGCGTCCGCGCACCGCCTTCGAGGTGGCGCTCGACGTCTTCGCGATCGCCCCCGACAACCGCTTCCAGGTGATGGCCGCGACGCTGGAGACCCTCGCGCACCTGGAGCTGCTCCGCCGGGAGGGGAGGGCGCTCCGCTCCGAGCGGGGTGAGGTGCTCGTCTACCAGGGACGGTGAGTTGCGACCGCCCCGGGGCTGTGCGATGGGGCGGCCATGCTGAAGCCCGGCGATCGCGCCCCCGACTTCACCGCCACCGCCCACGACGGCCGCCAGGTCGCACTCAAGGACTTCCGCGGGAAGAAGGTGCTCCTCTACTTCTACCCGCGGGCCGATACTCCCGGCTGCACGACCGAGGGCATCGGGTTCCGCGACCGCATCGGCGACTTCGGCGAGCTGGGCACGGTGATCCTCGGCGCGAGCTTCGACACGCCGGAGAGGAATGCAGCCTTCGCGAAGAAGTTCTCGTTCCCCTTTCTGCTCCTCTCCGACACCGACAAGAGCCTCGCCATCAAGTACGGCGCGGCCGATGATGCGTCGGCGAAGAGCGCGAAGCGGGTCTCCTGCCTGATCGACGAGCAGGGCCGCGTGCTCCGCTACTACCCGCAGGTGGCGGCGCGGGAGCACGTGGGCGAGGTGCTGCAGGACCTGACGACCTGAGGCTGCCGCGGGCGGTTGGGAGCTTCCTTCCGACCGTTCGTCCGATCCCCGTTGCCGGCGGCGCCCGCGCGGGCTAGGGGATCCCCCATGCGCAGCTTCGTGCTCGCCGGGCTCCTCGGGGCGCTGGTCGCCACCACGGCGCCCGCCAAGGAGTTCGTGGCCCAGGAGAGCGACTTCCGCTGCCTCCGCGACGGCTCGCGCGTCGAGGGGCACACATTCCTCCTCTTCAACAAGAACCATCACCGCCTGCGGAAGGCGATCCACCTCGCGGAGAAGGGTCAGCCCGGGAAGCACTACCCGGTGGGGACCATCGTGCAGCTGTTCCCCTTCGAAGCGATGGTGAAGCGCGGCGGGCACTTCAACCCGGATGGCGATGGCTGGGAATTCTTCCGGCTCATCGTCAGCGCGAGCGGGACGCAGATCGCGGCACGCGGCGGGCCCGAGGTGGCGAACGTGATTGGCTCATGTCAGAACTGCCACTCGAACGTCGCCCCGACGTACGACCTGATCTGCGAGTTCGTGATCGGCAGCAGCGGGCTCGGACTGACCGACGAGCAGGTCCGCGCCGCGCAAAACGCCGACCTGCGCTGCCCGCCCGCACCGTAAAGACGGCCGGCCGTCTGCGCGGCTCGCGGCACGGGCTTCCTGTCACTGCTTGCGGGGAGGCTATGGCAGCACGGGGCCGGGCGGTGGCGACGACAGGCCGAAGGTCATCAAGGCGGTGTTCGCCTCCGCCGCAGCCTTCGACCCCGATTCGATCGACGATGTGCATGTGACGATCAGCAAGAGCACCGGCCCGACCCTGTTCGCGGCGAGCCTGATGAGCGCGCGCGCCTTCTGGTCACAACCGAACGCCCCCGTGAAGAAGTGGATCTACAAGGATCTCGCGGCGACGGTGGGCGTCAAGAAGGCACTCCTCAAGGAGTCGCCCCCCGGGAGCGGGACGTACCTCTTCAAGATGACGGGCATGAGCGCCAGCATCGCCGGGCCGCTCGCGCCCGCACCGGGCATGGACCTGACCCTCGAGATCGAGCCGGTGGGCGGCACGCCCCTCTGCTTCGACGCGCGCCTTCTCACCTGCACGAGCAGCGCGACGAAGGACCTCTGCGCGCCGTGATGCACCGTGGACCCGGGTGGTGCGAGTCGCCACCCGAGTCCCCTCACGTTCCTACGACGATTCTCGCGTTTCCACTGCGGGTTCGATTGAAGGAGAAGGAGGCATCGTGTCCGAGCGGTTCGGTCGCCGCTTGGCGGCCGGCCCGTGCAGCGGCTACTTGCCCGCTGCGTCCGCTCCGTCCGCGCCGGTCCCTTCCCCTCTCAGGATCGTGCGAAGACGCTCGCGGTACCACTGATGCGCTTCGCGCACCGCCTGAAGACGCTCGGCTGGAGGCGCGTCGCCGTGTTGCTCCCTGATCCTGGCGATCTTGGCCTGGAGTTCGGCACCGAGCTCCGCGACTGCGGCACGCCTCGCGCGGCTCCCCGGGCCAGCGAGGCCGGCCCCGAGCGTGGCAGCCTCGCCCCGCGTCATCGGCTTGGCGGGTGATGGCGCGCTCTGCTCGGCGGAAGCGGAGGGCGGGGTCGTCGGTTCCGCGGGCCGCTCCGATGCCGATCGCGCCTCCGCCGCCGCGAGACGACGCTCGAGGTCCTTCACCGTCTCCTCTAGCGCGCCGAACGACGCGAGGCGGTCCTCGCCGAGCGCCAGCCGTTTCTCGATCCGATCGAGTCGCGCTTCGAGCGCGCTGATCTTCGTGCCGGTATCGTCTGACTTCCCGCATCCCGCCAAGAGGGCGGCGATCGCGGCGATCAACGTGACGGTGAGGGGGCGACGCATGGTCGCCAGCCGTCAGCCGAGGTGGCGGTGGAAGAAGGCCGCCATCCGCTCCCAGCTATCGGCTTCTGCCTGCGGATCGAAGCCGACCGCCATCGGGCCCCACGCGCCGAGCGTCGCCATCACGCCCGCGTGCTGACTCATGAAGCTGTGGCCTGCCTCGGGATACATGCGGACGTCGTGCGAGACGCCGAGCTCCTGGAGGTGCGTCTCGAGCCGTCGGCCGTGGGCGGCGAAGAGCTTGTCCCGTCCGCCGTAGCCCGCGACCACGGGACAGACGCCGCGAAGCTCGGCCGCCGTCGACGGCACCTGTCCGTAGAACACACCCGCTGCCCCGAGCGGCGCTCGCACCGCGTAGAGGAGCGCGAACCCGCCGCCCATGCAGAAGCCGACGACACCCGTCCGCGTCGGGTCGACCTCGGGACGCGCCGCAAGCCAGGTCCGCGCCGCCTCGAGGTCGGCGAAGGCGGGCCCGTCACCTCGGCGGAGCGCCTGGAAGGTCCGGAGGACGCAGAGAGCGCGCACCCCACCGGTGTCGAAGAGGTCGGGCGCGAGCGCGACAAAGCCCAGGTCGGCGAAGCGGCCGGTTATGCGCCGGATGTCGTCGTTCAGTCCGAAGATCTCGTGGACGACGATCATCCCCGGGCGCTTGCCGCCGGGTGCGGGGAGGGCGAACGCGGCGCGCATCGGGCGGCCATTGGCGGCGGGGAAGCTCAGGTCGCGCGCCGCGGCCATCCGGCACCTCAGTCCTTCCCGACCGCGATCGTGTAGTTCCCGGACGTGTCGACGGTCGCCCGCTGCCCCGGGTAGATGACGATCGTCGTGAACGGCTCCTCGATGATCGCGGGCCCGAGGATCGCCTGCCGGGGCGAGAGCCGGGGGCCGTCGTAGATCGGGGTCGCGACGAAGCGGCCGTCGAAGTAGGCCCGGCGGGCCCCGAGCCGCGGGCTGCCGGGCGCACGCCGTGCGACGCGCGTGAGAGCCGGCTTCACGTCCATCGCCATGGTCTTCAGACGAAGCCCGCGGAGGATCGGCTCCTCGTCGCGGCAGGCGTAGGTGTGGAGCTCCTCGTGGAGCTGATGGAAGCGCTCGACCGTGTCGGCCAGCACCCGCGCCGTCACCTGGCCGTTCTTCGCCGCGAGCGGCACCGGCATGTCGAAGGTCTGCCCGGAATAGCAGAGGGCCGCCATCCGCTCGAAGCGGAGGCGGCGCTGCCGGCGTTCGTTGCCGCCGGCGAGAGCGGACCGTGCCGCCTGCTCCATCTCCGCGAAGAGCGCGTGCACCCGGGCCAGGTCCACGCGGCTCACCGCGCTGATGTAGGAGCGCATCTCGTCGACGACGTGATCGGTCAGGAGGAGGCCGAGGGCCGAGAACGCGGGGGCGAGCTTCGGGACGAAGATGCGGCGGATGCCGAGCTCCTCCGCCTGCATGCCGGCGTGGACGGGCCCGTTGCCCCCGAACACCACCAGCGTGAGCGGCCGCGGGTCGATGCCCCGTCCGGCGGACACGCGGCGGACGGCGTTTGCCATATTCGCATTGACGAGCCGGAAGATGCCCGCCGCGGCATCGACGACGGAGATCCCGAGCGGCGTCGCCACGCGCTGCTTGAGCGCCGCGTGAGCGCCCTCGACGTCGAGCCGCATGGTCCCGCCCGAGAACGCGGCCGGGTTCAGGTAGCCGAGCACCAGGTTCGCGTCGGTGACCGTCGGCTCCTCGCCGCCGCGCCCGTAGCACACCGGCCCGGGTTCGGCGCCGGCGCTCTCCGGTCCGACCTTCAGCGTGCCCGCTTCGACGTGTGCGATCGAGCCACCCCCCGCGCCGACCGACTGCACGTCCACCATCGGGAGGCCGATCAGGTAGCGATGATGCCAGTTCCAGCCCGCCTTCACGTCTGGCGTCCCACCGCGCACCAGGCAGACGTCGTAGCTCGTGCCGCCCATGTCGACGGAGATGAAGTCCTTCACGCCCGCGGCTCCGGCGACCGCGCTCGCTCCCATGACGCCCCCCGCGGGACCCGAGCCCATGACGGCGACCGCCTTCTCGGCCACGTAACCGCCCGTCATGACGCCGCCGTTCGACTGCATGATGAGGAGCTCGCCGCGGAACCCTGCTTCGCGGAGGCGACCCTCCAGGCGGGAGAGGTAGCGGCTGATCCTCGGCCCGACGTAGGCGTTCACCAGCGTCGTGCTCGTTCGCTCGAACTCGGGCGCCGAGGGCATCACCTCGTGCGAGAGCGAGACCATCACGCCGGGAAGCTCCTCGGCGGCGATCTCGCGCACGCGGCGCTCGTGGGCGGAATCGACGAAGGAGAAGAGGAAGACGACGGCGAGTGAATCGACCGCCTGGAGCTTCATGCGCCGGCAGGCGCGCCGCACCGCTTCCTCGTCGAGCGGCACGACGACGCGCCCCTCGAAGTCGAGCCGCTCGGGCACCCCGTAGCGGCGGCGTCGCGGGCAGATGGGCGGCGGGGGCGGGAGCGCCGGGTCCCAGATGTCCTCCTTGAACCCGCGGCGGATCTCGATCTCGTCGCGGTGGCCCTCGCTCGTGATGAGACCGGTCGTCGCGCCCGACATCTCGATCATGGTGTTGTCGGCGGTGGTGGTGCCGTGGACGATCAGCTCGGTCTCGGCGAGGAGCGCGCCGAGAGAGACCTGCTCGCGCGCCGCGAGCCGGGCGAGCCCGGCGAGGACGCCCTCGGACTGGTCCGCGAGCGTCGTCGGGTGCTTGTCGAGGACCAGCTTTCCCGCCGCCGCGAGCACGAAGTCCGTGAACGTCCCGCCGACGTCGATGCCGACCCGATAGGCCACGGCCGAGGTGGCTACACCGAAACGTCGACGAGCGACAAGAGTCGCCCTGCCTACTCCCCGAGAACCTTTACCACCACTCGCTTTTTCCGCCGGCCGTCGAACTCCGCGTAGAAGACCTGCTCCCAGGGGCCGAGGTCGAGCTTCCCCTGGGTCACCGGCAGCACGACCTGGTGGTGCACCAGCGTCCGCTTCAGGTGCGCGTCGGCGTTGTCCTCGCCCGTCTGGTGGTG
>Ga0066682_10000610_pt1 | contig 11994 bp, 12 predicted proteins | sample GraSoiAngelo_131_FD_65628 | JGI IMG/M metagenome (GOLD analysis project Ga0066682, IMG submission 65628) | Grasslands soil microbial communities from the Angelo Coastal Reserve, California, USA - 14_0929_02_30cm | ecosystem: Environmental > Terrestrial > Soil > Grasslands | place: USA... | reverse complement strand
GCGGCGGTGCCGATCGCGACGAGCGAGGCGCCGGCGTCGAGGTAGGCGCGCGCGTCCTCCGCCGTGCGGATGCCGCCCACGCCGATCACCGGCACGCCCACGCGCTCAGCGACGCGCCGCGTGGCGAGCACGCCGATCGCCAGCAACGCCGGGCCGCTCACGCCACCCGACCCGTTGCCCAGGCGAGCGTGCAGCATCCCGGGGATGGTGTTGACCAAGCTGACGGCGTCCGCGCCCTCGTGCTGGGCTACCTGCGCCATAGCGGGAATGTCGGGGAGCACGGGCGAGAGCTTGATCACGAGCGGTCGCGTCGTCACCCCGCGGCAGCGGCGCACCAGCTCGGCGAGACTGTGAGCATCCGCACCGAACTCGAGCCCGCCCGCGCTCGTGTTCGGACAGGAGGCGTTGATCTCGAACGCCGCGACCGTGGCGATGGGCGTGAGGCGCTCGACCACCCGCACGTAGTCGTCCACGACGGCGCCCGCCACGTTGACGAGCACGCGGGCGCGCTTGAGGCGCTCCGCGAGCCACGGTAGCTCGCGCCGCGCCACCTCCTCGAGTCCCGGATTGGCGAGGCCTACCGCGTTGAGCATCCCCCCGCCGAACTCGGCGACGCGCGGCGCCGGATGCCCGCGCCGCGGCTCCGGGGTCACGGCTTTCGTGATGATCCCCCCCAGCGCGTCGAGATCGATGACCCCGTCGACCTCGCGGCCGAAGGCCGCCGTCCCGGCGGCGAGGAGCACGGGATTCTGGAACGTCGTGCCGAGGAGGCGGACGGGGAGCGGGGGGGAGGCCGCAGGGCTCACGGGGCGTCCAGCGTCGGGCCGCGCCGCCCGGGCACGGGCGGCCTGACCGTTGCGGCGACGGCCAGCGAGGGCGAGCGCAATTCCAAGCCGAGCGCCCGGGCGAGGGAGTCCTCGGCCGCGGCGTACGCCGGGCTCGCTTCGCCCCGCACGGCGAGCGTGTACGGCGAGGTGGGATACCGGCTGGACAGCCGCGCGACCAAGGAGTCGTGGGATTGGGGCAGCAACCCGGCGGCGGCGACGAGCGCCTTGGGAGCGAAGAGCGAGCTCGGCGCGAGCGTCACGATGCGCAGGAACAGCCACCCGGCCAGCGGGGCGCTGCCGAGCGAGTCGCGCGCCAGCTCCGCGGCGCGGAACAGCGCGGCGTCGCCGCTCGCATCAAGCACGAGCACGCGCCGCACCGTCTCCTGGAAGGCAAGCGCCTCCGCGTCCACCGGCCCGCCCGGTCCCGACTGCAGCAGCCCCGTCAGGCGGCGCGCCACCGCAGCGAGCTCGTCCGGGCGTTCCGCGCGGCTCGCCGTCACGCGCACGAGCAGCAGGCGGGCCCGCTGTCCCTCCACCGAGTCGGGAGCCGCTCGTTCGGCCTGAGCGTATCGGCGCTGCGCCGCATCCAGCTCCCCGCCCGCGAGCCGGCGATTTCCGTCCGCGAGCAGGAGCCGCGCGCGCTCTCTGTCCCGCACGCGCTGCCGCGCGAGCAGGCGATCCAGCGTGTGGGCGGCGACGTCCGGCCCGCTCGCGCGCGCGACGTCATCGAGCGCCGCCGCCCACTCCGCCTCGACGAACCGTCGCCGAGTCAGCGTGTCGAGCAGCGCCGCCACTTCGCCCGTGCGTCCCGCGGCGGCGAGCAGGCGCGCGCGGGTGAATCCCGCCGCCGCGTCCTCAGAGCCAGCCAGCCGCTCCAGCGCCGCCGGCACGTCGCCCCGCACTACCGCCGCCCGGCCGGCGAGGTAGGCGGCGCGCGAGCGCCGGCCGCGATCGCGCGACTCGAGCGGCACCACGAGCGCGCGCTCGGCAGCCGCCGGGTCGCCCGCATCGAGGGCGCACTGCGCCAGCACCAGGGCGGCCCGCTCCCGCAAGGTCCCGTCCGATCCGCCCTCCAGCACGCGGCGCAGCGGCGCCTCGGCCACGTCGCAGGAGCCGATACGCGCCAGGGCCTCGCCCTGAAGGGTGAGCGCCTCGTCCACCAAGGGGCCGCCCGGATGACGGGCGGCCGCCGATTCCGCCTTCACGGCGGCGCGCGCCCAGGCCGCCGCGGCGTCGCTCGCCCGGCCCTCCGCTTCCAACGCACGGGCCTCGTTCGCGACCTGCCGGGCGCTCCACATGGCGTTGGAAGAGGCGCACGCGCCCGCGGCGGCGAGCGCGAGGACGAACTGAGGCAACCGTCCGCTCATCGGCCCCCGGCCGGTGCGCGGACGGCGAGCTTGCGCTCGAACTCCAGCAAGTAGGCCACGATACCGTCGGCGATCGCGCTGGCCAGCTTGTGCTGGCCCAGCGCGGAGGCGAGGAATGCCCCGTCGGTCGCGTTCGTAGCGAAGCCCGTCTCCACCAGAATGGCCGGCCGCCGCGCGGTCGTGAGCACCATGAACCCGGCCTGCTGCACGCCCCGGTCGCCGCCCGGATGGACCACGGCGACCCGCTCCTGGACCAGCTCCGCAAGCCGCGCCGACTCGCGCAGGTATTCATTCAGCTGGAGGTCGCGCAGGATGTAGCCGAGCGGCCCGGGGGCGCCGGCGGGCGTCTCCGTCTCGAAGCGGAGGGCTTCGTTCTCCATCTTGGCGACGCGCTCTTGGTCCTCGGTCTTCGCGTCGGATAAGAAGTAGGTCTCGACGCCGCTCACCCGCTCGCCGCGTCGGCCGGGCGGCATCGCGTTGACGTGAATACTCACGAACAGGTCGCACGCCGCGCGGCAAAACGCCCCCCGGTCCGCGAGGTCGATCAAGGTGTCGGTCTGGCGCGTGAGCGACGCCGTGATGCCGCGGCGCGTCAGCTCCGCGCGCAGCAGCCTGCCCACCGCGAGCGCGATGTCCTTCTCGACCAGTCCCCCCGGAACGTGGCGGCCGGGGTTCCCGGGATCGGGGCCGCCGTGGCCGGGGTCGACCACGATCACGTGGTGCAGCCGCAGGCCGGTGGTGGGGTTGGGAGCGGCGACGGCGGCGGTCGGCGCCGGGCCGGAGGCGGCCGTGGCCGAGGCCGCGACCGGCGCAGCGAGCTCCTCGAGGCGGGCCGCCGCGGCGTCCCAGCGGTAGCGCGCCGCCAGCACCCGGGGCACGCAGTCGCTGAGCCACGGGAGGGGCAGGAACAGCGTATCCCGCGCGATGTAGGGATCCCCCACCAGCATGCAGATGACCCCGCCCGCGCGGGCGAAGGGAGCGCCCAGGTGGAACACGAAGACGGCGCCGCCGAGCTGCACCGTCGCCCGCGAGCCGCCCACCTCCACCGTCACCGTCAACCCCAGCGGTCGTACCAGGAGCGGCGCGGCGACCGCCGCCGCGCCGCGCTCCAGCGCGACGGGGACGGCCCACTGGCCGCGCGGAGTGGTGATGAGCACCGTCTGGGCGGGGAGCAGGAGACGGGCCATCAGCAGGATCACGGGCGCTTGCCCCGGAACGCGCGCGCCAGCTCGCGTTCAGCCGCGCGGCGCCGCAGGTCCTCGCGCTTGTCGTGCAGCTTCTTCGCGCGCCCCAGCGCGATCGCTACCTTGGCGAGCCCATCCTTGAAGTACAGCTCGAGCGGGATGAGGGTGAGGCCTTGCTGTGCGGTCGCGCCGATGAGCTTGCGGATTTCGTGCTTGTGCAGCAGCAGCTTGCGGGAGCGCGCGGGTGGGGGGTTGTTGTAGCTGCCGGGCTGGTAGGGCGAGATGGTCAGACCTTCGAGCCACACCTCGCCGCGTCGCACGTGGGCGTAGGCTTCCGCCAGGCTCGCCTTGCGGTCGCGCAGCGACTTGACTTCTGTGCCCGTGAGCACCAGACCGGCCTCCCACGTATCCAGGAGATGGTAGTCATGTCGCGCCCGCGGGTTGCGTGCGATAGAGACTCTGTCCACTGCGCCAGCGCCAAGATAGAAACCGGGTCCGAAGCGGTCAAGCCAAGAGTTGACTTGAGGTTATACCGCCCGCTAATATTGCCGTTCCCGCGCGCCGAAGTGGTGGAATTGGTAGACGCGCTGCGTTCAGGGCGCAGTGGGCGCAAGCCCGTGTGGGTTCGAGTCCCACCTTCGGCATCAACACGGAAACGGCGTGGGGAGTGGGGAGTGGTACCCTCCGATGCGAGCCGCGCATCCGGCACGCACCGTCACGAACCACTCCCCACTCCCCACGTTGTTGTGTTGATCGCTCTCAGTATCTCGGTACGCTCGAATCCACGTTCACGCTCCACGCATCGATCCCGCCCCGCAGGCTCCGCACCTTCGAGAAGCCCGCGGCCTTGAGGATCTCGAGCGCTTTCAGCGAGCGCGCACCGTGGTGGCAGTGGGTGACGATCTCCTGGTGGCCGTCCAAATCGCCCAGGCGGTCGGGCAGCTGGGAGAGCGGGATGAGCTTCGCGCCCTCGATGCGCGCGATCTCGTGCTCGTGCGGCTCGCGCACGTCGAGCACGAGCAGGTCGGGGTTCTGCTTCCACTCGGCGGCGAGCTCGGCTGCGGTGACCTCGAGGCCGTCGTAGCTCGGCTCCGCGCCCACGCCGCAGAATGCCTCGTAGTCGATCAGCGCGGTGACGGTCGGTCGCGGCCCGCACACCGGGCAGTCGGGGTCCTTCTCGAGCTTCAGCTCGCGGAAACGGAGCTTGAGCGCGTCGAACAGCAGCAGACGGCCGATCAAGGAGTCGCCCGCGCCGAGGATCAGCTTGATCGTCTCGAGCGCCTGGATCGACCCAATGATCCCGGGGAGGACGCCGAGCACGCCGCCTTCCGCGCACGACGGCACCAGGCCCGGGGGAGGCGGCTCGGCGTAGAGGCAGCGGTAGCACGGCCCCTCCTTGGCGTAGAACACCGACGCCTGGCCTTCGAAGCGGAAGATCGACCCGTACACGTTCGGCTTGCCGAGCAGGACGCACGCGTCGTTGACGAGGTAGCGCGTGGGAAAGTTGTCGGTGCCATCGGCCACGACGTCGAAATCGCGGATGAGGTCGAGCGCGTTCTCCGAGGTGAGGCGCGTCTCGAACGTCTCCACCCGCACGTTGGGGTTGATATCGCGCAGCCGCTCCTCCGCCGACTGGAGCTTGGAGACGCCCACCCGCGACGTGCCGTGCAGGATCTGGCGCTGCAGGTTCGTCTGGTCAACCACGTCGAAGTCGACGATGCCGATCGTGCCCACGCCCGCGGCGGCGAGGTAGAGCGCGGCCGGGGAGCCGAGGCCGCCCGCACCCACCAGCAGCACCCGGGCGCTCTTCAGCTTGCGCTGTCCCGCGACGCCGACATCGGGGAGGATGAGGTGACGCGAGTAGCGTAGGATCTCTTCGTGCGAGAGCTTCGGCAGCTGTTCCGCCACGGCGGTGCCTCCGGCGATGCTCGGGATGATCGACACGGTGTCACCCGGCCCGACCGGCGTGTCATGCTGCCGCAGCTGCCGGATGTCCCGGTCGTTCACGTACACGTTGACGAAACTGCGCAATCGTCCGTCGTCTGCAAAGAGGTGCCTCCGCAAGGCGGCGTACTCGCTGGTCAGCCGCTCCAGCAATTCGCCCACGCTGGCGGCGTCGAGCTCGATCGTGTCCCGCCCCCCCGCGAAGGGGCGGAGCGGCGTGGGGATCAGGACCGTGACTGCCATGCGACCGTCCGTTCTTCGATGGTCAGAGGTGCGGCGTCGAACGATGCCCGGTCGTCCGACAGGATCCACGCCTTCACGTCGCCCGCCTTGCGGCCCGCGACCGCCGCGATCACGTACACCAGCCGCGGCCACGCGTGGTCGCGATCGTACTGCGAGGGGATGGGCGGATGGTCCGGGTGCGAGTGATACACCCCGATGATGTCCAGCCCGTCCCGGTCGAGCCGCTGCTGCGCGCGGCGGAACGCGTCCGGGTCGATGAGGTACCGGTTCCGGGCCGCGTCGCTGCGCGCATTGGGAAGCGGGACGAGCTGCACCGCGACGAGCCGCGATCCGTCCGCCAGCCCGCCGATGAGGCCGCAGGCCTCGTAAGGGTAGTCCGCCTCGCCGTGCCGGCGGATGGCCGTCACGTGGCGGGGCTCGAGCACCAAGGTCACGCGGCCTCCCCCGCCAGCCGGCGGCGCTCGCTCAGGTAGCGCAGCCCCGAGTCGGGAGCGATCACCACTATGATGGCGGGCGGACCACGGCGGTCCAGGGCGGCCGCGACGCGCTCGGCGGCGACCAGCGCCGCGCCCGTGGACCAGCCGACGAACAATCCCGTCTCCCGCGCCAGCCGGTGCACCATGCGGTCCGCCTGCTCCGTCGCGACGAACTCCGTCCGGTCCGGGATCGTCGGGTCGTAGATCCCCGGCACGATGGCCGTGTCCAGGTGCTTCAGCCCCTCGAGCCCGTGGAACGGCTCGTCGGGCTGCACGGCGACGAGCTCGATCGCCGCATTCAGCTCCTTGAGGCGCCGTCCGGTGCCCACCATCGTGCCGGTGGTGCCGAGGCCGGCGACGAAATGCGTGATGCGCCCTTCGGTCTGGCGCCACAGCTCCTCGGCGGTCGTGACGTAGTGCGCCCGCGGATTGGCCGGATGATTGTATTGGTCCGCGTACCAGAAGTCGTCCGGCCGACGGGCGGCGAGCTCGCGCGCCGCGCGGATGGCGCCGTCCGAGCCCTCGAGCGGATCGGTGAAGACGACCTCCGCACCGAACGCCTCGAGCAGCGCCTTCCGCTCGGCGCTCGCGTTGGCCGGCACGCATACCGTGACGCCGATCCCCCGCGCCGCACCGAGCATCGCGTAGGCGATCGCCGTATTACCGCTCGATGCGTCGAGCAGCCGCTTGCCCGGCAACACGCCCCGCGCGATCCCGTCGCGCAGGATGAACAGCGCCGCTCGATCCTTCACGGAACCGCCGGGGTTGAGCCACTCGGCCTTGAGAAAGACGGACGGTCGAGGGCGGTCGAGTGCGGTCGAGGACGGTAGAGGGATTAACGGCGTGTTGCCGACCAGTCCCCAGAGCGCGGGCTCGGCGCTCCTCGCCTCTACCGCCCTCTTCCGTCCTCTACCGCCTGCTACCGCCGTCTTCATCCCGCTCCCTTCACGATCGGCGCACCGACGAGGTTGCCCCACTCCGTCCACGAGCCGTCGTAGTTGCGAACCTTCTTCTGGCCCAGCAGGTACTTGAGCGCGAACCAGGTGTGGCTCGACCGCTCGCCGATGCGGCAGTAGGCGATGATCTCGTCCTTGCCGTCGATCACCTTGCCCTTGTAGAGCTGCAACAGCTCCTCGTGGGACTTGAACGTACCGTCGGCCGACACCGCCTGGCCCCAGGGGATGCTGCGCGCGCCCGGAATGTGCCCGGCCCGCTGCGCCGTCTCGGTCATGCCGGGCGGCGCGATGATGTCACCCACGAACTCGGCCGGCGAGCGCACGTCCACCAGCGCGACTTTCTTGTTCTTGAGCGCGCGCTCCACGTCGGGCCGCTTGGCGCGGAGCGTCGCGTTCACCTTCTTCGGCACCGGATACTTGGTCGGCGTCACCCGCGGCTTCTCGGTGACGAGAGGGCGACCCTCCGCCACCCATTTCGCCCGGCCGCCGTTCATCAGCCGTGCATTCGCGTGCCCGTACAGCTGCAGCAGCCAGAACGCGAACGCCGCGAACCAGTTGTTGTTGTCGCCGTACAACACCACGGTCGTCTTCGGCGTCACCCCGGCGTCGCTGAGGAGACTGGCGAACGCGCCCTTGTCGGGGATGTCGCGGCGCACGGGATCGTTGAGCTGCGACTGCCAGTTCCAACCGACTGCGCCCGTGACGTGGCCCGAGTCGTAAGCAGTCGTGTCGACGTCGACCTCGATGAGGCGGATGCCGGCGTCGTTGAGGTGTGCGGCCACCCAGTCGGTGGAGACGAGCACTTCCGGATGAGCGTAGCCCACGGCAGCCTCCAAGCGAGTAATACCCGACAACCCGTGTCGGGTATGGGTCCAAAAAAAACAGTTGGGGAGCCGGACTTAGTTCCCGGCCAGAGCCCCGGCGATCTGATAGAGGACGTCGGATTCGTCGCGCTGCAGGTCGGCGAGCGAGATACTGGCCAGCAAGTCGTTGATGCGTCGCTCCAACATTCGCCACACCGGCCTGATGCTACACGACGCCTCCGGGCTACATCGATGCGGGTCGACCGGGTGCAGATCGCAGTTGACCTCAAACGTGACGTGCTCGGAGGCCTCCATCACATCCTTGACGGTGATGGCCTGCGGCTCACGCGCGAGGTGATAGCCGCCCTTGGCGCCGCGTACCGAGTCCACCAGGCCGGCGCGCCGCAAGCGGAGGAGGATCTGCTCGACGTAGTCGTGAGGGAGACGTTCCTGCTCGGCGAGCTCGCGCGCCGCCACCGGCCCCTGCCCCGCGCGCTTGGCCAGGTTCAGGGAAACAATCAGACCATATTCGGCCCAAGTGGTAACGCGCATACGCACATCAATATGCCAAGCTGGCTTACGGGATTCAATGGCCAAAGGTGAGGAGAGACAAGCGAATAGGGAGACGCCAAGATGCCAAGACGCCGAGCGAGTCCACCTACCTAGGGTCTAGCCGTCTTCCCCCTCAATCCCGGCGAGAGACTAAGACCCACCTGCACGCCGAACACGTTCTCCCCCGACTTGCGCTGGAGCCACAGCAGGCGGGCGTTGAAGTTCCAGGTCATGGGGCCACTCGTGAGATCGCACCCCAGCCCGCCGTGCAGCCCCTGAGCGATACCGCGGTCCGGGCCCTCGGTGTAGAAGCCGGCGAGCAGGAAGCCGACCTCGCCGTACACCCGTCCCCAGCGCGGCCAGACGCCGGCCTCGTAACCCGGCGCGAAGAGGATGGCGGCGGGCCGGCAGCCCGGGTCGGTGCAACTGCCGACGACCTTCATGGGGGCGAAATCGATCTCGAGCCCGACGCTGCTCGCTGGCTTCTTGGTGTCGCGCCGGAAGCGGACGCCCACGAAGGGACTGCGGGCCCGGAGCGGCCCGGACAGGGGGACGAGATAGCTCGCCGCCGGGCCGAGCGTGCCGGCCGTGAACTGACCCGTACGTGGACTGCCGAGCGCGATCGAGACGTTGGCGCGCGCCTCGAGCGCCTGGATCTCGCTCTGCGGCACCTGCAGGAACCGGCCCTCGATGACCGCCGCCGCGTCCTTGCCCGCGTTGATACGGACGCCCAGCCCGAAGGCGAGCGCGACCTGGCTCGACGTCGAGACGGTGTCCGTGCAGGAAAGGAGCAGACACAACGACGTCGACTCGGTGACGCGCGCCAGCCCGAGCTCCGTGGCGGCGAAGGGGGCGATGCCGCGCGTGCCGACGGGGTAGTAGTACGAGTCGAGCGCGTACAGGGTGAGCCGGCGCACGCGGCTGTCGGTACCCAGGTCGCCGTAGCGAATGACCGAGAGCCCGCTCTCGCCGTCATCACCGGTGATCAAGGCGACGGCGCCACCGTATCCCGTGAAGCTGTGGCTCGCCCCCGACAGGTCCTGGAGCGACATCGACGAGACCGCCGGTCCGAGTCGGAAGCGGCGCTGCGCGTGCAGGGGCACAGCGCTCGCGAGTGTGAGCGCGGCGACGAGCAAGACCGTCCTGGGCATGGACGATTGGTACACCCGACGAGGGGCGCGAGGCCGTGACGTCGGTCACGGCCTCCCACCCGGGGAACGTCACTTCACGAAGAACCCTACTAGCAGCCCGGCGACGTTCATCCGGACGAGCCACGACCAGAACGTCGCCTTGAGCAACGGTCGAACTTTGTCATACCACACGCCGCTGCCGATGGTGGACAACGCGATGGTGCACAACCAGAGGAGCGTCGCGAACTCCATCCCCGCCAGCGGCCCACCACCCTTCACCCAGAGTCCGCCCTTGAGCTGTTGGTAGGAGCACGCGAGCAACAAGCCGAAGACCAGCGCCAAAGCCGCCGCCTTGGGCATGTTCGCCGCCATCATTTTTTTTCCTTCCTCGGGCGTGGGGGGCATCGTGCCGAACGCGCGCATTTCCGGACCAGTGAAGACCTTCCCCCACATGACGTAGTCGGCGAAGAATGCGCCGACGCCTGCGACCAGCCCCGCGACGATCCAGCTCATACGTGCCCCCTCCTGAGAGTGTGCACCGCCGACCGCCCGTCTCTCGACTACTGCTTCTTCCCCTTCCTGTCCCGCTTCGGCTCTCCCGGCACGCCCGGCTCGGTCATGGCCCGCAGGTCGAGCACCCGGTCGAGCTCCGCGTCGGTGAGCAAGCCCTTGTCGCGCACCAGCTGCCGCACCGTGACGTTTCGCGCCACCGCTTCCTTGGCGAGCTGCGCCGCGGCGGCGTAGCCGATCCGCGGCGCCAGCGCGGTGACGATGGCCGGGCTCCGCTCCAGCCAGTGCTCGCACATCGCGCGATCCGCCTCGATCCCTTCCACGCAGCGCTCCGCGAAGATCCGGCTCGCGTTCGTGAGGATCAGCATCGTGAAGAGCAGGTTGTGGGCGATCACGGGCATCATCACGTTCAGCTCGAGCTGGCCCGCCTCCGCCGCCGTCGCGATCGTGACGTCGTTCCCGATCGCCTGGTAGCAGACCATGTTCACCATCTCGGCGATCGACGGGTTCACCTTCCCGGGCATGATGCTCGAGCCGGGCTGGACGGCCGGAAGCACGATCTCCGCGAGACCGGTGCGCGGGCCGGAGGCGAGCAGCCGGAGGTCGCTCGCGATCTTCCCCAGGTCCACGGCGTGGGTCCGGAGCGCTCCGCTGAAGGCCGTCGCATCGCCCAGCGACTGCATCAGTTGAACCCGGTCCTGCCCCTCTCGCAGCTCGAGGCCCGTCAGCTCCTTCAGATGCTTCACCATCAGCCGGGGATATTCGGGCTCCACGTTCAGCCCGGTGCCCACGGCGCTGCCGCCGATCCCGAGGTCGCGCAGCGCGGCGGCGGCCGCGGCGATCCGATCGCGGTTGCGCTCGACGGTCCCCCCGTAGGCCGCGAACTCCTGGCCCAGGCGGATCGGCGTCGCGTCCTGGAGATGGGTGCGACCGGACTTGAGGATGCCGTCGAACGCCTGACCCTTGGCCAGGAAGGCTCGCGCCAGCCGACCCAGCGCGTCGAGGAGGGCCGGCAGCTGGGCCAGGGCCGCCAGCCGGATCGCCGTCGGGATCACGTCGTTCGTCGACTGCGCCATGTTGACGTGGTCGTTGGGATCCACGGGTCGGTACTCGCCGCGCTTGCCGCCGAGGATCTCGTTCGCACGGTTGGCGAGCACCTCGTTACAGTTCATGTTGTGGGACGTCCCCGCCCCGGCCTGATAGGGGTCCACGACGAAGTGGTCGCGGTGCGCCCCGCCCAGGACTTCGTCGGCGGCGCGGACGATGGCGTCGGCGAGCCGCGCCTCGAGACGCCCGGTCTCCCGATGCGTGAGGGCGGCCGCTTTCTTGATCCAGATCACGGCGTCGACGAACGGGGCGAGCGGGGCGAGGTGGGAGATGGGGAAGTTGTGGCGCGCCCGCTCCGTCTGGACGCCGTACAGCGCCTCCGCGGGCACCGGCAGCTCGCCCAAGGGATCGCGCTCGACGCGGGTTGCGCTCATCGCCTCCGTCCGTTCGCTGCGGACACCATCGGTCTCGAGCCAGGAATCGCCCATGGCGCTCACGGATTTCATTCAACACCTGCCGTCCCGCGCCGCGTTCGCGCCGGACAAGATGACGAAACTCGACTGCTTCCGCTCGCCGCGCCTGCTCGTAGGGCTCAACTGCTTCGAGGCCGGCCAGTCGCAACCGATCCACGCGCACGCGGGCGCCGACAAATTCTATTTAGTTGTCAGTGGAAAGGCGAGATTCAGCGTGGGCGATCGGACGAGCGAGGCCGGGCCCGGGGACTTGGTGCTGGCGCCGGACGGCGTTCCGCACGGCGTCGAGCGGGCGCTGGAGCGAACGGTCGTGCTCGTGGCCATCAGTCCGGCGCCCAAGGGCTAGGCCGGTCACTTCGTCGGTTCTACCCTGAGCGCATCGTTGAACCGATTGAAATACTCCGTCATCCCGATCACCAGGGTGATCTCCACGATCTGCCCCGGATCCCACGCGGACGCGAGGCGGCCGTACAGCTCGTCCG
>Ga0066682_10000595_pt1 | contig 12068 bp, 10 predicted proteins | sample GraSoiAngelo_131_FD_65628 | JGI IMG/M metagenome (GOLD analysis project Ga0066682, IMG submission 65628) | Grasslands soil microbial communities from the Angelo Coastal Reserve, California, USA - 14_0929_02_30cm | ecosystem: Environmental > Terrestrial > Soil > Grasslands | place: USA... | reverse complement strand
GGGGCGTATGCCGAAGTGATTGCGGTTTCCGGCGATCCGCTGAAGGACGTGGGCGAACTGGAGCACGTGAGATTCGTGATGCATAACGGGTCCGTGTTCAAGAATGAGCTGACGAAGTAGAAGGGCGTTATGCCGGGGAGTATCCCGAGGGATTGCAACAATTTAGACACCGAAAAAGGAGGAAAACCAATGAGCGAGCAGAATATCAAGAACCATGTGAAGCTAGTCCCGCCGTTCCATTTTTTCGTTTTGCCGATATTGGCGATTAATTTTGTTTGGTCGTTGTTCCGCTTGAGGCTCACTTTTGCGGGACTTTTTGGCGTGATTTTTGCCTTGGCGCTCATGCTTCTGGCCCTTAATGCCCGTCTCTTTGCGCTCAAGGTGCAGGATCGCTTGATTCGCCTCGAAGAGCGGCTGCGCTATGAGCGCGTGCTGCCGGAGGAATTACGCTGGCGCGCCGATGAACTTACCGTGGATCAATTTGTTTCCTTGCGGTTCGCGAGCGATGAGGAATTGCCCGCGTTGATGCGAAAAGTGCTGGATGACAAGCTGACGGAACGCAAGGCGATCAAGCAGCTCATCAAGAACTGGCGCGCGGATTATCTGCGCGCTTAGGGTGCGATGGGCCTCCGCGATGTTCCGATTTCAGCGAGCCGTAACGGCTGCCGCGACGCCCTCGATTTCGGCGATCTCCGCTGCGGTGAGCTTTAGTTCTCCGGCACGCATCACGCCTTCGGCTTGCTTGGCGTTGCGCGCGCCAACGATGGCGCCAGTGATCGCCGGATGGCGAAGCACCCAGGCGATCGCCACTTCGCCGGGCCCGCGGCCATGGCGCGCACCCACCTGGCGAAGGCGTTCCACGAGTTCGAGGTTTTTGGAAAGGCGCGGCTCGCGGAACTCCGGATTGCGGGTGCGGAAATCATCGGGCGGCAACGCGGCGGCGCGTTCGCGGGTCATCGCTCCGGTGAGCAAGCCGGAAGCCATGGGAGCGTAGGAGATCACTCCAATACCCTGCTTTTGGCAATAAGGGAGGGTCTCCTCCTCAATCTTGCGGCGAATGAGCGAATACGGCGGCTGGAGAGAAGTGACCGAAGCAATCTTTTCGGCGCGCTGGATTTGTGCGGCACTAAAATTCGAAACACCGATCCAGCGGACTTTGCCTTCCTTCTGGAGCGCGGCGAGAGTTTGCCAGGCCTCCTCGAGTCCTGGGCCATTGTCCTCCGGTGGCCAGTGAATCTGGTAAAGATCGATGGTTTTGACTTGCAGCCGGCGCAGGCTCTCTTCGCATTCCCCGCGGATGGACGCGGCGCCGAATTCCTTTTTGATTCTTCCTTTTTCGTTCCAGCGCATAACGCACTTCGTGAAGACATAAGGTCGCGGGCCGCGCCATTCCTTGAGCGCTCGCGCAACGACTTCTTCGGAGTGACCCAAGCCGTAAACCGCGGCCGTATCGATCCAGTTGACGCCCAATTCAAGCGCGCGATGGATTGCGGCGATCGAATCTTTGTCGTCCTGTGGACCCCAGGCAAATTCCCAGCCCGAGCCGCCAATGGCCCAGGCGCCAAAACCAACCGGCGTTATCTTCAAATCGGAGTTCCCAAGTTTTCGCGTTTCCATCTCAATCCTCTCACTGAGGCACGCAGTCTAAGATCTCGCCTTACACTGATTTGCTGTCTTTTTCTCTCACAAAACTGGGTCAACAAAAAGCGAGAAAAGTTAAAACTACGGCGAAAGAAAACTGAAAGGAAGGATTCAGTTTGCCGTAAAAGCAGCGTCGTGCGAAGCAGTTTCGCCATCGGGATTGGTCATGGTGATTTGCTGCGGGCCTGGAGCCAACGTGGGAACCGCAACGGACAGCGTGTTGGCGTCTTTGAAGATAACGGTGGCTGATTCTTCCGTTAACGGCAACGGCAGTGCCGTTGACGAAACCGCTGCCGCGAGTCGTGAGTATTGCGCCACCAGCAGCCGAGACCGTCGAGGGTTGGATCGTGCCGATGCCAAGCGGTACAGCGGCAAGCTGAACGATCGTTAGTGCAGAGTTTTAAGCAGTGCCATCTGAAGAAGTGATGGCGAAAAGGCGCTGGCCGTTTTCGTCGGTCGCGAGAAAGGAGCTATGCAGGCCATCCAAGTCGGTCATGAACTGCTGCGGGAGAAAAATCCGCAGGCGAAGCGCACCGGAGTGCGCGTCGACAATGTCTAGGCCGCCATGGGACGCGTCACGCTGATAAACATAATCGGCCGGGAAGACGTGGAGGAAAAACGAGAGAGCGCCCCGACATGCTCGGGGCGCTCTCCAGAAGGGATTGAATGGGAACGAAAACTAAATCGTTTTGGTCGCCGCCGCGCCAGCAGGAGCCGCGGAGCTTTTTGCAAAAGCGTGGCTGCCGGATTCCTTTTGCTCGCTCTTGTCGATTTCGATGGAACCTTTGAAGTAGGCGCCGTCTTCGATCATGATGCGCGCGGTGGTCAGGTCGCCGTTGACCGAACCATCTTTCTTGATTTCAATTCTGTCTTTGGCGCGAAGGTTGCCCTTCACCGTGCCATACACCACCACCTCGCGGGCAATGATGTCGGCCGTGACTTTCGCCGTGGCTCCGATGATCAGTTTCCGCTCATCCAGTTGGACCAGTCCTTCGACTGAGCCATCGATCAGCAGATCTTCGTTACCGGAGATCTCTCCTTTTACGTGCAGGCTGGCCCCGAGCCGCGCTGTGCCGCGGTCCGCGGTCCCTCCTAATGGACGCATTGCATCTGTACTCATTGCCGGTTTATCCTCCCAGGCCGCCGGAGCTGGCTTCGACGGCTGATTCGAAAATGAATTCTTTTGATCCGGTTGCCCGGGTTGCGGCGCATCCGGTTTCCTATTGCCCCACATCGGTCCTCCCTCAGGGACAGCAGCACCCCATGCAGATTTCCGCTCGGGGATAATGCAAACTGTATTCCTCGAAAGAACCCTCGGCAAACAAACTCTGGACGCGCTGTTCGTGATAGTTACTAGACTTTCGGGCAGGGCTGGTTGGCGCAGGGATTGATGTTAAATGTAAAGAAAGTCTTTGTCTCTTGCGAGTCAGTTCGAGGGCTTCTCCGGCACCGGCTGCGTTGCGAGGAAATCCTCGATGAAGCGACGCGAGTATGCATCGAGGAGGTGCTGAATCCGCTCGTGGCTCGATGACTTGAGAACAAATCCCGCGTGGTGAAACTTGCTGATGCGGTAGACGATCTCCTCGTCAGTGTAAGACGAAGTGTCGGGGTGCTCCTGGCGAGCCAAAGAAAGAATGACGCCCGCACAATCATGGCGCGCAGCGGGGAGCTGGTAAGGCTGCTTGCCCGCTCCGATTTCGAGCCGCGCCCACTCGCGCCAAAGATTGATGCCGGTGGCGGCTTCGATCACATCCGCAATGTAAGCGCCGCCAACGCGCGCCGCAATCTCAATGAAATAGAATTTCCCATCGGCGTGAGCCTTCAGGAACTCCGCGTGGGTCACCCCGCGGACCAAGCCAAGGCCCTCGATTAAATCGCGATTGATTTTGTGTAGTGTGCGGGCTTCCGCCCCGTCGCGGGGGAGCGTGCGGGTCGTGAAAACGCCGCCTTGATGGGAGGTTTCGAGGGGCGGCGCGCCGTACGCGTGCGCCTCGGCGAAAACCACCTCGCGCTCGGAAGTCACGCTATCGACGTGATAGACCGAACCGGGAACAAATTGTTCGAGCAAATAGAAAGACTGCTGATCGCCCAGCTGGTCGAGCCACGGCCAAAGCTCGTCCCGCTTGTGAATCTTTTTCATCCCGATGCCGGAAGCCTGCGAACGCGGTTTGAGCAACCACGGGCCGGGCACGCGTGTCATGAATTCGCTGAGATGCTCGTAGTTTAAAACGTGTACAAATTCCGGCACCAGAATGCCAGTCTCCCGTGCACGAGCTCGCATCGACAGCTTGTCCCGGAAATACCGCACCGTTGTGAGACCCATCCCAGGAATGCGGAGGTGCTCGCGGAGTGCGGAAACGTTCTCCATGTCAAATTCGTCGAGCGCGACGATGCGATCGATCGGCTGCGACCGGGCCGTATAGCTCACCGCGTAAATCAAACTCTGCAGCGGAAGTTCTTCGGGCATGGTGAAAACCTCGTCGATGCATTCGAACGGCCAGTTGGCGTGGCGAAGCTTTTCCACGGTCAACAACAGCACCCGGCAACCCATGCCCTTGCACGTGCGGATAAACTCCTGCCCTTTTTCATACGAACTGATGCACAGAATGGTAAAAGGGCGGTCGCTCGGCATGCGTACCTCTGGCACGGAGGTAATCAGAGCGCGGATTATACAGCGCCCGGGGGAGCGGGATACAGAAATCGCAGGAAGGGGCGTACGCGCTGCGCCCAGGCAGCCTCGTTGTGCTGCGCGCCCTCAATTCGCTCGTAGTGCAGATCGTGCCCCAGCCGCCAGCCTTTTCTGAGCAGCACGTCGCGAAATCGCTCGACGTCCTGCACGATACGCGGCCCTTCGCGCGTGCCGATGTCCAGCCAGGTGCGCGGGCGCGGCTCGACATGCACGGACTCAACAAAACGGTGGATGACCAGATGGTTCCACCACACCGAAGGCGAGAGCGCGGCAATCTTCCCGAAAATCGTGCAATGCTTCAGCCCTACATAAAGGGAGACCAGCCCGCCAAGCGATGAGCCGCCGATGCCCGTGTGTTGCGCGCCGGAAAGAATGCGATATTCACGCTCCACGAGCGGCTTCACTTCCTCAATGAGAAACTTCGCGTAGCGATCCGCGCGCCCGCCTCCGAGCTTTGGCACATGCGTGGGCGTATATTCCCGGACGCGCGCTTTTGTGTTGTACATTCCCACAATGATCAGCGGCTCGACTTCGCCAGCGTTAATGCACTCGTCGGCGGTTTGACCAACATGCCAGTCCTGCCCGGGGATGAAGGACGTGGCGCCGTCGAATAGATTCTGCCCGTCGTGAAGGTAAAGAACAGGAAACCGGCGCGCGGCCTGATGCGCATAGCCCGGCGGCGTGTAGACGATGAGCTCTCGCTGATTGCGGAGAAAGCGCGACCGGAAGTGCTCGTGCTTGCGGAGCTGTCCCGAACTCACGGTGCGATCGTCACCAGGAGGTCTTTCGCTTCAACCTGTTGGCCGGGGGTCACCATTAGTTTCACAATGCGTCCTGAAAGCGGTGCATATATATTGGACTGCATTTTCATGGCTTCGAGGGTAAGAAGTTTCGCGCCGCGTTCCACCGCGTGATTGGCTTGTACCGCGACACTGCTGATGACGCCGGCCGTGGGAGCGCCGACCTGGGCGGGATCGGCAGGATCCGCTTTGGGGTGAGCTCGTTCCGTGACCCGCAGGGCCTTGTCGCGCACCGTAATTTCGCGCGGCTGGCCATTGAGTTCAAAGAAAAGCGTCCGCGTGCCGTCAGGATGCGGCTCGCTGAACGTCAAGAACTTGATGATAAGCGATTTTCCGGATTCGATCTCCACGGTGATTTCTTCGCCGGACTTGAGCCCGTAGAAAAATGCCGGCGTGGGCACAACGCTGACATCGGAATACGTTTGGCGAAATCTGTCGAATTTTGAAAACACTTCGGGATACAGCAGATAGCTCAGTAAATCGTCACGCCGAACAGCGTGTCCCGTCTTTCCCTCCAGGTGCTCTTGTTCTTGCTCGAAATTCACCGGCGGAAGGATTGCGCTCGGGCGGCCTTTTAAGGGTTCCCGGCCACGGAGAATGATTTTTTGCAGTTTTCTTGGCCAGCCACCGGGAGGATTGCCTAACGCGCCGGAAAACATCTCCACCACGGAATTCGGGAATGACACGTCGTGCTTTTCATCCAGCGCCAGCACATCCTTTGGCTGCATCTCCTTGGCCATCAAAAACAATGTCATGTCGCCAACCACTTTGCTCGAGGGTGTGACCTTCACGATGTCGCCAAGCAACTGGTTCACCTCGGCATACATCTTTTCCACTTCGCGCCAGCGATGGCCTAATCCCAGAACCGTGGCCTGCTCGCGCAGATTAGTGTATTGCCCGCCGGGAATTTCGTGTTGGTACAAGCGCGCCGAGCCGGCCTTTGGCCCGGAGTCGAACGGCAAGTAGTAAGTCCGCACTGTCTCCCAATAGTCGGAGCACTCGTTGAGCGCTTCGATGTCGAGCTGCGTATCACGAGTCGTGTGGCGCAGCGCTTCGACGATGGAATTCAGGTTGGGCTGGCTGGTCCCACCGCTGACAGCCGCAACGGCGGCATCGGCAACGTCCACTCCGGCATCCGCGGCTTTCAGAACCGAAGCGGAGTTGATCCCGCTCGTGTCATGCGTGTGGAATTGAATGGGAACGCCAACCTCTTCGCGCAGCGCCTCCACTAATTCGAACGCCGCATAAGGTCTGCACAACCCAGCCATATCTTTGATGGCCAGGAAGTGCGTGCCCAGTTTTTCCAGTTGCTTCGCCAGCGCGACGTAATACTTGAGGGAGTATTTGGCGCGGCGTGTGTCCAGGATATCGCCTGTGTAGCAAATCGCCGCTTCGCAAACCGCGCCGGTTTCTAGGGCCGCGTCGATGGCCACACGCATGTTGTCAATGGAATTGAGCGAATCGAAAATGCGGAAGATGTCGATGCCCTGGGCGTGGGCTTCGCGGACAAACTCGCTAATGACATTGTCGGGATACGACGTGTAGCCCACGGCATTCGCCCCGCGCAGCAGCATCTGAAAACAAATATTTGGAATGTGTTCGCGGAGAACGCGCAGCCGGTGCCACGGATCTTCGTGCAGGAAGCGCATTGCTGTATCGAACGTGGCTCCGCCCCACATCTCCAAACTGAACAGATTAGGCAATCTTTGAGCCACGGCGTCGGCGGTAGCGAGCAAATCGTACGTGCGCACGCGCGTCGCCATGAGGGACTGGTGTGCATCCCGAAAAGTCGTATCCGTGATGAGCAAGCGTTTTTCTTTTCGCGCCCAGCCCGCGAATTTCTTCGGCCCCAGTTTTTTCAAGAGCTGACGAGTTCCGGACGGTGGCGCAATTCCCGGAGACGCCGGGACGACGGCCGCCTCCAATTCCTTTGGAATTTCCTTCCCTTGCACTTCCGAGTTGCCGTTCAGAATCACGTCGCCCAGATAGGAAAGCAGTTTCGTGGCGCGGTCGCCGCGGCGCGGCAGGCGAAAGAGCTCGGGGGAATCATCAAGGAACGAGGTGGTGACTTCGCCCGCCTGAAACTTGGCGTGATTCACCACGTTTTCCGCGAAAGGGATGTTTGTCTTTACGCCGCGAATCCGGAATTCGCGCAGCGCCCGGTCCATGCGCTGGCACGCTTCGGGAAGATTCGCGCCCCATGCCGTGACTTTGACAAGTAGCGAATCGTAATAAGGCGTCAGCATCGCGCCAGCGTACGCCGTTCCGCCATCGAGGCGAATCCCAAAGCCCGCGGGTGACCGGTACGTCGAAATCTTTCCGTAATCCGGGGCGAAATTGTTTGCGGGATCCTCGGTGGTCACGCGGCACTGCAGCGCGGCGCCATTCAGAGGAACGCTCTCCTGTCTCGGCAGCGCAAGTGGGGCCTCGTGCAGCTTGTGGCCCTGCGCGATCAGAATCTGCGAGCGTACCAGATCAATGCCGGTCACCATTTCCGTGACTGTATGCTCCACCTGGATGCGTGGATTCACTTCGATGAAATACCACTTTTGCGAATCCACGTCGTAGAGAAACTCCACCGTGCCGGCATTGCGATAATTCGCCTTGCGCGTAAGCTGCACCGCTGCATCGCAGAGCTCGGAGCGAATGCCGGCGGCGAGGTTCGCGGCGGGCGCGACCTCGACGACCTTCTGGTGGCGCCGCTGTACCGAGCAGTCGCGCTCGTAAAGATGCAAAAGGTTGCCGTGATGATCGGCAAGAATCTGGACCTCGAGGTGCCGGGCGCGGGGCAAATATTTTTCCAGGAAAACCGAGGCATCGCCAAAAGCCGAGCGCGCCTCGCCCTGCGCTTCTTCGAGCAGCGCATCGAGTTGCGCGGCATCCTGGACCACGCGCATTCCGCGTCCGCCGCCGCCCATCGCGGCTTTTACGATGATCGGGTAACCGATTTCCCGCGCAATCTTCTGCGCCTCCACGGCCGACTTCACCGGCTTTTCGGTTCCCGGCAGGATCGGCACACCCGCTGAAGTAGCAAGCTTGCGCGCGGCGGTCTTGTCGCCCAGCAATTCAAGAAGATTCGGCGGCGGGCCGATAAAGACAATACCGGCCTTCTCACAAGCGCGAGCGAGCGCGGGATTCTCGGAAAGGAATCCGTAACCGGGATGAATCGCATCAACTTCCTTTTCCTTGGCCAGCGCGATGATGCCGGCAATGTCCAGGTAGGCTTCCACGGGGCCTTTGCCAGCGCCCACTTGATACCCTTCGTCCGCTTTGAAGCGATGCAGCGCGAGCCGGTCTTCCTGCGAATAAATGGCCACGGTGCGCAGGCCGAGTTCATTGGCGGCGCGAAAAATGCGAATGGCGATTTCGCTGCGGTTAGCGGCAAGCAACTTGCGAATTGGTTTGGGCTTCTTCATCTCACGGGTGTATATGCATCTTGCAAAACTCTATATTGTCGCGTGACAGCGAGGCGAGGCAGGAACAGTTTTTTCGATGCATCGTATGCAAAGTCTTTCTTAAGAAGAATCCAGAGGCGTGTGTCCCATCACAAGCCGAGTTACGGACGAGGAGTCATGGCCCGCCCGGTCTCTCCGGAACCTGCTGTGAGCGGGGCCACTGGCGCCGATTGCAGTTGGACAAGTTGAGCCTGCACCCTCGCCCAGGCTTTGGCCTTGCGTTTTGTGGCGTACGGCGCATTCAGGTCGGCATAGAAGTGCAAAAGCTCCGCCTTAGCTTCAGAAGTGACGTTTGCAAACTTGGTTTCCGCAAGTTCATCGAGAAGTTTCGCGTGGGCCTCATCGTTCATGCGGTATTTCCCGGGTCCAGTACTCTCTCCGACATCAAAATTGTCATTCTCCAGCTGCAGCGTCCCCTCCTCCGTCTGCGTAAGCAGCTTGCGGTAACGACTGAGCGTGGCGTTGAAGCTGGCCTCGAACATGTGTTCGGTCTCCGGCGTGGGCGTGCGGAATTGCAGGATCTTCAGCGGCCCCCATTTCGGAATCAGCTTGGACACAAACGCCAAAAACCGCTCGCCCGGACTGGGCTTGCGGTAGTCCTTGCCCCATTCGCGCTCGTAGTTGGACCGCGACAAATTGTAAAGAAACCTTTTTTTCGTGGCGTCGGGAATGTCGTCCTTGATTTCGTCCTTCTTCAGGTGCCAGGCGATGCGCGTGGCTTTGGGAATCAGTTTGCTCACGTCGCGGCGGTACGAATTCAGGGCTTTGTCCTCGTTCACCAGCACGCTCTTCAATTCCAGTCCATAGGTTTCGTGGAAGGCCTGATCGAGAACACGGCGCGCCACTTCAAAACCGATGAAATCGTGATAGCTGTCCGGAGCGTACCGTTCCCGTGCAATCTCCAGGACGTCGAAGCCGAACTCGGTTTTCACATGCGCGAGCTTGCCATCTTCGTACGCCACGCTGTCGCCATATTTTTTGCCCAAGCCTGGATAAAGAATCGGCACGGCCCGATTCGTCCCGATGCGGTGTCCGTCGTTGTCCGCGGCATAGTGCGCCAGCGCGCCGAGCGCGAAGGCACACTCGGTCAGGTCTTGAGCGTCTCGCAGCAGCGCCGCGATGAAATCGCCGCTGCGCACGTAATGCGTCAGATCGCTGAAAAAGGGGCTGCCGTAAGGGTAGTAACCCATGTCCTGAATGATGGAGCCGCCGTAGGCGAACGCTTGCGCCCCGCTCAAGTCTTCTTCCGTCGCTTGCGGATATTTTTTCAGAAGCAGAGGCTTGATGTGACTGTCCCAGGCGGCATCGATGATGGCTTCATGCGAAAGCACGGCGTAGGCCTGCGCCCATTCGGGGCGCGTCAACGCGAACACGAGCAGGCAAGCACAAAGAATTTGACGTGCAGAGCGGTGTTTCATTTTCCTTGAGCCGAACTGGAGCATCGTCTCAAATCTGCTGTCCAGAATAAAGCAGTCATGGAAGGATGAGCTAGGGGGAGAAACGAATTGTGGTACTGGAGAATCTCGCGTGTTTCAGTTTCCAGTCAAATTCATACAATCGAGTTCATATCATCGAGTCGTCTCAGCCGGTTCAATATTTCCTCAGCACGCCGATGACCCGGCCTTGAATCTTCACGTCGTTCGCGGCCACGATGATAGGAGACATTTCTGAGTTCGCAGGTTGCAGCCGGACTTTTCCCGGGGCTTCACGATAAAAGCGTTTGAGCGTCGCCTCTTCGCCGCCCACCAACGCCACCACAATGTCTCCGGCATTGGCTACTTGCGTTTGCTCACAAACCACGTAGTCCCCATCCATGATGTGATCCTCGATCATGGAGCTGCCTTTCACCTGCAGAACGTACGAATTCCCACCACGCGCAAAATCGCCCAGGGACAGCGTTTCCCGTTCCTCGATCGCTTCCAACGGCCGCCCGGCAGCGATGCGCCCCACGAGCGGAAGCTCTTGGACCTTCCGATCCAAAACCTGCTCTTTCACCGGCTTGGGCAACTGCACGATCTCGATTGAGCGGCTCTGGTTGTATCCGCGGCGGATGAACCCTTTCTTCTCCAGGGTAGTGATGTGCTTGTGCACTGTCGCCAGTGAAGTCAGCTTCATGCCTTTGCCGATTTCTTCGAAACTCGGCGCGTAGCCGTGCTTGGTTTCAAATGCCACGAGGTAGTCAAGAACTTCTTTTTGCCGCTTGGTCAAGGGCATGGGCGTCCCTCCACTCTCAAACCTTTTCCACAGGCACTTTAGGCGAAAAGAAAGCGAACGTCAAGCACAAAAATTCGAAACGCCAGGTGTCTTGCTCCGGGCCGGGCCTGCCTCGACTAAGGATAATCGCTCTCCCTTAAATCCACTGTTTGCCTGATTGCTGACCTCCAACAAATGCTTTAAGTTACTTCGTTGCAGCTTGGTTCAGATTCAAATCAAGTTGGCTACGTGCGGGGAAGAAAGCGACTCCTGACGTTCATCTGAATTGAGGGCAGTGAATCGCGGCGGATTCTCTTCTCATCGGTGGTGTCGCTTGGCAAACGACTTGGGCAACGAATCCAGCGGGCACGTTTTCGAGGCCGACCACTGCTCGACTTCTCCTTTGAGTAAAAATCTCCGCCGCAGTGAAAGAGTCTCTCTGGACTTGCGCGTTCGTGTTTCCGGAACCGCGGAACGCGGTGAAGATTTCTCGGGCGAAGGCCACACCGTTGATGTCAGTCACGATGGCGCAGCAATCATCGTCGATCGGGATCTCCACATCGGCCAAACCATCAAAATCAGGCGTGTTGGGGTCAACAAGGAGGCCCTGGCGAGAGTTGTGGAATATTATAAGAACAATGCCTCCGGCGCCCGCGTGTTCGGCATCACCCTGGCAGATACTAGGGTCAATCTCTGGGACATTGTCTTTCCCACGCCTGCGGGTCTTGACAAAGCGGTGCTGCGCGCCCTGTTGCGGTGCGTTGCGTGCGGGCGGCTTGAAGTTTCTTATCTGAACGAATTCGAATCCGATCTCTTTCTCAACCACAACAGCGTTGCGCGTTTGTGTGCGCAATGCAACGGCTGGACGACCTGGACGCGCCCCTACGGGGATTTTGCCGCGACACCCGCTGAGGCTTTGGAATCGAACGTGAGCGATTCTCAGACACGCAACCGTCGTTCTCATGAACGCCTTCGCACCGAGACCGTGGGGTGCGTCCGGCATCCTGCTTTTGGAAACGAAGTCGTGCTGGTCTCGAACTTGGCGCGAGAAGGGTTGAGCTTTTACAGCGCGAACCAGTATCCCGAGGGGGCGTACATAGAAATGGCCATCCCCTATACATCGAAGGCCCCCAACATCTATTCCCTGGTAAGAATCGTCGGTACTCGAAAGGGAAAGGATGGTAGTCTCATCGAATACCGGGCCACCTACCTCATGTGACGTAACCCTATGGAACCTCTGCCGGACGGTTCGTGGAAATCCGAACATCTGCTCCAGTTGTTGGTGGAGAG
>Ga0066682_10000584_pt1 | contig 12113 bp, 10 predicted proteins | sample GraSoiAngelo_131_FD_65628 | JGI IMG/M metagenome (GOLD analysis project Ga0066682, IMG submission 65628) | Grasslands soil microbial communities from the Angelo Coastal Reserve, California, USA - 14_0929_02_30cm | ecosystem: Environmental > Terrestrial > Soil > Grasslands | place: USA... | reverse complement strand
AAACGGCACGCCGCTCAGGGTCCCAAGGCTCGAATTGCCCGCCGTGTTGTCGTTCAGCGCCCAGCTCCCCAGCCCATCCCACGGCTGATCGCTGTACTGCGTCAGCCCCCCCGGCTCGTTGGGCCAGCTCCCGCTGGGCGGGGGCGGCGGCGCAGTCACCATGAGACTCGCCGTGCCGCTCTGCCCTTCGCTCGTCGCCGTAACCGTCGTCGTGCCGGTCACCAGCGCCGTCACCAGCCCTGTGCCCGACACCGGCGCGACCAGCGGCGCGCTCGAGTTCCAGCTCACCGTCCGCCCGCTCAGAACATTCCCGTTCGCATCTTTGAGCATGGCGGTGAACTGCTGCGTCCCACCCACGGCCACGTTCGCGCCAGAGGGGCTCACCGCCACCGACGCCACGGGGGCATCGGCGATCGTGACGGTCGCCGTGCCGGTCAGCCATCCACGGCTGTCCGTGGCTGTGACGCGGTATACGCCAGAAGGCGGGACCGCCGTGTACAGGCCGGACGGCGAGATACTTCCAGCTGTGGCGTTCCACGTCACGGGGATCGAAACGCTGTCGCCAGCTTGAGTGCGACCGAAGGCGGCGAATTGGTGCTTCTGTGAAGGGACGAGGGTGATGGCATCGGGTGAGACGACCACGTTCACGAGCTGCGTGCCTGGCTGCGGACCGGAGACGCTGACGCCCGGCGTCTCGCACGCGGCGAGCGCCGCGGTCGAGAGCATCAGGGCGACCGGTCGCATCCGCGCCAGGCGCTGGGACAGCTTGAAGGTGAACGTCATGTGTTGCGCTCCAGCAACAGTCAGGAACAAAAAAAAACCGCCAGCTTCGACAATAGTGTCGGTTCGCTGGCGGCCCGGCGGACCTCGCGAGCTCTTGGCTCGCCTTAGTCCCGTAGCTCTGCGTCACCGTCTTTCGGCGGCTTTGCTCTGAGCAGCGTCAGGTGTTGCCTGCGGACCCTTGCCGCAGACCGGCTGTGACCGTTCTCGCCCCAACCGGTGTGGCATGGTAGCAACAGGGGGTGAAATCGCGCAAGTGGTGCAAGCTACTCTTAGGGAAACTTTGGAAGTTGGGGGTTTGGGAGCCTCAGGGGGCTGCATTTTGGTGCAGCGCAGGGGTTTAAGATAGGAACAAAACGCACGACGCCCGTCATCTTCCGCTTATATGCACGTGATCGTACCAGTAGTAGTCGTTCTCGGTCTTACTCCCGTTCACACCGCCCCAGATTGCGCTCACCTTGTAGATCGACAACGGGCTGTTCGGAAACGGCACGTTGAAGTAGTCCCCGATCAGCTTGCCGTCGAGCCACCAGCGGATGATGCCGTTTGGCGGATTGGTCGTGGTATTGTAGATCATTAACCACTCGACACGGTGCCACTGCCCCAGCGTGACCGGCACATGGTTCACATTCGGCACGAGCCAATTCGACGCCATATTCAGGAACTGCGGAATCACACGCAGTTCGTACGGCCCCCCAGGCGGACCATACATGACCATGTAGATGTCGCCGCCTTCATCAGGGAAGAGAATCTGCACCTTGTTCACGTTACTGGCGTGCCCCTCCCATGGATTGCTGACCTTCCACCAGATGCCTAGGAAGGCTTGCTTGAGGTTCGGGAGGTCATGCATCTCAGCCGCCGGACCGATGCCGGCAGAGAAGCCGATCGGATAGAAGTACTGCAGCACGCCTGGCGGCGAGAGGGGTGCTTGAGGATCGACCCCCAGGGTGCCGAGGCCGCTCACGTTGTCGATCAGACTCCACCCATCCCCATTCAACACGTTGAAGGGGTTGTCGGCGACCACCCCGAATCCCGCCGGCTCGTTGGGCCACGGCCCGGTTCCCGGACGAACGACGGTTATCAGCCCCGCGCCACTGTGCCCCTCGGACACGGCAGTAATCGTTGCCGTGCCGGGCGTCACGCCAGTCACGAGACCCATTGAGTCGACGACGGCGACACTCGGATCGCTGCTAGTCCAGCCGACCGTCCCACCGCTGAGAGTGTCCCCCGTCGAGTCACGGAGCATCGCGCTGAATGGCCATGAGCCCTCGATCGGCAGCGTGGCCGTGTCCGGTCTTACGGCCACCGACGCGACGCGTCGCCGGGGCAGCACGCGCACGCTTGCCATGCCGGCCAGTCCCCAGTCACTACTGCTCGCCGTGACCGAAAAACTGCCGACCGCCGTGTCGGCGGTGAAGATGCCGTAGGGCGTGATCGTCCCGCCGCTGGCGCTCCAGACGACGGGCCCGTCGACGTGACGCGCGTCAGAGGTGCGCCCGTAAGCAGCGAACCTTTGGCTTTCCCCGGGCAACAGCGACGTGGTCGCAGGTTCCACGACGAGCTGCATTACGTTCGTACCGGGTGGTTGCGGCGGCGGTACAACGGGCACGGTCGCGTCTTCCGCCAGACACCCTGCGGCGAGCGTGAGGGCGAGCGAGACGGCTGCGCACCGCCGTGCGGGGCGAACTGCCCGGGCATGGGGAGCTGACAGGCTGGTCACGACGGAACCGGTCGTTGTTCCAGTGGACGTCGCGGATGCGGTCCGCGGCGCGGCGGCGGTGACGAGCGCCGCGGTGATCGCGGCGGCGGCCATTCGTTCAAACATAGGAAGCGCGCCGGTCATCAGGCAATGGTCAAGTGGGTACCACAAGTCGCGCGCCACCCAGGGCACCACACAGGGGGGCACGGTGCTTGCTCCAGCATCGCGTCCGAACGTTTCCGCAAGGTTCATGCTTCGCGCTGCCTACTATACCGGCCTACGGGTGGTCGGGGTTCCCGCCCTCGTGCGACGACTCCGCGAGGCGAGCGTCATTCTCTGCTACCACAACGTGTGGCCCGCACGCAACGCTCCGCTGGGCGGCGACGCTGCAGTCCATTTGCCCCTGGACCACTTTGCCGAGCAGCTGCGTTGGCTGGCGAGCCACTACGAGGTCGTATCCCTGCGCGACCTGGTCGATCGGCTGAACGCGGGCCACTCACTGCGCGGGCTCGCGGTCATCACGTTTGACGACGGCTATGCGGGCGTGTTCGAGCATGCCTGGCCGCTCCTGCTCGAAGTCGGCCTGCCGGCGACGGTGTTCATCGTCGGCGGGGCGGCGGAAACGGGCGACCCATTCTGGTGGGACCATCCCGCGGTGGCCGAGCACGCCACGCCTGAGCGCCGCCAGCAGTGGCTCACGGCGTTGCGCGGCGATCGTGAGGGAATCGTCTCCGCGATCGCGGCCGTCTCTGCGCCAGACCTTCCACCGGCGCAGCGGCCGGCTGGGTGGGACACGGTCGCTCGCGCTGCAGATGCTGGCCTAGCGCTCGGCGTGCACTCTGTCACCCATCGCACTCTGACCGAGCTTGACGACGCCGAGCTCGACGCCGAGATCACGTCGAGCTGGGAGGCGATCCGGTCGCGCACTGGCATCTGCCCCGAGTTTTTTGCCTACCCGTACGGCCGGTGGGACGCGCGCGTGCGAGACGCCGTGCGGGCAGCCGGCTACCGCGGCGCGGTCACGCTCGATTATGGGCTCGTGCATGGGCGGGCCGATCCGTGGGCGCTCCGTCGGGTGAACGTCCCCGCTGCCATCTCCCAACCGGCATTCGAGGCCTGGGCAGCGGGACTCTGGCCCCGGCGCGGCCCTCCGGGATGAGGCGCAACGGCGCCCTCCCGATTCGGGGCGCGCGCGTCGCGCATGTCATCGAAACGGACGGCCCCGGCGGCGCCGAGCGGATGCTGGCGCAGCTGGCGGGAGAGTTGCAAGCCGCGGGGTGCCCCGGCGTCGCGTTCTTGCCGGCCGGCCAGGAGGGCTGGCTTAGCCGGGAGCTGGCGGCGGCCGGGATCGCGGTCGACTACTTCCAGCTCGACCGCCCCTGGTCCCCCAAGCTTGCCGCTTCGCTCGCAGCCGGATTCCGGCGCCACCGGATCGATCTGGCGCACAGTCACGAGTTCACCATGGCCTTCTACGGCGCGTGGGCTGCCCGCCGGGCGCGCGTGCCGCACGTCATCACGATGCACGGCGGCCGTTACTACGCCGGGCGGCTGCGCCGCAGGTTCGCGCTGCGCGCGGCGGCGGGGTTAAGCGGCGGTGTCGTCGCGGTGTCCCAGGTGCTCGCTGGCCAGCTGTGTCGCGACCTGTGGATCCCCTCCACCCGGATCACCACCATTCCTAACGGCGTCCGCTTCGACCCACTCGCCGAGTCCACGATACGATCCGAGCTCGCGCTGTCGCCCGAGGATCACCTCGTCGTGACGGTCGGCAACCTCTACCCGGTAAAGGGGCATCGCGTTCTGCTGGACGCTGTCGCGCTGCTGTCGTCGCAGCACCCGAACCTGCATGTCGCCATCGCAGGCCGCGGTGATCTCGCCCCCGCGCTGGCGGAGCAGGCGCGCGAGCTCGGTCTCGCCGGGCGGCTGCACCTGCTGGGCCTGCGCACCGACGTGGCGAACGTGCTCGCCGCGGCGGACGTCTTCGTACTGCCGTCCCTGTCCGAGGGCTTGCCGCTCGCGCTGCTCGAGGCGATGTGCGCCGCTCGCCCAATCGTCGCGAGCGCGGTGGGCGAGGTGCCCGTGGCCCTCGCGGCGGGCGCAGCCGGCCTCCTGGTCGAGCCCGGCAATCCTGCGGCGCTCGCCGCAGCGCTGCACCGCGTGCTCGCCAACCGGTTCGAGGCACAGTTGCTCGGCAAGAGCGCTCAGGCGCGCGCTGCGGCCGAGTACGGTATTGCGCGCATGGTGACGCGCTACGCCGCGCTGTACGAACGATTGCTGTGCGGGCGGCGTGCGGCCGCTGGCTAGCTGCTGCAGCCCTCCACCAGCCGCGCTAGCGCTTCTCGCTCCGCGGCGCTGACGAGCGAGTGCGTCGGCAGCGTGACGAGCTGCCGCACCAGCTCCTCCGCACCGGGCCAGCGGCCGGTCGCGCGCGTCAGTCGCTCGCGCACCGGCGGGAGGGCGGCGAGGGTGGTGGGATATCCCGGGGTGACGCCGAGGCGCAGGGCCAAGCGCGGATCGGGGAGCCCCGCGAGACCGTTTGGGAGTCGCAGGGGCAAGCGCAGAAATCCCGGCGTGCCGGGGCGCGGTGGTGCCACGGCCCGCGCCCGTGAGTCCGGCGGGATCCGCGCCAGCAGGGCCTCGGCGTTCGCCTTCCGGACCGCGGCCTCCTGGGTAGCCAGCGGTAGCGTGCGCTCGAGCAGCGCCGCCGCGGCGCGGGTCATACCGCGTGGCGGGCTGGGCGCGCGATAGCGCGTCTCCCCGAGATGCAGGAACGGCACAGCGGCCGGCAGGCGGTACAGCGCCGGGCGACCGAGCAGTGATTGGGCGGCTGCGGTAGCGAGCGCCGCGAACTCGTCGGAGAGACCCGGCGGGCGGGCGGCGGCGAGGTGCCCGTCCAGCGGGAAGCGGCGCATCAAGAGCGCCCCGCCCCGGCCGCCCGTCCACCCCTTCCCGCGTCCGAAGCTCAGCACGCTCAACGCCCCCTGGCTCCCGAGCGGCGAGCCGCGCCACAGCGCCCCCTGGCCCTGGGCAGCATCTTCGATCGCCAGCGCGCCGAACGCCGCCAGGCAGTGTTCGATCGCGTCCCAGTCCACCGGGATCCCGAATAGCGGGGCGATGACGACAACGCGCGCGCCCTCGGCGAGCGTCGCCGTCACGGAGTCGAGGTCGGGCGCGAGCGTCCACGGATCCACGTCGTACAGGGCGATATGCGCGTCCGCACCGACGGCTGCGGTGGCGACGTCGTAGCACGAGAACGCCGGCAGCGCCACGACGCACGGCTCACCCACCACACGGACCGCGACGCGAATCGCGAGGTCCAGCGCATGCGTGCCGCTCCCCAGCAGCACGGCCTCCCGGGCCGGATACAGCGCCCGGAGCAGCCGCTCGACGCGGGGTCGCGGGTCGTCCCGGCGTCTGAGCGCCTGAGTTGCGGCGCGCCAGGCGGCATGCAACGTGAGCGGCGAGTACACGGGAACCTGGCGCCACAGCGGCCCGCGGCGCGCGCCGGAGGCCCCCGACGCTACGACGTCGTGACCTCGCTGGGGCCGCCAGCGCGGCACCAGCTCGGCGAGCCGGTTCATGGCAGCTGCCGGGCGAGCAACGGGCCGATGCGATTCGTGACGGCGAGCGGCAGGCGCCGCCACACCGCCGCCGCTAGCTGGTAAGTCGGGCGCTCGGGCGACGGCGTCGCTGCGATGTTGCGGCTCGACCACTGCAGCCACGGCAGCGGGACGTCCGCGCCGCCCCACTGCTGCTTGAACCGGTGGGTGCCGCTGCCGGCCGTGCAGCGGCCGAAATCGAACACCCGCATGCCCCGCGCGATCATCTGCTCCATGAACGACCAGTACAGCAGCATGTTCGGCGCGCTGCGGTTGTGCTCGCGCAGCGACGACGCCCACGTCATCTCGAACTCATCGCGCCACGCGAACCCGCAGCCCGCGGCGATCGGCTGCGCGCCCCGGTATACGGCTCCGAACACGACCAGCCCGCCGAATGTCGTGGCGAGACGCTCGAAGAACGCGCGCGGCAACACCGGCGTGCCCAGGCTGCGCATGTTGCGCGCCAAGACGTCGTAAAAGGCGTCGAGCTGCTCCGGCCCGAACCGCGTGGTCAGTCCTTCGCGCTGTGGGCGCTTGATCTGGCTCCGCAACTTCGGATCGAATGCGCCCCACAGGGCCGCGGGGGAGTCCGGAAGCTCAAGCCGCACCGTGAGCTTGCGCTGTGACAGGCGCAGCTCGGACGACACGACATGTCGCGTGCGGAGCTCCAGGAGATCGACCCCAAGCTGCCGGGCAAGCGCAGCCGCGTGCTCGGCTAGCGTCGCCATCGCGTCCGGCGACCCTACGGGTCCGCCCGCGTTCAGAAACGGGAGCGAGACGAGGTAGTCACCGAACAGCGGACTGCGCACGCGTACTAGGGGCAGAATGCCGCGCCACGCTCCCGCATCGTCGCACGCGACCGTGTAGAGGCACTCGTGCCCCAGCACGTTCTCCATGACCGCGCGCCATCCGGCCAGGTGGCAGAACGTGCTCCCGGGAGCGGCCGCGGCGAACGCGTCCCACACCGAGAGGCTGCCGTCCAATGGCGCGAGCGAGATCATACCCGGACCAGCGAATTGGCCAAGTGAGGAAGCGTCTCCGCGATCGCGGTGAAGCGGAATTCCCCGAACAGACGCTCGAGCCGCCGGAGCGTGCGGCGCAGCCCGCCGTAATGCCGTACCCGCGTCAACCAGGAAACCCCGAGGCGCGGCTGCTCCGGATCGATCTCCCAGGGATGGATGTAGAACGTGCCCGGCGCGCCGCGCCGCGCGCAATCGCGCAGCGCCGCGCGGACGAGGGCGTACGGGAGCAGCCGGAAATACGCGCCGCCGCCCGCCGGAAGGTTCGCGCCCCAGCGCCGCAGCGTGGTCGGCGGCACTTCGGCGATGCGACCCACCGGCCGCTCCAGCCAGTGCGGGTCGCGGTGGCCGTTGGCATAGCCGTAGCCTGGCCGGCGCACGGGGAACAGGCTCGAGTCGTAGCGGTAGCCCTCCTCGATGAGGACATCGAGCGCCCACTCGCGACCTGGCACGATCGAAAAGCTCGGAGCGCGGAACCCGAGCACCGGCGCGCCGCTCAGGTCCTCGAGCACATACTTTGCGCGCCGTACGGAATCGCGGAATGCTGAAGGCGACTGGTCGGTGACGCGGGCATGATCCCAGCTGTGCGACGCGACCTCGTGGCCCGCGCGCGCGATCCGCTGCACGAGGTCGGGATGCCGCTCCGCCACCCAGCCGACGACGAAGAACGTGCCCCGGGCCTCGTGGCGCGCCAACAGATCGAGCAGCCGGGACACGCTCCCCGTAAGGCGGGATTCGAAACGGCCCCAATCGCAACGGCGCACGGTCGATTCGAACGCCGACACCTGGAAGTATTCTTCGACATCGACCGTGAAATGGTGCCTGACCATACGGGCGTTGGGTGCAACGCGTGTGCCTGACGTCGCAGGCAGGGGCGCCGTGAAAACCGGAGGGGCTCACACCACACCATGTTGCGGCGACGCCACGACAGATTCGGTAGCGGCAGGAACTCGAGCTATCGGGCCGACCCTGAGGACCGCGCGTGGGTCTGGGATGCGACGCTCACAGCTTCGCAGGCCGCGAGGAGCGGTCCCTGCGACGCGAGCCGGTCGGCCAGTTGCTTCGCGGCGATATCGTAGCCGCGTGCCGACGGGTCCCCGTCGTACGGGAGCAGGTAGAGCGTCTCGACCGGCAGCCTGCTGGCGACCAGCGGCGGGAGCAGGTCGACGACCGCAACGCCCGTCTCGGTTCCGGCCTGCGTCACCCAGGTGAACTGCCTGCCCAGCGAGTCCCGTGTCACCGCGTGATGGGAGGGAAACGCAGCCAGCACCAGCGGAATCCCGCGCGCCGCGAGCGTGTCGCGCAGCGCGGCTAGGGCGCGCTTGTATTTGTCCCGCAGGCGGAGCGTTATCGAGTCCGCCCCACCTGCTGCCGTCCCGTCGATCCTCGCCGGATCGGCGCGGGCCTGGGACGCCGCGCGCGCCCGCAACGCGAAATTCCACAGGGCGGTGTGCCGGAGCAGCGGATAGAAGGCCGATAGCGGGAAGCGCGACTTGTCGCGCCGGTTCTCGGCGAGGCGATCCCAGGTCGACGGCCGGCTCAGGTCGCGGATGTCATTCGCACTGAACAAAAGGACCACTAGATCCGGTGCCACTCGGAGTCCGCGCTCGATCATCTTCGCAGCGTCGACGAGTGTGGCGTTGTCCAGCCCGGCGTTCACGACTCGCACGCTGCCGCAGCGTCCATTGAGCCGTTGCTCCAGCTGCGCCGGTAGCGTCTGGTCGTCGTTCACGAAGTCGCCGTACGCAAACGAGTCGCCGGCCAACAGCATGCGAAACTCCCCGGGCCGCTTGATCAGCGGAAACGCGGGGCCGCGGTACCCCAGCGCGTTGGTGGTCACGTGGTGCGGCAAGCGACGGTCGCGTCGATCGACGAGATCCTGATCCGGCAGCAGCATCCCCGGTATCGACTGGAATTGCGCCTCTGTCACCGTCGCCACGCCATCCGGCGGTGCCAAGCCGAGCAGCCGCAGGCCGACCTCAGCGAGCATCAGGGCCACCAGCAGGCCAATTCCGACGAGGCCACACCGTATCAGAAAGTGACGCATGCGCTCGCATCTCCTTTTGAGGCGAGCCGGCCGCGGTGCAGCCGTGCAACAGGCGTGCCCCAGATGCCGCGTGGCGCAACTGGCCACACGGTGTTGCAGTGACGCCACGGAGACTGAGGTCCCTGCCGCCCCGCTCCGCTGCGCGGGAGCGCGGGACGAGGGATGACGCCTCACCGTTGCCTGGCACCCGCTATGCACGCTTGTCGCCGACCTCCATGCGCTTCGCCATCCTTTCCGACATCCACGCGAACTGCGACGCGCTCGCCGCAGTGCTCGCCGACGTCAACCGGCAGGGCGTTCAGGTCGTCGTGCATCTGGGCGACGTCGTGGGGTACAACACCCGGCCTCGCGAGACGCTGGCGCTGCTGCGCCAGCACGGCATCGCGGGCGTGCGCGGCAACCACGACCTCATGGCGATCGGCAAGCTACCTGCGGATCAGTGCGGCCCCGTCGGCCTCAAAGCCATCAGCTGGACGCGCCAAGTGCTCACCGAAGCGGACTGCGACTATCTCGCCAGCTTGCCGGCCGAGCTCCGGCTCGCCGGCGGGATGCTGTGCGTCCATTCCGCCCTGGGCGATCCTGTGGTGCGATTGCACTCTCGGGAGCAGTTCGCGGAGGAAGCCGAGGTGCTGCTGCAGTTCGACGCCGAGCTGCGGGTCTGCTTCACGGGCCACACCCACCTGCCGCAGCTGGTGGAGGTCGGGCCGAGCGGCGTGTTGCGACGGGCGCCTGCGACGGACCTGGAGCTCGACCCGGAGGCGTTCTGCTTCATCAATCCCGGCAGCGTCGGCCAACCCCGCGACGGCGACGAACGGGCCGCCTATGCCGTATTCGATCCGGACACGCGGCACCTGTCGTTTCACCGCGTCGCGTACGACGTTCGCCGGATCATGCGCGACAACGCCCGCCGCGGCATCAAGATTGGGCCGCGCACCGGCGCGACCGGATCGCTGCTCGCCCGGCTGTTCGACGCGGCCCCATGAGCGCGCCGGCCAAGGGCTTGGTCACGGGCGCCGATCAGCACCAGGGACCAATCGCCGGTTACCTGCGCCGCCCCCCGGTCGCATCTCCCGCGCCGCCCCCGCCCCACAGCGCGTTCACCAGTTCCGTCACACAGCGCTCGATCCGCGCATAGGCCCGCCGGCACACTTCGACGGACTGCTCCACCGGATCCTCGATGCCGCGTGACGCGACCGGCTGAGGATCGAGATCGCCGAGGATCACGACGTCACCGCGCGTCCGCCCAAAGCGGTCGCAGACCATCTGCCGCTGGCGCTCATCCATGACGACGACGAGGTCGGCCCAGCGCACCAGATCCCCCGTCATCAACTGGGAGCGATGGGGAGACAGGTCGACGCCGTGGCCAGTGGCCGCCGCCAGGGCGTCCGGGGGCGCCGGTCGGCCGGGGCTGAGGAACCCGGCCGAGTCCACGCCGACACCGCGCGAGCCGACCGCCCGCCGCAGCACGGCGGCGGTGAATGGGCTGCGGAAGATGTTCCCATTGCACACCGCGAGCACGTGTTGGGGTGGACGGCGCGCCAGCAGCGACGCGAGGGCCGCCTGGCGGCGCCGCGCGTGGAGCAACCGGTCCGGGACGCCGCGCAGCCGCCTCAACAGCTGAGCCACCACTCGCCCTCCAGTCGCGACACGAACGCGTCTCCGCAGGTGATCGCGTGCATCAGCTCGACGCGCGAGGAGTGAATCAGGGCGTCTGCGTGGACCGCCGCGCGGCCAGCTGCGGCACTTCCCCGACGCCTCCGCCGGCGTGACTGTAGTACACGAACCACCCCGCCACCTCCCCCGCCGGATCTCGCACGAGCACCCCTCGCCGCTCGCCGAACTGCCGCTTTCTCCGCTGCCAGAGAGAGCAGCCACGTGAGCGAGCCTCGGGTCAAGCGAGTTGGCGCGGCCGTACACTGCCTCCCGAGCCGTTGGCATGGCATTTCTGGTACACGAACCGCCCGATCGCCGCGAGCGAGCCGAGATTCTGCTCGGTGATCTCGTCCTCCGCGATCGCGAGCCGGAAGGCATCCTGCAGGAACTCCACCAGCTCGATTACGCCGATCGAGTCGATCACACCGGTGCCCAGGAGCGGGTCCTCGTCGCCCAGCTTCCAGTCGGGGCGCATGTAGAGAAAGTTCTCTCGCACGTAGGCGCGGGTCCGGTCGAGGATCTCTGACTGGGCCGGCCCCGTCGTCTGTTCACTCATCGTCTCCCCCTCCGCCGTCGGACCGTCAGGCCGCGATCGATGAGCCAGACACCGCTCGTTGCGCGCCAGCGAGCGCCGGCGCCAGCTCCCGGGCGGGCGTTCCCAGAAACTCGCGGTGCCACAACTCGGTCGACAGAATCGCGACCAGGGCCTGGTTCTCCCCGACCCCGGTCGCGAGCCCGGCACGGCAGCGCCGCACCAGTCCCGCTACCGCCTCGGGATTGAAGATTCCGGTGCGCTGCAGGCTCGCAGAGTCGAGCAGCTCCGCGACGTACTCGGGCTCGGCGCCAGCGAAGAACGCTGGAATGTCGGGCGCCCGGTACGGCTGCTTCGGGCGGCGCGTGATAGACGGCGGCAGCATCCCCTTGGCCCAGCGCCGCAGGATGGCTTTCTCCCGCAGGCCGCGCAGCTTGCTACGATCCGGCAACGCAGCCGCGAACTCGAACAGCCGGTGGTCGAGATACGGAACCCGACCCTCGACCCCGTGGGCCATCGCCATGCGGTCCCCCTGCGCGGCGAGCAGGTAGGGCGAGAGCAGCGTCACGGTCTCCAGGTACGCCGCGCGGCCGAGCGGTGACCAGTGCATAAACCCGGGCGGCAGTGCCTCGCGCAGCTCGGCGAGCGCGTCGAAGGCCCCGGCACCCGCCCGGAACCCGTCGGCGTAGAAATCCCTGATCCGCGCCGTGAGCCGGAACCGGGGGAGGTGCGAGAACAGCGGATCGTCCGGCGACCCGGCGCTCAGGAAGAAGCGGCGCCAGAAGTC
>Ga0066682_10000575_pt1 | contig 12164 bp, 9 predicted proteins | sample GraSoiAngelo_131_FD_65628 | JGI IMG/M metagenome (GOLD analysis project Ga0066682, IMG submission 65628) | Grasslands soil microbial communities from the Angelo Coastal Reserve, California, USA - 14_0929_02_30cm | ecosystem: Environmental > Terrestrial > Soil > Grasslands | place: USA... | reverse complement strand
TCGCATGAGCTCCGACTGGAGTTTCTCATGAATCCTGACCATTTCGTCGTGAGTGGCCAATCCCCTTCCAACAACAGACTGATTTGTCACGACGACCAATCGGAAGCCATGTTTTCGAAGATACTGCAGGGGTGGACCGATCCCTGGCAGAATCTCAAGCTCTTCCGGGGTCTTAACGTAGTCGGGTCTTTCTCGAGTCAGGACACCGTCTCGATCAAGGAAGACCGCTTTGTGAGTCAGTTGCCCGCCCCGAGCCCCCTTCGCGATGTGAATTAATAGCGTTTTTCCGGAGCCAATTGTCAGAGGAGAAGGAAGAGAAGATAGGCTAAACACTCCAACAGGCTCGGGAGTCTTGACAACTGTCAAAAGGATGTCTGAGTTTGGGAAACTTTCGTTAGCCTCGACATAGGTGTGTACCGCTCAAGTTGGAGTCGTGGATATTAATATCAGGCATTTCGCTTGCTTTCAGTATACCTGGTCTCCTGTTCTCCTACTACACCATGCTTCTCTTTCTTAGCACATTTCGGTACCCAAAGTCTCTCGCTGAAGGTCCCTCCGTTCAAGGAACCCCATTGGTCTCAATTCTGATAGCGACATTCAACGAGAAGTTCGTCATAGCCAACACCCTGGACGCTATCAAGAACCTCGACTACCCTAGAGACAAGTTGCTGGTTGTTGTAGCGGACGACTCGTCAGACGAGACCGTCGATGTGATCGACCGGAAGATCCTGGAGCTCAACAGCATGGGCATACAGAGTGTAGTGTCGAGGAGGAAAGGCCGCGCGGGTTTCAAGAGCGGTGCGCTGAGCCAAGCGGCCCCGCTACTCAAGGGGCATTACGTTCTGCTTTTGGACGCCGACTCGACGGTCAAGCCAGATATACTGACGAAAGGGCTGACCGCGTTCAGTCGAGACCCTCGGATTGGCTTCGTCTCATTTCGAGTCGGCCACTACAACCGAGAACAGAACCTAACGACTCGACTATTTGCGCTCCAGCTTGACCAAGGAGACACCGTCACAAAAATGGGCGCTTATTCGATTGACTCCCCATACTCCTTCCAAGGTGGTTTCGTCCTAGTATCGATGGACGTACTCCGACAGGTCGGTTTCTGGACGAAAGACTCGATCGTCGAGGATGCGGAATTGTCTTGCAGAATATACTGCGCAGGGTACAGAGGAGTATACCTGAGCAATGTTCGAATATTCAGCGAGGATCCTTCGAGCTTGGAGGTATGGAAGAAACAAGCAGTCCGCGTAGCTCAAGGCTGGGCGAGCTGCGCCGTTGCCAACGGACGAAAGATTCTGAGCTCCAACAAGCTCTCTGTCTGGAGGAGAATTGTCCTGTTTTCTACTTTGGTCGGACCCTTCCAAGCACTGAGCTGGATAGTGGTTACTTTCGTGTCGGCCCTCGGCCTAGTCTTCGGGCTAACCGCGCCCTCAAACTCGATATTCTCAAGTCCAATCTACATCATTATCGTAACACTGCCTGTAGTTTCCTTCTTCGCTTCAGGCATCTATGCGCTTCACATCCAAAAGATAATGACCCCGCGCAACCTTCTACTTCTTCCACTACTCTCCTACACCACTTCTTGCATGATCACTGCAATCACGATCGGTTTCCTGAACGGAATACGCGGCAAAACAGGCTACTTCTTCAGAACTCCAAAGCATGGCCAAGCAGGAGAGAATAACAGGCAGTATCATCGAGACATTCGCCTCGACAGGATTGCGATCGCCGAAGGCATATTCGCAACACTGGCCATTGCGATGAGTGTGATAGTACTCATAGACGGGGTCTGGGCCCTAGCCCTAACCCTCCTCGGGTTTGGAGCACTGACACTCAAGTCAATGAACCTAACTCGGATCTCGGGTCGGACGAATCGTGTTGGCCTGAAGAACAATACAAGCTGACCGTTCAGACGACGCAGTAAGAGGGTGCCCCACAATCCGGTCTAGACCCATTCTCGGGACGAACTCTCTCTAGTCGCGCAAACCTAATGCCATGGCAGAACGGGATTCGCTTACTGCGCCACTTTTTGATCACGGTCTTCCGTAGAATCTAACGAAAAATAGATGGCCACGAAACAATAATACAAAAGGGTTCGCAGAAACGATTGGTCGCGACCAAGACGACAAATGGTCGACGATAACCTAACCTATAATTCGTAATCTTCTGGTCTTTCTTATGGATACTGAGAGTCTGCGGTCCTGAGCTCAGGGATAGCCGAGGTTTCCGGCTGAGTTCCATGTTCCCGTGCTGGCCCAATTCAGTCCCTTGCTGGCGTTGCCTCTCAAGTCATTTCCCACAATGATAATGCCATCGCACGTATCTGTTACTAATATTCCATTCCATTGACTTGTGTTCCCGCTTGCGTTTCGGCAGATGTTTCCTACGATCATCACGCTCTCGGACCCATTCGATATCTGTATCCCATTCCAATAGGGATTGACACACGAATTATTACAGCAGGTGTTTCCTATAATTGTGATGAACTGCGTGCCGTTGTTGATGAGGATTCCGTTGTTCTCGTTGGAATTCACCTCGTTTCCCACAATGGTTACATTGAGTGCCTGATAAAGGAGGATTCCCACGAGGTTGCGAAATGTTATGTCGTTATTAGCAATATATCCCTCGCCGCATCCAATCACGGCTAAACCATTATTGCCGTTGCTTTGAAAAAAGCTGTTGACTACGTTGAATCCGTAAACCGTTTCGAATCTGATACCATCCTGGTCGTTCGAATATATGTTGCAATGGTCCACATTGACATCGCCTTGGGAGCTTCCTTGAACTCCGAGAAAATGAATCCCGTGATTCTTGAAATTGTTAATTTGGAGATTTTCAAACCGATATCCCCCGGTAACGAGAGAGGTGGGTTGCACCAGAAACGCTTTCTGCGAAGTCGTATTGAATGGCTGTAGAGGGTTAGGGTTAGTCTTGTTCCCTTCTAGCTGAAAGTTGGAGAACCCTACCTCCTGGCCTGTTACCGTGAATATTGGGAAGTCGCCGCCTAGAGCAGTTTGCAATATTGGGCGGTTTCCTTCACCGACAATGAAGATGTTATTCGGAACTGTGATAGTCTTCGAGATAGAATAGACCGTGCCTGTGCGATGTCGAAGAAAGATTAGGCCTCCATCTCCACCTAACTGACTGACGGCCCATCCGATTATTGTAGCCGCATCCCCGCCACTCTGCACGACGGTGCCGCTATTCCCGTCGATAGCATTGACAACTCCACTCGAGTCGATAAAAATGACGTAGCTCGCCAGATGTAGGCTTGGGGTTGTACCGACGCGCAAACCTTCAGCAGAGCGAAGTTGGGTTCCAATCGAGAACCCGCCAATAGCGGTCCCAGCGCCCAAGGCTCCGACTGAAGCTAGCTGTTTGAGGAATCTTCGTCTTGATACATCTTGAGAATTTACGGTTGACAACCGAACGAGTTCGCCGAGGTCTAGCTATATAAGAATGCCATCAGAAGGAAACACTGAGCGAGCAACGGTTCAGTTCTGTATCCCATTCCTTGCGTGTACTTTCGTTGTGGATGGTTATATAATCCATAAATAGCTAGAAACTCCGATTTCGGAAATCCACGTGAAAGATTACCTTTTCGGATGCGAAGACCACTATTGACGATAGCTTCTACAATTGTTGACAACCTTGATACTTTGCTTGTCGACAGCACCTTTCACCCCAGGGTGGTTGTTTGCATTCCTGCATACAATGAGGAGACCAGAATCGGACATGTGATTAGAGAAGCTTCCCTGTTCGCGAATCAGATTCTCGTCTGCGATGATGGATCGTCCGACGGAACCGCATTGGAAGCTGAGGCCAATGGTGGCAGGGTGATAAGGCATTTCAGGAATCTTGGTAAAGGAGCTGCCTTGAGGACTCTTCTGCGCGAGGCTGAGAAGGCGTCTCCTGACATTATCGTCACGATTGACGGGGATGGACAGCACAGTCCGCGGGATATTCCTAAGTTATTGAGTCCGATTCTTGATAGGTCCGCTGAGGTTGTAATTGGCTCAAGATTCGGGAATGGAAACGCTGTTCCACGATACCGAAAGATTGGAAACTCCATTCTCTCTGCACTGACAAACATGTCTGCAAGAACCAGCGTGCGGGATACTCAGAGCGGATTCAGAGCTTACTCCTCGAAAGTAATCGCCACCATGGTCATCTCTAGAAATGGAATGGGCGTCGATTCTGAGATTCTCATAAAAGTCGCGAAAGAGGGTTTTAGGATTGTTGAGAGGGATGTATCAATCAACTATGAAGGAGATACTTCCACATTCAACCCGGTGAGCCATATGTTCCGAGTAATCTGGGGACTGTTTCTGGCTTTTGTGAAGGAGCATTTCAACGAATTTGCGCAACGAGAGTCGGAAACTCTTCCACAAAAGAATTCGCCACCCTCACGATTGGACAAGGTCGGGAATGGCGGGTTTCCGGAGGCTGAAAATAGAGGTCTAACTCCCCGACTCAACAGCCCTTTACAGTCACCCTTGACTCCGAGGCATACCGACAACCATCATGGCGGATAGGATCAGAGGGTCGATTCATATAGCGAGCCCTGACTTTGGTTCCTAGAATCTCAAATCATAATTTCTTATCCCTTATGGTGATTGAGGCGGATTGTCTGATAACACGCAACTTGCTATTCTGTTTGGCCTGACGAGCAATATTTCAGGCTGAGTCTCGGAAAAATCGGCTCGAGAAGTAGAGTTTCCACAAGGAACTGACTTCTTCGGATTCGCGGGGCCTAAACCCAATGGCAATAAGTTTGCCAGTGGACCGTGTCATTTGTATCCGCTTCTCCACTCTTGCGCTCCGACCCCAGCCTCCGAAATGCGTCCCATACAGAGAGTCGTGGTGTGACGCGGAAAATCAAAGTGCCCAGAATTCATATCAGAGTCAATTGGTGAACCATTACATGAAAAGAATCAGTATCTCGGTCATCATCGTTACTTGGAACAGTAGATACGCTGTCACGAGATGTTTGCGATCCTTGGAATCTCTAGACAAAACTTCTTTCACCCTTGAAACAATAGTCGTAGACAATCACTCCGACGATGGTACCGCGGAGATGCTCGAGAGTGAAAGCAAGATTCTCACGAAGGTAGGCTTGAAGCTGATCCTCAACACGAGCAACCTAGGTCTCTCGATTGCAACTGAGCAAGCCTACGAAATTGCAAGCGGAGAGTGGATACTTCTCTGCAACCCTGATGTAATATTTACAGACGATTTTCTAAGAATGGTATCCTTTGCGAGATCCCAAGACGATTATTCTATGCTTACAGCAGAAATGGTAAATGAAGCCGGAAGCATTCAAAGAGTTGTCGTCAGGCGGTTCCCCACGGTTGCTAGAGTATTCTTCGGTTTCAGCGTGTTTGGTTCTCATGTTGATAAGTACCTTCTGGGCAATTTTTTCTTAGACGATTACACTTATGCAAGGACAGATTTTAACGAACCCGTGAGTCCGGTCGAGCAACCGGGTGCAAGTTTCTTGCTTATCTCACGAGACGCGGTTGAGAGGGTTGGTGGAATATTCTCGCAGGAGTTCCCTATCTGGTGGAATGATGTGGACCTTGCTAAAAGAGCTCACGAGGTAAAGATTCGACGAGGTATCATGCCAGCTATAAGAATTCCACACGACCTAGGGCATAGTGCGAAGAAGCTCCCTAGGCCTATTCGGCGTTACATCTTCTGTCTTGCCATGCTCCGGTATTGCAGGAAGTGGAAGATGTATCCACGCGTCGTCCAATGCCTGTTCTTATTCGACGGTTTACTCAGCATAGTTTTCGGATGGCCTCTTTGGAGTGCTAGGCTTGGCTCGAGCGGAGGACTCCGCGAAGGTCTGGACTACAGTGCGTCACAGCTCAGAGGAGTACTTACAGGCTAATGCGGCAGATTACCCTCGTGTGTCTTCTGCTAATGTGCTTTGATTTTTCCATTCAAAATATGGCATCGAGTCACAAGCATTCCCGCGCACGTAGTGCCATGCTAAAAGGGAAAAACCTCTAACTTTTCAAAATGTTTGTTGTGTATTTCTCGTCACTCATTCAAGAGCACTGAAGGGGGCACACTTGAAGCTCGTCAAGAGAGATTACGACCGCCATCGTCGGTCCATTGGAGGCCGAAATTATCGTTATGGTGTGAATACCCGACGTAACATTTTGCAAAGTCACAGGGATAGTCAACGGTCCTTGGCCACCATAAAAATGGGTAAGACGCGGCTGATTGTCGAACAGGATTTCGAGGGGTGCTAGAGTAGCATTTGAACCGTCAGGGAATCTGAAGGCTTGCTGCCGGTCAAGCAGTCTTAACGTGAGTTCCATCTTGGCCCAGGACTGGGCAAGACTAATCGTGTAGTTGGCCTCAAAGTGTGCTCCGATTCCTCTTCCGACGTATTCAAGATCCTGCTGAGCCTCAGTCCATGTAGCATTGGCCACGTACGAAATTGTCTTTGTTGTCCAGTCTGAATAAGCGTACAGTCTCCAGTAGTCTACCTGGCTCGCGTTTAGTTGATTTGGCGGAATAATGTATATCCCACTTCCAGGAGCCGTCTCAAACTGCTTAACGAATATTTCTGAAAGGGGGCGGTCATAAGTGTCTCCACCCGCAATCACGATAGGATAAGAAGCAACGGTGGACGCAGCCCCCAACTGCATAAGCATCTCCGCTCTGTATCGAGTGGAACTTGCCATTTCATATGAAGGGTCGTACTGCCACGCGTAGACGTCTGCAGGGTTGGGAAGTGTGAAGAGATATTGGAGTTTTCCATAGTACGCGAAGTTGTCTGGAGCGTTGATCCCGAAGTATGCCCGGTAAATAGAGTTTACATCTGCCGCAGTCGGACCATACATCACTAAGATAGGCTGGTTGTAGCCGTACTGACGGAGGAGTTCCGCAGCCTGGGTTAGCCTATTGACATCGTCTTGGGACACGTAAGGGCGTAGGAACGTGTCGGTTGCGGCGATCGAAGTAGCCAATGTGGCAATCAGCAGAAGGGCAAGGCCAAACGGAAGCAACGAATTTCTAGGGACTCTCAGCTTCATTCGTGCCAGAAGTTTCCAAAGCCAAGTATTCGACGATAACGATGCTCGGACTCGAATTGACTTGGCGCCCGATGCGATAATCATGGGGACCGGCACTACATACAGGAAACGATCATATGGTAGACCCAACACTACGGCAATGGGCAGGAGAACAACAAGAGCGGCAAGCCAAGATACGATGAACAGAGAAGCCTGGCTTCCCTTCTGAGCCTTTCTCGAAATCGTTACCAGTCCTAGCGCTGTCCACGGCAAGGCCAAACCCCCGAGGAAAAGGGCCGCGGTCGCCAGGATCGAGAGGGGGGATTGTGGCGCGAATCCTATCAGCGCAATTCCCGCGGCATAATTCGACAGGAACGGCCAGATGAGGGAGAGGGCGAGGATAACCGGTACCGAAAGGAGCGACGTCACGAAGACTGTGGCCTTGACGTTTCGCGTGAAGGAGAACAAGAGCAGGAGAGACAGAGACAAAACAAGGTAGGTCTCAATTTGGGTGTACGCTACCACGGCTAGTAGAGGGAGCCACAGTAAGAAGGCACGTTTCCAATTGGTTCGCCACGAGAAGTGTGGCCTGCCCAGCTGATAAGACACTAAGATTCCGAGAATCATGCTCACGCTGTAAGAGAGCAGATTTCGATTCAGGTCGGACTCTAGTCTCAGCGTGTTGATTGTTAGCCCACCCAACAAAGCTGCAAGGTAGCCAAGTCTTCGATCAGATGTTATCTCAAGGGTAAGTCGGTAGTAGGCGTAGCCGAGGGGAAGAGCCACAATGAACGGAAGAATCCTTTCCGCAACGGAAGTTTGGCCCACTAAGGTGCCGAAACCGGCGAGAATAATGACATACAAATTAGGATAGCTAATACGGAATAGGTATTGGGCGCCCTCCGCGTAAAACGCTTGTGCGGACCACACATAGGTGGAGGTGTCCCATCCTAGAAAGAGGCCGGACCCGTATCTGAAGTATTGAACGATGGAGAAAAGAGCCAACGGGAGAGTAAACAGTCCAATCGAGAAGCCGATCGCCCTTGCCTGATGTAAAGATGTAGACTTACGTGTCGAGATTGTTTCGGACCTCTTTGTTTCTTGAGATGCTATTTCGCGAGAGGTCATCGGGACGAATGAGCCTCACTGCTGGTGTAGGGCATCAGGGAAGATGAGAAAACCCGCAGAATATCCTTTGGACTTGCCAACACTTCCTTCCTCATTACTTCTCTGTCAGACACTCGCCTAATCCTCGGTGAGGAACGTCTCTCTCTCCACAACTTAGGAAGGCTCACGATGAAGTCGTTCATCGCTCGCGCGGTAGAAAGCGCATGTTCTTGTCTCCCAAGAATCGCGAGTGCGATCATCCCAACCAAGCGAGTGGCAAAAGAGGTTGGAAGAAAAAGAATGAGGCTGGAGAACTCGTAGTTTCGTGCGGCACTGAGCAATGAATTCCTATCGACATAGTAACGGAGCCTAGCCTCGTGAGCTCTTCTCTGAGTGATCATGTGGCGAAGAACCGAATTTCGAGAGCAGACAACTCGGAATCCGGCAATCCGGGCCCTCCAAGAAAGATCCGTCTCGTCGAAATACATGAACAAATCTTCATTGAATCCGCCTATCTCTCGGAACAAGTTCCGCTTGATGGCGAAGGCAGAGCCATTGGGAGAAAAGACTTCGCTCACCTGCCGTTTGAGATCTAATTGCGAAGAACCGAAGCCCACGTCGAACCCATACCCAGTCCACCTTTCAAAGATCTGGCCAATGCTGACGAGCATTGTTCCATCCCAAGACAGAACGGCTCCTCCGCATACACCGATACTCTCGTCACGACTCATCATTGAGACTATCCCTTTCAGGAACTGGCTGGAGAGGGCGACGTCTTGATTCATGAAGAGGAGAATATTTCCTCTCGCGACGCTGGCACCGCGATTGCCTCCAGCACCATAGCCTCGGTTCTGCCTTACCGCAATAATACGCGCCGTGGGTAGGGAGCGACTCACACGGTCGAGTGTGTCATCAGTTGATGCGTTGTCAACAACGATGATTTCCAGCTTCGGCCATTCAAGGTTCTTTAGGCTTCTAAGAGATCCTTCTATAACGGCACTTCCGTTGTGAGTAACCAAGATTATGGAGACTAGCGCGAGCTCGTCATCCAAGCTTACTTCACGTACAACATTGAGTGTGACTACAAGGCTCTTCGCGGTGTTTCTTAATGGTGTGCAATCGCTGTTGTCTTGAACCCATTGTGCGAAATCATCGTCTGGTAATACTGCATCGTTTCTGACGCGACTGTGTTCCATGTACGTGATAGGCCGGCCTCTCGTGCTGATTGTGAGAGGGACGCGTGCAGCTTCTCTTCTGTGAGCAGACTCTCCATTGCTTTCGCAAGAGGTTCTGGTTTGCCTGGAGTAACCATCAAGCCAAATTGTCGCGGAGACAATTCTTCTCTGAAATACTCGTTGTCGGAAACTATGACAGGGACTCCATGGCCTATGGCCCAAGAAAGTACTCCGCTCGCAGAGACGTTGTACGAGTAAGGGAGGATCACGAACCGTGCTTGTTCAAACAATTTGTGGGCAAGTGTGTTGTCGACCGCGCCCAGAAAGTGAATCTTTTGACCCAGCCCGAGTCGAAGGGCTCGGTCTCTGAGTTTTGACTCGTATCCTGGGTAGTATGGAGGGCTAGACCCTGCCAGCAAGAGTTCGCAGTCAGGTCGTCTCCTCGTTAAGAGCGCGAAGGCCCTGAGGAGGTTCTCAATTCCTTTTCTAGGCGAGATGACACCGAAGTAGAGAATAGGATTTTGGATGCTGCCGGAAGATTGTTCTTTCGGTGAAGCACGGTCCCAAGGGTCAACTCCATGGGGAACGACCACAATTTTCGACGGACGCACATGATACTGTTCGATAAGTCTCCTTTTGAAAACCCGAGCATGTACAAGTATTCCGTTAGCAAACGATCCAACGAGCTTGTACGAGAGCAATAAGAATGCCTCTAGCAGAACTGTGGGGAATCCCTTCGCATTCGGTGATGTATCTCTTACCTGGGACAGCTGACCACTCGTGGAGGGTAGAACGGAATGCAGTGTCACTAGAGTCCTCAAGCGGGCCACGCGTAGGAGAATCAGAAGTATCGGCAGCCCTATAGATGCGTAGATTGGACCATACGAGTGGATACCGTAGAATTCGAACTGAACATGCACTAGGTCAGGCTTGTCCCTGACTGCTCTTTTCAAGACTTGGAAAGGAAACATGTTCTGACTCCAAACTCTAACTGCTTCGGGTCCGAGTCCCACCATTATCTTGGGCGATTTTGATGATATGGCTGATAGCGGGCCATATAGGACGCACCGGGCCCCTAACTGGCTGTACCCTTCAATGAGCTTCTTGGAATAGAGCGAAGCGTCATCGACCATCGCAACGAGAAGGCGGTTCATCATGGGATCATCAATTTCCGATGTCCGGTCCGCTAGACAACTCCTCTCTGAAGGCAAGTAGGTTGGACCCGAATCCGTATGTTAGATGCTTGTGACTCCCGAACTGCTCTTTCAGGCCACGACTCCTCTAAGGGTCCGTGAACCATCCAATATCGATCATAATCTCTGTCGCGTCGATAAACCATGGCTGCCTCGCTATACAACTAGTTTTCCCCAAAAAAGCATCAATGCAAGTGCACTCCGGGTGTATGGAACTGTCGATCTAGAGAGGTCTTGGCACTGCAGACTTGCATCGGTTGCTGTGGGTCGTGTCAGACGAACGGCTATAATTCCTTTGTTTCCAAAACAAGACCATTCTGGGAATTAGAATGGGTCGAAAGTCGATACGTGCTAGCGATTCAAGGCTGTTGAGCCGAAAGGCCTCTTCTAGGCAAATCCTCGAGGGTTGTGGAAAATCCAATCGGTTATCTAGTAGGTGAAGCAGTTTTGCCTTGATGTCGGGACTATCGACTGGGCAAGTTTCAGCTCAGAAGTGTGGCGATCGCGCATGTAGCTGCAGAGACCTCCGTTGAGAATCCAGTCAGGCATCCACTTTCAACCGTCAGGTCAAACATCGTTACATGTCATGCACTGGAGCCTGCTCGAAGAATAGACTGTGAGCGTTTCGTGTTCGCATCAACTGCAGCGGCATACGGCGACCGAAGAGGACGTTGCAGGGAAACCGACCAACCCGCACCCGCTTCTCCATACGCCGTTTCGAAGCTCGCATCCGAGCACTATTGCAAGATCTATTACAAGCTCTACGGAATCCCCACGGCAATTCTACGATACTTCAACGTAGATGGTCCTGCCAGTCGAGCAACTATGCAGGAGTCATCACTCGTTTTATTCGCCTAGGCTTGGAGGGAATGCCACCGATAATATTCGACGACGGAGAACAAACACGTGATTTTGTCTTCGTTGGCGATGCTGTAAGAGCGACAGTGGCTTCGTTAAGGAAACCGCTTCCCGGCGGGACGATTCTCAACGTAGGAACGGGGAAACCAACGAGCATCAAGTTGCTCGCTGAGAAAGTCCTTGGAAACCTAAAGCTCTACCATGTTCACCCCACATACGCCCCCGGGAGGCTTGGAGATGTCAGAAACAGCGAAGCTGATACCGCTCTTTCGCATAAGATGATCGACTTCCGACCAAAATGCAAGCTTGACGAAGGTCTTCGCGCGACAATCAACTGGTTGAAGAGGCTCCAAGGCCAAAATGTTAGAAAGCGCAGGCATCCCGAGACGCTATCGTGTGATGCTATAGGTGAAGGAGTTCTGTCTAGATGTAGTTAGCACAATTGTGTACGTTTGGCTCGGCTGGTAGGTGAAGGAGCTTCCTGAGAGGCTGCAATAGCCGCATAGGGGGCCGTAAGCACGTTGATCGCCCCTCCGTCGTTTTGACCGATGAACGATGCTAGGTAGCAACCCATGGGTATTGGGAAACCAAAACAGCCGGTCACGCGGTCACCTGCCGAATCGGTCACGGTGTAAGATGTGATCTCGATCGCGGCAGGTCCGCCGTTTCTAAGAATAAGAGTGGCATTGGTGTCGGAGCTATACGAATAGCCGTCGAGAGTTAGAGAAGGCTCAGGGGCAACGGTTACTCCAACTCGGACTTGTTCTTGCCAAGTCCAACCTTCGTAGGCCGTGATG
>Ga0066682_10000573_pt1 | contig 12175 bp, 8 predicted proteins | sample GraSoiAngelo_131_FD_65628 | JGI IMG/M metagenome (GOLD analysis project Ga0066682, IMG submission 65628) | Grasslands soil microbial communities from the Angelo Coastal Reserve, California, USA - 14_0929_02_30cm | ecosystem: Environmental > Terrestrial > Soil > Grasslands | place: USA... | reverse complement strand
TAAGGAAACGGCTGGCGAATTGAGCTTCGCGCAGATTAGTGACAGCCACATGGGTTTTAACAAGGCGGCCAACCCGGACGTGGCCGGGACGCTCAAGGCGGCCGTGGACAAAATCAATGGACTAGCGGTTACTCCGGAATTCCTCCTGCACACCGGAGACATCAGCCATCTTTCGAAACCGGAAGAATTCGACACCGTCGAGCAAATCCTCAAGAGCGCCACGCCCAAGGATATTTTCTATGTGCCCGGCGAGCACGACGTTTTGGACGACGATGGGAAGCAGTTCCGGGAGCGCTTTGGAAGAGGCGCCCAGGGAGCTGGCTGGTACAGCTTCGACAAAAAAGGCGTGCACTTCATCGCGTTGGTGAATGTGCTGAACCTGAAAGCCGGCGGGCTCGGAACGCTCGGCCAAGAGCAACTCGAGTGGTTGGAAGAGGACGTGAAGCCTTTGCAGTACAGCACGCCCATTGTCGTGTTCGCGCACATTCCCTTGTGGTCGGTGTATCCGGAGTGGGGCTGGGGCACCGAAGACAGCGCGCAAGCGTTGTCGTACCTCAAGAAATTTGGCTCGGTCACGGTGTTGAACGGGCACATTCACCAGACCATGCAGAAAGTCGAAGGTCATATCACCTTTCACACCGCCGCTTCGACCGCCTTTCCCCAGCCGGCGCCGGGCAAGGCCGATTCGCCCGGGCCGATGAAGGTGCCGGCCGAGCAGTTGAAGAGCGTCCTGGGAATTACCGATGTGAACTTCATCCGGGGGAAACAAGCGCTTGGGCTTGTGGATTCGACGCTCGGGTGAGCGGCGGCCGCCAACTCTGCATACTTGAATTTTTCGCAACAAAATAAAAAGGAGTAGAAAAATCATGAGGAGAAGTGTGTCTTTCGCATTCTTTCTTGCGGTGGTTGTTTTGGGAGCGAGCGCCCTAACGGCCCCGCCAAGAAACGCAGCTGCGGTCGCACCGCAAAAAGCGGAAAGCGCGGAGGTGAAGATCGACAATTTCAGTTTCGGTCCGTCGACATTGACCGTCGCGGTGGGGACCACGGTGAGCTGGACAAATCGCGACGACATTCCGCACACGGTGGCCAGTTCGGATGATCCCAAGGCGTTCAAGTCCAAAGTGCTCGACACGGACGAAAAGTTCTCCTTCACTTTTACCAAGGCGGGAACCTATCCGTATTTCTGCTCGATTCATCCGAAGATGACCGCTAAGGTCGTCGTCGAATGACTCAGGGCCGAGGCTGAACTTTGAGCGAAGGATTTCTCGGAACGGCTGCACCGCTGGCAGCCGACGTGGTTCTCCTGCTGGAAATCGGCATGGGAGTCGGATTGCTCATCGGCGCCTGGCTTGCGCGCCGCAAGCGTTTTCGGCAACACGCCTGGTGCCAATCCGCCATCGTGCTTCTCAATCTGGCAGTGATCCTGGTGGCAATGACACCTTCTTTTCGCTCACAAGTGCTTCCTCGGATTCCGGCCAAGCTCGGTAGGCCTTACTTTGCGTTGGCGACTGTGCATGCCGGGCTCGGAACCATCACGGAACTCGCGGGCTTGTACCTCCTGCTTTGCGCGGGCACGCGGTTGTTGCCAGAAAAGCTTCGCCTCACGCAATACAAAGCTTGGATGCGCGGCGTCCTCGTCTTCTGGTGGCTCGTGTTGCTGCTGGGATTCGCCACTTACGTTCGTTGGTACGTCCCCAGTTGGTTCGCTAACCAGCGAGGCTTCGACTCAGGTCGAAGATAGTACTCCCCAGTCTTTGGCCAGCCAGCAAATCGGATGTGGCCATGTATGCTGCTGATACTAAATAGAATAGCAGCCTCACCGCAAATGGAAGCGAGGCGGAAATGACCGTCTTGTACTATAACCCTGGTACTCTGTACGCTGGCTCCGCAGAACCATTGAGCCATGCAAAGCGCCCGCGTAACGTGCCAAGAACGGGTTGGGGGCCGCGCGGGGACAGCGGTCCCGAAAGGGACCGTGTGCGAGCTACCCAACCCGCCAATTTTCTCTTGCCTCTGCACTCCTGAGCTCTCCGCAAAACACAGTCGTTCCGGCTCCCGCGAACCTGATGCCGGCTGTCCATCCGGGATAGCCGGTTGCCGGGTAGGCGCCTCACATGCATCCTGAAGGGTCGCGCCAAGGGAATGCTTGATGAAAATGTTGCGAAATCAGTGCATTACGACGCGGGCCGCCGGTTCACCATGACAGGAGGGTGCGACAGGTGAAAGGCGCAGGCGACAAATGGGTGGCGTTCCTTGCGATCGCGCTGGCCGCGGCGATGTTGTCTCCGCCGATGTCGGACTTTGCGCAGGGCGCGGAGCCTGAGCCCGCTCCGTTGCATGCGAATACGCTCGCCGCGTTCGACCGCTACGTGAAACTCACGGAAGCGCGGAACGAAGAAGAGCTGAAACGCGGAACGAACCTGTTGTGGATTGACGAACTGCCTGCGCCAGAGCGCTCCGAAGCTTACGCCGGGCTCAAGCGCGGTGAAGTCAAGATGAAAAAACGGGAGACGCTCGAGGGCGGAAAGCTCATCGCTTGTCCGGGTGGCATCATTCATCACTGGGTGGGCGTCGTGTTCATCCCAGAAGCCAAACTTGGCGACGTGCTTGGGATGCTCGAAGATTACGACAAGCATTCCGTCTATTACGCGCCGGACGTCGAACGGTCAAAGACTGAATCGAGGAACGGCGACCATTTCCGTGTGTTTCTGCGCTTTCGCCGCCACAAAGTGATCACCGTGGTCCTGGACACTGAGCACGAGATTGAGTATTTCCGCGACGCGCCCGAGCGCGCCCACAGCCGCAGCTCCGCGGTGCGCATCGCCGAAGTGGAAAACCCCGGCAAAAGCGACGAACGCGAAAAGCCGCCGGGCCAAGACGGCGGCTTCCTGTGGCGCATGGAAACGTGGTGGCGAATGGAAGAGCACGACCGCGGCGTGTACGTGCAAAGCGAAGTCGTGTCACTGACGCGTGACATTCCGGTCGTGTTGAAGTGGATGATCGAGCCGTTTGTGACCAGCATTCCTCGTGAAACTCTGACCGCGACGCTAGTCGCTACCCGCAAGGCCGTCGAAGGCCGCATGCCAAGGAACAGAGATTAAATTAAAGCTAACTCCTTGACATCCGAAGAAGTAGACGGCGTTGGTCTGGCCTGCTGGGGGTGCGGGTATTGCGACGCCGATCGTGCGCATCGAGACGCTTCGCCGACATCGTTTGGTCGTGCCCGTCCCGGAAAATGACGTGGCGGGAGTTCCTGAAGGCACCCAAGTGGATTTCACCGTGCCGGCGTTCCCCGGAAGGTTATTTCATGCACCGATCGCGAGAATTGCGCATGAAGTGGATATCAAGACGCGAACGATGTCAGTGGAATTGGACGTGGCCGACCCTCATGCCGAGTTGGTCCCAGGCACGTTTTGCGAAGTGGAGTGGCCGGTGCGGCGGACCTACCCAACTCTGTTTGTCCCCGTTTCGGCCGTGGCGAGCAACCTTGAACGCACGTTTATTGTTCGAATCCACAACCGCCGTGCAGAGTGGGTGGACGTGAAAACAGGAGTCACTACGGGTAATTGGATTGAGGCGTTTGGTGATTTGGACGAGGGAGACGAAGTTTTGACTCGCGGGACGGAGCAACTTCGGCCGGGAACCGAGCTCTCCCCCAAGTGATTAGCTCAAAATAATGGTGCGATCCATCGAGGACGACCCACTCCTACTGTCGCCCACGCATCGCTTCCGTCCCGACTTCGAGACGGCAAGCAAGAAGCCCCGAGCTGCCCTGATGTAGCGGCCCGGGGCGAAATTGCTGTTTCGTCTGGGGAGCATAAACCGCCTAAGCCGGCCCATCTACCGCTGATGGCTAGGGTTTGCCAAGCGTCGGTGCAGAGCCGGGAAGGGTATAACGGAGGTCCACCCAGACCATACTTGCGTGGGCGTTCTTGGGTTGCCCGGTGGCTACAGACCACGGATTACGTGTCAGGTACGAGTATTGGCCGATAAAAGTCAGCCCACCGTACCTGGGATCCTTCCAAAAGTTCTGACTAAACGCAAATGTGCCCTCCTGGATGCTGCGATTGTGGCCGGAAGAAGTTGCAGACGGCGTCGAAGGAGACCCGCCAAAGCCCCAGCCGATGTGAGTCGTCCCGTTGGCGTCGATCGCCACGTTGCGTGGAATGTAAACCAAACCGTAGTACCCGGACAGGATGGTGTTCCGGTGTGTAAACTCGAAGCCATCCACCGTCGAGCCGACGTGGACGGGAGACAAGCTGCCGTCGGCGCGTGCGATCACGTCCGGGGCCTGCCCGAAGATGTACCTCCCGCCTCCATCGCTCCAGAAATTGTGGGTGAGCAAGCGTAGGCCGCCGGCTACTCCCACGTCGAGGTTCACAAAGCCTCCGCCGCCGGTGCTCGAGAAGTGTGTTGCCGCGGTCTGATTGTAGACCTGAAAGAATCGCACAATTCCGCCAATCTCGCCGTGGAGCCGCTTGGAGGGATCGACGACGAACTTGGCGATTACGTCTGGGGCGATGTTTGGGGGATTCAGAGTGGTCGTCCCATTGTCCAGCTGCCCACCCGCGTAATTGGCGCAGCACGCCGGGAGGGTAATTGCCGCGGAGCCGTTCGTACCGCCCATATATTGATCAGGCGAGTCGAGCGCGACAGCAAAGGCGGCCTTATCCTCGGGGAAATGGTAGGCCAGGCGGAACTCCGGAATGCGCCCCCAAACCATTCCGAGCTGATAGTTCACGTCCATGTTGTTAGAGAAGAAGATGTCCCCTGGCAGCGGCGAGACACCGGAGCGATTAGGCGTCGCCAGAGTCCAGGTCTGACCGCCCAGCACCTCCCAAGCGCCCTTACGGAGGTCAACCCAGTACAACCTGGAGCGAAGAGTGTTGCTGTTACTGCTCACGGCGACGTTCCCAGGATTGTTGCCGAGGAAGTCCGCTTCCATATAACCAAGCACATGAGAACCCTTTACGTCGGCATCTACGCGGAAGCCGATGCGCGAGTTCTGCATGCTGAAACGGAACTCGTTCAGGTTCGTCTGAAAGACATTGCTGCCACCGTAAGGGATGCCGGCAAAGTTTGTTCCGATCCCGCTTCCCCCATCTCTGCTGCGCCATACGCCAGTGAAGTCCGCGAATCCTATTGGCGTGATGGAAGCATCGCCGATGTGCAACTGCAGCGGAGAGGTTGCGGCTCCGGCACCGCGGGTTTGCGCCGATTCTGCGGAAACGGCGGTTTTCAGACCCTCATTGCTGGCCTTCAAGTCGCTGACCGGAGTCGGCAGTGTGACCGCTGCGGTTTTCACTTCTGCGGAGGAGTTGGCCGCTTCGGCAGCCTTGGTGTTGGCTTCGGCGGCGCGGGCGTTGGCGGCGGCCGCAGCCTCACGGGCCTCGTCGATCTGGCGGTCGCGCTTGGCAAGCTCTTCCTTCAAGAGCTCGAGTTGCTCTTGCTGTGACTGAATGGCTTGGCGGAGTTCCTCAATCTCGGCGGCGAGCCTCGAGTCGGATTTCACCGTTTCCTTGGCCGCTTTGGGCTTAGCGGGCTCGGCCGTTTTGGCCGCCTTGGCGTCGGCCTCCTTCGGTGTATCCGCAAGGGCCAAACCCGTAGTAAGGAACAGGAATAGTGCGAATGCTGCTAGTTTTTTCATTTCGTCTCTCTTTTCGAGCAAGAATCGAAGTGGCTAGGGGATAATGCACCTAGAACCCAGCGGCAAAAGGTAAAGAGCCCGTCTTACAATTGCGTCAACTGATTGTGAATATCCTGTAACAAAGAAGGGCAATTCACAGCAAGTCATTGACGCATAAGAAGTTACGGATTGTTAGAGGATCAATAACAACGGGCGGGCGCCAAAACGAGCGGAAGCAGCCGTGCGTCAGTTGTAACAAACCGAGCCATCCGCAACTCCCTAAACAACCTTGCGTTTGTTCCCGGGCCCTCGGGCCTAGGCCTACTTCGGCGCCGCAATGGTAAAGGCCAGGGCCAGCTGGGTCAAGCGGTATTGGTAGGTCGCATCGGTGTCCGCGATGTCCGCCTCGGTTTTTTGGAGCTCGGCCTGGGTGAATTCCACGATGGAGCCGAGGCCGAGGGTGTAGCGGGCCTGTGCCAGATCTAGAGCAAGGTCGGCCTGCTGGCGGAGCTGCTGGGTGACAGAAAGGCGTTCGTAAGCGCGATTGGTGTCCTGCCAGGAGACTCGGACGTCGCGAGAAATGGTGTTTTCGAGATCGCGGAGCCGCTGGCGGTCAGCCTCGGTTTGGAGATCAGCGGCCTTGGCGCGGGCGTTGTACAGGAAACCGTTGAAGACCGGGATGTTGATATTGACGCCGACCGCGCCATACCAGTTGGGAATGTGCTCGTCACGCACGGGAGCTTCGCCAACGACGCCGAGGGCGCTCACCGAGGGCCGCCAGAGGTCGTGCTCGGCGTTGCCGAATTTTTGTGCGGACGCGACCTCGAATTGCAACGCTTGGATTTCCGGACGCTGCTCGAGAGCTTGCTGAATGAGCGGCTGGACGTCGCTGGCCGGGGGCGTGAGTGGACTGGTTTCTTCGACCAGCTGGAAATTCTGCTCCGTGGGATAGCCGAGAACCGCGGAAAGGCCGGCAAGCGCGGCCTGATAGTTGTTGCGGGCTTCCAGCAAAAGAAGTTTGGAGCGCGCCAACTCGACTTTGGAGAAGCTGAGATCGAGCTCGGACTTGAGTTTCGCGGAAGTCAAAGCCTGCACCTTATCAACGAGCGTTTGCCGGGCTTCGACCGTTTCTTCGGCAACGTGGACCAGAGCCTGCGTGTCGAGCGAATTGTAAAAGGCTTGATCCACGGCCAAGAGGATGTCCGCGCGTGTGGCCGCCGCATTTTGATCTTCGGCTTTGGCGCTGAATTCAGAACTGGAAAGCAGATTACTCGAGCGGCCGAAGTCGGTGACGAGTTGGTTGACGCTGGCGCCGCCGGCCGCGCGCGGGAAAAGGATGGGATTATTCAAAAAGCCGGCGGCGATACGGCTCCCGGGATTCGCATCCACAGCGGTGAGGCTCAGATAGGCATTGGGCAAGAGTGCCGAGCGGGTTTCACGGACGTATTGCTCGGCAGCAAGCGCACGCAGTCTTCCGACGGTGATCTGCGGATTGTTCTTGAGGGCGATCGCTTCGGCCTCGGCCAGGGTCAGGGGCGTAGGGGAGGTTGAGGTTTGGCTAGAGGGTTGCGATTTTGCTGAGCCTGCCGGGGCCTGGGCGTTTGCCAAGCCGCAGGTGAGGGCAACCAGGAGCGAGAGGCAAACCGTTCGACGCCTCACGACGGAACCCCCTGTGCCTGCTGCTCTCCTTTACCGTGCACGATGAGATAGACGGCGGGCACGAGGTAGACCGTGATTACCACGGAGACCAATAAGCCGCCGATGATGGCGCGGGCGAGAGGCGCGTACTGTTCGCTGCCGGGCTCGGCGCCGATGGCCATGGGGATCATGCCGAGAACCGTGGCCAGCGAAGTCATCAAGATGGGGCGAAGACGCATTCGCGAGGCCAGCGAAACCGCTTCTTGCACGGGCTTGCCGTCATGGTGCAAGTGACGCGCAAATTCGACGATCAAAATGCTGTTCGAAACGACGATGCCCACCATCATGACCACGCCCATCAAGGACATGACGTTCAAGGTGGTGCCGGTGGCGAGCAGGAACAAGAGCACGCCGGCGAGTCCTGGAGGAATAGCGAGAAGAATGATGAAGGGATCCTCCCAGGAGGCAAATTGCGCGACGAGAATCAAGTAGACGAGGACGACCGACAAAATGAGGCCGACGCCGAAACTGCGGAAAGAAGAACGCATGCCCTCGACCGAGCCACGAAGGTTCACGCGGACGCCTTCGGGAATCTGCGTTTTCTTGATGATGTCATCCACTTGATTCGTGACCGTCCGCAGGTCCTCCTTTTTTGGAGAAACATAGACGTCGACAACGCGGAATAATTGATAGTGGTCGACTTCGGTTGGCGAAGGAATGGTTTTGACTTTGACGACGGTGTCGAGAAAGGTCGGCTCGGAACTTTTCACTCCGCGCAAAGGAATTTGCTTGAGGTCCGTCACGGTTTTGACAGCGTCTTCAGGGTATTGCACGGTGAGCATATAGGGATTCCCGCTCTTGGGATCGATCCAATAATTCGGCGCGATCATGCCGTTCGAAGTGAGAGCGGTGACGACGTTGTCGACGATTTCCTTCTGCGAAAGACCGAGGAGGCCCGCTTTCTCCCGGTCAACGTCGAGTTCGAGGGCCGGGTAGTCGATGTCCTGGGGAATCAGCACGTCGTTTACGTCTTGGAGCTGGCGCACGGGTTGAGCAAGCTTCGTAGCGGTGTTGTAGACCGCGTCGAGGTTGTTGCCGCTGACCTGAATGTCGATTGGCGCGGGCAGACCAAGATTGATCACCGCGTCGACCAAGCCGCCGGATTGAAAGTAAGTGCTGAGCTGCGGGAGTTTCTCGCTCAACTGCTCGCGGACCCGGCGCATGTATTCATAGCTGCCGACTTTGTGGTTTTCTTTCAGGCTGACCTGAACGAAGGCGGTGTGCGGCGCGGAGTTTGGAGTATAGATGGCGGAGAAATCGGTGGTGATGCCGATGTTCGAGACGATGATTTGCAATTCGCTCGGAGGGACGACACCGCGGATGATTTGTTCCACTTTCTTGACGTAGTCTTCGGTCAGTTCGACGCGCGTTCCTGAGGGTGCTTTCAAATTGATGACGAATTGGCCCGGGTCGGTGCGCGGGAAGAAGGAGACGCCAAGAAAAGGATAGAGTCCGAGAGACAACAGGGAAATTCCCGCAAGGGCCACGGTGGTGGCGGCAGGCCTCCTGAGCGCGGCGGCTAGGGTGCGGTCATACTCTTCGAGCACTTTTTTGAAATAGAAATTAAACATTTGGCCGATGCCGTCCCAGCGCCAAGTGAAGGTATCGCCCAATTCTTCGTCGGCCTGGCGTTGCTTGATTAATTTCGCGCAGAAAAGCGGGACCACGGTCATGGCCACGAAGTAAGAAGCAAAAAGCGAAAGAACCACCGCGAGGGCCAGAGCCACGAAAAGAAAGCGGCTGACACCGTAGAGAAATACCACGGGGAAAAATACGACCGAGGTGGTGAGCGTGGCGGCCAGGACGGCGAGCCCCACTTCCCGGCCGCCGCGTTCCGCGGCGGCTTCGGGCGCTTCGCCCAATTCCAGATGGCGAAAAATGTTTTCGAGAACGATGACGGAGTTGTCGATCAACCGGGAGAAGGCCAGCGCGAGTCCGCCGAGCACCATGGTGTTGACGCTGCCGCCACTTCCGCCCAAGGCCAGAAACGCAGCCAAGGCAGAAAGCGGAATGGAAAGGAAAACGGCGGCGGTGGCCCGGAGGCTGCCGAGGAAAAGCAGAACCATCAAACCCGTGAGGATGAGGCCGACGCCTCCTTCGCGAAGCACGTTGGAGATGGCTGTTTTGACGAAGAGAGATTGATCAAAAACGACTTTGGGAATGAGTTGCTTGGGAATGTCAACCAGATGCTGGAGAGCGCTTTTGATGCCATCGACGACGGCGATGGTGTTGGTATCGCCGCCCTGTTTGAGAATGGGAAGGTAGACGGAGCGCTGCCCATCCACTCGTACGATGTTGGTTTGGATGGCTTGGGCGTCTACGGCTTTGCCGACATCGCCGACAAGCACAGAGGACTGCGTCTCGCCGACACTCTTGAGCGGCATGGCGTTGATGTCCGAGGCCGAAGGAGCCTGGCTGTTGGAATAGAGGTTGTAATCGTAAGGACCGATTTTGACGTCGCCGGCGGGAAGAATCAGGTTGGCGTCGTTGACTTCGCGCACCACGTCCATGGGACTCAATTGATGCGCCTCGAGCTTCAGCGGATCGACGTAAACCATGATTTGGCGATAGCGCCCGCCGAAAGGCTGCGGGACGGAAGCACCGGGCACGTTGGCAATTTGATTTCGCACGGTATACCGGCCGAGGTCTTGCAGTTGGGTTTCGTTCAGGCCCTGGCCCTTGAGGGTGATGAGACAAACGGGAAGGCTCGAAGCGTCGAATTTAAGAACCACCGGAGGGAGCGTGCCCGGAGGCAGGCGGCGGAGGTCGGCCATGGCCAGATTGGAAACCGTGCTGAGGTCGGCGTCGGCATTGCTACCGGGCTGGAAATAGATCTTGATGAGACTCACGCCGGGAAGCGAGCGCGACTCGATATGATCGACGCCGCTAGCCAGCGTGAACCACCGCTCGAAGGGGTTGCTGATGTTGGTTTCAATTTGTTCTGGAGGCATGCCGGAATAAAAACGTGGCGACGACCACGACGGGAATATGGATCGGCGGAAAAAGATCGACCGGCATGCGCACCAGAGTAACCGTGCCGACGATGGCGATGACCAGGCAAATCACGATAATGAAGTAGGGATATCGGATCGAGAACCCAGACATCAGCTTCCTCCCACCTGATCCGCCGCGCCGATCAATTTGGGCTGGACCTTTTGGCCGGAGCGAAACTCGCTGCGGTTTCCGATGATGACGCGATCACCTTCCGCTAGGCCAGAAAGCACCTCGACCCGGGAATTGTCTTCAAGCCCCAGCTTGATGTGACGCTCTTCGATGATGTTCCTGGCGTTGACTTCGAGGACGGTGGCGTCGTCGCCATCGCGAACGACGGCTTCCAAAGGAAGCGTCAGCGCGTTTGTTGCCTGATGCAGAGAGATCTCCGACTCCGTGTACATCCCGGGCATCAAGCGGCCGTCGCGATTCTCGCAATCGATTTCGGTTTCCATGGTACGGGTTTGCAGGTCGAGAGAATCCGCGAAACGAGCGACGCGGCCCTGAAGGTCCTCGTTCAGGGCCTGCACGTGAACTTTTACGGGGTCGTGAAAGTGGATTTGCGCGGCGACGGATTCCGGTACGGGCAACACCAGGCGCAACACGGAGACCTCGGCAAGGCGCACCACGGGCGTGGCTTGCGTGCTCGAAGAAGTGCCGGCAGCGACAAGAGCGCCGGTGTCCCCATAGCGCTTGGTGATCACTCCGGCGAAAGGCGCGGTTATCCGTGTGTAGTCGGAAAGCGCCTGCACCTGCCTTTGATTGGCTTCAGAGACTTCTAACGCCTGTTGGGCACCCGACAGCGCAGCCTTGGCGCTGGAAACTTGTGCTTCCGATTCCAGGTCCTTGGCTTGGGTGTCGTCGATTTCCTGCTGGGCCACCAGGCCTTCGCGCGTCTTCGCGGCATCGCTCAGGCGCTTGAACGCCAAATGCGCGGCGGCGTGCGTAGACTTGGCGCGCTCGAGGTCGCCCAGCGCGCGTCCAATATCCTCGTTGGCGCGGCGAACGCCGGCATCGGCGCCGGCAAGCTGGGCGGTTAATTCGGGAACCTCGAGGATGGCTAGCGTCTGGCCCTGCTTCACGTGCGTGCCAACGTCGACATAAATGGCCTTGATGTAACCGGCCACTTTGGCGTGCACATCCACGTCCTGAAACGGCTTGAACTCGCCCGAAATCTTCAACCTATCGGCGATGGTCCGACGCTCGACACGCGCCACCGCGGCCGGGGGATCCGCGGCTGAGGACGTGGGATCATGATCATCGGCTTTCGTCGGCGTGCGTTCATACCATCGCCAGGCGAGCAGCACGCCCGCAACAACCATGGCGACAAACAACCAGTTCCTTTTTTCCTTCATATCCACATCCATCGCAGGCATCCGGACGCGAAAAGCAAGCCCTTGCGGCTTCCTTCACACCTCGAGAATTTTCTGAAGGGCCCAAGCGACCGCGCAGGGCCAGTCTACTCCACATCCAGAAATCCAATCAGATCAGAAGGAAAAACAGATCAGCGAGCGGGCGGCGGCCTGAACCACAGACCGGGACCGCAAAACGGCTGCGGGAAGGATGGAACGGAAGGCAAAACGGGGAAAAACCGGGCCGTGAGATCGGGGAGGGGCAAAACGATGGATGCTTCGACCCAGTTCAGTGCCGTTTGATACTCCCACCCATCCGTCGGAGAGAAATGCTCGAGCTCAGAGGCACCCACCGTCGCGCGGTGACTCGCCGGAGTCGAAACTTCGAAGCTGCGCCCCGAGCGCGGCGTCGCAAAGAAAGGATTGAAAAGCAGAAGCGTAGCGACGACCAGACACACCCAGCGGTACCGACCTAAAGCGACGATTGTTCCTGGGCTATGGGGAAAAC
>Ga0066682_10000563_pt1 | contig 12223 bp, 11 predicted proteins | sample GraSoiAngelo_131_FD_65628 | JGI IMG/M metagenome (GOLD analysis project Ga0066682, IMG submission 65628) | Grasslands soil microbial communities from the Angelo Coastal Reserve, California, USA - 14_0929_02_30cm | ecosystem: Environmental > Terrestrial > Soil > Grasslands | place: USA... | reverse complement strand
AAGAGGTCCAGTGGCAGCGTGCTCGCTATGCGATAAGAAAGTTCCTCCACGGGTGTGCCCTCGAGGTTTTTCGGGTAATCCTCAAAAAGGAGCGTGTGGCACGCTTCGTAAAGTTCCACGAGCTGCCGCTGCACCACCGGGTTCCCGGGCGCTCCGCGGTCCTCCAGGTAATCGACTTGCCCTTCGAGCAAAGGGTTTTGCTCAAACAGCTCTACCACGCGAAAGGGAGCGCGGCCGACGGTGATAATATCCATGCGCCCGTCGGGATAACGCTTCACGACTTCCAAGATTTCCGCCGTGCAGCCCACGCGCGCCACTCCCTTCGGCAGAGACAACAGCATCCCGAACTCTGATTTGGCCTCAAGGCATTCCTTGACCATGTCTTTGTAGCGCGGTTCAAAAATATGCAGCGGAAGCGGAGCGCCGGGCAGGAGAACGACGTTCAACTGAAAAAGCGGAATGCGTTCTGGCCGCAAGATTCCCATAAGAAATGATACCAGACCCTGGGAATACTGGTAATGCTTTGCCGTTGGTGGAAAAATGGGTGTTGGAGGTGCGTTTTTAGCGGGTCTCCGATTTATCTTCCATTTATGTAGAGATGCTGAGAATACGGTCTGAGAAGAAGCTGGAGGAGAAGTGAATTACGCCGCGTTGTTGCGGTCCGCCGTCGTCGCGCTGCTGCGCAACAAGTTGCGAAGCGTGCTCACGGTCCTGGGTATCACCATCGGGATCGCCGCGGTGATTTGCGTGGTGGCCATCGGCAAGGCCGGTCAGGCGCGGGTCGAGCAGCAACTTAATAATCTCGGCGACAATTTTGTATGGATTGAAGCGGGAGGTCGCGCCGTCAACGGCGTTCGCACGGGCACGCACGGCACGAAATCTCTGGTGCTCTCCGACGCCGTGGCCATCAAGAATCAAATTCCGCTCATCAAGAGCGTTTCGCCGAACGTCGACTCTTCGGTCCAGATTATCTACGGGAATCAAAACTGGTTTACGACCTACCGCGGTGTGTCGCCCGAGTTCTTCGACATCAAACGATGGTTTATCGACCAGGGCGCCGCGTTTTCTCAAGAGGACGTCGATCGCGCTGCCGACGTCTGCGTGATTGGGCGCAGCGTGCGCGATCAACTATTTGGTGTTGAGGATCCCATCGGGAAAGTGATTCGCGTCAGGGACCTCCCTTGCAAAATTGTAGGCACGCTGATGCCGAAAGGCCTCTCCGTCTCCGGGCAAGATCAGGATGACACCATCATCCTGCCGTACACGACCGCGCAGAAAAAAATCAAGGGCATTACCTGGCTCGATGACATTCTCTGCTCCGCGGTTTCGCAGGATGCCGTAAAGATTGCGGGACAGGAAGCCGCGGCCTTGCTCCGCGACCGTCATCACTTGCGCCCCGAAGAAGAGGACGATTTCAACATTCGCAATCCCGAAGATATCATTCAGGCGCAACTCGAGGCCAGCAAGACGCTCACGGTTCTGCTGATCGCCATCGCTTCGATTTCGCTGATTGTTGGGGGCATCGGCATCATGAACGTAATGCTGGTGTCCGTGACCGAGCGTACACGCGAAATTGGAGTGCGCGTGGCGGTCGGTGCAACCGAGGAAGCCATCCAACTGCAATTCCTCGGCGAGTCGGTGATGCTGAGCCTTGTCGGCGGCGGAGTCGGAGTGCTCTTTGGAGTTTTTGGCTCCTATCTTGTTGGCAAAACGTTGCAATGGCCAATGCAAATGTCCCTCGAATCAGTTATCGTGGCGGCGTTCTTCTCCGTTGCGGTAGGAGTATTTTTTGGATATTACCCGGCGCGAAAGGCCTCTTTGCTCGACCCCATCGAGGCACTCCGCTACGAATGATCAAGCGCTATTTGCGCGCTTAGGACAGCAATGAAATCACGAACCAAATGGCTCCTGCTTGCCGGCGCCCTTGCCGCCGTGGCGCTGTTTGTTGTGCTGGGATTAAACCACACGCCGCAAGCGCAGCACTTCACCGCCAAAGTGGATCGGGGCGATATCCACGACGTCGTGGAAGCCACCGGAACCATCAATGCGGTCATCACCGTGCAAGTGGGCTCGCAGGTCTCCGGAACCATCTCGAAACTTTTTGTGGACTTTAATTCCCGGGTGCACAAGGGGGACCTCGTCGCGCTGATCGATCCCGCGCTGTTCAAGGGAGCGGTGCAGCAGGCGAGCGCGGACGTGGAAAACGCGAAAGCTAACTTGGTTGCCGCGCAAGCGAATCTTGAGAAAGCGAAAGCCGCGTTCGTGCAGGCCAAAGCGGACAACGAGCGTGCTGTGGGCCTGACAAAAAGCGGAATCACGAGTCAGCAGCAACTGGATTTGGCAAAGGCGAATTACGATTCCGCGAATGCCGCTGTGGGCGGGGCACAGGCAAACGTGACGCAGGCGGACGCGCAGGTCAGCCAGAAGGAAGCGGCGCTGGCGGTGGCGCAGACGAATCTCAATTACACGGTGATTCGCTCGCCGATCGATGGAACGGTGGTAGCGCGCAACGTCGACGTGGGACAGACCGTGGCGGCCTCGCTGCAAGCGCCCACGATTTTTACCATCGCGCAGGACCTGACGAAAATGCAGGTCTATGCGAAGACCGACGAATCGGACGTGGGAAACATCAAGGTGGGGAAGGAAGTCTCGTTCAAAGTCGACGCGTTTCCGAAAGAGACGTTTCGCGGCGCGGTGAGCCAGGTGCGCATGAACGCGACCACCGTGCAGAACGTGGTCACCTACGACACCATCATTGACTTTGCGAATCCCGAGTTGAAACTTTTCCCGGGGATGACCGCCTACGTGACGATTCCCGTAGCTACAGCGAAGAGCGTGTTGAAACTGCCGAACACGGCGCTGCGGTATAAGCCACCGATGACCCCCGAAGAAATTCTTGCCATGTACAAGCAATACGGAATCGAGAGCAACGAAAGAAGAAGGGCGAGCGACGATGCCGCTGCGGGCGATGGAGAAAGTAAGGGCGGAGGCATGCAGAATCTGCCGCGCGCGCCGCGATCCGATAGCGCGGTAGTTTGGAAGCTTCGCGCGGATAACATTATGGAGCCGGTGAAAGTGTGTTTGGGCATCACCGACCACGCGTATACGGAAGTGACGGCGGTGGCGAAGGGCGATTTGAAAGAAGGAGATGAACTGATCATTCGCTCGGTCGTGGCAAAATCGTCGACGCCGGGCGCGCAAGGGATCCGGCGGTGAGGATTCTTGGATAGAAACTCCATGCAAATCACGAACCACGCCACGAATCAGACCGAAGCAACACGGGTCAGCGCCACCTCCGCAGAGAGTGCCGTCATTCGCGTTGAGGATGTTCACAAATATTACGAATTGGGCGAAACGCGCGTGCACGCGCTGCGCGGCGTGAGCGTCGAAGTGCAGCGCGGCGAGTTTGTGGCCGTGATGGGCGCGAGCGGCAGCGGGAAATCCACGTTCATGAATATTCTCGGGTGCCTGGACCGGCCCAGTTCCGGGCGCTATTTGCTGGAAGGCGTTGACGTTTTGCAGCACGACAAGAGGGCGCTGGCACTTATCCGCAATCAGAAAATCGGATTTGTTTTTCAGGGATTCAATCTGCTGGCGCGCACCACGGCACTGGAAAACACGGAATTGCCCACGCTCTATTCCAAGATCGGCAAAGAGGAACGGCACAAAAGGGCTGTGGAGGCGCTGGCGCTGGTCGGCCTGGCGGACCGCGCCGAGCATTTTCCTGCGCAAATGTCCGGTGGACAGCAGCAACGCGTGGCGGTGGCGCGCGCGCTGGTGAACCGACCGTCGATTCTGCTGGCCGACGAGCCCACGGGGAATCTGGACAGCCGCACTTCGGTCGAAATCATGGGAGTCTTTCAGGACCTGAACGACAAAGGCCTGACGATCGTCATGGTGACGCACGAACACGACATCGCCGAATTCGCGAAGCGCGTGCTGGTTTTCCGCGACGGAAAAATCCGCAAAGACGAACCGGTGCGCGGCCGCCCAAGAGCCGCGGAAGTCCTGAAAACTCTGCCGACCCTGGAAGACTGACGCAAGGCAATCAGGAGAGATCGTTCAAGAGTGCTTCCATTTCGGAGCGCGCGTGCTGGTTGCCTGCTTTGGTGGCGGTTTCGATGCCGGTCGAGAGCACGCGGCGGGCGTCTTCGATACGCGATTCACGCGCTAAAAGTTGGCCGTACATGAGATAAGCGGGGATGTAATCCGCGTTGCGCTCGAGGAGCGCGCGGAAGTGCTGGTCCGCGGCCGCGGAGTCGCCGCTGTTCATGCATTCGAGCGCCAGGCCGTACCGCGAGAAAGCGTCGTCGGGCTTTTTGCCGACGAACTCTTCGAGCATCTGACGGCGGGATTTCTTTTGTCCGGCGGTTTGTTCGGTCATTTGTGGCTCATGGGAACGTCCCGTATTATACGGGGGCGAAGGAAAGCAGCCAAACGCGGCGAAAGGCGAGGATTCGCATGAAGCGAAAGAAAGAAGAGCGGCACGCGGAATCGGGGCTTGAAGGCAAGCCGGTGAGTGCGTCGCGATCGGAGATGACGGAGATTGTTTTGCCGGCGCAGACGAACCCGTTGGGCAAGCTGCTGGGCGGGCACGTGATGCACCTGGTGGACATGGCCGCGGCGATGGCGGCGCACCGGCATTCGGGCAGTTACGTTGTGACGGCATCGGTGGACCACATTGATTTTCGCAACCCCGTGAATTTGGGAGAAATTGTGATCCTCAAGTCGCAGGTCAATCGTGTTTTTCATACTTCGCTCGAGGTTGGAGTGGAAGTGTACTCGGAGAATGTGCTGACTGGCGAGAAGAAGCACACGACAACGGCTTACGTGACGTTCGTGGCCATCGATGAACACACGCGATTGCCGAAGCCGGTGCCGCCGCTGATCCTGGAAACTGCAGAAGAAAAGCAGAGACATCGCGAAGCGGGCGAGCGGCGCGAAGTGCGGCTGGCGCTGCGGTATGGGAAGAAGTAGGCGGTTTTTAGTCTTCAGTTCTCAGCACGAGATCACACGTCAGAGTGCTGCCCTCAAGAAACAGCAAATTCTTCGCTCCAGAACGAGGCGCTCGGAATGACGAATTTGTTGCGCGGGTACGATTTTCTCGCAGGAATGGAAATCCCTCGCTGGACTAAGCAAGCTGCCCTTTGACTTCTTCCGCGACCGCCAGGGCCTGCTCGACGCATGCGCCGATAGCCGGGCCACGCAAGTAATTGCCGGCTAGAAATAGGCCTGGGAAACGCGCCAAGCTCTTCTTGACGGAAGCCAGGCGTTCACCGTGGCCGAGATTGTACTGAGGAAGCGCACGTGGCCATATCGTGGCGCTGCAGAACCTGGGGGGGGTGTTGATGGAGAGCACGGAAGCGAGTTCGTGCTGAACGATGCCGATTAGTTCTTCGGGACTTAGCTTAGCGGCAGCCGGGTCGGTTGCACCACCGACGAAAGTGGTGAGAAGAGCGTGATCGTCCGGCGCGCGGCCGGGGAAGAGTGAGGAATTCCAGACCGTGCCGAGAATGCGAAGACCGGACGAGCGGGGAACGAGGAATCCAAAGCCGTCGAGCGCATGACCCACGTGCTGCTTCATGTAGCCGAGCGAAATGACGGCTACAGCCGCGTACTCGATGGGAGCCAAGAGTGGCGCGAAGGAAGGGTCGAGTTGCGCGAGCAGATTTCCAGTCACGTCGGTAGGCGTGGCGAAGATAACGAACCTGGAGGAGACCGAATCGCTGCTGGCGCCTTCGAGAGATACGTGGAAGGAGCCGTCGTTCTGCCCGTAGAGATTCACGGCGCTTGTTTTGGTGACCACTCTAGAACCAAGTTTGTTTGCCAGAGCACGAATGAGCGTTTCGTTGCCTTCGCGAAACGTGCTCAGAGGGGAGCGCTCCCGGGGACCTTTTTTCGATTTGGCAAGGCGCAGCATGCCACGAACGATGCTGCCTGAGGTTTTTTCGTCTTCGTGGAGCTGCGGGAAGGCGCTGCGGATGCTGAGCTTTTCCGGGTCACCGGCGTAAACACCCGAAACGAAGGGGCCGACGAGGCGATCGAGGAGTTGGCCCGAGAATTTCCTGCGGATGAAGGCGGCGACGGATTCGTCGCCTTCAGGCGGAACGCTATTTCCGAAAATATCGCGGACGAGTGCCCATTTCGTGGGGACATTGATCAACGAGCTGGTGAAGAACGCGGGCGGACTCATCGGCACAACTCGCAGCTTGCCATTGACCAGGACATAGCGTGGAGCGTGCTGCGGGGCTTCGAGAAGCTGGTCCACAATGCCAAGATTTGCGCACAGGCTGCGCAGTTGCGAACTGCCGGTGAAACTTTGCGGGCCAAGCTCCAGCAAGAAACCGTCATGACTGACCGAGCTGATGACGCCACCGGGACGCTCGGAAGCCTCCACAAGAAGAACGTCGATGCCCGCTTTCTGGAGGGCGTAGGCGCAGACGAGGCCGGAGATACCGCCGCCAATCACCAGAGCTGGAGCGTGACGGGTCACGGTGATGTGCACATCCTTGTGAGGTCAAAGAGTTTTTGAAAAGAGCGGCTTGTTGGCGAGCTGCTGTTTTTCAAGATACGGATCGAAAACCATGGCCAAGTTGCGGATGAAAATGCGACCTAGCCAAGTGGCGCGAATTTCGTTGCCATCGAGGAAAACCAAGCCGTCCTCGCGGAAAGGCTCGAAACGCCGAAGCTCTTCCGCGAAGTATTCGTCGAAGTCCACGCCAAATTCCTGGGAGATTTCGTCTTTGAGCACAACGGTGTGGCAGAGCAGGCGGCTGATGACCGCGCGGCGAAGGCGGTCTTCTTCCGAAAGACGATAGCCGCGCATGGTGGCGAGGCCGCGCTCGGTTACGGCTTTTTGCCAGGAAGGGATGTCGCGGTAATTCTGCGCGTAAGCGGATTGGATGCCGCTGATGGCGGTGATGCCCATGCCGTATAGGTCCGCGCCCGCTTTCGTTGTGTAGCCCTGAAAATTGCGGTGAAGTGTGCGCTTTTGCTGAGAGATGGCCAGTTCGTCGCCGGGCTTCGCGAAGTGATCCATGCCGATGTACAGGTAGCCGGCTTCGACGAATTTGAGCAGACCTGTGCGGAAAATCTCGAACTTCACCGTTCCTTCGGGGAGATGGGCGATGAAAGAGCCCTGCTGTTTCTTCAGCCACGGAACGTGGGCGTAGCTGAAGAGGGCGATGCGGTCCGAGCTAAGTCCGATGATCTGATCAACGGTGTGGGCGAAGCTTTCGGGCGTTTGGTACGGCAGGCCATAGATCAAGTCGACGTTAATGCTGTCAAAGCCAAGCTGGCGTGCGGTGACGAGCAGATCGCGGGTCATTTCGAATGGCTGGATGCGGTGAACCGCCTTCTGCACTTCGGGATGGAAATCCTGGATGCCCATGCTGAGGCGATTGAAGCCCAGCTTGCGAAGCGTTTCGAGGTGCGCTCGCGACGTGACACGGGGATCGACTTCGATGCCGATTTCGCTGTCTGGCGCAAAGTGGAAACGCTCGCGCGTAAATCCGAAGAGGTCTTCGATCTGCACCGGGGAAAGATACGTGGGCGTGCCGCCGCCCCAATGGAATTGCACAACGGGGCGATTTTTCGAAATGCTACGGCTGATGCGCTCCGTTTCACGCTGGAGCACATCCAGATAAGGCGGCGCGACACTTTTGTTTTTCTGAATCACCACGTTGCAGGCGCAGAACAGGCAAAGGCTCTCGCAGAAGGGGATATGCATGTATAGCGAAACTGGTGTCTTCGCGCTTTCGGCTTCTTCAAAAACGTTTTCCAGGTCCGCCGGCCCAAAGCTGTCGTTCCAAACAGGCGCAGTCGGATAGCTGGTGTAGCGAGGGCCGGGGCGATTGTATTTTGCGAGAAATTCTTCGCCAACGTGAAGTTCGTCGCGCATTTGCTGGAGGGTGGGATAGGCGAGCCTCATCGCGATGGCCTCTTACCGGGACTGCGCCGCAGGCCGCATTTCCTGTAACAAGGCTTGCTGGCCGGTTTCCACAAAGAGCTGCGCGTTTTCAACCGGCGTGTTGGGCAGTATGCCATGGCCGAGGTTGAGAATGTGCCCGCGTCCCGCCAGGGAGTTGATCGTGTCTAGCGTAACTTCTCGAATTTTCTCAGCCGGGGCGAGCAACGCCGCGGGATCCACATTTCCTTGCAAAGCGATTTGTGGCCCGAGCGCCCCGCGAACTTCGCCAAGCTCCACCCTCCAATCCACGCTGAGAACATTTGCGCCGGACCGCGCCGCGGCGGAGAACAGATGCTGCGACGCCTTCGTGTAGTAAATCACGGGAACGGAGCCGGAAATTCCTGAAATGACTTCCTGCACGGCGGGGAGCGCAGATTCCTGGTAGTCCTGCAAGTTCAGCTCGCCGCACCAGGTGTCGAACAATTGCACCGCGGTCGCGCCCGCGGCAATCTGTGCTTTGAGGTAGGGAATAGAGGCCTGCGCGACGCGATGGAGCAACTCGCGGAAAATTCTCGGCTCGTGATAGAGAAAACGCTTAACGGTGGCGAATCCTCCCGTTTTTCCTTCGACCATGTAACATGCAAGAGTCCAGGGGGCACCGGCAAAGCCCAGCACGGGAACTTCCGGTCCGACGGACTTCACGATGCGGCGGATGGCTTCGGGCAGAAATTCGGTTTCCATTTCCGGATCGAAATTCCTTAGCTTCTCAACATCGGACTTGCTGCGGACGGGGTTTGGGAGATTCGGGCCGGCATCGCCGAGTTCAAGCTGCAAGCCCATGGCTTCGGCGGGAATCAGGATGTCGGAAAAAACTATCACGGCATCGACGCCCAGCCGGCGAAAAGGCTGCAGGGAGACTTCCACGGCGAGCTCTGGCGTTTTGCAAACCTCTAGGAATCCATGCTTTGCGCGAATTTCGCGGTACTCGGGCAAGTACCGGCCGGCTTGGCGCATGATCCAGACAGGCACACGGGGAGGCGCCTCCCCGCGGCAGGCGCGCAGGAATAAATCCTTTCGATTGACTGACGTGGTTGGGGTCATGTCCTTTCCGGCGGTTGCAGGATAGCCAATCTTAACAGGTCTTGCCGGGCCAAGCACTGCGACGGGCGTCACGCTGTGCAGGTCACCAGTCGTGTAAGTTATACTCGAAGCGTTTAACGAGTTCGTGGCCGTTGCCTCCCAAGCGAGAGAAACTGCTTTCTGCTGGTGGCAGCCACAGGCAAAAAGAGTGCACTACGCGCTTTTCATTTCGACGGCCGTTGGTTACGCGCTCAGTTTCGCGCTGTATTTGATTTTCTTGAATACCGGAAAGGCCCTCACGGGGCGGCTGGGAACGTTGCTGCTGGCGGGAGGGCTGGTGACGCATTATTTTGCCTTGCTGGAACGATCACGAGGACTTCACACGGTTCCGTATCATGATCTGTACGGCTCGATGTCGCTGTTTGGCTGGTTGTTGGCGCTGACGTATCTGGGGCTGGAACTCTACCATCGCCAGCGGTCGGTCGGCGCGCTCGTGCTTCCGTTTATCTTGGTGTTTTTTGTCGCGGCGCATCTTGCGCCCGCCGACAAGCTTTCTCCGCCTGACGCGCACGGCCCGACTTTTGCCTTTCACGTGGCCCTGAGCATTTTGGCGTATTCCGCTTTCGCGCTTTCCTTCGTGCTTAGCCTGTTGTTTCTGGGAGAAGAGCGCCTGCTGCGCAACCACCAGCTGGGAGACGTGGTTTGGCGGCTGCCTCCACTGGAACTGCTGGAGCGCATGAGCCGCTCGAGCGTATTGGTGGGCCTGGTTTCCATTACCATCGGAACCGCGTTAGGTTTCTTATGGGTCGACCGCTTGAGCGACAAGTACTCGTTCTATGACCCGAAATACGCCATCACGCTGCTCGTGCTACTTCTTTACCTGGCATATTTCCGGCTTGCGCGCACAACCGCCTGGCGCGGAGCGCGTGCCTCAAAGCTGTGTGTCTTCAATTTTGTAATTGTTTTTCTAAGTTTTACGGTCGTGAATTTTTATCTTTCGCACAGTCACCGGTACTTTTAGGAGAGACCAGGCCCCGGCATGGAGATCGTTCTCGTCGGACTGAATCACCGCACCGCGCCCGTGGAGGTGCGCGAACGGGTCTCCTTCACTGCTGAGCAGGCACGGCGCGCCTCGGAAGAACTTCGCTCGAAGGGGATTCTCGAGGAAACGCTAGTGCTTTCCACCTGCAATCGCAGCGAAGTCTATGGCGTGCCGCCGGAAGCCTCCCGCGAGTGCGCGCCGGGGCTGTCCACGTTCCTGAGTGAATTTCATGCGGTACGCATGGACGTACTTGGCGTTTCGCTGTATCACCACTATGACCGAGAAGCCGTACGGCACCTGTTTCGCGTTGCGGCGGGGCTTGATTCGATGATGCTGGGCGAAGCGGAAATCCTTGGCCAGGTGCGCGAAGCCTATCGGGCCGCGCATGAGCAAGGCGGTACGGGGCCGGTACTGAATCGCTTGTTCCAGGGCGCGCTCGAAGCCGGCAAGCGGGTGCGCACGGAGACGGAGTTGGGCATGCGTCCGATGTCCGTGGCCTCTGCCGGCGTCAAGCTGGCGGAACGAATTTTTGGAAAGCTGGACGAACGCAGCGCACTGGTATTAGGCGCCGGCACCATCAGTGAGCAGGTGATCGGGCAACTGCGGGACCGCGGCATCGCGCGTCTTTTTGTGATGAACCGCTCCAAGGAACGCGCCGACGGTTTGGCGAATCAATACGGAGGCGAAGTGCTGCCCTGGGGAGATTGGGAGCGAGCGCTGCCGGTGCCGGATGTCATCGTTTCGTCAGTGGCAACAGAAGAGCCGGTTTTGCGCCGCGAATTGGTTGAGCAAGCGATGGCAAAACGCGGCAATCGCGCATTATTTGTGATGGATCTTGGGTTGCCGCGGAATATCGACGCGGGAGTGGGAAAGCTGTACAACGTCTATGTCTACAACATGGACAACCTCAGCGAAATCGTCGCGCAAAACCGCCACGCCCGCGAGAATGAGATTCCCAAGGCCGATAGCATCGTCGAACAGCATGTCGGGAAATTCCTTTCCTGGCAGGCCAGCGTCGAGCTTGCCGGTTTGGTCAACGAGCTGCGCACGCGAATGCGTGAAGAGCGCGCTCAATTCATCCATGCCCGCGTGGAATCTATCCAGCACCTGACGTCAGCGGACCGCGCGCACGTCGAAAAATTGATGGACGAGATGCTCGAGAGCTTGCTGCTGGAGCCGGCGCAGCGTTTGCGCGGCGAGAAAGATTTGCGCCGAAAAATTCACAACGTCGAGGCATTGCGCGACCTATTCCTTTCGAACCGGGAGAAGCCTTGAGGACTTTGCGCATCGGCACGCGCGGCAGCTTGCTTGCCAAATGGCAGGCGGAGTTTATTCGGACGCGGCTTTTTGCCGCAACGGGCATCGAGCCGGAAATCGTGATCATCAAAACGGCTGGCGATAAAATGCAGCACGCACCGGTGGCACAAATCGGCAGCAAGGGTATTTTCATCAAGGAACTGGAAGAAGCGCTGATCGAAGAGACCATCGACCTGGCGGTGCACAGCGTAAAGGACATTCCCACGGACATTCCTTCGCGCCTGATGTTTCCCGCGGTTTGCCGGCGCGATGACGCGCGCGATTGCCTGGTTGGCTCGACGCTGGCGAACCTCCGGCAAGGGGCGCGTGTGGGAACGAGCAGTTTGCGGCGCCAGGCGCAGTTGCGACATGTTCGTCCGGACTTGGACTTGCGCGACCTGCGCGGCAACGTCGACACGCGCCTGCGCAAAGTTGAAAGCGGGGAATACGAAGCGGTGGTGGTCTCGAAAGCTGGATTGGATCGTCTGGGATTCAGCCAGCGAATCTCCGAGGTTCTTTCTCCTGAAGTGTGCATGCCCGCAGTGGGGCAGGGTGCGATTGCCGTGGAGTGCCGGCTGAAGGACAGGGAAGCCCAAGATCTGCTGGCACCGTTGGATGACGCGGAAACGCGCGCTGCGATCATTGCCGAGCGCGCGCTTCTGGGTGCGTTGCATGGCGGATGCCAAGTGCCCATGGGTGCGTGGGCGCGCGTCGAACGCGGCGAGCTGGTGATGGATGCCTGCGTGTGTTCCGTGGAAGGAGCGCAGTGCGTGAAGCAGCATGCTGCAGCGCCGCCGGAGCAAGCGGCGCAACTCGGCGAGCACATGGCGCGCTTGCTGATCGAAGCGGGCGCGCAGTCCATCCTGGAAGAAGTGGGCCGGCAGCGTGGCTGAGAA
>Ga0066682_10000561_pt1 | contig 12233 bp, 9 predicted proteins | sample GraSoiAngelo_131_FD_65628 | JGI IMG/M metagenome (GOLD analysis project Ga0066682, IMG submission 65628) | Grasslands soil microbial communities from the Angelo Coastal Reserve, California, USA - 14_0929_02_30cm | ecosystem: Environmental > Terrestrial > Soil > Grasslands | place: USA... | reverse complement strand
AAGGCTGCCTGTACCATCGGCAACCGCTCCGTCGCGACCCATAGCCGCCCATCCACGGTCGTCACCCGTCCGGCGCTTACCAGGCTGTCGTACTTGTCCTTCCAGGACGCGTGCGTTCCCGCTTCGGCGCTTGGGACTGCGCCCATGATGAGCAGCGCGTCATGGAGCTCGTCGCCGTTCTCGGGATCGGGCCAGGCTTGCTCACGCACGAGGTCGATGGCCGACTGGTCGAGCTTGCCGAATTCGTCGGCCGTCTTCACGTCGAGACCGCGGCGCGTGATGACCGCCTGCGTACGGCGCTCCTCGAGCGGGGCGTCGTCCAGGAACGCGTAGGGCCGGGCGTTCAGCACTTCGTGGCACAGCGGCGACGGCTCGGTCGTGTCGCGCGCGATGAGCGTGAACTGACCCGCCTCCATTCCCTCCAGGACGCGCTTGAGTCCGGGGAAATCCATTGCCTCGAGCAGACAGTCGGCGATCGTCTGATTCACGAGCGGGTGATCGGGAATCTCCCGGTCACCGACCAGGTTCTCGGGGCAGGCGAGCTGATCGGGGAACACCGCCGCGACCAGATCCTCTGCCTCCATCCGCTGCAGCGGCGTGGGCACTTTTCTCCCGCCACGGAACCGCAGCACGGCGAGCGCACGGGTCGCGTTCCAGCGCCAGCGCGTGCCGAACACCGGGGCGTCGAGCATCGCTTGCACCAGGAGGTGTTCCGCGGTCGCCGGCTTGAGATACTGGAAGACGTCCTCCAACGGGAAACTGTGCTGCGGTCCCAGCGACAGGATGATCGCATCCTCGGTCGCCGCTGCCTGCAGCTCGAAGTTGAAGCTGCGACAGAAGCGCTTGCGCAGCGCCAGTCCCCAGGCGCGGTTGATGCGGCTGCCAAAGGGCGCGTGTAGCACCAGCTGCATGCCGCCGGCCTCATCGAAGAAGCGCTCCAGCACCAGGCACTGCTGTGTCGGAATCGTGCCGAGAATCTGGCGCGTGGCTCCGAGGTATTCGACGATCGTGCGGGCACCGGCTTCGGCGATGCCGATCGTTGTGACGAGCCACTGGATCGCAGCCGGCGGATCGTCCAGGCGGTCCGCCACGTCCTGCCGCAGCCTGGAGACCTCCTCGGATAGCTCGTTGGTGCGGCCTGGCGCTTCGCCGAGCCAGAACGGCAGCGTGGGCGGTTGGCCCTTCGCGTCCGCGACGCGCACCTGGCCTGACTCCACTTTCACGACCTGGTACGACATGTTGCCGAGCTGGAAGATGTCGCCCGGCGTGCTCTCGATCGCGAAGTCCTCGTTCAGCGTACCGACGAACGTTTCGGTCGGCTCGAGGATCACGCGATAGTCGCCCAGGTCGGGAATCGCGCCGCCCGAGGTGATCGCCGCGATCCGCGCGCCGCGGCGGCCCGTGAGTTTCTTGTTGATGCCATCGTAGTGGATGTGCGCGCTGCGCCGCCCCCGGCGCGTCGTGAATCCCTCGGCCAGCATCTGCACGACGTCGTCGAATTCCTTCCGGCTGAGCTCGCGGTAGGGGTAGGCCGAGCGCACGCGCTCGAAGAGAGCCAGTTCATCCCACTCCTCACCTGCCGCGGCGGCCACGATCTGCTGGGCCAGAATGTCGAGCGGCTTGTCCGGGATGATCAACCGATCGAGCCGGCCCTCACGGGTTGCCCTGAGCAGCGCGGCACACTCGATGAGCTCATCCCGCGACAGCGGGAAGACCCGGCCCTTGGGGACGGCGCCTAGCCGGTGCCCCGCCCTGCCCACGCGCTGCAGCAGCGTGGCGATCGATCGCGTTGATCCTACCTGGATGACGAGATCGACGCTTCCGATGTCGATCCCCAGCTCCAGCGACGCAGTGGCAACAAGAGCTTGCAGCTCGCCGCGCTTCAGGCGCTCTTCCGCCTCGAACCGCTTTTCCCTCGATAGGCTGCCGTGGTGGCTGGTGACGTGTTCGGCGCCAATCCGCTCTGAGAGTTGCATCGCCATCCGCTCGGCGAGGCGGCGCGTGTTCACGAACACCAGCGTCGTCCGATGCTGCGAAATCAGCTCGACGATGCGGCTGTTGACCTCTTCCCACACCTCCGCGGACATCACCGCCTCGAGCGGCGACGACGGAATCTCGAGCGCCAGGTCGAGCGTCCGGATGTGGCCGGCATCCACGATCGTCGGCTGCGGCTGTCCGGTTCCGACCAGGAACTGCGCGATCTCCTCGATTGGTCGCTGCGTCGCCGATAGCCCGATGCGCTGTGGACGCTTGCCAATCAGCGCGTCGAGGCGGGCGAGGGACAACGCCAGGTGGCTGCCCCGCTTGTCGCGAGCCACCGCGTGGATCTCGTCCACGATCACCGTCCGGACTGACCGCAGCATCTCGCGGGCGCGGTCGGACGTGAGGATCAGATAAAGCGACTCCGGGGTCGTGACGAGGATGTGGGGCGGATGCTTGAGCATCGCCTGCCGCTCCGACTGCGGTGTGTCGCCGGTGCGGACCTGCGTCCGCACTTCAACGTCGGGCAGCCCCTGCTCCGGCAGCGTCGCGCGGATTTCCGCCAGCGGCTCAGAGAGGTTCTTCTGGACGTCGTTTGAGAGCGCCTTGAGCGGTGAGACATAGACGACCTGCGTCTCATCGCGCAGCTCGCCGTTCAACCCCTGGCGTACGAGGCCATCGATGGCGGAAAGGAACGCCGCGAACGTCTTACCGGAGCCGGTGGGCGCCGCGATGAGCACGTCGCCGCCTTGTTGAATGACCGGCCAGGCGCGCTGTTGCGGCTCGGTCGGCTCGGCGAACCGGTTGGAGAACCAGCGTTCGATGACAGGATGGAACCGCGACAGCGGCATACCCGAAATATACCCGAAAACCGAGCTAGGGGAGGGCCTCGCTCAGCGTGGCCCCGCGCATCGCAATGATCCGCTCAATCGTCTCGCCAATCTTGTTATTCGGGGTCGACGCCCCCGCCGTGATGCCAATCGTCAGCCGGCCATCCGGCAGCCAGCGTTCGCGCCGCTCCTCGGTGGCATGAGCACCGACCGGGCGATAGCGGATGCTCCCATCGTCTACGGCGATACAGGCTGCATCCTCAATGTGATAGGTCGTGACTTTCTCGTGGCAGATGGCCGCGAGGTGGGTCGTGTTGCTCGAGTTGTAGCCGCCGATCACGACCATGAGATCGAGCGGCTCGGCGATGAGCTTGAGCACGGCGTCCTGCCGCTCCTGGGTCGCCGAACAGATCGTGTCGAAGGTGCGGAAATGCTCCCCGAGGGACTCGGCACCCCAGCGTCGCGACATGCTTTTGGCGACTTCCGCCGCGATGGCGAGTGATTCGCCCGACAGCATCGTCGTCTGGTTGGCGACGCCGATGCGCTGCAGGTCGCCGTCGGGATCGAAGCCTGGGGTCATCTTGCCCGTGAACTGCTCGAGAAACCCCTCCCTCGTCCCCCGTCCCTCGATGTACTCGCAGACGACCCGAGCCTCGTTCATATCACGTACGACGACGTATTTCCCACCCGGGTATTTGTTGACCTGGCTCGACGTGGCTTTCGTCTCTTCGTGGTAGTTCTTGCCGTGGATCAAGGCGGTGAAGCTGTCGCGCGCGTACACTTCGACGCGCTTCCAAACGTTCAATACGGACCCGCACGTCGTGTCGACAAGCACGCAGCCGATGGCGCGCAGCCGCTCGAAATCCCGCACCGTCACGCCAAACGCCGGGAGAATCACGACGTCTCCGGCGCTCACGGCGCTGAAGTCGAACTCATCATCCCGCCCTTCCGGCCGGTGCAAAAACTCGACGCCCATCGCCGCGAGTTTCTGATTGACGTGCGGGTTGTGGATGATCTCGCCGACCAGGAACGTGCGCTTGTCGGGAAACTTGGTGCGCGTTTCGTACGCATACTCGACCGCGCGGTCCACGCCGTAACAGAAGCCGAACTCGCCGGCCAGCCGGAATGTCAGGTCGCCGACCTCGAGCCTGTAGCCCGACTCGCGAATGAGATCGACCACGCGGCTGTGGTAGTCGGCCGTGAGCCTGCCTTCGATGGCGCCCTTGAGGCCGAACCCCTTGCGGAAATAGGTCTGTTCCACCGTCTCAATCTAACCGGACACCGCGGCCGCCGCGGATTGCGTCGAGCACGCGCTGCACCTGCCAGCCGTCGCGGAAAGTGGCCGGTTCGCCCTGCGCCGCGCCGCCCCGGATCACCTCCACCATCTCGCGCAGCAGCCGGACGAAGGAGCGCGCCCACATGTTGTTGGGCTTCGTCTTCTCCCAGAGGTCGTCCGGCGCCGAAATGTCTTCGAGCGGACCACCGGGTTTGCCAAGCTCGAGCTTGGTCTCGCCGCTGAGCAGCAGCGTTCCCTCGCTCCCCGTGACCTGGCCGACGTGGCCCGGGCCGTGATGTGCTACGGTACTCAGCGTGATCGTCGCGACGGCGCTGTTTGCCGTTTGGAGGACGCAGCTCGCGAAGTCGTCCGCAGTAACCGGACGCAGCGCGCCGGTCTCGTCCTTACGCTCCTTTACGAACGTCTCGGCCAATCCGGCGACGTACGTGATTTCACTGCCGCTCCAGAATCGGAACAGGTCGATGAGGTGCGACCCGACCGCGCCCAGTATGCCACCGCCGCGAGATGCATCGAACCACCAGCTCCACGGCGCTTCGGCGGTTTGCGGCCGGCCGTCGCCCCGCAGGTAGGGTTTGAGCGACAGCTCCACGTGCCGCAGCTCGCCAATCGCGTTCGACCGAATCAGCTCGTGCGCGCGGCGTCGGTTGGGCTCATAGCGCAATTCGTGGTCAATCCAGGCCAATCTGTCTGGATGCTGTTCGGATGCTGTCACCATCTGCGCGGCCTCAAACGCGTCGATAGCCATCGGTTTTTCGCACAACACGTGCTTCCCGGCTTCGAGTGCCGCGATCGCATATCGGGCGTGCGTGTCGGGCGTCGAAGAGACGATCACGAGGTCCACGTCCGCGGAACGGGCCAGCTCCGTTCCATCAGTGAAGAAGTGCGGCAGTCCGAACTCCCGCGCCACCGCTTCCGCGTTGGCGCGGTGGCCGCTGGCGACCGCCGTCGCTCTGGCACCCGGCACGAGGGCGAGCGCCGGCAATTGCACGCGGCGCGCGAATCCCGATCCGATGAAACCGACGCGGACGTCGCGCGATGTCGTCACGGCTGGAAGGTGCACGGCACGGTGTCAGTAGGCGGCGGGAGTGCGACGTCGTGATACTGAATGTGTGTCCGGGTCCGAATGCCGCTCTCGGTCCCCGAACCGTCTGCGCGACCGCTGATCTTGTCTCGCTCGCGACGGACCTGGACGGCTCCGCTGTCGAAGAAGAACGCACGCGCGGCGTCGCGAAGGAGGTAGCGCACGGCGACCACGGCCGCGGGCGAGGTGGTGTCGCCCGGTGCGACCACCGGATACGCGGCCGCTACGAGTGTGTCGCGAAAATGCAAACGCAGCAACACGCCGTTGCCCTCGGGGCTGACGGCTTCGAGCAGCATCGTTCGCCCATCAGTGCAGCGGTGCATGGAGGCGGGAAGCGAAAACCGCGCGGTGTCTCTGGGTGGAAATGCCACGGTCGCATCGAGAAGCCGCGGCTGGGCAGGGGCCCCGTCGTCACGCCCATGGCAGCACGTCAAAAGCACCAGCAGGACTGGTACCGCTCTTAGCGCGGAGATGGTGCGACTCCGAGAAACGTTCGGGCGGCGTCGGGACTGAGCGTGTGGGGCGCGAGGGATGCGATCAATCCGGCGGGCAACGGCCTGGGCTTCAGCGTGTGACGATTGACGCAGACCAGCACCATCCATCCCGCCGCACCGATCGCGGCCACGTCGGGCCGCAAGACGTCAAAGTGGAGCGTCAAAGATTTGGTGCCGACCTTGCCGACATACGCCGCGACGCGTAAGCGGTCATCCAGGCGTGCCGGCCAGTAGAACTCGCTGTGTACCGCTTTGCGCGGGAGAAAGATGTCGTACTGGTCGAAGACCTTCGCGTACGCAAGCCCGCAGTGCCGGAACATTTCGGTTTCGGCGATCTCGAACAGACGCACGTATGAGCCGTAGAAAATGATGCCGGCGAAGTCTACGTCAGACCAGCGGACGTATTCCTCTATGACGAACGGGTGCGGCGCGCTGTTGGGGGGGGCCATCCCCCGGAGAAGCTAGGAGCCTAGGGAGAGGCGCGGAAGCCGTCCATCCCGTAGGACTTGAGGCGTCTCCACAGCGTTGTGCGGCTGATGCCGAGGCGCCGCGCGGTTTCCGCGAGCTTGCCGCTCGTATCCTGCAGCGTGTCGGCAATCGCCTGGCGCTCGCGTTCAGCAAGCGTGAGTGCACCGGCCGGAGGAAGGATCGCGGCCTCGCCAAGACTTTGCGCACCGTTTTTCAGGGGGGCGAACCGGGCGCCGAGGCTCTGCAGTCGATTGCGCACATCGCCGTTCTGTCCGTCAATCACGCGTCGGGCCGACGCGTTGGCATACAACAGGCGGCCCTGCTGGTCGAAGATGACGACGCCCTCGGTCACCGAATCGATGACGGCGCGCACGAGCGGGGAAAACGTGGCGGGCAGGTTACCCGCGGGACTCACAGGTCGGTCGATCATTTGTTGGTTACCCTCATACAAAACTTGCAGGTCCAAGGTTTCATCCGGATCACGCAGGCTGTTAGATTCGTGTCAAGATGAGACTCGCTCATAGGGCAAAAGGTTGCTGGTTTGTTTCGGCTTGCGTCCCGGTTACTGACTCCCATTATTGACCGTCGGGACAACAACGTGCCCAAGGACGCCGCCTCCACCCGCGCCAACATTCTCGCCGCCGCCGTGCAGATACTGCAGCGCGGCGGCATCGAAGGCTTTACGCTCGACGCCGTCGCCCGGCGCGCCGGAGTCGTAAAGGGCCTGATCCTCTATCACTACGCATCACGCGGCCGGTTGCTGCGGGCAGCCGCTTCCCAGATCGCCACGTTGCGGAGCGCTGGAATCGAGCGCGCGCTCGCCAGTGGCCCAGGAGCCGGTGCATTGGACGCCTGCTGGGAGGAGCTGCGCCGCCAAGCCGAGGACGGAACGGCGCGCGCCTGGCTCAGCCTCTGCGCAGCCGGTCTCATTGACCGATCGGCCAGGCATGCGCAGTTCGAGGAGGCCGCCCGGGAGGCGGTGATCGACGGGACGGCCATCGCGCTTGCCGCCGGCGTGCCGCTCGCTGACGCGAAAGACGCGTACGACGCGCTTTGGTTAACCCTGCTCGAGGTTACGCAGAAGACCTAGCGACGCCTGGGCCGCCGGCCGCCCCGCATCACACGGGCGCGATGCACGCTTCCCAAACTCCGCAGTCCCTGTCGCAGCTCGTCGAGCGAGCTGGCCCGCACTGCCTCGTGCTTGCCGCGTGTCACCGTGAAGCGCACCGGCCGGTCGAAAGTGGGGAGATCTTTGAGATTCAGCCGCCGAGCCTGTCCCTCTTTGAGTCGGAGCCGCACCACCCCAACGCCCTGGTCGACGTCATAATCGATTGGCACCCGGTCGCCGTAGAGAAACATCGATGAGGGCAGGGCATCGAGCCGGTGGCGTTCGTCCTCGGGGATGGCGCCCTCGGGATCGAGCATGATCCGAGCACCAATGAACTCGTCCCAGGAGCCTACGCTCGACAGTTGTGCTCCGATCTGCTCAGCCACGTGGTCGCGCTCTGCCTGGCTCAGGCGACCTCCCGACCGGCGCCAGTAATGTCCGAAGCGCTCCAACGCCCGCCGGACTTTCCCCTGATCCGGATGCGGCGTTTCGCCGGCGAGCAACGCGTGGACCAGTGCCCGCCGGGCCGAGTCAGCCAGTTCATCGGGGAATGGACTTGGAAGTGGCTCCACTTCGCGGTCGAGCGTAAACCCGAAGTACTCGACGGTTCGCACGACCATCAGTCCCTCACGACGCCGCTGCCGCTCAAAGACCACGTCGGGCCGGCCGCGGCGCCCGTACCGGCGGATGGCGCGCTCAGGGATCTGCGTTCCCTCGATGCTCGCGCGCGGTACGCCAAAACGGTCGGCGAAGTAGCGCAGCGATCCGGCAATGGCGCCCCAGCTGCCGCATACCGAGCTGCGGCTTACGCGTGCCTCACGTCCGTCCGCGGTCTGCTCGTCAATCACGAGATCAAACGGCATGATCTTGGCCAAAAGGTCAGCAAAAAGCTCCAGCGTTTTCCGGTCGCCGTACGGCAGCTTCGCCGGCAACTGGATCTCCAGCTGGCGATAGACCGAGGCTGTCCCCAGAGCGATGTCCTCGATCGCCTTTACGAGCACCCCTCGCTCCTCGGCCCACCGTTCGATTTCGTCTTCGCGAAAGAGGTGACGCGGCAGCCCGTACACCTCGCCGAGATATCCGTACTTGTTCACCGCCTCGGCATACACGTTGTACGCCGTGATGTGATCGGAGCCTGTGACGATCAAGCCGCCGAGCTGGCGCTCCTCGCGAGTCATGCGATGGAGCGACTCGATGTTCGACGCGACGGCAACGAGCGGCACGAGCAGCGGCTCGGCGTGATAGAGCAGCTCGCCCCACGGCCGCTCGACCGGCATCGCCTCGACGTCGCGGCCGTAAGTCGTTAGTCTGCCATGCTCTATGAGCCCTCGCTCGGTCAGGAGCTCAACGCTGTCGCGATAGGCGCGTCGATCGAGCGGGACGGGAAGGTCGAGCTCGGTGGCGTCGACTCCGATAGCGGCGCAGGTGATCGCTACCCGTTCCGCGTCGCCCGCGAGTTGAAACTCGGGTGCCGTCGGCCGGAGACTCTCAAACGCCAGATCGCGGTCGCTCAGGATGTAGACTTCGCCGTGCTGGACGCGTCCGTGCACCCGGCCGGCCATCTGGAGAATCTCGTTCGCCCCGAGGTAGGCCCGTGTCAGCACGTTCTTGCCGCGCTCCACGACGTTCGTGTACCGCGCATCGTAGATCACAACGGTATCCAGCCCCCGGATATTGAGGGCGGACTGGCCCGCAGCAGTCATCGCCAGCAAAAACGGTCGTTTGACCAAACCGTCAAGAAAAGGTCGAATGACGCGGATTGGCTCGCCACCGTGGTAGAACGCCGTGGCGAGGTTGGGCCAGCGGTCACCAAGCTCCTTCGCGATCTGCTCCACCTCAGCCCTCGTGGGAACGAAGACGGCAACGCCTCGACGCTCCCTCATCACTCGCTTTATGAACCGATCGTTCAAAAACTCGAGGGGTTGCTCCGCGAGAACATTTACCTGAGCCGCCTTGGCGGGATCAAACGCCCGGGTTTCTAGAACCTCGGCAGAACTGAGATAGCTCGAGTAAAACCGGGGATCCACGGTCGCCGACAGCCAGATGAAGCGGCAGCGCGCGCGCTTCCCCAGCGCCAGGCAGAGTTCCATCTCGGCCGACGTCTGGTGGATCTCGTCGACGACGAGCGTGTCCTGCGCGGTGATGAGGCCGTCCTGGAACCAGCGTCGGGCGATCCCGGTGGTGACGATGACGACGTTCCAGGTCGGGGTCTCCGGGGTCGCTTCGCGCTCGCGATTGACGACGCCGACCTTCAGCGGTGCCTTGAGAATGGTCTCTGCCATGCTGCGGATCGCAAGCGTCTTGCCGGTACCGGTGCCGGCCACGACGCCGAACCCCTGGCCCGACCCGGCGAGTCGTCCAATGTCGTCCCCGTGCTCGCGCTCGAGCAGGGTCTCCAGGTTCAGGCCCAAGGCCAGCTCGATCGTCTCGCAGGCGGCCCGTGTCGGAGCGATGACAATGACTCGCCCCGTGGGCGGCTCAGCTGCGAGGAATGCCTTGGGGTCTGGGGGAAGGAAATGATCGCGGGATATGCGCACTGCTGGAATATAGAAAAAGAACGGAGGCGCCGGTGTAGCGGCGCCCCCTGGGTGGTCTTCCTAGCTACCAGCCGCGATGATATCCGCGCCCGTAACGACGATGCGGCCGCACGACGATCACGCGAGGTGCGTGGTAGTAGCGCGGTCCGACGACGATCAAGGGAGCAGGATGGTAGCGGTAGTAGTAAGGGCGTGCGTAGCGATGGTAATACGGCCGGCCGATCACAACCTGTCCGGCGAAGTACGGGTCTCCAAAACTCAGCGACACGCCAACCCGCGTCTGGGCGGCGGCGACGCCGGTGGCGAGACCAAACAACAGTGCGAGAATGACGAAGATGCGTTTCATTGGATGCCTCCTTGGCGTGCCCCTGACTAAGGAAGACACGTGCCATGTGGGCCTGAAGAAGTAAGTTGTTAAGTGGTAGCTAGTTACGCGTTTCGGGGGAAGCGGCGCCACTGTCCGACGGTGGCTACAGGTTGTCCTGTTCAGTCTCCGAAGCTGATCCCCAGGTCTCTGGCCGTGGCAACGCTGTCAGAATCGAGGCGCACGCGGCGCGGAGTCGCCAGCGCCTCCGCGATCGCGACCGGGACGATATTCGGCGGTTGTAACGCCACCATCATCCCGAACTCCCGCTCCGCAACCAGGCGAACCGCCGCCGCGCCGAAGCGCAGCGCGAGCATCCGATCGAACGTCGTCGGGCCGCCACCCCGCTGCAGATGTCCGAGCACCAGTGACCGCGTCTCTTTCCCTGTCATCTGCTCGATCGAGTGCGCCACCTTTTCGGCGATGCCGCCGAGGCGTTCGTGCGCGGGATCGACCAAGGACACCGTGCCGCCCTTCGGCGCGGCACCTTCGGCCACTACGACCATGCTGAAATGCCGTCCTTCGGCCTCGCGACGCCGGATCTTGTCGCAGACCTTGTCGATGTCGAAGGGGATTTCGGGAATCAGGATGACGTCCGCCGATCCGGCGATGCCCGAGCTCAGGGCGATGAAGCCGGCGTAGCGGCCCATCACCTCCACGACCATCACACGTTCATGGCTTTCCGCGGTTGAGTGCAGTTTGTCGATCGCGTCGGTCGCCGTGGAAACGGCCGTGTCGAAGCCGAACGTCGTAACGGTTCCGCCGACATCGTTATCGATCGTTTTGGGGACGCCGACGACGGGGAGACCCTTTTTCCAGAGCTGCAGCACGATACCGAGCGTGCCATCGCCGCCGATCGCCACCAGGGCGTCGAGACGATTCGCGCGGAAGGAATCGAGCAGCTCCTGGGTGCGGTCGCGCTCCTCCCAGGAGCCGTCCGGCCGCTGCACACGCCAGTTGAGGGGATTGCCGCGATTCGACGTGCCGAGGATCGTGCCGCCGAGGTGGGTGATGCCGCGGACTTCGTTCGGGCCCAGGGGCATCAGCTCGGCCTCGCCGAGCAGGCTGCCGAATCCCCGTCTGATCCCTACGCATTCCCAGCCGCGATGCACCGCGCTGAGTACCACGGCGCGGATGACGGCATTGAGGCCCGGCGCGTCACCGCCGCCGGTGGAGATCGCAATCCTCACTGCTTGCCGGCGGCTCCCCCCTCGCGAATCAGCCGCACCACTTCGCCCGATTCGGCATGGCGCTTGGAGCTTTTCTTCGAGTACACGCGGCGGCCGTCGACGTCGACTTCAAAGACGCCGCCGGAGGATTGGATCAACCGCACCTCAGCATGGGGGAAGGCATCGCGGATTTCGGCCGCCAGACCGGTGGCCCGAGGTTCGTAGTTTCAGATGACGCAGTATTCGATTGTGACGGTCATGGCGTGAACGATAGTCGCGCTTGACACACCGCGCCACGGCGCCGACCTTGCGCCACAGCGTATGCGGCTCCTCTCGCGATTCTCGACCGCACCAGCGCTCTTCGTCCGCGTCGCGGTTTCGCTCGCCGCAATCGTCAGTTTCGGCGCCGGGCTCACCGCGTACGTCAACGGTCGAGTGCCGGCCGGAGAAAACCTGCCGCTGGCCGGCGCATTGCTCGTCCTCGTCGCGGCGATCACCCGCCGCTATGGCATCGCGCTTCCCGGTAACGGTTTTTCCTCATACGTCCTCGGTGTCATGCTGTTCGGGATCCTCGACCATGGCTGGGCGTTCGCCGCGATCGTCGCGCCATTCGCGATGCTGGTCGGTGACGTATTGCTGCGCCGCCTCCCGCTCCGCGCGTCGCTGGGGAACGCGGCGCATCTGACGGCAGGATCCACGTTCGTGGGACTCATGTACACCCGCCTGAGCGGAGCGACCGGAGTTGCGGCACTGTCCGCCGACAACGCCTGGGTGGTCGCGCTCACGATCGTCGTGCTGCCCATGATCGTGAACGGCACGTTCTATCTGGAGCTCGCCCTCGGTCAAACGATCGCGTGGGTGGACGCCCGGCTCACGCTGCGGTGGGAATCGATCGTCTACCTCGT
>Ga0066682_10000558_pt1 | contig 12248 bp, 6 predicted proteins | sample GraSoiAngelo_131_FD_65628 | JGI IMG/M metagenome (GOLD analysis project Ga0066682, IMG submission 65628) | Grasslands soil microbial communities from the Angelo Coastal Reserve, California, USA - 14_0929_02_30cm | ecosystem: Environmental > Terrestrial > Soil > Grasslands | place: USA... | reverse complement strand
TCGCCGATGGGCGACTCGAACATCCACAATCACAAGCGGGTGCCGCTGTTCCTGGCCGGCCACGCGGGCGGCACGATCAAGGGCAACCTGCACGTCAAGGCGGCCGACGGGACGCCGATCGCGAACGCGATGCTCACCGTGGCGCACAAGCTCGGGATCGAAGAGGTGGCAAGCTTCGGCGACAGCACGGGGGAGCTCGATCTGAACACGTAATTTGGAATTTGGAATTTGGAATTTGGAATGCGTTTGGATTTGGAATGCGTGTAGCAAGACGATCATGATGCGAAGGCTTCGACTGACCGTGCTGGGCGCGACGGTGCTGTCCGCGCTGCTCTATGCCGCGCCGGCCGCTCCGGTTGCCGATGCGGCGATGCAGGGCAACAAGGACGCGGTGCGGTTGCTCCTCAAACAGGCGGCCGACGTGAACGCCGCGCAAGGCGATGGCATGACCGCGCTCCACTGGGCGGCGATGAACGACGATGCGGAGCTCGCGCAGACGTTGCTGTATGCCGGGGCCAGCGTCAGGGCGACGACGCGTATCGGCGCCTATACGCCGCTGATCCTCGCCGCGAAGAACGGCGGCGCGGCCGCAATGGAGCCGCTGCTGAAAGCGGGCGCCGACGTGAACACGCAGACGTCGAACGGCACCACCGCGCTGATGCTTGCGGCTGCGTCCGGCAGCACGGACGCCGTGACACTCCTGATTGACCGCGGCGCGGACGTCAACGCGAAGGAGCCGGTCCGCGGATTGACCGCCGCGATGTTTGCCGCGGCGTCCAACCGTGCGTCCGTGCTCGACCTGCTCGCCAGGCGCGGAGCGGATCTGAGGGCGGCCTCGAAGGTCACCGACCTCGCGGCGCTCAGTCGCGACGAACAGGCGCTTCGCGCGTTCACGACGGGGAATCCTCCGCCGCCCGGAGAGCCGCCGGCGGGCGGCCGCAGTGGTCCGGCGTCCGGCGGTCGAGGCGCACGACCGCAGCAGGTGGCCGGTGTCGATCGGAGTTACCAGCTCAACGAGCTCGTCGCCGCCCAGGGCGGTCTCACGCCGATGCTCCTGGCGGCGCGCGAAGGTCACCGGGAATCGGTGGAGGCGCTGCTCAACGTGGGCGCGGACCTGAATCAGGTGAGCGCGGGCGACAGGACGAGCCCGCTTCTCATCGCGACGATCAACGGACACTTCGACCTCGCCAGATTCCTCCTCGACAAAGGCGCGGACCCGACGGCGACGGCCGAGAACGGCGCGACGGCGCTGTACGCGGCGCTGAACTGCGAATGGGCGCCCAAGGCGCTCTATCCGCAGCCGCGTGCGCAGATCAACCAGAAGACGACTTACCTCGATCTGATGAGGGCGCTGCTCGACAAAGGCGCCGACCCGAACATCCGTCTGAACAAGAAGATCTGGTACTCCGGCTACAGTTTCGATCTGTCAGGCGTGGATGAAACCGGCGCGACCGCGTTCTGGCGGGCCGCGTATGCCAGCGACGTCGAGGCGATGAAGCTCCTGGTCGCCTACGGGGCGGATCCGAACATCCGGACGAAGCGAATCGCCGGGCGGCCGCGCGCGGGGGACATCGATCGCGACGTGAAAGATGTGTCCGGCCTGCCGCCGGTTGCAATCGGCGGTCCCGCCGTGACGCCGCTGCAGGCAGCCGCCGGCGCCGGCTACGGTGAAGGGTTCGCCGCGAACTCGCACCGCTTCGCGCCGGGGGGCATGCTGGCGGCGGTCAAATATCTCATCGAGGAGATGCACGCCGACGTGAACGCCTTCGATCACGAGGGCAACACCGCGCTCCATCATGCCGCCGCCCGGGGCGATGTCGAGATGATTCAGTACCTCGTCTCGAAGGGCGCCGACGTCACGCTGGTCACTCGTGAAGGCCGGACGACCGCGGACATGGCCAACGGACCCGTGCAGCGCATCCAGCCGTTTCCCGCAGCGCTCGCGCTGCTGGAAAAGCTCGGCGCGAAGAACAACCACAAGTGCATCTCTTGCTGATCCCAATCAACGGCGGCCGAAGCTGGACATTACCAGAGACGCCCTTTTGACGGATTCCGTACGACCGACCGACCGGTCGGTAGCTCTTTTGCCTTGACAGAGGCGCGGACCGACCGTAAGGTCCGACCAGGCCCACTCGTTCGAGTGACGGCCGAAACGATGGAATCCGCAGCCCACAACGGGGGAGAAATCATGCGTCGAGTCGTGCTGTGTCTGGCGGCGCTGTGCGCCGCCGTGCTTCTGGCCCCGCGAACGAGCAGCGCTCAAGCCGCAATTGCCGGAGCGGTGAAGGATGCGACCGGCGCGGTGATGCCCGGCGTGACCGTCGAGGCGTCGAGTCCGGCGTTGATCGAAAAAACCCGAATCGCCGTCACCGACGGCGCCGGCCAATACAAGATTGTCGATCTGCCCCCGGGGATGTATCAGGTTGCGTTTACATTGGCCGGGTTCAAGAGCGTGCGTCGCGGCGGCATCGTGCTGGAAGGGACCTTCACCCCGACGGTGAATGCGGAACTCCAGGTCGGCGCGATGGAAGAGACGCTCACCGTCACGGCCGAGTCACCGATTGTGGATGTCGTCAAGAACACGACGGAGTTCGTCGCGAACCGCGACGTGCTCGACTCGATTCCGACGCCGATCCGCAACACGCCGGCGCGCGCGCTGCTCATTCCCGGGACCACGGTGGTGTTCAACGTGCTCGGACAATACAACATGAGGGTGCACGGGTCGGACACGAGCGACCTGATGATTGCGATTGACGGCATGCGCGTGAACAACCTGTGTGGCAGCGGCCAGTTCAGCGGCTTTTACATGAACGATGCGAGCGTGCAGGAAGTCACCTACACGACCGGCGCCGAGTCGGCCGAGATGCAGGCCGGCGGCCTGCGCATCAACAGCGTCCCGAAAGACGGCGGCAATACGTTCTCGGGCTCGGTCTTTGTCTATGGCCAGGGCAGCTCGCTGCAGGCCGACAACCGGTCCGACGCCGTCAAGCCGCTGATCTCCATTGCCAAGACCGCGTACGACTATCAGATCAATCCGTCGTTCGGCGGTCCGCTGAAGAAGGACACGCTCTGGTTTTACTTCACCTACAAATACCAGGACAACAAGTTCTACGTTCCGAGCTCGAAGTTCGCGGACGGCAGCCCGGCGTTCAGGAACGCCATGGGCAACTACAGCGGCGTGGGCCGAGTCACGTGGGCGGCCTCGAGCCGCGACAAGATCCGCGTGTACGTCGAGAAGCAGTTCAACGGCGAGTTCTACAACGGCTTCAGCACGCTCGCCACGACCTCGCCGGAGGCGTCCACCGATGCCTTTGGCAACGGCTGGGTGCCGCAAATCAAGTGGACGCGAGCCCAGTCGACCAGGCTGCTCGTCGAGGCCGGCATCTCGTACTACAACCAGCCGTACGAGCAGAACTACCGGCCGACCGCGGGGCCGCTCGATCTCGGCCATCTGGAGTCGACGACGGGGCGGCTGACGGTCGCCGCCGGCAACACGATTCCTCCGTATAAGAGCGCGACCGAGGACTACAGCATGATGGCGGCCGCGAGCTACGTCACCGGATCGCACGCGATCAAAGCCGGCATGACGGACGGCTGGGGCACGAATTCGAGAACGTTCACCTCGCACGCCGAGATCAACACGCTGGTCTTCGCCGGCGGCGCCCCGATCGCCGTCGCGGTCGCCAACACGCCCGCGAGCGCCGTGCAAAAGGTGAACAGCGACCTCGGGATGTTCATCCAGGACACGTGGACGCGGAACCGCCTCACGCTCAATTACGGCGCGCGCTACGATCATTTCAACGCGGAAGTCCCGGCTGAATCATCGGCGGCCGGCCCGTGGATTCAGGCGCGCAACTTCCCGGCGATCGAAAACGTGCCGAACTGGAACGACTGGTCCATCCGGCTCGCCGGCGCGTACGACCTGTTCGGCACCGGCAAGACGGCGCTGAAGCTGAACGCGGGCAAGTACGTCGCCTCGCAGGCCGCCGGTTACGCCGCGAACTTCAACGGGATGACCTACTCCACGCAGACCCGCGCGTGGCTCGATGCCGACCGCAATGGATCGATCCTCGACGCGAACGGCAACATCCAGTTCAACGAAGTGATCGGCGGCACATCCAACTTCGGTCAAATCGTGAACCGCCCGGATCCGAACCTCGAGCGAGGCTACAACTGGGAGTACAGCGCCGCGGTGCAGCACGAGCTGGTTCCGCGCCTGTCGGTCACCGCCGGCTATTACCGCCGGCAGTTCTACAACCTGCAGATCCTCGACAACCAGAACGTCGCCGCGAGCGATTGGAACTCGTTCGCGATCGCGGTGCCGACCGACACCAGACTGCCGACGTCCGGTCAGCCGCTCCCGCTCTACAGCCTGAACCCCAACAAGAACGGCGTGGCGACCGACGGTCTGTATACATTCTCGACCGCGAATCACACGACCTACAACGGCTTCGAGGTGAGCGCGAACGCGCGATTCAACAGAGTGCTCATGTTCGGCGGCGTGACGACCGATCGCAGGGCGACCACGTCGTGCGACGGTTCGACCAACACCAATAGCGTGCCGAACGCCACCTCAGGGACGTCGGCGCGCGACAACCCGAACGCGTTGCGGTTCTGCGACAGCATCCCGCCGTTCCGCACGACGCTCAAGGCGTCCGGCTCCTACAACCTCCCGTATGACTTCCAGGTCAGCGGCTCGTTCACCGCGATTCCCGGCCCCGCCGTCAATGCCAACTACACCGTGACGGCCGCGATCGCGGGTCGCCCGATCATCGGCTCGACCGCAAATGCCACCACGATTGTGGTCAACCTCATCAATCCGAACAGCGTGTTCCTCGACTATCAGAACCGGCTCGACATGCGAGTTGGCCGCACGTTTCGGTTCAACCGGACGCGCATCCAGGGTTTCGCGGACATTTTCAACGTGTTCAATGCCGGCACCGTGCTCACCGTCAACCAGACCTACGGATCCAACCCGACCACCAACGCCTGGATGACGCCGACGACGATTCTCGACGGGCGGTACGTCCGGTTCGGCATGCAGATGAGTTTTTGAAACAAAGTGAACGCAGGCGACAGAGGGAACCGTTTAGCACCACAGCGCAGCCCCTCGGCCGCAACGCGAGAGACCTTGACGCCGAACAACGCCACAGCGGATTGAACGCAGAGCTCGCAAAGTCCGCTGAGGAAGTCTGCGGGTCAGCGGTCTCTGCGTTGAATGTCGTCAGCTCAATCGCGGCGTGACGCCTCCGCGTTCCGCGTCAGGCCGACTGCCATCCGTGGAGGCCGAGGTCGTGCCTCAGCGAGTCGGCGTGCGTGAGCGCCCGCGCGATCTCATCAAATTCCTGGACGACCGAGAGTTGACCATCTCGCTGGATCTGCTAGTGTCCCTCATGTTGCTTCCGATACTCCTCCTCCGCGATGAGCTTGTCCTTGTTGGCGAGCCGCTGCCGCTTCCGCGAGTCGCGCGCGGCGGCCGCGGTCTTCTCCGCGGTGCTGACCGCGAAGCCGGACGGCAGCCGATCGAGGTCGTGGCCACTGCACGACGGGCACGCGACCGGCGGGTCCTGGGCGCGCGCCAGGGCCTCGAACTCGTGCCCGCACACGCGGCAATGAAAGTCGTATAACGGCATGGGATGTTGCCTCACTCAGGCAGCGTTGCTTCGACGCGGCGGGGATCGATACGCCACACGTTGCCCGCCTCGAGGTTCGACAGCCACACGGATCCGAGCCCGACGCGGACGGCATCGCCGCCCTTGCCGGCGAACTGCTGCACGACTGCGTTGGTCGCAGGGTCGATGCGCGAGAGCGGGAACTCGAACGAGGTGACCCAGACCGATCCTTCGCCGACGGCGATATCGCCGCCCGGGCCCGGCACCCCGACCTCGATCGTCGCGACGACCTTGTTCGTTTTCGGATCGATCCGCGAGACGCTACCATCGCCCTGATTCAGCGACCACACCGCGCCGGCGCCCGCCGCGATGAAGCGCGGCGCCTTGCCGACCGGAATCGTCTCGACGACCAGGTTGGTCTGCGGATCGACCCGCGTGACAGTATTGTTGTCCGTGCTCGTCACCCAGACGGCGTCCTCGCCGAACGCCAATCCGTACGAGCCCCGCGCCACGTAGATCTCCGCGACGACCGCGTTCGTCGCCGGATCAAACCGCGCCAGCGTGCCTTTCGCGTCCGTCGTCATCCAGATGCTGCCGGCCCCGGCGACGATGGATCCCTCCGAGTTGCCGATGCCGGCACGGATGGTGGCCGTCACGGCGCTCGTCTTGAGATCGAGCCGCGTCACGTCCTGATCGCCGCAATTGGGGACCCAGAGGCTGCCGAACGCGGCGACCAGACCGGAGCAGGGTCGCTTGCCGACCGCGATGGTGGCGACAACCGTGTTGGCCCTGGGATCGAGGCGCGCCACGGTGTCTTTCGGCGCGTTGGAAATCCACACGTCCTCGTCGACGGCGATCCAGTCCGGCTTGCCGGGCACGGGGAAGACCGCCTCGGGCGTCAGCCGCTCGATCGGGATCCTGACGCCGGGCGACTTGACGCCCGGCCTAGTGGCCTGTGTCGGTTGAACGAGTACTGGATTCCGGAGCGCGGCGCCCGGATGGCAAGGCGCGACGACCGAGAATACCGGGAGTATTTGAGGGAGGAGCAACGCAGCCAGCCGGGATGCCCCGCCCGGAAGGCAGTGCTCGTTCAACCGACACAGGCCACCAAGCGGGGGAGGCGCCTGCAGGAGGGCCGAGCCCAGCAACGTTGCGATGACAATCCTCATCATCATCCCGACCGTGCATAATAACCAAGATGATTCCTCGAAGCACACCAGGAGCTTTCCTCGGCTGGATCCTCCTGGCTGCGCTGCCGCTGGCGGTCGAGATCGCCGCCGGGGCGGGACAGGGCGCGACGCCGGCGGCGCAGTCCGCGGAGTATTTCGAATCGAAGGTGCGGCCGGTGCTGTCCGCCAACTGCTACGACTGCCACGGCGACATGCAGATGGCCGGGTTGCGCCTCGATTCGCGCGATGGGCTGCTCAAGGGCGGTCGATCCGGGCCGGCGGTGGTTCCCGGGGATCCCGACAAGAGCCTGCTGATTCAGGCGGTCCGCCAGACCAGTGAGACGCTGAAGATGCCGAAAGGCGGGCGGCTGAAGCCTGACGAGATCGAAGCGCTCACAGAGTGGGTGAGGGCGGGGGCGATCTGGAACCCACCTTCCGCCTCCGCGGCGACCTTGGCGAACACGACAGGCTCGGCCGCCGCTACGGCGGACAAGCCGCCGCCAGACGCGTCCAAGTATGTGATCAAGCCGGAGCAGCGGGCGTTCTGGTCGTTTCAGCCGCTCCGCCTGCCACCGGTTCCGGCGGTCTCGCACGCGACGTGGCCGAAGACGGACATCGACCGCTTCGTGCTCGCGCGTCTCGAGCACGAGGGCTTGACGCCGGTCGGTCCGGCCGGCAAGCGCACGCTGATCCGGCGCGCCACGCTCGATCTGATCGGCTTGCCGCCGACGCCAGACGAGATCGACGCCTTCGAAAAAGACGATGACCCTGATGCGTTCGGCAGAGTGGTCGACCGCCTGCTGGCGTCGCCCAGATACGGCGAGGCGTGGGGCCGGATGTGGCTCGACATCGCGCGCTACGGCGAAGACGACTATCGATCGCTCGACCCGAAGGGGCGCGGCCTCAATCCATATCCCAACGCATACCTGTATCGCGACTGGGTGATCAAAGCGTTCAACGACGACATGCCGTACGACCAGTTCGTGCGGGCGCAGCTCGCCGGCGATCTCGTCGAGGACCAGACCACGCGCGCACGGACGCTGCCGGCACTCGGCTTCCTGGGACTCGGCCCGTGGTACTACGACAACGGCGCCGTCGAAATCACGCGCGCCGACGAGCGCCACGATCGCGTCGACGTCGTATCGCGCGGGTTTCTCGGCCTCACGGTCGGCTGCGCGCGCTGCCACGATCATAAATACGATCCGATTCCGACGAAGGACTACTACTCGCTGGCCGGTGTGTTCCTCAGCACCTCGTATCATGAATATCCGCTCGTGCCGAAAGGCGTCGTCGACGAGTACACCCAGCAGGACAAGCGGATCGAGAAGAAGGAAAAGCTGCTCGAGGAGTTCACGAAGACCGAGTCGTCTCAACTGGGCGAGACGCTCGCGCTGCAGGCGTCGAAGTACATGGTGGCGGCGTGGAAGGTGTCGGGGGAGCCGAAAGAAGAGATCTCGAAGATTGTCGACGCCGAGAAGCTCGACTACGAGCTCTTCGATCGCTGGCTGAAGTTCCTGGCGAAGCCGCCGCGCTTCTATCCGTATCTGACGAAATGGCAGGAGATGGTCAAGGGGGGCGGGACCGCGTCGGAGGCGAAGAAGCTTGCCGACGAGTTCCAGACGCTCCTGCTCGACGTGATGTTCGACAAGAAGGACGTCAGGACGAGAATGAGATCATCGCCGCCAAAGCGCTCGTGGGCACGAAGAAGAAGGAGCCCGCCAAGCTTCCAAGCGACTTCGTGACGAACGACGATTTCTGTCCCGGCTGTGGCCTCGAGCTGAAGAGCCTGCCCGTCGAGCGCAACAATCTCTGGATCGACGTGTTCCAGCGGGACCTGCAGGAGGGCTTCGATCCGGCACAGGCCTTCAAGCAAGTCAAGCCCGGGCTGCTTGCGTTTCGCGGCTGGGGCCTCGAACGCCAGTTGGGCGCGGACCGGCGCCGGTATGTGGAGGCCCTGCGCTCGGATATCGAGGCGCTCCGCAAGGCGCAGCCGCCGAAGTACCCGTTCGTCCATGGCGTCGCAGACGATGAGCATCCGCGCAATCTGAAGCTCAGCCGGCGCGGCAGCCCATACAACCTCGGCGAGGAAGTGCCGCGGCATTTCCTGTCGGTGTTGAGCGACGGCGATCCGGTGCCGTTTGCAAAGGGGAGCGGCCGCCTCGAGCTGGCGGATGCCATCCTGCGCCAGCCCATCGCGATGCGGGTGATCGTCAATCGGATCTGGAAGGGGCACTTCGGCACGGGGCTCGTCGACACGCCGAGCAACTTCGGCGTGGCCGGAGAGCGTCCCACCAATCCGGACCTGCTCGAGTATCTGGCCGGGAGATTCGTCGATCACAAGCTGTCGATCAAGCAGTTGCATCGCGACATCATGCTGAGCGCCGTATATCAGCTGAGCACCGAGCACGTCGCGGCGAATTTCGAGAAGGATTCGGGCAACCGCCTGTACTGGAGAGCCGAGCGGCATCGCATGACGGCGGAACAGGTCCGCGACTCGCTCCTGTCCGTGTCGGGCGCCCTCGATACGAAGGCGGGCGGGCCGTCGGTCCCGCTGACGCCGCTGGTCGAGCGGAGAACCGTCTACGGAAAAGTCAGCCGATACAAGCTGGACGAGTTTCTGCAGCTGTTCGATTTCCCGAGCCCGAACCTGTCCGCCGAGAAGCGTTTCACGACGAGCGTGCCGCTGCAGCGGCTGTTCTTCATGAACAGCGACTTCATGCAGCAGCAGGCGGAGCTGCTCGCGCGCCGCGTGGCATCGGAGCCGAACAACCTGGCGCGGATTCAGAAAGCCTATCGCCTGGTGTTCGGCCGCCAGGCGACCGACGCCGAAGTGAAAGCGGGCCTGGCTTTTCTTGCGACCGAACCGATGAAGGAATATGAGGAACGCAAGAAAAGCACGAAGGACACAAAGGCTACAAAGGACACAAAGGAAGTTGCGATCGATAGCGATGTAAAGAATGAGGAGCCAGAGACAGTGACCGATGGGATGATGGCCGGTGTGATCCCCGGCGCCACGAAAAAGGACGACAGCAAGAAGCTGCTGCCCCCGACGCCGTGGGGCCGTTACGTGAAGATCCTCCTCAGCTCGAACGAGTTCCTGTTCGTGGATTGATACGGCCATTTGGTCTTATGGCACCTCACAAAGCCGTTCAACCGATCACCAGGCGCGACGCGCTCTGCCGAATGGGCAATGGCTTCGGCATGCTCGCGTTTGCCAGTCTCGTCTCCGAATCGGTGGTCCGGGCCGCCGGCCTGTCCCGAGCTTCGTCGCAGGGCCCCTTCGCGCAGGACGGTGCACTCGATCCGCGCAAGCTGGATCACCCCGCGCGCGCCAGGCGCGTCATTTTCCTCTTCATGAACGGCGGCCTGTCGCAGGTCGACAGCTTCGATCCGAAGCCGATGCTCGACAAGTACCACGGCCAGCCCCTTCCGGGCGGCACAATCGCGACCGAGCGCAAGACCGGCGCTCTCATGCGCTCGCCGTTCACGTTCAAGAAGTACGGGAAGTCGGGCATCGAGGTCAGCGAGCTGTTTCCGCACGTGGGCGGGTGTGCTGATGACATCTGCTTCATCCGCTCGATGTACACGGACATTCCGAATCACGAGCCGTCGATGCTCATGATGAACACCGGCCACACGCAGGTCGGCCGGCCGTCTCTCGGATCGTGGCTCACCTATGGCCTGGGCACCGACAACAAGAATCTGCCGGGCTACGTCGTGCTCTGTCCGGAAGTGCCGACGACGGTGGGGCCGCCGCTGTGGAACAGCGCGTTCCTTCCGGCGGTGCATCAGGGCACCTTCATCGCGGACAAGGTCGAGAAGCAGACCGACGCCGCCCTCATCGGCAAGGACTTCGATCCGAAGACGCTCATCTCGTACATCCACAATGGGAAGTTCACGCTCACCGAGCAGCGGCGCGAGCTGGATCTGCTCGAGACGCTGAACCGGCTGCAGATGGAGCGCGAGACGGTCCGCGACCCGAAGCTGGAGGCGGCGATCCAGTCGATGGAAACCGCCTTCCGCATGCAGACCGAAGCGCCGGACGTGTTCGACATCCGGAAGGAGAGCGAGGCGACGCTGAAGCTCTACGGGCAGGGCAGCACGGCGCGGAGCTGTCTGATGGCCGTGCGCCTGATCGAGCGCGGCGTGCGCATGGCGCAGGTCTATTACGGGAAAGGCGATCCGTGGGACGCCCATACTGACATTCAGGCGCACCGAAAAAACGCAAAGGATTCCGATCAGCCGTTCGCAGCCGTGATCAACGACCTGAAATCACGCGGCCTCCTCAAGGACACGCTGGTGGTGTGCGGATCGGAGTTCGGCCGAACGCCGGTGATGGAGGTCGGCGGCAACTCCAGCAATTCGCAGAACGGCCGCGATCACAATCCGTTCGGGTTCACGATGTGGCTGGCGGGCGGCGGGATCAAGGGCGGCACGGTGTACGGCGCCACCGACGATTTCGGATTCAAGGCGATCGAGAAGCCGGTCCACGTCCACGATCTGCACGCGACGATCCTCCATCTGCTGGGGATCGATCACACCAGGCTGACGTATCGCTACAGCGGACGCGACTTCCGCCTGACCGACGTCTCGGGCACCGTGATCCACGACATCATCGCGTAATACTCGATTTCACAATTACCGTGACGTATTTTCGTGACGGCGATCGGTACCCCACTTCAGGAATAGATTGTTCCGCGTTCAAACGGCTGTGGCTTCCTTTGCGGCCTTTGCGAGCTCTGCGTTCAATCCGTCGTGGCGCGATCCATCATCTGTAGGGCGACGCTTTCAGGGTCGTCCTGGACGCGTTCCGTCGAGCATTTCCATTGCGGCAACGAGCGCCATGGCGCCGCCGCGATCGTCGGCGCCCTCGATCGCCGGCCGATCGAAGTAGTACCGCGCGCCGGGCCCCGCGCCCGTTCCCGTGCACACGTCCACGAGCGTCCCGTCTTCGACGATGTGCGCCGACAGCGCGCGCCAGGCGCGCTCGACGACCGGCGTATACGACCGGTCGATCCAGCCAAGGCGCACACCACGCGCCAGCGCCGACAGACTCATCGCCGTCGCGGTCTCTTCGCGATACGCGCCGGGTCGATCGATGATTTCACGCCACATGCCGTCCGGCGCCTGCCACTCCTTCAACCCGCGCATCTGGCGCCGGTAAATGTCGAGGAGGCTCGCGCGCGACGGATGATCGGCAGGCATGGCCGTCAGCGTTTCCATCAGGCCGAACGCGGCGAAGCCGTTGCCCCGGCCCCAGGCTGCCGGACCATCGATGGCGTGGTGGAAGATGCCGTCAGGTTGCTGAAGACGGGCGGCATAGGCGATGAGCAGCCGTGCGGCGGCGTCGAGATCCCCGCCCCGATCGGGCATGCCCGCCGTGCGCGCGAGGATCGCCGCGCTCATGAACATGTCGTCCGTCCATCCTTGCCCGTACTGCGGCAACCCATCGTCCTTCCGGCGCAAG
>Ga0066682_10000556_pt1 | contig 12250 bp, 14 predicted proteins | sample GraSoiAngelo_131_FD_65628 | JGI IMG/M metagenome (GOLD analysis project Ga0066682, IMG submission 65628) | Grasslands soil microbial communities from the Angelo Coastal Reserve, California, USA - 14_0929_02_30cm | ecosystem: Environmental > Terrestrial > Soil > Grasslands | place: USA... | reverse complement strand
CCGTTTCAGTGCGATCTCGGCGATGTCAATGACGGCCGGATAGCTGACTGGATCGATCCTTAGCGGCCGGTCGAGGTTGCGCTTCTTGCCGGGCAGATCGATGACCAACACCTTCCAGGAACGGCTCGCAAAATAACGCGTTTGGCTTTCCGTTGCTCGATAGCCTTCAGTCATTGGGTGGAAGACCTCAAGCCGCACGAGGCCCTCGCTGCCCATACCTGTTTGTTCGCTCTTGGCGATCTCCTTATCCAGAGAACCCAGTTCTGCTTCGACAAGGTTGACGCGAGGATAGAAGAGCTCGCTGCCGCGGCTGAACTGTGCCACAAGGGGCGCCGTCTTTTCTCCGATTTCAACCGACGTAGATGCGTTGCGAATCGTCTCGTAGATATCCAATACGAGGTGTGGAACGGGGGGGTTGCACTTGTTAGCCTGCCCCTTTTTCAGATGGTGATGCCGCAAGGACGGTTCGAGGAACTTGTGCAGCGAGCTGCGGACGCGAAATGGTGCTCGAAGATTGACTTCCAATTCTTTTCGTAGCCGAGTCAACACTTTGACGGGATCGCCGATCACCTCTTCGTAGCAAACAACCGACTGCTGGTGCGCACGGGTCGCGCTTATGGCCTGCACGAGATGTTCCAGCCAGAGCAAGTAGCTCTTCGGATGTTCGAGCCCATCCCGTTTCGCGAGAGATTCGGCAACTTCCCAAGGGTGACGAACCGTCAAAACAAAGTGCGGCTCGATTTGCAGCGTTTGAAAGATTGGAAGCCAAAGCGGCATCAGCCGGCACATTCTCGGATCTTTCAGCCCGAAAAGAGAGGCGTGAGCAAAATCGCGTTCAAGAATGCCGAGTAAAAGAGATTGAATATCTCGCGTAATATCCTGTTCCACCCAATCAGGCGGCAGTGGCGTGTCATCGTCCCAGCGTGACCCCAGAGAACCCAATAATTCGTCGTGCAGCGCGACGATCTCAGGGTGTTCCCAATAGCCCTTCTCGTTATCTTTGGCGGCGGGAGCTAGATACTTCCCGAAATTCACGCCGAGAACGTTGAGCGCGCCGCAGACGGCAGAGGTCCCGCTTCTGTGCATACCGAGAACCACTATGGCTTTGCGAGACACCGCGCGCGAAGAAACAGTTGATCACCTATTTGATTTCTCCAACTCATGCCAGTTGGGGTTGCCATTCGTGTGTCCGTCGGATCGCTGGGGCGCGTTTTGCTGTTGCTTCACTTGCTGTTCCAGAGAAGCATTTTGGCTGTCCGCATAGGCCACAGCTTCTGCTTCGGTCTTGAAATAGCTACGCTTCCATTTCCCCGCTAATTTCGCGCGAACAACGAACTTATATTTCGGGTGCGCGTACGGCTTTACGCGAAACGTTGGTCGTGTCACGGGAGCATCAATAGCTATTTGTAGCTATTTTACAAAGAAATTCGTATACGGATTTTAAGACAGAGTCGAGGGAGGCTTGAAAGTGCAGAACTTTAGCAATGGCGCCCGCGGTCGGATGGAATCAACCGATCATTTTGCCTGGCTGGCCGGACGTGTTGCGACCAAGGCAGAGCCGGCCCGGCGACCGCAGTCGCTTGCAAAGCGACATAGTGTTCATCGTCCTGGGCTCGGCTTTAGCAACCCGAAGTAATTCCCTAACGTGAATCTTGATCAGGATGTCACCCCGAAGGCAGGAGAATCGCAAGTCGCCGATCTCGATCGTCAGTGAAGTTCGGTCACGAAAGTGATTTGGAGGGGCGAAGTGAGCTGCCGATGTCGCGCCGGTCGCCAAGGCGGACCAGTGTTCCGCGTGGAAGGTTTTACAATGGAGGCTGGCCGGGATCTAGTGACCGATAATCGTCAATTGTGTTTGCGGCGATGGCTGACGCGATACATAATCGCACCGGCTCTCTTCGCATGAAGACCGCTCCGCAAAATGAACTTCATGTTCTGGGAATCAAGAAAGTATGCAGCGGCAAAATGTTCGATGTTTTTGAGGCGCTCGATTGGGACAAAGCACCGGCGGCGCCGCGTTTGCCACAGGATGTGATCGAAAAAACTTCCGCCAAATATCGCGAAGCTTTTCAGAGACTAACGAACAAGAAGCTTGAGATGAAATGAGCACGCATTCAGGACCAGGGTCCGCAGAAGCATTGCAGCGGTCCTGGGCGGAAAAACGCGTGCTCATCGCGGGTGGCCTTGGTTTTATCGGCTCGAACCTCGCGCATCAATTGATCGAAGCTGGTGCGGTGGTGAGTCTGATTGACTGCCTGCGTCCCGAATATGGCGGGAATGAATTTAATATCGAGGGCATTCGTGATGGAGTTATGGTTAAGGTCGCAGATCTGAGGGAATCTGAGACCATGGCCGAGCTCGTGCATGCACAGGATTTTCTCTTCAATCTGGCGGGACAGACCTCGCATCTCGATTCTATGCGCGATCCCTGGACCGATATGGAGATGAATTGCCGCGCTCAACTTTCTCTCCTCGAAGCCTGCCGACAAAATAATCCTGCGATGAGAATTGTGTTTGCCAGCACCCGCCAAATTTATGGCGTCCCCAAATATATTCCGGTGGATGAAAAACATCCTCTCGCGCCGGTGGACGTGAATGGTGCGAACAAACTGGCCGGCGAAAATTATCATCTCGTTTATGGGCGCGCCTACGGTATGCATGTGAGCGTCTTGCGCCTAACAAATACTTATGGCCCGCGCATGCGAGTGAAAGATGAACGGCAGACTTTTCTTGGCGTTTGGCTGCGTCAGTTGATCGAAGGTCAGCCGATTCGCATTTTCGGTGACGGAAAGCAGATTCGCGATTTCAATTTTGTCGACGACGTGATAACGGCGCTTCTTCTCGCGGCCGATGAAGCGCAAGCCGACGGCAGCATTTTTAACCTCGGCTCTTCCGAAACGATTAATCTACGCGATCTCGCCGAGCTGCTGATTGAGATTAACGGAGAAGGCGTGATCGACCAGGTCGAGTTTCCGCCGGACAGAAAATCGATCGATATCGGTGATTACTATAGTGATTACCGGCTCATCTCCGAGACGCTGGGATGGCAGCCGCGCGTCAATTTGCGCGACGGCCTGGCGCGGACATTGGCATTTTATCGACAGCATCACGAGCATTATTGGCCATGAGTTTGTCGGCCGTGCGGATTCCTCAAGCTGATCCTCTGGCCAATTATCGGGCGAATGCCGGGGAGATCGACGCCGCAATCGATCGTGTTCTCCAATCGGGCGTTTACTTGTCAGGTACCGAAACAAAAAATTTCGAGATAGAATTTGCGCGGTTTCTCGGAGTCGCACATGCGGTGGGGACCAGCAGTGGGACCGATGCTCTCTGGCTCGCGCTGGCTGCATTCGGAATCGGCGAAGGCGATGAAGTCATCACCGTTTCTCACACCGCAGTCGCTACCCTTGCCGCGGTCGAACTTTGCGGAGCGACACCGGTTTTCGTCGATATCGAACCGCGCAGCTTTATACTCAATCCAGAAAGATTGGAAAGCGCGCTTTCGGCAAAAACGCGGGCCGTCATACCGGTTCATCTCTACGGCAAACCGGCAGATGTCGATTCTATCCTGAATTTTTGTCGACAACATGATCTGCGATTGATTGAAGATTGTGCGCAAGCGGCCGGCGCTTTTTACCGTGACCAACGCGTGGGAAGTATCGGCGACGCGGCAGCTTTCAGTTTTTACCCGACGAAAAATCTCGCCGCGCTCGGCGACGCAGGTGCAGCGGTGACAAACTCGGCGTCGCTTGCGAGCACGATGCGAGCTTTACGCGAGTACGGATGGCATGACGCGCGACGATTGAGCGAACGGCCGGGCCGTAATGCGCGTCTCGACGAGATCCAAGCGGCGATTCTGCGCGTGAAATTGCCTCGACTCGATGGGGCGAACAAACGTCGCCAACATTTGGCGGAACTGTATACCGAAAATCTCGGCGATCTTCGTGACGTAGTTGTGCCGACGCAATTCGGATTCGAACGGAGCGTCTTCCACCAATATGTCATACGCTCGCAGCAGCGCGATACGTTAGCGGAACACTTGCGCGCACAAGGAATTGCGACGGCTGTGCACTATCCAGTTCCGGTTCATCAACAGCCGGCCTACAGCACGCGGGGACTTACGCGGCCGTTGCCTGCCGAGGCAAAAGATCCGCTTCCCGTCACGTCGCTTGCTGCAAGCGAGGTTCTTTCCCTGCCGATATTTCCCGAACTCGAACCTTCTGCCGTGAAGCGAGTAGTCGCCGCTATTCGTGAATTCGTTAGGCGATAGGTGTTATGCAGTCGAAGAAGCAGGTTTGGGATCCAGAAACGGTTGCCATTTTGTTCCGTGCTGAGCCGGGGTCAACGCCCCCGGCTACAGTTCGGGCGAAATTCGTTTCACGCTCGCGGTCGCCGAGGAAAGCTTTCAGCAGAAAGCGGTGGTCTACGATCGCGCGGGCGATGCTCATTACGATACGATCAGCGCATTTATCAAAAGCATGCGCGCTTCAGATGAAAAGGGCGCGATGTACTCGCTCGCGAAATGCTTCATGCCGGCGAAGACTTCCGTTTCATCGCGCGGCGCATCGTGATTTTTGCGAGCGAAGACATCGGTCTCGCCGATCCGGAAGCGTTGCCACTTGCAATTGCGACGCAAGAAGCAGTGGAATTTGTTGGCCTGCCTGAAGCGCGAATCCCTCTGGCGCATGCGACTGCTTACATGTGCCGCGCGCCGAAAAGTCGCGAAGCCTACGATGCGTTGAATGCCGCAACCGAAACGATTGAGATGGAACAAACCCAACGTGTGACAGAGCGCCTGAAGAACAAACATTTCCCAGTTAATCCTGAGAAATAGGTTTTGCGCGTCATGCGGCCGTCGAAGGCGCAGCGACACGCTGTGACCAGAGCGGTCTTGCGATAAACCAGAAGCAAATGAGCGAGATCAAAGCGTAAACGACCTCCCACTCGGCCGATTGCATGCGCCGAAGCAACTGTGCTAACCATGGCGGGTGTTGCTCATAAAGACTGTACACATTCAAGAACTGAATAAGTAGTAGAATCTGAATGGCAACCTTTGTCGGCCCCGGGACTTCATCCGCGCCCAGGAGCACCAAAAAGACCGTGCCGAGGAACAAATGATTCTCATGGGCAGAAGTCATAAAGAACGGCACCGCCAGCGCGGCGAAAAGGAAGATTTTCGCAAACTTCTCTGTCGGGGAAATCCTTGGTTCTTTCTCGATTCGCCAAACGTGCAAAGCGACCAAGCCCAACACAACGAATGCCGCAAGATACTTGACCGGAACGTGGGGCAGCACATGAATGCGATCATTGACAAACATCGAGTGACCGGGCCCCTTTATTAAATAGGCAATAGGAGTCCAGATGTTTGGCATCTGCGCCGTCAAGACCGGCATGACGTTCGTTACATTCAAGTAAGACGCGGGTAGGACACGCGCGGCGACATACCATGGGGCTGGACGCGAGATGATGAACCAAATCTCATACGCCAGAAAAAAGAGGATCGGCGCGGCCATCAGGCCAAGCGGGCGCGCGTCGCGTCTCCTTAAATAGCGAAAGAGTCCATAGCAAAACGCGGCCACCAGGAGTATCTGCGCTTGCGGTTTCATCATGAAGGCTGCCGCCAAGGGAAGACCCGCGAGGAGGTATTCCCTTGTGCTCTCCCCACGAAGCAACCAGACGCAGACCAAAACGAAAAACGTGAATTGAAAATCCACGTAACCCAGGGAAAAAACGGTCAGAAACCATGGATGCAGCCAGTAAAGAAGTGCGTACGCGGGATTGGCTCGTTGCCGTTTCAGCAAGAAAATCAGAAGGACGAACGAACCGACATCGAACAAGAGATTCGCCAGCTTGAAGATGGTAAAAAACTGGACGGCCAGCTTGGTCGAAGTCCAGGCGCAAACTTCGAACACCTGCATCTGCAGTGGATAGTAGATACCGGGATAGTAATTCGGCAGGCCCTGCTTGAGCACTTCCCTTCCCCAGAGGCGATACGCCTCCATATCCCAGACGCCGGGGTAGAAAAGCGTAGCCCATTTGATTGCCACTCCCACCAAAATCCCAACGGCGAACAAAATGCCGGTTGGTTTTTTCATCATCGGGATGCTCAGTGTAGAAACCGCAGCAACAAAGGCTCGAGGCGGAACCGCATGGCCACGATGAGTAGCAGCATTTGCCCGCCAAGCAGGACGCTTTTTCGAAGATCACCGGTAACAGAGCTTCGCCCTGTTCGTTTCTTGTAGTTAACCGGAATTTGGACGCACTTAAGTTTCATCCGATACCCTCGGATCATCATCTCGGGGCCAAAGAAATTGGAGTTGACCCGGAAGGCGGGAAGCAGCTTAACAAGGGCGTCACTTCTGATCATGCGATAGGTACAACCAACATCCGAGAGATAGTTAGTGTTGAAGAGTACCTCCAGTAGCTTGGCCGCAAACCAGTTCCCCCATTTCAAAAAGAACCCCATGTTGGCACGTTCCCAAATAAAGTTCCTCACCGTGCGCGAGCCGTAAACGATATCAACGTCGTCGGTGTAAACGAGAAACTTGTAAAGGTCCGTTGCGGTAAACGTGCCGTCAGGCTCACAAACCGCAATCAAATCGCCGCTGGCTTCGGCAAATCCCCGGCGAATAGCTGCGCCGTAACCCTGCACCGGTTCGTGTATCTCGCGAGCGGAAGTTTGCCTCACTTTTTCCGAGGTCCCTTCAACGGCGTTGTTATTAATGACCAGGATTTCATCCACTAATCCGAGCGACTCAAAATCGTTAATAACCTGCCGGATGGAATCTCTTTCACGGTAGGTAGGCAGAATGAGGCTGACTTTGCGGTTGTGGTACATTATCGCTGCGCTACGACCAGCATCTGGGCTGCCCACGGCCGCCAGAAAGAAGCCAGATAGAGCTTCGTCATGTAGTACGACTTAGGAAGCTTAGACTTGAAGCTGAAAGGCAGAAACCGCCTTTCCAACGCGAGTATGCGGTACCCTTTGGAGAGCAGGAAATCTCGAAGACTAACGTGAGAAAACGCTCTTACGTGCGAGAAGTCGTCCCAATAATGACGATAACAATAAATGTAGTTTGGCTGAATAATCACCACTTTCCCATTAGCTGTTAAGAACTCTTCGAAGCGATCGAAGAGCGCGGAACATTTCTGAGGAGGCAGATGCTCCAGCACGTGACTAACGACCACGACGTCAATGGAACGCGATGGAAGATCGACCGATTCAATCGGTTCGGCTTGAACAAAGAGAACGTCGGGCGCATACCAGCGGGCCACGTCGGGATGGGTATCAACGGCATATTTAGCTTTTGCCTTGATCTGATTAATAAAGTCACCGTATCCGGCGCCAATGTCAGCAATAGTACTGCTAGGCGGTATAAATCTTTGGAGATACTCACAGATCGCCTTCCATACCCGCTGCCTGCCTGGATGCGGGGAGTATCGAGTATCAAAATAGCTGGAATCCATAGACTGGATGATGCGCCCGCGCGCCAAGGATAGCCACTACCGAGCCATAACTCAAAATTTTGATCGCGGATTGTCGCTTTTGGACAGGAAATGTCGAGAAGTGTCGATTCGGAGGGTTATCCGACCAGGTCGCGAACACCAAGATGAAACGCGCGAAACTATCGGACGCTTTGATTAACTGTGAGCCCTACGGGTTTACTTTTCTTCCGCCCAAGTATTGTTCGAACGAAAAACAAATGCGTCGGTCATTAGGAAAACTTGTGGCTCGTAAAGCCAAGCGAATGCTGTTCGCGGACGGCGCGCCGATTCTGTCTGGGGCAAATGAACCGTTGCAACGTTTGCTCGAAAATAATTTCTCAGCCCTCCGATTGTGTCCTCGTGTTCTGAAGTAAGTCACCGCTGTTAGGTTCTCAAGAGCTGCCGGACCAAGGACGTTTCTACGTGCCTGGGGAGCATGATGTGCTCATAATATAAGCCGAAAAATTGTTATGAATCCGATGAATGTCCTCACACATGTAGACGCCACTGGGGCGAAGATAAGGCAGCGTTTCCTCCAGAGTGACGATCTGTTGTTCCGGACGATGCCCGCCGTCATCGATAACGATGTCTAAGGACGGCACCTGCTCTCGAAATTGTCGCCAGAATTCGCGATTGGCCTGATCCCCGATAAAAATTCGCTTTCCATCTCCTTCATACACTTTGCACGCTTCCTGCACATCGATCCCGTAAACCTCGCACCCAGCGCCAAAATAGTTTCGCCACATATCGAGACTACCGCCGCTGTAGATACCGATCTCTAATACCGATACTTTCTTCCCAACGAATTTTTTGAAATAGCGATGGTAAATATCGAAGTAGTGATTCCACTTCCAAACCCCGTGCCCGCTCGTGTGGGAATCAAAGTAATCCTTCAATGGATTGATGCTCTCTTCGTTAGGCAGCTCCGGCGACGGCCGGTACTCAACAGATGACCAACTTTCCGCAAAATTGAAACCGGCAACGTACCCGGGAATTGTTGATTCCGGTTCGGCGGGGTTTGGACTAGCGGTGGTCATTTATTTTAAAATGGTTCGATGCATGACGACAACAAGTCTAATTTCCATTCGATCAATTTAGTTGTCTCGTTGTATAACCGGAACCCTCTCCTCCACAAACGATAAACAATAGATCAGTGCGGGATTTATAGACCGAGCGCATTACTCTGCATTCGTCTATTCGGAAACCAAGTCGCTCAAGTTGGTTTGCAACATCATCGATGGTTCCGTGTTGAATCGGCGGCTCGACTTCAACACCTTCGGAGCGATTCCAGATGAAATCGGTGGAGGGAATAACATCGATAGCCAACAGGAGAAGCCCCTTTGCGTGCAACCACTCCCGGCAGAAGGACAGGGTTTTTTCCCTGATTCTACGCGGCATGTGCGCGAGGGATGCGATGGAATAAATCGCGTCAAACTTAGCGGAAGGCGCGAACTCGGTGATATCGCAGTGATGCGAGCTGAGGTTTGGATGCAGGGCGCTGTAATCAAAAAAACCCCACTCATTCCAATTGGCCGTCGCAGGCAGCGCCCGGATGTGTTTGCTATTGTCAACGCAGTCTACAACGATGCCTCTTCTCGCCAGAAATAGCGGAACGGGGCTGACGCCCGCGCCAATATCGAGCACGTGCGATCCTTCGGGCAATTCTCCGATGCGTTCGCTCACCCATGGATAGTTGATGGTGTAAGGAAAGTGACTGGCGTAAAAGCCGAAGGCACTACGAGATAACTCGACCAGCTGACGCAACAAACCGGGGTCACGCTGCGCCGACATTGCCACCTCCAGATCGGCAGCCGAAATATCGCGGGAGATCGTTGCACTCGTCGTTTTGCCTTCGTTAGGCTGTGGCATAATTGCAATGGACCCGCGGCATCACTTAACCGCAGGCGTTTCGAGCCGCGTCGAGCGGAAACGAATCTCCTTGTGATGGCGCAGAAAATGGAAATTCGGGACCGATAATGCGTCGAACGTTCTCTTGGAAGACTTTGTTCACGCCCGTCAAAGGCGCATTCAGAAAACTTTGATAATGGCTGCCATCAGTAAATATGAGCTGCCGGTCGAACTGGTCCGTGCGCAGGTAATGGAATATTTTCACGCTCTCGAGTTCCTCCGGAAATTTTCTCGTCGCCACCACATCGTTGGGAAAGTTGTAACGCATCGGCAATGCACAAGTCCGGGCCCGCATTTCCGCGACAGCAAGAGAAAGGGCAATTTGACCGGAATAATACGGGTCGGCGAGTCGTTCCATTAGTCTGGGGCGCAGGTTCAGATAGCGCTCGGCGAACTTCCGGAACAAAGATCTTGGGAAGAAAACCGCGCCGTCGTTCAAATAAAATGGCGCAGTCCGAATCTCCTCGGGAGCATTCGCCTCCATGAGCGAATAGGAATATCGAAAATCAAGCGGACCGCTGATCAAACCGTCGGCCATCTGCCGCCAGGTCTCGTGAGAGGCGAACATTCCGGGTCGCACCGGAAAACCGAAGTGCGCCATCACTCCCGCGATCGATGTTGTCTCGACAACATGGTCGAGCACATCCTCCAGGTCGCCGACGGGCAGCGTATCGGCGTCCATCCGCACGAGAACATCTGCGTCCAGAGGTGCCCAGCGAAAGAGTCCGTCGATTTGCGCATAATAAAAGAGGATCTTTTCGGAATCTGATCTCGGCGCGAATATGATCGTGACATCACGAAGGTATGGCTGCCACTCTTCGTAGGCGCTGGTATCGAGTTGACCTCCCATGCAAACCAGGATGCTCGGCTGCCAATGAGACCACGTGAGTCGGTCTAGGGCAGTATTGAAAGCCGCAATTTGAGAAAAAAAACCGCGAGTTGGACTTGCCGGAATTAAGAAAGAAACCTTGGGCATCGGCCGGTCTGAGAATTGAAAAACGTACATTCACCCAGTGAACATATGCGTCAAGCTAAGTCGCGCTGGCGCGCGAGTACTGGTCGAGCGTTAGGCAAATCCCGCCAGCATGGCAAACCGATCGTGCTATCGGCGAGATCCTCGGAATGTTTTGCGATGATTTGATTCCTCAATTCGAGGATCGCGTACCCGAAAAACCTTTGTACAAGGCTTATTCAACAATCGGTACCTTGCAACAACCGCGGCTGGACGCTGGTCTCTTATGAGCCCCGTGCGGCTACATGATGGACTCGTTCCTTTGTTAGCCTGAGGAGTGAGGCAGGTCGAAGTTACGGTCAGTCAAAGCAGAGTCAGGTCCGATTCATCAAGTTGCCGACCAGCGATTTTTCTTCCTTCAACTCCGCGACCGACTTTGTCGATCTTATTACGGCTGAATCCGTTGATTGGCACTTTCTGCACGATCTCCCAGTTCCCGCTGCTAACGCGCACTGGAAATAATGAGATCAATCCCTTATCAACATCGTAGTTTCTATCGAAACAAACCGCGACGCTGTGCCAATTGTCGCGCGGCGTATCGTTGGTGAGAAAGCGCACAGTATCCACAATCGCATTCGCGGCCGACCCCCTGCCGGAGGAAAGGCGGCGCGCCTCGATCACCGCAGCGCAGCGTTCTTGAATGGTCGCGGTAAATTCCTCTTTCAACCATTTTTATCGCCGGTCACTTCATTGGTCGGACGATTGTCGCACCAGCGTCCGATACAAGGTTGCTTGGTCCGACCGAGATAGCCGTCCCGCCATTCAGCAAGCTGATCCCTGTCGGGCTGTTGTTGAGTACGCTACTCTGCACGCCGACGATGTTGTTGGCGCCATTCGCCCGCACGGCGAAGCTCGTATTGGAGAGGATATTGCTGTTCGTGATGGACGCGATATTGGCAGTACGCTGCGCGTTAACACCGCCGGCATTGAAGGCGATGAACGAGTCATTGATGAAGGCACCACCGAGCTCATTCAACAATTCATCATTGAGAGCCACGAAACTCCAAATGTTCCCAGAGACCCTCGAGGTTATCAGCCCGCGGAGCCATCAAATCTGATTCCGTACCGAGGTTCAGGCCACACCAATGGAGAAGCCGCGTCACCATGCTTGTGCGAAATCGGTGGGCCCCGGCAATGCAAATCGCTGTCTGGGTGTCAGCGCTATTTTTCACTCAGAAAGCCTGCACAACGATGGGCCGTGCAGTGCGTCAAGCCCATTACTAAGCCTCGGCAACAAGGCGATGCCCGCCTGCGGGAACAGCCGCACGTTTGGGAACCCACTTCAATTTCATGGGACAAAATCTTCGTCGCACAAATTCTACCTGCGTCTAGGTTTCCAGCGATGCAACGAACCGACGGCCGTGGACCCGATGAAATCCGTTCGCTTAATTTCGAGTTGAACGTCGCGCCGCATGCAAGCGGGTCGGTGCTCGTCTCGATGGGTAACACGCGCGTGATCTGCGCCGTCACGATCGAAGAAGCAGTGCCGCGCTGGATGAAAGAGCAGGGAGTAACGGGTGGCTGGCTCACTGCCGAATATTCGATGCTTCCATATTCCACACAGCCACGCAAAGCTCGTGATATTGCGAAAGGCCGCATGGACGGTCGCAGCGTGGAAATTCAACGGTTGATTGGCCGGTCGCTGCGAGCTGCCATGGATCTCGAAAAGCTCGGGCCGCGCACGATCTGGGTCGATTGCGACGTGTTGCAAGCCGATGGCGGGACACGGACCACCGCAATCACCGGAGCCAGTCTGGCGCTGGCCGTTGCCTGCCGGAAGCTTGTCCGTGAAAGAAAGCTCGACGCGCCGCCGATGAAAAAATTGGTCGCCGCAGTGAGCGCCGG
>Ga0066682_10000555_pt1 | contig 12256 bp, 9 predicted proteins | sample GraSoiAngelo_131_FD_65628 | JGI IMG/M metagenome (GOLD analysis project Ga0066682, IMG submission 65628) | Grasslands soil microbial communities from the Angelo Coastal Reserve, California, USA - 14_0929_02_30cm | ecosystem: Environmental > Terrestrial > Soil > Grasslands | place: USA... | reverse complement strand
ACATCTGCCCGATGTGGGGCCCGGACAACAAAATTTATTTCATCTCGGACCGGGACGGCCGGATGAATCTTTTCTCGATCAATCTCGCATCAAAGGAAACGAAGCAGCTAACGAACTTCAAGGACTTCGACATTAAATTTCCATCGATCGGAAAAGAGTCGATCGTCTTCGAGCAGGGGGGATACATCTGGCGCTACGATCTGGCAAGCGGGCAAGCCGCGTCGATCCCGATCGAGATCAAGGAAGACTTCGCCTCCGGACGGTCGGCTCTGGTCGATGCATCCAAGCATGTCGAGTCGGTGAATTTGGCGCCCGATGGCGAACGCACGATTGTAGTGGCGCGCGGCGATCTTTTCTCGGTCCCAGCAAAAGAGGGCACGCCACGCAATTTGACCAGAACGTCGAACGCGCATGAACGCGACGCGGTGTGGTCGCCAGATGGAAAATGGATCGCTTACAACTCCGACGCGACCGGCGAGAACGAGCTCTATGTCCGCTCCCAAGACGGCCAGGGCCAACCGCAACAGGTGACGAGCGGCGCGGACACTTATTATTACAAGCCCCTGTGGTCGCCCGATAGCAAGAAGCTGCTTTGGAGCGATCGGTTGCAGCGATTGCTTTATGTCAATGTTGCCACGAAAACGGTGACGCAAGTCGATCAGGATAAGTACGGCGAGATCGAGGCTTACAACTGGTCGCCCGACAGTCAATGGATCGCGTGGGGGCGACCAGAGGAGAACGGTCTGCCAAGGGTTTATCTCTTCTCCACTGCCAACAAACAACGGACTGCCGTGACAGATAGCTGGTACGGTTCGGGCGAAGCGGTCTTCAGCGACGACGGGAAGTATTTGCTGCTCAGTTCAGCGCGCGATTTCAAGGCAACACTTGGCTCAGAGGAGTTTGAAAACGTTTATCGCGACATGGAACGCGTCTATCTCGTTACGCTCGCCAAGGAAACCGAATCGCCATTGGCGCCGCGCAGCGACGAAGTGGGCAAGGCGGAAAAGAAAAGAGAGAAAGAGAAGGAAAAGGAGACTGCGGAGAAAAGGCCAGGCGAGGGAGCCGGCGAGAAGAAGCCCGATGAAAAGAAACCCGAGATCGCGAAGGCGAAGAAGCCTGTCGTCGTGAAAGTCGATACCGATGGCATTCAGAATCGCATCGTTGGCCTGGAAATCACACCAGGCAGTTACCGGAACATCCGCATGTTAGATGACCGTATCTTTTATCTGCGCCGCACCGTCGGGGACGAAACCGGCGAAGACGAGGAGGAAGAACGCCGCCCCGACAAGAAATCACATCTTTGCGCTTACAATCTGGAAGACCGGAAAGAGACCGTACTCGGCGACGTGAATGATTACCAAATCACATTCGACGGCAAGAAGATACTGGTCAAAATCAAGAAAGATTACGCCATCATCGATCTGCCCAAGGACAAGATCGAAACGAAGGATCACGAGCACAAGATCGAGGGCCTCGACATGCAGCTCGATCGGCATGCGGAGTGGAACCAAATCTACTTCGAGGCTTGGCGGCAGATGCGCGACTTCTTCTTTTCACCGACGATGAATAGCATCGATTGGAAGGCGATGCGCACTAAATACGCCGCGCTGCTTCCGTTTGTGAATCACCGCAACGATCTCACGTATTTGCTCGGTGAGCTGATTGGCGAGTTGAACAATGGACACACCTACGTGGGGGGCGGCGAACGTCCCGACACGCCTCGGATTAAGCTTGGCCTGCTCGGCGCTGAGTTCTCCCGCGATCCGGCGACCCGCGCTTATCGCATCGAGCGAATCCTACCGGGGGAAAATTGGGACAAACAGACCCGTTCGCCTCTTACTGCCATCGGCGTAAATGTAAAGCCAGGCGATTATATTTTGGCGATAAACGGCACGCCGGTTTCCACGCTACCCAAGCTTTACGACGCGCTGATCGGCACCGCCGACAAGCAAGTGATCCTACGCGTGAACTCCAAACCATCCGATGCCGGTGCGCGCGATGTGACAGTCGTACCGACGGCTGACGAAGCTCCACTCTACTATCTGGCGTGGGTACAGAAAAATATCGATGACGTGAACAAGAAAACCGGCGGAGAAGTCGGTTACATCCATATTCCTGACATGGGACGGCCCGGCTTGAACGAATTCACCAAGCTTTACTTCCCGCAGATTCGCAAGAAGGCGCTCATCGTGGACGTCCGCGGGAACGGTGGCGGTTTTGTCTCACCGCTTGTTATCGAGCGGCTCCGGCGTGCGCTCATGATGGTGGAGATCGGGCGTAATGGCATGCCCCAACCAGACCCGCCACAGACATTTCTCGGCCCGATGGTTACTTTGATCGACGAATTCTCGGCGTCCGATGGCGACATCTTTCCCTACCGCTTTAAAACGCTGGGCCTAGGCAAATTGATCGGCAAACGCACGTGGGGCGGAGTGATTGGCATCCGCGACTCACTTCCGTTGGTCGATGGCGGCCAGTTCTTCAAACCGGAATTCGCGCCTTATTCGAAAGATGGCAAAGAATGGATAATCGAGGGCCACGGCGTTGATCCTGACATCGTGGTGGATAATGATCCGGCGAAAGAATTCCGTGGGGAAGACCAACAACTCTACAGGGCAATTCAGGAAATGCAGGAAGAGTTAAAGACCAAACGCTACGATCTTCCGCCGCCCCCGCCCTATCCCAACCGCAATTCGGGGAGCGGAGGTTAGGCCGACTGCCGTCCAGCGGCTACCTATGTTCATTTGAACTTGCATAGGGCATGGTTTCAGCGATGATGAAGAATGCTGACTGAGCGCCAGAAAAACGTTCTGGATTTTATCCAGAGCGAGCAGCGCGAAAAAGGAATCACGCCGAGCACTCGCGAGATTCAAAAGCACTTTCGATTCGCCAGCCAGACATCGGTGATGCAGTACATTGCCGCGCTCGAACGCAAAGGTTTTCTTGATCGCCATGCGCGCAAGGCCCGCGCCTTGATTACGCCGGTGCAAAAAGTGCGGATTACCGACGTTCCGATTTATGGACAGATTCCAGCGGGCATGTCGGCATTGACTGAGCAGACTATCGAAGGCCATGTCTCTCTCGACGCGCGCTCGGCGAATGCTTCAAAAAATCGCGGCACTTTTGCTTTACGCGTACGCGGCGATTCGATGATTGGAGCGCACATTGTCGATGGAGACATCGTGATATTGGAAGACAGCAAAGATGTACAAAATGGCGATATCGTGGCGGCGTTGATCGATGGTGAAACAACGTTGAAGCGCTACGTAATGGAGCATGGCCGGCCCTACCTCAAGGCGGAAAATCCACGGTATCCAAATTTAATTCCGGCGCGCGAGTTAAAGATTCAGGGCGTCATGATCTCGTTGGTGCGGAAACAAGAGAGACGAAAGCGCCATTAACTTCGAAGCTTTCGTGCGAGTTATAGTGTTCGCTTGAACATATCTCGCACCGTGCCATCTTTTCCCCGATGGCTGCCAGCGGCAAAATTGACGACTCATCCGTCGACTCGTCCCCCTGTCCGGCTGCAGATCCGTTTCGCTCGGCTCCCGTCCGCTCCATTGATTCGCTTTCTCCCGAAAGCTCACCCGTACAGGTCGCCCATCTATGTCGCTCGCGTCCCCGCGGCTTCATTGATTCGCTTTCTCCCGAAAGCTCACCCGCACGGGTAGCCCATCTATGTCGCTCGCGTCCCCGCGGCTCCATTGTCGATCTTCGGAAACTTCTGTCTGAGCGTTTTCCGCACGCGCCTGCCTCTGCTTCGACGCGTTTAATCACAGGTTTATCTTTTCTCGATCAAGCAATTGGCGGTGGCTTGCCGAAAGGCGCCATCACGGAATTGATCAGCTCACAAATCAGTGCGGGCAGCGCCTCACTCATTCATGCTCTCCTCGAGACCGCAAACCGCGATTGTTATTTCATCGCGCTGATCGATGGGCAGGACTCCTTTGATCCGTCCCCCTCCGGCGGGCTGGGCAACGCGCGTTTGCGCAATCTTCTCTGGGTTCGCTGCACCAAAGTTCTCGAAGCAATCAAAGCGACCGATCTGCTCCTGCGCGATGGCAATTTTCCACTGGTAATTGTCGATCTTGTTCTCAATCCACTAGAGGAATTGCGCAAGATCCCGCAGACAAGCTGGTATCGCTTACAACGGCTTGTCGAAGCCTCACCCACCGCGTGCCTCGTTATGAGCCGCCACAGCATGGTGACCAGCGCACAACTGAAAATTGTTCTCGAAAATTCCTGGACGCTCGAAACTTTTGAAGAGGGCGACGCGATTTCGCGGCTCCGAATTCGTGTTCAACGATCGCACCTCCATCGGCAGGAAACCACCATCGCCGGAGCGATCTGATGTTTGCGACCATTTATTTGCCAAACTTTTATTTACAGGCCGCTCTGCGTCATCAATCCGAGTTGTGTGCAAAACCAGTCGTGCTCATCAATGACAAAGACAAAAAAGTAGTGATCATTCAACTCAATCAGGCTGCCGAAAAAACTGGCGTGCACAAAGGCATGACACCGAGTCAGGGCTTGGCGCGCTGTTTGAGTCTGGTCATAAAAACACGCGCTCAATCGCAAGAAAAATTGATCGATGAAATCCTTCTTCATTATGCATTCACATTGGCTCCGTATGTGGAAGCCACTGCGCCGGGCGTTTGCACGATCCAATTTACCGACAATCGCAATCTTGGGCCGAAGCTTTCGGGCGTGATCGAACAATTGGCTGAATGCGAAATTAGCGCGCAAGCCGGAATTGCTCCTATGCCCGATGCAAGTCTTCTCGTCGCGCATCTGGCGCGTCCGGTTCTGCAAGTCGAGGACCCAAAGCAATTTCTCGCGCCGCTCCCGATCGAAACGCTGCGATATAATCGCCGATAACGGGGGCCGCAACACAAACTTGCAGTCTGTGCGGCCAGCGGAGTTTGCACTCCGGCGAACGAGTGCATGCGGAGAGGATGTCCTTCCCGCACAGGCAACATGCCTGTGTTCCAACTTAAGCCACGGGTCTGCGTTCGATCAAAAGACGATAAACAAAACCACCGAGCGCTCCGCCTACAAACGGCCCGATCCAATAAACATAGTGGTCGTGCCAAAAATTTGCCGCCACGGCCGGACCAAAAACGCGCGCGGGATTCATAGCCGCGCCGGTAAGCGTTCCCCCAAACAGGATGTCCAGAGTGATTGTAGCTCCAATGACGAGGCCGGCGACCCGCCGCGGCCCACGCTCGTCAACGGCCGTGCCATGAACCACGAAAACGAGAAAGAACGTTAAAATCCCTTCCACCAGAATCCCCTGCCACGCTCTAAGATTGATGGCGAGTTGCGGAGTGCCATTGACGACCACCTCGCGCCCGAATAAGCCGAGGCAAATCAACGCAGCCGAGATTCCGCCCAGCAATTGCGCAATCCAGAAACGGAATGCATTGGTCCACGTCATGTGACCGCCGCAAACCAATCCAAAAGTCACTGCTGGATTTAATTGGCCTCCCGAGATGTGCATGGTAGCCGAGACAAACGCTGCAATCGTAAGACCGTGAGCGAGCGCAACGGCGAGCACGTCATGTCCGGCCGTTTTCATTGCGCCGATGCCGACGAAGATCAACGCGAAGGTTCCAATGAATTCCGCGAGCAACGGGCGAAGCTTGGCCATGCGTCGATGCAATCAGATTAGGCAAGCTCTGACAACCGAAGCTGTCGATCTAACCTCCGGCGTAATTCGGATATCGTTCGTGTAGCTCCCGGGACAGCCGATCTGCTTCATCGGCTTTGCCGGCACGTTGGTATGCGGACGCCGCTTTGTCCAAAGCCCGCGGCGTGATGGCGGGATCGTCGTAAAGCAACGCGACACCCATGAAAGCTTTGCCGGCGTCATCGAAATTTCCGCGTTCCAATTGGACATCACCCGCCAGCAGACGCGCTTCGGCATTGACACGACCTTCGGGTTGCAACGACATGATCTCCTCGGCGATCCTCTGCGCATCGTCTGGTTTGTGCGCACCGATTTTGACCGCACCGAGCGCAAGCAACACTTTCGCCTTGCCCGCCGGATCCGTGGCGATCTGTAAGTATTTACCAAAGGCGTCCTCCGCTTCAGCCACATTTTTTAGCTTCGTCGCTGTGTCTCCCAGATAAAATAAGAAGTCAGGTTTTACACTGCCGCGATTGTCGATCTTTGCCAAAGCGCTCAAGTACTTCTCAGCCGCTTCATAATTTTTCTCGTTGAAATACTCGATCCCGAGCCATTCCAGAACTTCTGCCGGCACGTTTACAGTCGGACTCGTGGCCATGAAGTTGTTCACTTCCTTGGTGAGAGCAGGGCGAGCTTTCAAATGAAACTGACACAAAATGAGGCGGAGGGAGGCGAGATTATAGTATTGCTCTTTATTGAGTTGGCGGGCGGCGTTCAGCGCAACCATCGCCGTCTTGTAATCCTTCGCCTCAAATGCGGCTTTGCCGATATAATATTGCGCCTGGGCCGCGACAGAACTCTTGGGGAATTCTTTTAGGAGTTGGCGAAAAGTGTCGACCATGCCCTTTGCATTCTCCTGTTGCCCGAGGATCAACGCCTTCAATTGCAGGGCCGCTTCCCGCTCGTGCGCGCTGGGATACTTGGTGAGAATCAGGTTCAAGTCGGAAAGCGCGGCGTTATAGTTTTTATCCTGCTCGTAAGCCAATGCGCGCTGAGCCAAAGCGGCAGGCACTTGCGGGTTGTCTGGAAAGGTCTGCACGTAGTAGGTGAACGCTTCGATGATTTCGGAAACGTTTTTCGTCTGCACGTAACAGAGGCCAAGCTTGTAAGCCGATTCCGCGCGCAACTTGGAAGAGAGCTGAGAAGCACGCAGTTCCGCATAAACAGGCACCGCCTCCGCGTAATTTTGCTGTTTGTAGAGCGCTTCCGCTTTTAAGAGCTTCGCCTGGTCGGCCCGTTCCCCTGTTGGATCCGTTTTGAGAAACTCCTCCACTTCCGCAAGCAGTGCGGACGGATCCGAGTTATAAACATTAATGAGCCGTTGATAAGCCGCGTCCTTCGCTTCCTCGCGATCCGGATATTTGGCGATGATCTGGCGATACAATTCTTCAGCTTCCTTCGCGTGACCAAGTTGCCGCTCGCTGTTTGCCGCCAGCAACATCACTTCGGCCTGGGCGGCCTCCGGAAGTTTCTCCCGTTCTTTCTTGTAATCAGCGAGTAACTGCTCGTATTGGCCGGATTGGTATTGCAGGCGGTGCAACCCAACCTGCGCGATCGCCCGGAATTTTCCAGCTTCCGGCAAGGCTCGTCCCTTTTGCAACAGAGTTGTTGCTTTATCCACCATTGCCTTATCGATCTTGCCCTTGTCCGCCTGCACAAGATCGAGAGCGAGCATCCCGCCGCGTACGGCCGCCTCCGCTTTCAAAGCCGGCTTCTGCGTTTCGCTTGAGAGAGCTTCGTATTGTTTCAACGCATCGATTTTTCTTCCTCGGCCAATGAGAATCGGTGCCGCAGTCAGCCGTGCATCCTCACGATACGGGTTCGGATTCGGGGCCTCAGCCACCTCCTGATAGATGCCGCAGGCTTCATCTTTGCGGCCTAGAATTTCGAGACAGCGCGCTTGGAAATAGTGTGCGGAAAGCGCAACGGCCGCCTCCTTTGATTTAGCGGCGGAACGCTGAAAGAGCGAAAGCGCTGCAGCATAGTCTTTCTGCATAAAAGCCATTTCGGCGAGGGCGTAGGCGGCGGCGCCGGCAAATTCGCTTTCGCCGTAATCATTCAACACTTTCTGGAAGTTTGTGCGAGCATTCGACGAGCGATTGAGATTTCGATAGCATTCGCCGAGCGAAAAATAGGCGTTCGCCCGGCCAGAACGTCCGGGATAATCATCCAGATACTTTTGGTATTCCGGGACGGCAAGATCGTAGAGCTTGCGAGTGAAGAGCGCATTCGCGTAGTCGAGTTGGCGGCGGTCGGGCGCTTCGGTGTCACGCGCTGCCGGTTCAGAAAAATCCTCCGCTGAATGGCTCGGGGTTTGCACTGGGGGTTCCTCAACAGGGAGAGCCCGTGCAACCGGTGGCTCATCTACTGGCTGGGCGCGACGTACTTCGGCTGGCCATTGAGCGTGAGCAGTCCCAACAGTACAAAACAGCATTGCCAGTCCTAAAAGACCGGCTGCGCTGCGGGCCGTTTTCATTTCGCTGTTGCGAAAGCCACGTTGGTTATACCGGCTTCGCTGCAAATGTTTAAGACTCCAATGATGTTTTTGTAGGCGCCGGCCTCGTCGCCTCGGATTACGACGGCCTGCTCGGAGTTGAGTTGAACCAGGCTTTTGAGCAATTCGCTCAGTTCAGCACCGCTGAGGGTGCGGCGATTCACGACAACGTTCCCGTCCGCTTTCACATTCACAACGACATCTCCAATCGGCGCAGTTTTCTCCTTTGCGGCCGAAGCCTTTGGCACCTTGACGTCCAGTTCGTTCTCCGTACGAGCGGCGTTCCACGTCAACAGGAAAAAAATCAATAACAGCAATAGGACATCGACCAGCGGCGCCAGTTGAATACCGGGATGATGCAGAGGCGCGTGACCACGCAGATTCATATGACCAAAGAGAGGATGTCGATCTTGCGGCTTGCTAGTACGATTGGCAGCTTAAAGTTCGTCCTCGATCAGCACGGGCGTTCGTTCAGTCCGCTTGCCGTAGTGCAAAGAAAGCAAAGCCAAAACATGGGTCGAAGCAGCCTCCAATTCTGAGATCAACTTTTGCGCTCTGCCCCGGAAAAAAGCGTAGAACATCATTGCCGGAATGCCGATGGCCAGCCCGGCGGCTGTATTGACCAGCGCTTGACTGATCCCGCGTGACAACGCCACATAGCGAGCTGATCCAATATCGGATCCGAGTGCGCCGAACGAATGGATAATTCCGAAGACCGTGCCGAGTAAGCCGAGCAATGGGGCGATCATTCCGATATCGGCAAGATAAATAACACGATTATTCAGACTAGCTGCGACTCGTGTTCCTTCTGTCTCGGCGATCTCACGGACATGCTGAAAATCTGCATTGGGGTTCTTGGTGGTGAAATCGAGCATTTTTTGCACGACCCGCGCAATGGCCTCGCCGTGCCGATTAGAAACGGCGAGCAAGCCAAGATAATCGCGTTTGCGCAAAAGTGCGTCGGCGGTAGCCATGTAACCGCTCGAGACCACGGCGCCGCGCCGGATCGTCATGAGATAAACAATCACGAGCATGACGGAAAAGATCGACAGGAGAAAGAGCGGTATCATCACCGGCCCGGCGTTGATGAGTGTATCCATGATCGTTTGCGAGTGCGGAACTTCGGGCACCAGAGGCGGCGTAGCGTCCTGTGCGAGCAAAGGAAGTGCGCCTGCCAGCGAGGCAAACACCAGGAGTGAAATCTTCATGCCAAGAATTTCGTTACGATAAACGGAGCGCTGTCGGATGCAAATAAGCGGCTCAAAAACTAAACACAAACCAACAACCTCGGTTGCTAAACAAATTGATCCCCGCCAGCCCACCGGCGCACCCGAAAGATATGGGCTGGTTGAATTTCCGGGTCGAGTTCGACGTAATTTCGGCGACCCCGCCAGATGTAGCGCGCGTCGCTCAGCAAATCGTGCATTTGATATGTGTCGCTCTCCATTTGGCCGAATTGATCGATCGGTACATCGACATAAGCACTCTGTTTGCGATGCGGATCGAGATTGACGATGACGAAAATGATATTGTCGCGAGCGGCAGTCATTTTGCCGTAAAACAAAATGGCGTCGTTGTCGGCGCCATAAAATCGCAAGTTATCGTAAAACTGGAGTGCGCGGTTTTCCTTTCGAATTTTGTTCAACCGCGCGATCCAGTCCTTGATATTTCCCGGCGCGTCCCAATCGCGTTCTTTCCACTGATACTTTTCGGAATCGAGATACTCCTCACGATCCGGCAGGGCCTTGTTTTCGCACAGCTCATATCCACTGTAGATGCCGTAAAGAGTTGAGAGCGTCGCAGCGAGAACGACACGAGTCATAAACGCCGGCCGGCCGCCATCCTGGAGAACAAACGGCAAGATATCCGGTGTGTTCGGCCAAAGATTAGCGCGATAATATTCGCTCATTTCTGTTTGCGTCAGCTCCGTAAAATATTCAGTGAGCTCGCGTTTTGAATTTCGCCACGTGAAGTAAGTGTAACTCTGGCTGAAGCCGGCTTTGGCCAGCGCTTTCATCATTTTCGGTTTGGTGAATGCTTCGGCGAGAAAGAGCGCGTCCGGATACTTGTCGCGCACGCCCGTTACCAAATATTCCCAGAAGGCGACCGGTTTGGTGTGCGGATTATCGACGCGAAAGATACGCACGCCGTGCTCGGCCCAAAAAAGGACAATGCTCTTCATCTCTGCCCATAGCTCATGCCAGTTTTCGCACCGGAAGTTCAGCGGATAGATATCTTCGTACTTCTTCGGGGGATTCTCGGCATATTTGATTGATCCGTCCGGGCGCTTGTAAAACCAATCGGGATGGTCTTTGACGTAAGGATGATCGGGTGAACAATTGATTGCGAAATCGAGCGCAATTTCCATTCCTCGCTTCCGTACTTCTTCTTGAAGCCAGTCAAAATCGGCCAGGGTGCCGAGTGCGGGCTCAACTGCTTTGTGCCCGCCCGCTTCACTGCCAATCGCCCAGGGTACGCCCGGATCGCCGGGCTCGCAGGTGATCAAATTATTGCGGCCCTTGCGGTTAGTATGACCAATAGGATGAATCGGCGGAAAATAAATCACGTCGAAGCCCATTGCTTTGGCGTCGTCGATACGTGACAAACAATCGCGGAAGGTTGATCCACGATCACCGCGACCTTTGGCTGAGCGCGGGAAAAATTCATACCATGCGCCTATCTGCGCCGCGGGCCGATCAACAATAACGCGCGGAGGCGGAGCGTATTGTGTTGCACCCGAGCGGTCGGGATATGTCGCCATTAGCACCTCAAGTTCACGGGATTGCGCGATGTCGTTAATTTCTGAGTTGGCAACGGTGCAGACTCGTTCGGAGAGCTCCAGTAACCGTGCGGAGTCCGCGGGGTCGTGCGCGCGCTGCGCGGCAGCTTTGAGCAAAGCGGCGCCTTCCATTGCTTCGCTCTGGAGCGGAGAAACCCCGGCCTCAAACTTCGCAGTAAACTCCCGTTGCCATCCGCGAAATGTGTCGGTCCACGCTTCGACCGTGTATTCGTAAATGGCGCTATCGTAAAGAGTACAAACGCCACGCCAGCGGTCGTTATCGACGAAAGTCATGGGCGTTTCACGCCAGTGTCTCTTCCCGAAGGTGCGCCACTTCAGGACGGCCGCAACGACGTCATGCCCGTCCTTAAAGATGTCCGCTTCGGCTACGAGATCTTCGCCGACGACGCGCTTTACTGGATAGCGCCCGCCATCAATCAACGGTTGCAGGTTCTCGATGACGGCGGAAGGAAAGGCCCGAGGCATGGGCCATGAATCAACCGAAATTCCCCGACGGCGAAAGGAGAAATCTCAGCGATCGGAAAAACGTGGCGGCTACTACACCGCGAAGTAAAACGCGCACTCGTACAAGCCCGAGTTGCGAGTCTCCTCTCTGCGCACCTTGGTGCCGAGAACAGCTTCGAACATATCCTGCTCGAACCGGGCAATGATCGGATAACGATCGAGCAAATTCATGATCGGCGAGTGACATTCGAGAATCTGCGGGCCACCCTCTCCCGTGGTGGTAAACTGGGCCATGCAGCCCTCACTGTCGCGCACCCGGGCGAGCCATTTGGCGCGTTCGGTCACTGTTTCTCCATTCGCCTTGGCCGTGAGATCTGCAGCTTTCTTTTCGAAAACATTGTAAAGGAGCTTTTCCGGCGCGTTTAGCCCGTAGATTTTCTGAACGGACGTCAGCAGTTCAAGGGTGAACTGATTGCTATCGGTCGGGAAAAGCTCATGGGTGCGGCGCGTGAGCCGGTAAACCATTTCTGGACGACCCATCTTCTGCGGACGGCGCCAGGTATCCAGATAACCATCGCGCTGAAGGGTGAGGCAGTGCTGCTTGATGCCCATATAGCTCATGTTCATTTTTTCCACGAGCTCGTTGACAGACAACCCTCTGGTCCGCTTGAGGGAGTTAAGAATTTCGAGTCGCTGAGTGCGGCCAATTTCTGCGATTAAACGTTGATTCATAATTGGTAAAAACGGAAGTGGTGGACTTTACACGTCTCGATCTTCAAAATGCAAGATTAAATTACGCAAATAACGAAAACAAAGAGATTACTCTTTT